>Ga0315910_10001928_pt1 | contig 18673 bp, 16 predicted proteins | sample EdamamesoilMG_FD_204470 | JGI IMG/M metagenome (GOLD analysis project Ga0315910, IMG submission 204470) | Garden soil microbial communities collected in Santa Monica, California, United States - Edamame soil | ecosystem: Environmental > Terrestrial > Soil > Garden | place: USA: California...
ATTTCTTAAATCACGAAATTGACCGTGGAAGTTTCCGATTTCATCGGGCCGCTCATAACTAACCAGCGGTGAAACCCCGTAGACCACGCGTCCATAGAACCCTACTCGCTTATTTTCCAGAAACGAAAGCCCGCCAACAAACCCAAGGTCAATCAGGTTATAGGTTTTAATCCACTTGTACATATTGGAGTACACGAGTAGCCCCAGGTTCACTCCACCCTCCACAGCGAAGAAATCAACAACCGGGAATCGCACCGTTGTTTGATATGTGAGGTAATCAAAATGAAGATCCATTTTATCATTAGCCAACATCTGATGATATCCCTTTCTCACAAAAGCTAACTCTCCTTTAAAGGACAGTTTCTTTTGGTCGGCTGATAGAAAAACATTGATGCCTCCGCCAACATGCCAGGAAGTCAAAGGCGAAGTGTTAACCACCGCTTCACTCCGGATGTAATTCTGTTGAAGTCCGGCAAAGACATAAACCTGAGCAACTCCGGTAAATGAGATTGAACTGAGCAGAAGCGTAGTAACAAGAGTTTTCATGGTTGGCTTAACATTCAGATAACACACCAAACCAATGTACGCATGAACAAAAATGATAAGCAACACATTTCAATCAAAAAGTAACGCATTCAACTCAAATGGTAAGCGCAGATAAGTATTGATTCGGATACTAGGATTTTAATCTGCGAAGATCTGCGTGATCAAAACGAATTTGAATTTTTAGCCCGTTGAATTGCCTTAAATTTCTCCCGCTGATTACGCTGATAAGCGCAGATGTTCGCACAAAACATTCCTGATTTCAATCAGCGAAAGTCCGCGCGATCTGCGGGAGCAAACGAATGTGAATTTTTTAGCCCGTTGAATTGCTTTAAACTTCTCCCGCTGATTACGCTGATGCTTGTGCGAAACACAAAATCACTATACCGATCTCTTTTCGCTTAGCTTGCTCTTCCAGTATCCATAGCTGAAATATATGGCCAGGCCGAACGCCATCCACCCAAAAAATACAAGCCAGCTTCGTGTGGGGATTTCAATCATCAGGTACATGCAGCACAACAACCCAAGCACGGGAATGAGCGAAAACTTTTTAATGAATGTAAAAACTGTAATCCCTATGGCCAGAATAATGAATACTAAAAACAAAATTTCCTGATGCGATTCATGGGTGAGGTTCGTTATGGAATCCGACAGGCGGGTGCGGAAGGAATAAACAAAGATGGCAAACAACACCGGCACAATCCACTGGCCGTTAATGTAGGGAAGTTTAAAACCTTTCACATCCGATTTGTCGCGAGGCGGAAGTGCCAACACACCGCCACACACCAACGCGAACGCGAACAGCGTACCAATACTGGTAAGGTCGGTCATCAGCGCGCTTTCAATAAACAACGAAGGTATGGCCACGATAATACCCGTTACGATGGTTGAGAAACTTGGCGTTTGAAATTTCGGGTGAATCTTCGCGAAACGTTTCGGCAACAATCCATCACGGCTCATACTCATCCAGATGCGCGGCTGGCCAATCTGAAACACCAGCAGAACACTGGTAGCCGCTACGACTGCGCTTACCGAAACAAAAAATCCAACCTTGCTCAGATCAATTTTTTCGAACACGTATGCCAACGGATCGGCCACGTTATCAAATTCAGCATAATTAACCATGCCGGTAATCACCAGCGTAACCACAACATAAACAATGGTGCAGATCACCAGCGAATAAATCATACCACGCGGCAGATCGCGCTGAGGATTCGAACATTCTTCCGCAGTGGTGGATATCGCATCAAAACCGATGTACGCAAAGAAGACAGCCGACACACCTTTCAATACTCCGGTGAATTCATTCGGCATAAACGGTGACCAGTTATCAACATCGATATAAAAGATTCCGATACCAACTACGATTGCCAGCACAACCAGCTTCAACCCCACCATGAAGTTGGCGCTGCTGCGACTCTCTTTGATGCCGACATACGCCAGAATGGTGATGAGCACAATGATGATGGCTGCCGGAAGATTGCAAATAAACCTCACCCCTGAAATAACAGGCGCTGTTGTCCAGGCCAATCCATCCGTACTCGCACCAGCGGCTACTGCTGATTCAAAAGCTTTATGGGCTGTTGTCGGGTCGGTGGCCAGCCAGGCTGGAAGATGAATACCCACGCCATTCAGTAAATTGGCAAAGTAGCTGCTCCACGAAATGGATACTACCACATTGCCAATAGCGTACTCCAATATCAACGCCCACCCGATAACCCAGGCGGCAACTTCTCCGAAGGTTACATACGAGTAGGTGTAGGCACTTCCTGCCACCGGAACGCGTGACGCAAACTCGGCATAACACAGTGCGGTAAATCCACAGGTGATGGCTGTTATAATAAAGAGAAAGATCACCCCGGGGCCACCATCATAGGCGGCCTGCCCGATAGTAGAAAAAATACCTGCCCCGATTACCGCAGCAATGCCCAATGCGGTGAGGTCGCGAACACCCAGTACTTTTTTAAGACTTTGCCCGCCATGACCATCGGTTCCGTGATCAGCATCTTGCAGAATAGTTTCCAGGGGTTTCTTACGGAATAGCGATGACATTCGGGGTATTCAGGTTAGGTTCAATGTGGGGTCAAAATAGTAAAAATTGATCAGCAATCGCACTATGCACGATTTGTCATACCATTGGGCGAAGCCATTCAACTTTTAAATTTCAGTTGTGCCCCGGAGTTGATTTTTTTGCCTTAATTTAAGGCAACGATTTTTTTAGCATACGCCTAATCATTTTTTAATGCATCCGCTACAGGAACACCCAGGCACCCATTCGGAGCACCCGGAACTAAAGACTACCATTACGGCTGACGAGCTAAACGTATTGCCTTTAAAAGCCTATGACGGAAAAGTGCAGGTAGTAACGGAGGCCGACAAGCTATCGAAGGTTTTCAAGGAAATCGAAAAGCACGATGTGGTTGGGTTTGATACCGAAACCCGTCCCAGCTTTAAGCGAGGCCAGGTATATAAAGTAGCCCTGCTTCAACTGGCAGTGCCCAACAAAGTATTTTTAATCCGGCTTCACCACTCCGGCCTTACCGAAGAAATTGCCGGCATTTTTGAAAACCCGGGGATCGTTAAAGCCGGTGTTGCCATCCATGACGACATCAAGGCGCTTCAAAAACTCCGTAAATTTCATCCCTCTGGATTTGTTGAACTGGCCACACTGGCCAAACAAAAAGGTCTTCAGGTTGAAAGCGTGAAAAAACTCAGCGGCCTGCTGCTCGGGTTTCGCATTTCAAAAAGCGCACAAACCTCCAACTGGGAGGCGCCAACCCTTACGGAAAAACAACTTGAATATGCCGCCACCGATGCGTGGGTTTGCCTTGAAATTTACAAACGATTAACAGCAACCACCATCCTGCGCTAGTCGTTGGTGAGGCTATGCAAAATCAAATAAAAATTCTGGAGCAGAAGCTGCTCTCCGACAACTGGTACAAACTTTACAAGTACACCTATACCATTACTACGCGTCAGGGTGAGGTGGTAACACAAAGTCGCGAGGCCTACGACCGCGGCAATGGGGCCACCATTCTGCTCTATAATAAAGAGAAGCAAACGGTTATCCTTACCCGCCAGTTTCGCCTGCCTACGTTGGTGAACGGCAACCAAAGCGGTATGCTGATTGAAGCCTGTGCGGGGTTGCTCGATCTCGATAATCCTGAAGATTGCATCCGCAGAGAAACCGAAGAAGAAACGGGCTATCGCATTTCGCACGTGAAGAAAATTTTTGAAGTGTACATGTCACCCGGATCGGTTACGGAAATACTTTACTTCTTTATCGGTGCGTATACTGCCGATCAGAAAGTAAGCGAGGGCGGTGGTGTGGATGAAGACGAAAACATCGATGTGCTCGAACTCGATTTCGAAAAAGCTTACGCCATGATCGCGTCAGGCGAGATACGCGATGCTAAAACGATCATGCTATTGCAGTACGTAAAGTTGAATGGGATATTAGAAGATTGAAAAATGGAATGATCACCTGGCCCGCCTGCCGATAGGCAGGTAAATCGTAATCACACCTCATTCTCACCGCCAGGAAACTTTCATTCACCTACTACCATCTGCTGTCGGCCTAATCACGCTGGCATTTGGCCTGCTGTTGCCCGTATATTCGTGTATCAAATCAACAACATCATGGAAACACAAACCACCTCAACCGCTGACGCCAAAAATGAACGCAAAATTCGTAACCGCAGAATGGGCGGCATTGTATTGCTCGCAGTAGGTGCCGTGATCTTTGCACACGAAGCCGGAGCCGAAATGCCCGGATGGCTGTTTACCTGGCCAATGATTCCCATTGTTGTGGGTGTTTTTATCGGAGCCAAGCATGGCTTTCGCGATTGGGGTTGGTTAATACCTGTAGCGGTAGGCGCCCTGTTTCTTGCCAACGAACAAATTGCAGGGTTCTCTATCGGGCATTACTTCTGGCCTATCATCATCATCGCGGTTGGATTGAGTATGATCGCTTCGCGAAATCATCGCCACAGATGCGGCTAACAATTGCACGAACTCAAAAACAAAGTCAGGTAGGAAGCCTGACTTTTTTGTTTCTGCCCTAATCCTGAAATTCAAAACCAAATTCCTTTTCCCGCAGATCACGCGGACTTTCACAGATTGAAATCATAGTGTTCCCGATACCAATCCCACCGCCTCCCAACCCCCATTCACCTACTACCCACCGGCACCGGCCTATTCACGATAGTCGGGTGTTGAACGACCCCGTATATTTGATCATAAATCAACCGAAATGGAAACGCAAGAAAACAAAAGCATAACCCCGACACCTCAACAACCCTCGGGGCATCATTCATCAAACTCAAGTCGTGCCCTGGCCGGACTTATTGTGGTGGCTGTGGGAGGTGTATTGCTGGCCAAGAAAGCCGGAGCCGATATTCCGGATTGGCTTATCTCTTTCCCCATGCTGCTTATCGCAGTAGGCCTTTTCATTGGCGTAAAACATAAATTCACCAACTGGGGTTGGATGATTCCAACTGGTATTGGCCTGGTGTTACTCACCGACAGACTCATCACCGATATCTCCATCAGTCAATTCATCTGGCCGGTTGTCATTATCGGTATTGGTCTGGTCATGATCTTCCGCCCCAAGCGCCATCGTCATGAAGCCTGGCAGCGGTGGAACGAAAGACGCTACGCACAGTATGCCTCAGGCGAAGCACCCACACAAAACACAGCTGAAGATGCCATTGAGGTAGTTACTGTTTTTGGTGGTGCTAAAAAGATCATTATCTCCAAAGATTTTAAAGGTGGGGAGTCCATCACCTTCTTTGGCGGTGCCGAACTAAACCTTACGCAAGCCGACATCAACGGGCGGGCCGTACTGGAGATGGTTCAGGTATTTGGCGGAACCAAACTGGTGGTTCCTTCAAACTGGAAAATTCAAACCGAAGAACTGGTGTGTGTGTTCGGAGGCTTGGATGACAAGCGAAAAAATATTACCGCTGCCGATGAAAACAAGGTGTTGGTACTGAAAGGTACGTGTGTGTTTGGCGGCATCGATATTAAAAGTTACTAGTTCCAATTTCGAGTTTCGGGTTCCGAGTTTCGGGTTTCGGGTTCCGGGTTTCGAGTTTCGAGTTACGGTAACGCAAACAAAACACTAAAATGTATTTCCTACTCATCATCCTACAAGCTATACTTATGAACTGGTTTATCGCAAAAATCGTGTTTGGCATTACGGCCGAAAACAAGAAGACGCAACAATTCGATGAGCAACTCCGGCTCATTGCTGCCGAAACGCCCGAAGAAGCGTTTCTGAAATCCAGAACAATCGGGTTACGGGAAGAAGATTCGTTTCTGAACAACAACAACGAAAAAGTAAAGTGGGAATTTATTAATGTAGCCGAACTCATTCCCTTGAAAAAGATTGAAGATGGTATGGAGGTCTATTCGCGCATCCACGAAATAGAAGAAGCCCGGGGTTATGTTAATTACATTCATCAAAAGGCAATCAGCCTGCGAATGAAATCCATGCCCACGTTCTAAAATTTTTAAACACCCTCTGCTTTGAGCTTGAAAATTCCTGCGCGAAGAATTGTACTCGCCTATATTGCCTGGTGGATACTCCTGGTGGGGCTGGAGACCTACGCCCTGGCCACCAGTTTTGAATTTCATTGGACGGTGGCACTTACCGAAGCAGTCGATCTCAATTTGTTGATTGCTACCGCGGGGTATGTCATGTTCAATTTACTACGCTACTACCAGCCCAGTGCGAAGAATTCGTTCTACCTCGCCATCGAAAGCGTGGTGCTGGCCATTGTCTGTGTAGTGGTGCATCACTACCTCATGACAAAATATTTCTTTGCCGATAATGTTGCTTACCAGGCTTACTTATCCGGATCAACAGTACTTCACGGATTGTTCGCCTGGCTGATGATTGCACTCATCTCGGTGCTCAGTTGGATGTGGTTCTACATGCAGGAACAACAAGCCACTGAAAAGCGTGAACAAGACGCCCAAAAGCTGGCACGCGAAGCTGAGCTGGCATCGCTGCGCCAGCAACTGCAGCCACACTTTTTATTTAACAGCCTCAACTCCATAAGCGCACTAGCCGGAACGCGACCGGAGGAAGCCCGCAAAATGATTCAACAACTTTCTGATTTCCTTCGGGGCACAATCAAACGAGACGACCACCTGTTGGTATCGCTGGAAGAAGAACTGAAACACTTGCAGCTTTACCTGGATATCGAAAAAGTACGCTTCGGACATCGGTTAAGAACAGAAATCGAAAAAGACGATACTTCCCTTACGATGAAACTTCCTTCGCTGCTGTTACAGCCTATTGTTGAAAATGCCATCAAGTTCGGATTGTACGATACTACCGGTGAAATTACCATTCGTATTACGGCAGGCACGGAAGATCATCACCTGGTGATTGCGGTAGAAAATCCATTTGATCCGGCCACCTCGCAACCGCGACAAGGAACAGGTTTCGGATTAACAGCCGTACAGCGCAGGTTAGATTTGCTCTATGCCCGCAACGACTTATTGACAACCAAACAAGACGGAAACGAAAATCCTATTTTTACTACGCTCGTCAGAATCCCTCAAACGCTATGATTAAAGTAATACTTATTGACGATGAACCACTGGCCCGCAGCATTTCGCGCGAATACCTACAAGCCCATGCTGACATTGAAATTGTGCAGGAATGCAACGATGGTTTTGAAGGTGTTAAAGCGATTGCCCAGCACAAACCCGATCTAATATTTCTCGATATACAGATGCCGAAGATCAACGGCTTCGAAATGCTGGAACTCCTGGATCAACCTCCTTCCGTCATCTTCACAACCGCCTTTGATGAATATGCGATGAAAGCATTCGAGTCGCACGCCATCGACTACCTGCTAAAGCCCTTCAGCAAAGAGCGGTTTGATAAAGCATTGCAAAAATGGTCTCAGCAACGCGGAAATACTACCGAAGAAAAAACGTCACAGCAGGTACTGTTAACCGAAGAAGTACGTCAACCCGAAGAGCGCAATCGTATTGTGGTGAAAGAGGGCGGCAATATCCGCATCATACCCGTACATGAAATTCAATATCTTGAAGCGTACGATGACTACGTGAAGATCTTCACGCAAAAAGAAATGTTCCTCAAAAAGAAAACCATGAGTTTCTACGAACAAAATCTTGATGCAGCACAATTTGTACGGGTACACCGTTCGTACATGATTCATCTCGGCCAGCTTACACGCATTGAACCCCTAGAGAAAGACAGTCACATTGCGCTCTTAAAAAGTGGCGCGAAAATTCCGCTGAGCAAAAGCGGGTACACCAAGTTGAAGAGCGTGCTGGGGTTATAAAAAATTATACTGAATCCGGCTTATGATTCTTCTTTAACGAACGCCTGGCCAGTATGGTACTGACCAACGTAAGCACTGCACCCAGAATCATGGCCGCACCCGGAAAATAAGCGGGTGCTTTTGGTGAAGTAAAATATTGAAACAAACTGTTCATCAGCGGTGGGCCGATGATTGAAGTAGCGCTCATCAAACTTGTAAAACCACCTTGTAATTCGCCTTGCTCGTTGGGCGGAACAATGCCCGACATGATTCCCTGCAAGGCTGGCCCGGCAATGCCCCCTAAACAATAAACAACCGTAATAGCATACAGCATCCAACCTTCATTGGCCAGGCCGTACAAAATAAATCCAAGAGCATACAGTCCCAGGCCAACATAAACACTTCGTTGCTGGCCGAGTTTGGGAATGATAAACCGGATAAGTCCACCTTGAACAATCGCGAATACTAATCCGACAACGCCTAAAGAAATACCAACATCTTTGGATGTCCAATGAAATTTCTCTTCGGTGTAAAATGCCCAGTTGGTTTGCACTGCATGTGCAGAGATATAAAGGAAAGCAAGCGAGACAAAAAGGCCGGCAATAACCGGAAATCGGAACAGACTCTTTAAGGTTCCGATTGGATTCGCCCGGCTCCAATCAAACGCCCTTCTATTCTCAGGCAATAGGGATTCAGGAAGAATGAAAAATCCGTAAAGCCAATTCAACAGCGAAAGTCCAGCGGCAACCATAAACGGAACGCGCGACCCAAGCCCGCCAAGCAAACCACCAATCACGGGTCCAATAATAAACCCTAATCCAAAGGCAGCACCCATCAAGCCAAAGTTCTGTGCGCGCTTATCAGGTGTACTGATATCGGCCATATAGGCACCGGCCGTGGTGAAACTTGCACCGAGCATTCCGGCAATAATGCGTCCGACAAAAAGCCATCCGAGCGTGGGCGCAAATGCCAAAAAAAGGTAATCAATTCCAAATCCAAAAAGAGATCCAAGCAACACAGGTCTTCTGCCGTAGCGATCACTCAACGCACCAATAACAGGTGCACATAAAAATTGCATGATGGCATAGACTGAAATCAACCAGCCCCCCCGGCCCAGCGGCTTCACTTGTACTCTGACCGGTTAGCTCCTTGATCAAATCAGGCATTACCGGAATGATAAGCCCAAGCCCGGTTACATCAATAAGCAGTGTAATAAATATGAAACCTACAGCAGCCTTTCGGGTGGATGTCATACGCAGAAAGTTTTTGTAATGTAAAGAGAATTATGTACAAGTACTGTACTACTACAAAAACACGATGACTTGCCAGCTAAAATTTGGCTTCGTAAATCAGGTTTGATTTTTTAATTCCTGTTAGTAATTCCTGCTCAAACGTATCGGTGAGGTAGCCTACAAGCAAACCCGAACAGGTATAGCGTACGCAACCCATACAACTCATCACCACGGGCTGATGAACAATCATCATTCCTTCGCTGGTATGGATGGCGTATACATTTCCATCGTTCTTGTTAACAATGGTTCGAAGCCAATCCATATCGGCCGATTCGGTCTGGCAAGCTTTACATGCTTTTTCGATCGCTACATCTTTGAGATTAACATCGCTATCCGAACAGGCCAACAACATAGCAAGGCAAACAAAAGGTAGAAAGGTTCTCATAGGTTTATCATTTTAAAGAGAGACACAGCTTACACCGAATAGGTTGGACTGCGTTACGCCATTGCAAGCCTGACTGAAAATCCCATTGCTTTCAACAACGCTACCTTCTCAACTAATTCCGTCTTACGCTTCAGGGAAACCTCTCCGTGCAGCAAACAATCATCATTAAACTGTTGATCTACCATAGTGATGTCAAATTCCTTTACCAAACGCATCACCTCGGGTGTTTCCGCATAAGCATAGTACAACCTGAAACTGGATTTAACCACCTTCTCCATTACTACAGCGCTTGCCAACGCCTCTTCGGCTGCTGCTTTGTAAGCGGCAATCAATCCGCCCACACCCAGTTTAACACCACCAAAGTATCGAACTACCACCACGAGCACATTCGTGATATTCTTCGAACGGATTTGCCCGAGTATGGGATCGCCCGCTGAATGATTGGGTTCGCCATCGTCATTTGCCCGAAAGTGTTTTCGCTCAGGCCCCAGCATCCAGGCATAGCAATGATGACGGGCATCAAAGTATTCTTTCTTGAGCTGATCGAGTTTCTGTCTGACATCCTCCTCGGTTTCCACCGGATAGGCGAAAGCCAGAAACTTACTCCCTTTCTCCTTGTAGCTTCCGGTTGTTGCGCTTTGAATAGTATGGTATGAATACACCAACATCGTTGGAAAGATAATGAAAGTTGGCCCGAGGTGTGAGCCTTTGGCCGGTGGCCATTGCCAACTTATATAAATGGTACCTGTGTTTATAAAGGAAATCTTAAATTTGGCTCACGCACGTGTAACCTAAACTGTATGCAACTGTCAACGAAATTTACCCTGATCTGTTTTGCGCTCCTCCTTTCACATCTTCAACTGGCTGTTGCCCAAAAGAAGAAATGGGATGTAAACAACCCGGAAGCACCCTTCAAAACTATTGCGTTCGACATCTCCGAAGGAACCTGGATGAATGTGGATGTATCGCCCGATGGAAAAGAAATTGTATTCGATCTGCTTGGCGACATTTACAGCATGCCGATAACAGGCGGCCCTACTACCCTGCTTCGCACAGGCCTGGCCATGGAAGTACAACCGCGCTACAGCCCCGATGGCAAGAGAATTCTTTTTACTTCCGATGCTGGCGGGGGCGATAACATCTGGGTGATGGATCGCGATGGAAAAAATGCCACTCAAATTACAAAAGAAGATTTCAGGTTACTGAACAATGCCGCGTGGACGCCCGATGGGCAGTACATCATTGCCCGAAAACATTTTACCTCCAGACGCTCATTGGGTGCAGGCGAAATGTGGATCTACCACATCAGCGGTGGAAAAGGATTACAACTCACGCAACGCAAAAACGATCAGCAAGATGTAAACGAGCCTTGTGTTTCGCCCGATGGCCGCTACGTTTACTTCAGCGAAGACAGCTATCCGGGTGGATACTTTCAATACAACAAAGATCCCAACAACCAGATTTTTGTAATCTACCGTTTCGATCGGCAGAAAGGAACTGTGGAGACCGTAACCGGTGGCGTGGGTGGCGCGTTTCGTCCGCAAATTTCGCACGATGGAAAAAAGCTGGCGTTCATCAAGCGCGTTCGCACCAAAACAGTATTGTACCTGCGCGATCTTACTACGGGTGAAGAATGGCCCATCTACGACAAGCTTTCGAAAGATCAACAGGAAGCGTGGACCATCTTTGGAATTTACACCGGCTTCAGCTGGACGCCCGATGACAAATCCATCGTGATCTGGGCTAACGGAAAAATCAATAAAGTAGACGCACTCGGAATTAACAGCTCAACCGAAATTCCATTTACTTGTCATGTAAAGCAACGTATCACCGATGTTGTGCGCTTCAAGCAGGATTTAAATCCTGATACCTTCACGCCCAACATCATTCGCCAGGCTACTACTTCGCCCGATGGAAAATGGTTGGTCTTCAATGCCGTGGGATACCTCTGGAAAAAAGAACTTCCCAACGGTAAGCCACAGCGCCTTACCGCAGGAACTGATTTTGAATTCGAACCGGCATTCGCGCCCGATGGAAAATCACTCGTGTACGTAACCTGGAATGATGAGCGATCGGGCGCGCTGTACAAAACCAATTTCATCGGAGCAGCCAAGCCTGTAAAAATTTCAACCGAAAAAGGAATTTACCGAACACCTTCGTTCTCTGCTGACGGAAAGCTGATCGTATTCAAAAAAGATGATAGCGACTCTGCGCTGGGAGGAAGCTACACTACCAAGCCGGGCATCTACACCATGCCGGCAGCGGGCGGCCCTTCAATTTTTGTGAGCGACAAAGGCGACAATCCAACATTCAATACCACTGGCGATCGCATCTATTATTCAAGAGGAAATTCGTTTGGAAGTTACAAGCTTGATGGAAGTGATGAACGCCTGGTTTTTAAGAGTACGTATGCCAGACAATTTACGGTTTCGCCCGACAGCAAGTGGGTGGCCTTTTCGGATTTGCATAAAGTTTATATCGCGGCATTTCCACAGATCGGAAAGACCATTGATCTGAGCAGCGGCTCAGACGGTTTTCCGGTAAAGCAAGTTTCCAAAGATGCTGGTATTAATCTCCACTGGTCAGCCGATGGCAAACGACTATACTATACGCTGGGCGATCAATACTTCACCATTACCCTGGAAGACCGGTTTGAATTCATTGCGCACAAACCCGACTCACTTTTTGTACTTCCAGAAAAAGGTATTGCCGTAGGACTTGACGTAACGGTTGACAAACCCAAAGGGCTGGTGGCGTTCACCAATGCGCGTATCATCTCCATGAAAGGAAATGAAGTAATTGAAAACGGCACGTTGCTCGTTGAAAACAACATGATTAAAGCGATCGGCAAATCAACAGAAGTTACAGTTCCTGCAACAGCCAAGGTAATCGACTGTGCCGGCAAAACCATTATGCCCGGCATGGTGGATGCGCATGCACACGGAGGACATTTCCGCGATGGTATAACACCACAAAAACATTGGCCGTACTTTGCCAACCTGGCGTATGGCGTTACTACCATGCACGATCCATCGGCTAACTCCGAAATGGTATTTGCGCAAAGTGAATTGGTAAAAGCCGGATTGATGACCGGACCGCGAGTGTTTTCCACCGGAACAATTTTGTATGGAGCCGATGGTGATTTTAAAGCCGTGATTAATTCCATTGACGATGCCCGCAGTGCACTGAGAAGAAGTAAAGCGTATGGCGCTTTCTCGGTGAAGAGTTACAATCAACCCCGAAGAGAACAACGTCAAATGATAATTCAGGCCGCCCGCGAATTGAATATGATGGTGGTACCGGAAGGCGGATCATTTTTCTATCACAACATCAGCATGATTCTCGATGGTCATACTACCATCGAACACAACCTTCCGATTGCCACACTCTACCAGGATGTGATTGAACTATGGAAAAACGCTAACACAGCCTACACCCCAACACTCATTGTTTCATACGGATCGGTTAGTGGAGAGTACTACTGGTATCAACACTCCGATGTGTGGACAAAGGAAAGACTTCTTCGCTTTACCCCACGCGCCATTATTGATTCGCGCTCGCGTCATCGCGAAATGATTCCGGAAGAAGAATATACCAACGGCCACATGCTCGTGTCGGCCAGTTGTAAAAAACTGGAAGACAATGGTGTATTGGTGAATATGGGTGCACACGGTCAACTTCAGGGCTTGGGTGCGCATTGGGAAACCTGGATGTTTGCGCAGGGTGGATCTTCCAACCATGCGTCACTAAAAATGGCAACGCTCAATGGCGCGAAAAGTTTAGGGCTCGATACCTGGATTGGTAGTCTTGAAGCAGGAAAACTTGCTGACTTTCTGGTACTCGACAAAAATCCGCTGGACGATATTCACAACACTGAATTTATTCAATACACCGTAGTAAACGGGCGCGTGTACGATGCCGAAACATTGAACGAAATCGGAAACTATAATCGCCCACGCACCAAATTTCATTGGGAGTTGAACAAAAATGCTACTTCATTTCCATGGCACGATCACACGGACGGTCAGGGTATGATTAAGTGCGTTTGCGGAAGACACTAGTCTCATTGTTATTCTCCATGCAGCCCACGGTTTCAACCGTGGGCTGTTTTCTTTACAAGAGTCGTCATTTTCTCCGAAGCAGTAACCTGCAAGCTCAATTCTTCGTCCAACACATAAGGAAGAATAAAATTATTGTTGCCCCGTGCAACTGTTTTATTTAGCTGTAGTCTATACTCAGGAATTAAACCCCATACTATGAAAAAATCAATCACCCTGCTGCTCGTACTCGTTACGCTGGCGTCCGGCCTTTTTGCTCAAACACGCGAAACCCGTAATGTTGATACGTTCACAAAAATTTCGTTCCGTGTTCCCGGCAAACTTTACCTCCGCCAGGGCAGTCCTCAAAAAGTGGAAATTGAAGGCAAGACAGATTTCCTCAAAGAAATTGAAACTGATGTTGATGGCGGCAAACTGGTAATCGGCAAAGAAGGAAACTGGAACTGGAGTTGGGGCGATAACGATAAAGTAAATGTTTACATCACGGTAAAAGACATCCAGGCACTTAGTGTAAGCGGATCAGGCGATTTGATTGGCGAAACCAAAATTGTAACGGGCGATTTAGACCTTAATGTAAGTGGCTCCGGCAACCTGAAAATTGAGATTGAAGCCAGTGGCGATGTAGAAGGCGATGTGTCTGGCTCGGGCAGTCTGCTGCTTAAAGGAACTTGCAAAACTTTCGAAAGCGATGTGAGCGGATCAGGTAAAGTTTCGCTTGGTCTAACCATTCGCGAGACAGCTGATTTCGGAGTCTCCGGTTCTGGAAGAATTGAAGCCAATGGTTCGGCCGCCATTGTGAAAGCTTCCATAAGCGGATCAGGAAAAGTGCTAGCCGCCAACCTGGAAACCAGTCGGTGCGATGTGAAAATTTCTGGTTCAGGCGATGTAGAAATTAACGTGAAGAATGAGCTCGATGCCAACATTACCGGCAGTGGCTCCGTGACCTACAAAGGCAACCCCAGCAAAGTGAACAGTCATGCCAGCGGAAGTGGTTCGGTGAGAAAAATGTAAAGAAGAATTTGGGATAACATGAAAACGGCAGCCTCATCGGGCTGCCGTTTCAATTTTGGTTGGTTAAAATTGTTTTAAAATCCGATTGAGTTACCACCATCCACTGGAATAATGGTACCCGTCATGTAGGCTGATTCATCTGAAGCCAGAAAGTAAGCAAGGTTAGCGACATCTTCCGGCACGCCTAATTTTCCCATCGGTGTACGCGACATCACTTTATTTTTTCGTTCCGGATCATTATTCAACGCAGTGGCCGACATCTTCGTAGCAATAAAGCCGGGGGCAATGCAATTAACACGAATACCAAGTGGTGAAAGTTCTACGGCCATAGCACGTGTCATTCCTTCCACGGCAGTTTTCGATGCCGTGTAGGCAATTACCTTGGGAATGCCATACTGCGCAGCCATGGAACTGATGTTGATGACTGACCCGCTTCCCTGCGCGATCATCACCTTGGCTACTTCACGCGAAAGCGAAAAAACGCTGATCAGGTTTGTCTGTAGTATGTTCATAAAATCCTGATCGGTAACATCCACAAATTCTTTCTTTTGATTTATACCGGCATTGTTTACCAGAATATCAATTCTTCCGAATCGTTCGAGGATTTCTTTCAGGTGATGCGGAATCTGATACAGTTGCGTCATATCCATCACCATCGGAAAACAACGGTCGCCTAATGCTGAGGCCGCCTCATCAAGTTTCTGTTTATCGCGGCCGGTGATAACCGTAAAAATATTCTGCTGCACAAACTTTGTTGCTATGGCCAAACCAAGTCCTGAAGAGCCACCCGTTACCAAGGCAATTTTCTGAGCTTTATTTTCTTTCATGTTCTATAGTTGTACCCAAGACGTAGCAATTATTTATTTCCCGATCGAAGCGTAGATTCACGAATAATCAGTTCATGTCGAAGTACAATCGTATTGAGATTTGCACCTTCAAGCCGGTCAAGTCGCCTGATCAATGTGGAGACCGCGAGTTCTCCCATTTCTTCGCCTGGATATTTAATGGTGGTAAGATTCGGTTCAATTACTTTCGACAGCGGATCATTATTAAAGCCGGCCACAGCAATTTGTTGAGGTACTTTAACACCCGCCTGTTTTAATTCGCGCACACAACTTACTGCACAGGCATCGTTGGCCGAAAAAATAGCATCGGGCAATGTATCCATTCGCAGTATTGCATTGCTTACCTCCACTCCGGCCTGGTCGCTGAGGTTATTGACGAAAACAAGTTTTTCATCAAACGGAATGTGATGATCGGCCAATGCTTGCTTGTAGCCTCGCATGCGCTCGGTGTACACATTTCGCTTCTGACTCGCTGTTATGTGAACGATACGTTTGCATCCCTGCTCGATCAAATGCTTGGTTACTTCATACGCAGCCTTACCGTTATCAATAATAATATTGGTGCAATCGGGATGCTCAAAAACGCGATCAAAAAAAATGAGCGGAATTTTCTTGCCCAATAACACATCAAAGTGCGCCATGGTATCGGTATCGTAGGCCACAGAAACCAGCAAGCCATCTACCCTATTATTAAAGAGCGTCTTTACATTGGCAATCTCTTTTTGAACCGACTCCATCGATTGGCTGATAATCAGGTTATAGCCGGCCTGGTTAGCTACGCGCTCCATACCCGCAATAACGGTAGACATAAAATAACTGTTCAGTCGCGGCACAATCACACCGATTGTATTGGTTCGGTTTCTCCGCAGGTTGCTGGCAAAGGAGTTGGCCTGGTACCCCAGCTCAGAAGCTTTATCAAGAATACGCTTACGGGTATCCTTTCGAATGGCCGGATGATCTTTCAACCCGCGACTAACCGTAGCGGGTGAGAGACTCAGCGCTTCGGCTATATCATATATGGTAATCTCTTTATGGGCACGCACAAATGAAATACGCTAAGGGTTAAAACTTCGCAAAATACTCATGACTAGCTGATTAACAATCCGGTTAACCCTGCCATTGAGACACTCAATTATAATCGGTTGCAAATAACAACACGGCTAAATATGCTTATTTCAGCATATTTTAGGCTATTTAATAAAACTTTCTAAATATTTCTTGCAATCGGTTGCATTTTTTATTCCGATAGCTGACCTTAGTAAAGTCAATCTGACTATATCCCCTCCCGCAGAGGGGAATATTTTACACAAAAAATGCAATCGATTTCTAAACACTAAACCATATACTCTATGACAAAAACAGCTCTACTCATTTTGTACACACACCTGAAGATGTGGCACAGGCATCGCAGGTATTTGCTCGCCCTGTGCTTAACCTTGTTTGCTTTTTCCAGTCAGGCACAATCCACCGTTAAAGGAAAAGTGATTGATGAAAGTGGCAGTGGCATGCCGGGCGTTAACGTGCTTGTTAAAGGAACATCTTCGGGTACCACTACAGATACCGATGGCATTTTTTCACTGGATGCCAAGGCTGATGATATTCTGGTTATATCCTTCATTGGATACACGAGTGAAGAAGTGCCTGTAGGCAATCGCACTACTATTGATATCACCCTAACACCAAGCATCGAAGCACTGAGTGAAATTGTAGTGATTGGTTATGGTGAGCTGCGGCAAGAAGCGGTAACAGGTTCTGTAGTATCGATGAAAGGTGATGCCCTGCGAGATATACCAGCGGCTAACATTACCACAGGTTTACAAGGACGTTTAGCCGGTGTTGATATGTCGCAGTCATCCTCTAAGCCTGGTGCAGCCATGCAGATACGGATTCGAGGTACTCGATCACTCAATGCGAGCAATGATCCTCTGATCGTTCTTGATGGAATTCCGTTTTTCGGATCGATCACAGACATTAATCCCAACGATGTAGAACGCATTGATGTGTTGAAAGATGCTTCATCAACGGCCATTTACGGATCACGTGGAGCAAATGGGGTAATTCTTATTGCCACTAAAAAAGGTACGAAAGGACAGAAGCCACAGATTACATACAACACCTTTTTCGGCCTGAAAAAAGTCTTCTCCGAATACCCAATGATGGACGGAGAAGAGTTCGCCAAACTCCGTGAAGTTGCTGGTGTTTATACAAGCCCAGGTACTGATGAAGTTGACGGCATGAATACGGATTGGCAGGACATGTTTTACGGAACAGCGAAAACATCCAGTCATGATGTTAACTTAATTGGTGGTACAGCAAACGATGGGAGTTATAATTTCGGTTTGGGATATTTCAAAGATGAAGCCGTAATTCCCGGTCAGGACTACAGACGGATTTCGCTAAGAGGTTCTCTCGACCAAAAGATCGGCAAATATATTCGGGCAGGCTTCACTACCAATAGTAACTACTCAATTAGCAATGGCAGTAATCTTTCTATGTATGATGTGCTAAGTGCATCTCCCCTAATTGATCCTTACAATGCTGATGGTACTATAAAGAGAGTTGTTTCAATGCCATTAGATCAGCAATGGACGAGAACCCGCTCGACCATTGAAGCACTTGATGATAGCTGGATCGATCAAACAAAAAGTCTTGGGTCTTATAATTCGGTATACGGAGAAGTACAGATTCCTGGTGTTGAAGGCTTAAGCTACAGACTCAACCTGGGATTGAACTATCGCCAATCCAACTCGGGTCAATACACGGGTGAAGGTGTCTTTAGTGTTAACCCAACAACGAAATCCTCTGCCTCTGTTGCCAATACTCTCTCCACAAGTTGGACTGTTGAGAATATCGTAACCTACGATCGCACATTCGCCAGCAAACACAACATCAATGTGATTGGCTTGTACTCAGCACAAGAAGATTTCTATAGCAGACAAAGCGTAGCCGCAACTGATATTCCGGCTGATGCTTTTCAATTCTATAACCTGGGAAGAGCCAATGACCAACCAATGATTGATGCAAACACTCAGGGATACTATAAAAGTGGTCTCATGTCTGCCATGGGGCGTTTGATGTATTCGTATGATGACCGTTATATGCTATCGGCTAGTTACCGATTTGATGGATCATCCCGATTGGCTGAAGGGCATAAGTGGATTTCATACCCTGCCATATCAGCCGGATGGAACATTGACAGAGAATCATTCATGCAAGATGTCAATGTCATCAACCG
>Ga0315910_10001929_pt1 | contig 18660 bp, 13 predicted proteins | sample EdamamesoilMG_FD_204470 | JGI IMG/M metagenome (GOLD analysis project Ga0315910, IMG submission 204470) | Garden soil microbial communities collected in Santa Monica, California, United States - Edamame soil | ecosystem: Environmental > Terrestrial > Soil > Garden | place: USA: California...
GCCCCCGGGCCCGCAAGCCCCATACCCTAATTAGCCGAGCTGCTTCTCCAGCTCCGGCACGACTTGGAACAAGTCGCCGACCAAACCGATGTCCGCCACTTCGAATATCGGCGCTTCGGGATCCTTATTGATGGCAACAATCGTGCGAGCATCCTTGATGCCGGTGAGATGTTGAATCGCACCGGAAATACCGCATGCGATGTACAACTCGGGAGCGATGATCTTGCCGGTTTGACCCACTTGCAGATCCGACGGTACATAGCCCGCATCGACCGCTGCTCGCGAGGCGCCTACAGCCGCACCGATTTTGTCGGCGAGGTTATAGAGGATTTTGAAATTGTCGGAGTTGGCCAGCGCGCGGCCGCCAGACACAACGCGAGTTGCCGATTGCAAATCCGGCCGACCGCTGGTTGCCGCCGACCGCGAAACGAAGCGCGTGTGCGATGGAATTTCCGCCGTTACGTTCGCCGCTTCGATGGCGGCGCTACCGCCGGCAGCGGCAGGTTGATACGACGCGACGCGAACCGTAGCGACCAATTTCTGATCCGCAGGAGCCTCGACCGTGAGGATCGCGTTGCCCGCATAGATAGGACGACGAAACTTGTAAGCGGATTCGACCGCCATCACGTCGCTCACTTGACCTACGCCCAGCAATGCGGCGACGCGCGGCATCAAGTCTTTACCGAAGGTGGTCGAAGGACCGAACACGTGAGTGTAGTTTGCGGCCAGCGCTGCGACTTGAGGCGCCAGCACCGCAGCCAACGGTTCGGCATTCGCGGCGTTTTCCACTTTCAACACTTTGGCAACACCGGCGAGAGCGGCGGCCTGTGTCGCTACAGCGCCCGCATCGGCTGCAAAAACAGCGATGTGGATTTCGCCGCCGGAGATCTGTGCTGCGCAGCTGACTGATTTGGAGGTGGCAGGGTTCAGTTTGCCGCCGGCATGTTCGGCGACGATTAAAATCTTGCTCATTAGAGGACTCCCTTTTGCTTGAGGGCGGTCACGAGTTCAGCGACGTCTTTCACCATGATGCCTTTGGTGCGGCCGGTCGGCGCTTCGAACTTAACGTTCTTGAAGGCATTGGCGGGCGCAACGCCCAAGTCACCGAACGACACGGTGTCGAGCGGCTTTTTCTTGGCTTTCATAATTTCCGGCAATTTGACGTAGCGCGGTTCGTTCAGGCGCAGGTCGGAGGTAAACACTGCCGGCAGGTCCACTTCAATGGTCTCAAGACCGGCGTCGACTTCGCGCGTCACTTTGGCCTTACCGCCATCGAGTTCGATCTTTGATGCGAATGTCGCTTGCGGACGATTCCACAGGGCAGCAACCATTTGGCCGGTTTGCGCGTTGTCGTCGTCGATTCCTTGCTTGCCCATCAACACAATCGAGGGGCTTTCTTTTTCGATTAGCTTTAAGAAGGCGCGGGCTGCGGCGAGGGGCTCCACCGGCGCATCGCTTTGCACGAGAATGGCGCGGTCGGCGCCCATCGCGAGACCAGTGCGCAATTGTTGCTGCGTGTCGGCGGGGCCGATGCTCACGACCACAACTTCTGTCGCACCGCCTTTCTCCTTAATCCGTAACGCCTCTTCGAGCGCGATTTCGTCGAAGGGGTTAATGCTCATCTTCACGCCGTCGGTAATAACACCGGTGTTGTCCGGTTTAACGCGCACGCGCACGTTATAGTCGATGACCCGCTTGAGGCACACCAATATCTTGCTCACTGTTGACTCCGAGCTTGGCCGAAATCGGCCGAAAAGGACCCGCAATTGCCCATCTGATTGGGGGCGGCTGGCCTGATTTCCCACGAGGTCCACTTGTAGGCCGCCAGCAGCGGCGGGCACACTATTGCAACGCAGCGTGAGTGTCAAACCTCCCTGCCGACTTAACGAGATACGGAGCTAAACACATGACCGATACCTTGGGCTGGCGCATAAAAATGGGGGCGGTGACGCAGGCCAGCAATTCGGTTGTGCAGCCGGAATTCGACCTAATGCGGCCGCGCGGCGTCACTAATCAGCTGATGCGCGTGGCCATTCCAGATACGCCCGTCGCTTCCGACGAGGAACTCGCTGCGTTGACGCAAAAGATTCGCAACGACATCGAATCCGCCCTCGATACGGTGATGGCCTGCACGCCGGCCGTCGTCACTATGGCATTGGGCGCGGAAACTGTCTGGGACGGGGTCCAGACAGCGACTGAACTACAAGCACACCTGGAGCGCCGCGTCGGCGTACCCGTCGTCCTCGGCTGGTTGGCGTGTGTTGCGGCGATCCGTAGATATGGCGGGGTACACCGTATCGGAGTACTCACGCCCTATATGCCTGCAGGCGACGCCCAAGTCAGACGTTTTTTTACGGACGCGGGTTTCGAAGTGGTAAATCTGCTGGGTTTGCGCAGCGCCAGTCCCGCGCTAATGGCGCACGAGCCCGCCGAAAAACTACGGCGAGCAGTGCGCGACTTGGACGATTCGCAAATCGAACTGATCGTACAGGTCGGTACGAATTTGCCTTTTGCACAAATCGCGGGCGACGCCGAAAAGTGGCTCAACAAACCTGTGCTCGCTACCAACACGTGCACGTACTGGCAGGCGCTGCGCCGCTCAGGTATCGAGGATAAAGTGGAAGGATTCGGCTCGCTGCTCGCCGAGCATTAACTCTCGGAACGAGCAGACGAACCAACCTCGTCGCTATATCTTTCCCATCAGCAGCAATACAAGCAAAATAACGAGCACCAACCCGATGCCGCCGCTGGGGTAGTAGCCCCAACCTGAGCTATACGGCCAAGCCGGTATCGCTGCAATAAGAACTAGAATCAAGACGATTATTAGGATTGTCGACATGCTCTTACCTCGCATTTCCATTCCATGTCCCGAAGCGATAGTAGGGACCGAATGAAGGGCGGCACTGTCGGTGCACTCTTATTCTGTTGTAGGCCCGCCTGATGTGACGGGCTTACGTAGCGCTGCCGCGTCTATTGTCTATTCACGGGGATATCGAAGAACTGCGATGCGGGCGGATCGCTGGCGGGAAAACTGTCTTTCAACGTTTTATCGCGCTTAGCGTCTTCTTCGCGCAGCGCTTTCGGGCCGGCCTGATTTAGCCGCCGACCGATATTCCATGCGACCAAGCCAATCAAGGCAAGACCTCCGCATGCCAAAGCCGCGCCCAGATAATTCGTCCTCGACCGACGTAGACCACGTAACAGCGACATAAAAAATCCTCCTCAAAACGCGACCTGGAAAACATGGACCAACATAGCGTCATTCGGTCGTCGAGCGCTGTCGGCCGATAGCGGCTAACCCTCGTCAGTTCGCTCCGACGCGCGGCTCACCAACTGGCCGGTAACTCTGCTAACCTCGCGTTCTGCGGATTTCCTTAAGTAGTACCATTCGCATATGACCACCCGCACCATTCAACCCAGTTCCGGCTTGGCTAACGTTCGATACGAAATTCGCGGCGATCTAGCGCGGCGAGCCAACGACATGGAGCGTCGCGGTTACGACATCGTCATGCTCAATATCGGCAATCCGGGGGTTTTCGGTTTTCGCACGCCAGAAACCATGCGGCTAGCCATGATCGAAAACTTACGGTCGGCGGAAGCTTACTGCCACCAAAAGGGCATTTTTCCTGCGCGTGAAGCCGTCGTGATGCAACAGCAAAGCCGTGGCGTGCGTGGGGTCACTGCGGACGACGTATTCATGGGCAACGGGGTCAGTGAACTGATCGACTTGGTGCTGCGCGCACTCTTGTCCACAGAAGACGAAGTGCTAGTGCCGACACCCGACTATCCGTTATGGACGGCAGCCGTCAATTTGAATCGCGGTCGCGCAGTGCATTATCCGTGTCGGCCGGAAAACGGCTTCGAACCCGACGTCAAAGAAATCGAGAAGCTGATTACCAGCCGTACGCGGGCCATTGTGGTAATCAATCCCAACAATCCCACCGGAGCGGTGTATTCACGTGCCACGCTAGAAGCCATTGCGCGACTCGCCGAGCAGCATCGCTTAGTAGTATTTTCGGACGAGATCTACGATCAAATTTTGTATGACGGCGCTGAATTCACGCCGATGGCGACGTTGGTGCAAAGCACGCTTTGTTGCACATTGGCGGGGCTGTCGAAGGTCTATCGAGCTTGCGGTTATCGCGTCGGATGGGCGGTATTCTCGGGTGATGTCGAGCCGGCCCGCGAGTACCTCGGTGCGTTGGACAAGCTGTCTTCGTTGCGCCTCTGCAGCAACGTGCCGGGGCAATGGGCCGTGCAGACTGCATTGGGGGGCTACCAAAGCATTCAGGAGCTCACTCGGCCCGGCGGACGCTTGCATCAATCGCGTCAAGCAATTATCGATGGCGTAGCGAAAAGCAAATACCTGACGCTCAGCACCCCGCGTGGCGCGTTGTATGCGTTTTTGGGTGTGCGCAAGGAGTTATTGCCGCATTTCGACGACCAGAAATTCGGCATGGACCTGCTCGAACACAAGCATGTGCTGATCGCACCGGGCACCGGCTTCAATACGCAGTACAACAACTATTTCCGCATCACGAATCTACCGCGGGCGGAAGTGTTAAGCGACGTGTTCGGGCGTATAGAAGAGGTTCTAGACAGCTATGCAGCGGGGCAGCCGCAAGTGTCGCGCGCAGCGCCGAATCTCAAAATTGTATAGCGGCATCGCGCAAGGACTTGCGCATGACGAGGGCGATTCGTCTTAATCTGCAGACATGCATTCCGCTTTATCGCCTGAACTGATCGCTGCCATCGAGACCGGTGTGCATGTGATCGCGCCGAATCAACGGAGCGCGCATGCATTGCGTTTGTTATATGCAAACCATGCCGTAAGCGCCGGCCGAAAAACCTGGGTTACGCCGGACATCCGCGCCTTCGATGCATTTGTCGGATGGTTGTGGCGCAAGCACGGCACGCACAACGAGCGATTGTTAACCACCGAGCAATGCAAGCTGTTGTGGGAGCGCATCGTCACAACTTCTTCGTGGTCGTCGTCGCTACTGAGCCCGCAAGCGGCCGCCAATGCCTCGTTTCGCTCCTGGGAGCGCATGCAGGCGTGGGGTATCGGCCGCACGGACCTGCTTGAGCAAGTCTCTCGTCTCGACAGTATCGAAGCTCGCGCGTTGCTCGAGTGGCACGACCACTTTGTGCTTTTATGTAAGGAGCGCGAATGGTTGCCGGTAACGTTACTGCCGCAATGTTTGCTGTCCGTAGACCTCAAAATACCCGGACTAAACCTGGTGGTGGTTGGCAACGCTGAACTAATGCCGAGTCAGCGCACGTTACTGGATCACCTTACTCGATGTGGCGCGGTGGTAACGGCGATCGGCAATCATCACGATCAAGGTGAGGCGACAGTTGCCTGTTGCGAAACGACAGAATTGGAATTGCATGCCGCAGCCCATTGGGCCCAGCGTCAGTTGATGAACGGCGCGCAATCGGTTGCAGTGGCCGTGTCCGGCCTCGATGAATGCGCCGCCCAAGTGCGTCGCGCCTTTTCGGAAGTATTAGCGCAACCGATACGTACTTTAAGTAATCACCCTGCCCACGGTGCACAACACCAAGCGAGCTTTGCGATTGCTACTTATCGGCGCCTAGCCGAATTTCCCGTGGCGCGTGCCGCATTGGACGTGTTGCAACTTTGCGTCGGACACGCCGGCAGTGCGCTCATTGGCGGCACGCTGCGCAGTCCATTCTTAAAGGGCAATTCCGATGAAGCATCCCAACGTGCACTCGCCGACATTCGAATCCGCAGCAATGCGCGTGAGCACTACGACCTAGCCAATCTCGAAGCCATAGTGGGGCACGCGGGCTGCCCGACGTTCCACGCTGCATGTCGCGACGCACGTACGACACTTCAAAGCCAGCCTAGCCGGATGCAACCCAGTGCGGCTGCCGAGATCATAGCCGCGCTATGGCGGGGTTTCGGTTGGCCGGGCGAGCGCTCGCTGGACAGCGACGATCAACAAATTGTGACGCGTGCGTACGCGTCATTGGCAGAATTTGGCGCGCTCGACGAATTGCTGGGGCCTGTAAGCTTTGTAAATGCGGTGCATCACTTCGAACAGTTGCTTCGCAATACTCGTTTCGAACCGCGTAGCGCGCCCGCGCTGATCACGGTGCTCGACGCCGATAGCATCGATGGTCTGCGGACCGATGCGCTATGGATCGCTGGCATGGATGAGTCACGGTGGCCGCCGCCAGCCAACCCCGACCCGTTCATCCCGCTGCCATTGCAAGTGCAAACCGGCATGCCAAACGCGACCGCCACGCAGGCACGCGAACAGGCTCGTCGTCGCTTCGCGACGCTGAGAACCTTAGCTCGTAGCGTGGTGTTCAGCTGGGCACAACACGATAACGACGTTGAAATACTGCCCAGTCCGTGGTTGCGCGATTTGCCAAAGTTGTCGAGCTTCTCGATCGATACGTCCGGTCGTTATGCGACGCGGATTTTTGCCGCAAAACCCGCTTTGGATGTTTTAGTCGAATCGCGAGGGCCCTCACTGATCGATGGCGTTGCGCGCGGCGGATCGCGCATCTTTGAACTGCAAGCACAGTGCCCGTTCCGCGCGTACGCCGAACTGCGCCTGAACGCGAAGCGCCTCGATGAGGTTGTTCCGAATGTCGATGCACGACAGCGCGGAACGTTATTACACGCGGCGTTAGCCGATATTTGGCGTGTGTTGAAGGACTCAGCGGGCTTACATTCGCAATCCGGGGCGCAACTCGAATCGTTAGTGCATACCGCTTTGGCTCGTCATGCGGCTCCCTTGCTAGAAGGCGCATCGACACACCGAATACGCATGTTGCAGATCGAACAAGAACTGGCATCGGAACGCATATTGGCGCTGCTGAGTGTGGATCGACTGCGCGCGCCGTTTAAAGTAGCGGGACATCCGGAAACAGCAGAGCGCTTAAGCGTCGGCGCTCTTCATTTCGAACTGCGGTTAGATCGTATCGACGAGTTGACAGGCGACATGCAGCGCGGCGAACGAGTCATAGTCGACTACAAAACGGGCAATACCGTGAGCACGCGCTCGTGGACGCATGATCGTCCGGAGCAACCGCAGCTGCCACTGTATGCGGTAACGCATCCAACGGCATTGGCTGCTGTGGCATTCGCCACATTGGGCGCAAGAGGCGTGGGTTATGAAGGCGTGGCGCGTACGGACGGCATCCTTCCCGACATCAAAGCTTTCGACAAAGCGCTTCCGCTGCCGCATCAGAGCTGGAACGGATTGCAAGACTATTGGCGCGGAGTCATCGGCAACTTGGCAGATGAATTTGCCGCCGGGTCAGCGCAAGTCGACCCGCTGCCGGTTGCGTGTCGCCACTGTCACCTAAGTACCTTGTGCCGCGTGCACGAGCGCAAAATTCAACTTGAAGCGGAGGACGTCGAATGACGCTGCGCCCCTCCGACAATGCAGTTCGCGAACAAGCGCTGGACCCTACGCGGTCGTTCATTGTCGAGGCACCCGCCGGTTCCGGAAAAACGGAGTTGCTTACTCGGCGTTATTTGCGATTGCTAGCCACGGTGCGCGCACCGGAAGAAATCCTCGCGATTACATTTACGCGCAAAGCCGCTTCGGAAATGCGCGGCCGAGTGCTTAAAGCATTGTCGCTCGCCGACAGCGAAGCTCCGAGCGGCGAGAAGGAACGGGCGATTTGGGAACTGGCGTGCGCCGTACGGAAGACCGATCTGGCCCGCGACTGGCAACTGACGTCGCATCCGGCGCGCTTACGCATCATGACCATCGATGCTCTTAACAGCTCACTTGCCAAACAAATGCCCATTCTCTCCGGCACAGGCGCAGCGTTGGCGATTGCTCGCGATCCGCAAACGCTATACGCCGACGTAACGCTAAGCATCATTGAGCGATTGCAGGCACGCAATGCGGACGCGGAGGCTGTTGCTCGACTCTTGCGTCATTTGGACAATCAGTACGACACGCTCGAACGCCTATTAAGCAGAGAGCTAGCGCGTCGCGAACACTGGCTAGATTTGGGATTGATGCGCCTCGACATGCCTGAGTTGCGCAATAGGCTGGAAGCGACGTTAGCTGGCGTCGTCACATACGAACTTACGACACTGATCGAGCTTCTGCCGCGTGAGGAACATCGTGAAGTTATCGATCTGGCGGTGCACGCAGCAAGTGTGTTGAACGCCATGGGCTCCGAAAGCGATATCACGGCGTGCGATAGTCTTAAATCATTGCCAAAGTCTTCGCAGGCCGGATTGACGCAATGGCGCGGCCTCGCCGAATTACTGCTAACCGACAAAGGCGAATGGCGGAAGAAACCGAATAAGAACCAAGGCTTTCCGCCTGAAGCCAAAGCCGCTAAGCAACGTCTGGAAGCGCTACTGCAACGGTTGCAGCGCGAACCAGAGTTAGCAGATGCGTTGGATCGTACTCGCATATTGCCGAATGCTCGTTACGATGAGCATCAGTGGCGGACGCTTACCGATTTGCTAGTTGTATTGAAACTCGCAGTCGCCGAACTTGAGCTGACAATGCGCGAGCGAGGCGAAGCCGACTATGTAGCTAATGCCATTGCCGCGCGTCGAGCGCTAGGTTCGCTGGAGGAGCCGACCGACTTGGCGCTGCGACTCGATTACCGACTGCAGCATCTGTTGGTGGATGAGTTTCAAGATACCTCGCGCGGACAGGTCGAATTGCTGGCACTGCTCACTGCGGGTTGGAGCGACGGCGATGGTCGCAGTTTGTTCTGCGTGGGCGACCCAATGCAATCGATTTATCGATTTCGCCATGCTGATGTCGGCTTGTTTCTAAATCTCAAACGACACGGCCTTAATCAGCTGCGCCTCGAGCCGCTACGCCTCACGGTCAACTTCCGTTCTTCACAACCGGTGCTCGCATGGATTAACTCCACGTTCGAGCGTGTCTTGCCAAAACGCGACGACCCGGAACGCGGCGCTGTCGCATTCACGGCCAGCGAACCGCATGTTGCGGCTCGCATGAACGGTGGCGTTTTTGTACATCCGCTGATCGGCGAGAAGACGTTGATGCGTTTGCAGGAGGCTGTCGATATCGCCCAACTTATTCAGCGTACTCAGAAGGCGACGCCGGATGCCAGCATTGCGGTCTTGGTCAGCAGCCGCTTGCACTTGCAACAACTCATTCCCGAACTGCAATCGCGTCAGATTGAATTTCAAGCAGTGGAGATCGATCCGCTCGCTCGACGACCTGCGATTCAAGACCTTATTGCATTAACTCGAGCGCTCGTGCATCTCGCGGATCGCACTGCATGGTTGTCGATTCTACGGGCGCCATGGTGCGGCCTTTCGTTGGCGGATTTACATGTCCTGGTCGAGGGCAGCGATCCAGCGACGCAAACTATTTGGCAGGTGCTTAACGACCCGCAGCGCTGCGCCGGTCTGTCGGGCGATGGTCGACTGCAAGTAGAGCGTACCCGAACGGTGCTCGCACGCGCGCTCGATATTCGTGGACGTATCGCTTTGCGAGATTGTGTCGAAAGAACATGGCATGCCTTGGGTGGACCCGCAACCGTTAGCGGCACTGCGTCGCTCAGCGACAGCGAAGCGTACTTGCAACGATTGGAAGCGATTGAGAGACAGGGCGATCTCGAGGACGTGGCGCGCCTTGAAGATCAATTGCTCGATCTATACGGCGGTGCGGACGTCACCGCCACAAGGCACACGAGGCAGGGGCGCGTTGAGTTGATGACGATTCATAAAGCTAAGGGACTGGAGTTTGATGTCGTCATATTACCCGCCTTGGACGCGCGCTCGCGATTCGACGAATCACCCTTGTTACGTGTGCAAGAATTGCCCGAAGTAGATGGCGAACGTGCCTTGCTGCTAGCACCCATTGCTGCGCGCGGCAGCGACAATGACGCCATCTATGGTTGGCTCGAATATCTCGATAAAGATCGTGCACGGCTTGAGCGCGGACGATTGTTATACGTAGGCGCGACACGCGCCGAGCGAGAATTGCATCTTTTCGGAGCTGTTGACATCAAGAACGGCGTTATCGGTAAACCGCAAACAAATACGTTCCTGCACTTGCTGTGGCCGGTGGTCGAGTCCTTATTTGGATCGCAAAGTCCCGGCCCGAACATATCAGCCCCTCCATCCCAATTAGGTAGCAAGACGATACAGACTTCGCGTTTACCGCTTGCGTGGTCCGTTCCTGCGCCGCTACCGATGTTCGGCGAGTCTGCGTTGCGCGACGTCGTCGAGAACGAACCACTGCAGCCTGAATTCGCGTGGGTAGGCGAGACAGGACGGCATATCGGCACGCTTGTGCATCGGGAGATTGAACGTATCGCCGACCTCGGGATACCTCAGTTCGAGGCGGAGGCTTTGCTGCACAGACAGCAACGGCATCGAATCGAATTGGCGGAGCTTGGGGTGCCGCCGCATTTACGCGAAGCCGCCGTAATGCGTGTGACCGAGGCTCTGCAGTTGATGTTGAGCGACGAACGCGGGCGCTGGCTGCTGGCAGACGATATACACCGTGAAACTGCATCGGAGCTGGCGTTGACCGGCGTAATTGGTGGCGAGATCGTGAGCCGCGTTATTGATCGTACCTTCCTTGCGGCGGACGGCACACGCTGGATCGTCGATTTCAAAACCAGCCTGCACGAAGGCGGCGGTTTGGAGTCGTTTCTCGACAGCGAGGTCGAGCGCTATCGGCCGCAGCTGCAACAGTACATCAAGTTGATGCATGGCTACCGTCCAGAGCAGCCGATCAAAGCTGCGTTGTATTTTCCGTTACTGAAGACCTGGCGCGAAGTAATATAGGCAATCGAATAGGCGATGGACGCTCAATGACCTCCGCGACAGCATTAACGCAATCGGTGGCTGAATCCGCGCTACAGCCGCTTTTGGACAGTTATGCCAAACGAAAGCGCACCGCCGCGCAGCTGACTGCCGAACTTGTGGCCATCTGTACCCAGCAACCGGCCGCAACCTGGCAGGCACTATCGCTACTGGATCGTTACCATCGACGTGAAGAGCTGTCGACAGCGCTATTCCGCGATCTCAAAAAGGAGCTGAACGCCATCGCGTTTGGCAGCGGACGAAGCGCACTCTCTGCGCCGGGTCCGGAGGCAGATCGTACGAGCGGTTTCATGTCGCTGTTCGGGACAAGACGAAGCAATCGTACTTCGACATTTGCACACACTCGTGCGACTGAACGCACAGCAGCCGGGCACACAGCGCAATTCGACGTGTCGCCACGCACAGCTCAGATCGATACTGCGGCCATACAGCGCGATGGTCAGAACACCGCTCACTTGCAGGTAAGAGGCCATAGCACCGACCAGATCGACACTGCCTACTTACAGGACAACGGCCAAAATACTGCTCACGTGCAGGCTCGCGGCGACAAGCCGGATCAAATAGACACTATCTACTTGCAAGACGACGATGAGCAGAACACTGCACATTTGCAGGCGCCGAAAGAGCGTACCGAGCGATTGCGGACAGCCAGCGACGTCACGATGCAGCCGCCTCCCCCAAGCGAGAGTGCTGCTCGTTTGCCAACAGCGCAAGATCGTACGGCGCACCTACAAACGCAGCGAGACAGTACGGTTCGCTTACATGCACCGGCAAGCAGCGCCTCTAACGAACCGGAACCGCGAACGAATTGGCTGGACGGGCAACGTCCCGACGCGCTGCAGGAAGCCGATACAGATTATTTTTCGAGCACTGAACTCAGACAGAGTCACGGTATGGCGCGGCCTACCGGTACGGTGGTGCAACAGCCGTTACGCGAAGTGACGCTGACTCGCGATCAACGCGCACGTCAATCATATGCCGAGCCTGCACTTCAGACGCAAGCAGAGTTCGAGCAATCGACAATTCAGCGCGAAGCGCTGACGCAGGCGACACTTGCCAAGTCGCCGTCATTAAGGCCTGGCGTGACACTTAATGAGCGCTATGTGCTGGTAGAGCCGATATCCACCGGTGGCGTCGGGGTCGTTTTTAAAGCGTTCGATCAGCAGCGCAGTGCATTGCCCGAATCACAACGCTACGTCGCTATCAAATGCGTACACGAAAGTTTGCGAAACGACCCGCGCGCGGCCGCGGCGCTTCAGCATGAATATCGACAATCCTTAGTACTTTCGCATCCCAATATCGCAAAAGTGTACGACTTCCACCAAGCGGACGGCATGAGTTTCTTGGCACTGGAATTGATAGACGGCGAATCGCTCGGTCGCATTTGCGAACGCATCGCACCACGCCGTTTACCGCCGTCGCGTGCCTTGACTATCGTACGCGAGATCGGGCATGCCATTGCACATGCACACGAGCGGGGTATTTTGCACGGCAATTTGCATCCAAATAACGTCACCGTTACGCGGTCCGGCATGGTGCGCGTGAGTGAGTTCGGACAGGCAACTGCCTGGCTTGAAAACATTGCGATCACCGATGACGTTGTCCGCGACATGCCGCCGTCACCGCCAGAACAACGCTATCGCAGCCCACAACAGAAGAACTCCGTTCCAACCAACGCTGCCGACGATATCTATAGCCTTGCATGCATTGCTTTTGAATTGTTATGCGGCCGCACGCCAGACGCGCAGGCACATAGGGCCGGCGCACGCAAACCCGGATACGCGGGTCATTTATCGCAACAGCGCTGGGTGGCCTTGCAACGAGGGCTTGCTGAGGGCCGCGCGCAACGCGGTAACGATGTACGTCAGTGGCTGGTAGAGCTGGATCTAAGTTCGGCAGCGATTCGTTTGCCTTCGTTGGCCGACTTGGAAACAGAACTGTTCGGCGGCGATCAAAATATACTCACGAAGCCGTGGGTGCTTGCAAGCATGGCGATTATCACGCTCTCGGTCACGGCGGGCATCGGTTGGTTATGGAGCAATCGTGCGCCGTCGGAACCTCCTGAACCGATTTCAATCGCGACCCAAGCAGTGCCTCCCGGCGATCCATCGCCGCAACCTGCGGCTCCGACACCGGTCGAAGCGGTGCAACCAAGCGGTAGCGTCGCCCAACTCTCATCCGATTCCGCACCAGGCGACGACAAGGTCGCTAGTTCCGGCAGCGAAGCATCGAGCGCTGGACTGCCAATTGTTAGCTTCTCTCAGTCGCGCTACGAAATTCCGCCGGAGGCAAGCGTCGCTACGATGAGCATTCGGCGTCAAGGCTCCACTGCAAAGCGATTGGTATTGCAATGGTTCAGCATAGAAGGCTCTGCGAAATCCGACGTCGACTACGTCCGTGACGGCAACACGACAATCGTGTTGCAGCCTGGTCAGCGCGTCGCAGATATTGTTGTTCCGCTCATCAAAGGCGAGCCTCGGGATCGAGCGCTGTGGTTCGATGTCCGTATTCGCGCGACCACCGATGCATTGCCAGGTGATGCAGTAGTCGCCACCGTATACTTATCTCCGGCACTTACCAATCCCAAAGCTCCTTGAGACAATTGCATGCACAGTAATTTGTTCGATCTATCCGGCAAAGTTGCGCTAATCACTGGCGGCAACAGCGGCATCGGCCTGGGATTCGCCGAAGGCGCTGCCAAGCACGGCGCAGCTATTTGTATTTGGGGAACCAACGCGGAAAAAAATGCGGCCGCTTTGCAGACACTGCACGGCTATCGCGTGAAGACGCATGCGATTCTGTGTGACGTGAGCGACGAAGCCGCGGTAATGCGGTCGTTCGCCGAAACGCTGAGCGTATTCGGCCGCGTCGATGCGTGCTTCGCAAATGCGGGCATCAGCGGACGAGCACCGTTCACCGAACAAACCGCGGAGCAATGGCGTCGTGTCATGAGCATCAACCTCGACGGGTTGTTCTTCACGCTCCGCGCTGCGGCCAAACACATGAAAGAGCGAGCCGAGCAGGGCGATAAAGGCGGGCGATTGATCGGAACTGCATCGCTTGGAGCGCTGATGGGAATGGCGGGCCTTGAGGCTTATGCCGGCAGCAAAGGCGCGGTCATTTCCATTATGCAAGGATTAGCTGTGGAATTCGCGCGCTACGGCATCACCGCCAACTCCATCTTGCCAGGCCACATCGAAACTGCGATGACGACCAAGAACTACGCCAATGAAAAATTTCACAACGCCATCATGCCGCGCATTCCATTGCGTCGGTGGGGCGACAAATCCGATTTCGAAGGCATTGCCGTCTATTTGATGAGCAATGCTAGCGCTTACCACACCGCCGATAGCTTCGTTATTGACGGTGGATTTGTAGTGGCGTAGCGATCGCCGGGGCGAATTACTTTCTAGCGATTTCCGTGGATGACAGTCCACCCTTAAGTACGCTGGCATGATAACCGCGTTCCGCAAGAATGTACGCGCCGGCCGAGCTACGGCGGCCGGTATCGCAACACACGACGTAGTGAACGTTACGGTCGAGCGCTTTCATCTTCAAACGAATGAAGTACAGCGGGATGTTGACTGCCTTGTCGGCATGGTAATGCTCGAATTCGGACGGTAGACGCACGTCCAACCATTGACCGCCTGCCGCAACAATGCGGCGTGCCTCCTGATAGTCCACCCATTCCAAGAATGGCTCGTTCAGCAGCTTGCGGAAATCTTCTTTGCCGAGACGCATCAATGTCCCATCGGTGGCCATGGCAACACTGGCATTGCGTTTAGCATCGGAAATAAGCGCCTCTTCACCGAAGGTATCGCCCATCTTAAGCTCCGCGAGCTTGATGCCTTCCTTGTTAAGCGGCGTTTCGCGTGTGACGGTGCATTTACCCTTAACGATAATGTAGAAGAAGTCCCCGGGGTCGCCTTGTTTGATGATTGGCTCGCCGGCGCGATAATCCATTCGCTGCAAACGCATGAAGATAGCTTGGATATTTGCAGGCGGCACTTTATGGAATGCCTTGGTTTGCAGCAGCGTGGTCATCCAATCGTCGGTACCTGCTTCCTCTTCTTCCGATCCGCCTTTCAGTTCGTTGACTTCGTAGGCACCTGTTTGGTCCCAGGTAACCATCACATCCAGGAACTCGCTATCGATGAGCAAATATTCAATGCGGCCCGACATCGCCACTGCGGAGTAGGGGCGCGGAATGATATGGCCGAGTGGATTCTTGGCTTCGGGTGTACCGCCTTTAATCGTTGCGACGACTTCGCCTTCTTGCAGCAGGTCGATGGTACCGCTCAAAAGATAGTACGTGCGCTTTTCGGTATCGCCTTCGCGGAACAAAACGCGCCCCATCGGCGCTTCTCGTCGTGATGCTTTCTTGGCTAGAGCCAACAGGTTTTCCGCCTTCATACCATCCAAGGGCGAAAATGACCGGAGCAAGGCAATGTCGGAAGGTTTACCGTTTAACTCCATAGCAAGCGCGTGACCTTATGATTCTCTGAAGCGGTGGACGTTAAGGTGTTGGCGTAACTGAAAATAAGTCACGTTTAACATAGGAATGCTAACACACGGCACTACGCAGATTGTGAGCACGGTCTCGGTATTCAGGTTTAACCAGGCGCCGTCTTAGATAGATCGCGGGCAAGCGCGTTCCAACCCGCATCCGGTTTGAAGCGTGCGCCATATTTCTGCGCCAATTGTTCGAGCCGAGCGACGCAATCGGACACGCCTCGATCCCGCGCGTACTTCAGCGGGCCACCGCGGAACGGCGCAAAGCCAGTGCCGAAAATGATACCGGCGTCGAGTAGATCGCCATCGGCGACTACAGCTTCTCGCAATACGGCGACGGCCTCGTTAACTAATGCCAGGATCATCCGGTCTTGCAGATCGCTGGGAATCGAGCCCGCCGCCGGCGGCTTTACCGCCTTGCCGTCCTGCCAACTATAAAAGCCCGCTCCAGTTTTCCGTCCCAGTTTTTTTGCCTCTACGAGCTTTACGACATTCTGTGGTGTGGGTTTCGAAAAGGCCGCTGCCAGTATTTGTCCGACGTGCATAGCGACATCCAGTCCCACGACGTCCGCCAATTCCACCGGCCCCATCGGCATGCCGAAATCCATCGCAACACGATCGATTAAAGTGGGCGAGACGCCTTCTTCCAAGGCCAGCATGGCTTCCGTTAGATACGGAAAGAGAACGCGATTCACCACAAAACCCGGCGCACTTTTGCAAGGCAACGGAAGTTTATCGATCCTGCGCACGAAAGCGATGGCGGCTTGCGTGACCGCAGCATGCGTTTGCGCGGTGGAAACAACTTCGACCAATTGCATCTGTGCAACGGGATTGAAAAAATGAATACCGACCAAGCGCCCCGGATCGGCGAGTTTCTGATTAAGCTGTTCAAGCATGATGCTAGAAGTATTGCTTGCTAAAACAGCCGACGACTTCATGCGGGGCTCCAATTTCGCATATAGCTCACGTTTAGCGTCAGCATTCTCGAAAATCGCCTCGACTATCACGTCGGCGTCCGGCACATGCACGGCCTCGACATCGGCTTGCAGACGCGCGCTGGTTTGCTCGCGCTTAGCACTGTCTTTAACGCGCTTTTCGAAGAGCCCTTGCGCTCGATCGAGCGCCGGCTGCACATACTTCATTTCACGATCTTGCAGGGTGGTCGTCAGCCCACGGAGTGCGCACCAACTGGCGATATCGCCGCCCATCACGCCGGCACCAACGATATGCGCTCGCTCCATTTTTTGCGCTGATTTGCCGGCCAAGCCCTTGAGCCGGTCTTGCAGAAAGAACACGCGCACGAGATTCCGCGAGGTCGGCGTGCAAAAAAGTTGCGCAATCGAGCGTGCTTCCGCCTCATATGCGACGGGCCCGCCTGCGCCATGTTTGCGCCATAATTCGATAGCGGCAAAAGGAGCAGGGTAGTGGTCGGACCGCACGCGTTTACCGGCCTGTTTGCGCATCTGTGCCGCCAGGATCGAACGCACGCCCGGCAAGTTGGCCAGTTTCTGCAGAAAACCAGGACGATGAGGTGCGGGGGCACGCGACGCCAACCCTTTTGCCGCATCAAGAAGACTCGCAGGCAGCGCAAGTGCGTCCAGCAGGCCCGCATCTAATGCCTGCTTCGCGCGTAGCGACCGACCTGTGAGTATCAAATCCATTGCCGGTAGCGCGCCGATGAGCTGAACCGCGCGCACCGTCCCGCCGAATCCTGGATGAATGCCGAGCATTACTTCCGGAAAACTAAATGAAACCTGCGGGTCGTCGGCCGCAACGCGATAGTCACAGGCCAATGCAAGCTCTAAACCTCCCCCCAACGCGAATCCATTAATCGCCGCGACAGTCGTGCACGGTAAAGCTGCAAGTCGATCCAACACCTTCTGCCCACTGCGTACGAGTTCGTACGCAGTTTCGGGGTCCGAGAGAGCCGTGAATTCCTTAATGTCCGCACCGGCTATAAATCCGCTGGCCTTGCCTGACTCGATAATCAGCGCGCGCGGCAATTGCTTTTCCAACACCGCAAGGTGCGTGTCCAACTCAAGCATGACGGTTTTCGACAGCGCATTAGCAGAGAGGCCAGGCACGTCCAAAGCCAATATGGCAAATCCGTCTTCATCCGTTCGCAGGGTCCAACAAGAGGCAGCGGTGACTAGCATTGCAATGCTCCTTCAAAAAACTGCGGCCGGCGGGCCATCAAGATTTCGCAAACTCGGATGGATCGACCGCAAAGTCGCAAATCAATGGGCGATGATCGGAGAAGCGCACGTCGGGAATTGCAAAGTGAGTGATTTCGATGCCATTGGAGTACAAGATAAAATCCAATTCTTTTCGCGGCCGTTGCGCTGGATAGGATGGCAGCCCGGCTGTATTAGCGCTTTTTAATCCCGATGCCTGCATAAACAGATAGATCTCATCATCGCCCCAAAATGTATTGAAATCGCCCGCAACGATTACCGGCTTTGTGGATTGCTTAATCAATTGATGCAGGTGTCGCAATTGATCATGGCGATGTCGAAACTTGAGCGACAGATGCACAAGAAAAATAGCCACATGCTGCAGCTCCAATTCAATGATAAGTCGCTTGATCCCGGTTTCGAAATAGTGGAAGCGCTCGCCTTCGACCCGCTCCGCCGCCAAAAAGGCATTCGCCTGCTTGCGGACAATAGGCATCATGTTGTTGATCGAAGCAACGCCATACTTGCATTGATAGATTGAATAGTGACCGAGAGAATTAGCGATGGCTTGCGCCTGATTGACGAGTCCGGATCGAAGTGATCCGGTATCGACTTCGACCAACCCAACGACATCGGGGTCTTGCTCACGAATAAACTGCGTAATGCCTTCGAGGACACGTCTGTTTGTTCGCAAATATCCTGCACCGGGAACCGGCAGGTGAAACGACGGACCGGTGCCGGTTGCGTACCGAATGTTGTATAGAAGCAAACGCATGCGGGCTTTTGACGAAGTATGAAATAAGGATCGCGGAATTCTATCCTACGCCGGTGTTGTTAAGTCCCGAGATCGGCGACATACAATGGCCGAACGCAGGGAAACGTCGCAACGAACGGAGTAAACTAGCCGCAATCGCGGCGCTAACGGCGCCGAGCGTCAATAATTTGGGGTAGGGCAGTGGGCAGTATCTCGCAACAAAACCCGGTCAAGCTGTTCGTTGCGCACGGTTTCGAGCGCAACGAGGATTATCTACGCGTGTTTGAGTATCTCGAAAGCTCGCACAACTTTTATTACATCAATTGCGGTTCGCCGGACTATAAAGGCGCGCCCGACAACGAAGCTATGCGCACCGAATTAAGGCGGCAGATCGG
>Ga0315910_10001930_pt1 | contig 18654 bp, 16 predicted proteins | sample EdamamesoilMG_FD_204470 | JGI IMG/M metagenome (GOLD analysis project Ga0315910, IMG submission 204470) | Garden soil microbial communities collected in Santa Monica, California, United States - Edamame soil | ecosystem: Environmental > Terrestrial > Soil > Garden | place: USA: California...
CGGCTGCTACTCCAGCACCCCGCTGTCGTTCCGCGACGCGACGACGCCGCTGCCGATGGAGTTCAATCCGCGCAAGGTCTTCATCCAGCTCTTCGGCGCCGGCGACACCGACGCCGAGCGCGCGATGATCACGGCGCGCACGCAGAGCATCCTCGACATGGTCAACGTCCGCGCCGAGGAACTCAAAGGGACGCTCGGCGCGACCGACCGCGTCGTGCTCGACAACTATCTCGACTCGGTGCGCGAGACCGAGCGGCGCGTGGAGAAGGCGTCCGAGCGCGACCTCTCCGCGATCGACCTGCCCGCGGCGCCGATCGGCGAGCTGCAGGATTTCGACGCGCAGGTGCGGTTGATGTTCGACCTGATCGCGCTCGCCTGGCAGGCGGATCTCACGCGCGTCTCCACCTACTTCATGGTCGGCGAAGGCACGAACCGGACCTACAACCACATCGGCGTGCCCGATGCCTTCCACCCGCTGTCGCATCACGCGAACAACCTGCAGCGCATCGAGAAGCTCGTGACGATCCAGCGCTGGCACGTCGAGCGCTTCGCCGATTTCGTGAACCGTCTCGCGACGACGCCCGACGGCGAGGGCACGCTGCTCGACCAGGCGCTGCTGCTCTACGGCTCGAACATGAGCAACAGCGACCGGCACAACAACTACCCCTTGCCGACGATCCTCGTCGGCGGCGGCGCGGGCACGCACCGCGGCGGCCGGCACATCGACCTGCCCGAGCGCACGACGCTCGCGAACCTGCACCTGACGCTCGTCAACAAGGCCGGGCTCGAGATGACGAGCATCGCCGACTCGACGGGCGAGATCGCGGGAGTCTGACGCCGATGCGGCGGCTTTGCCCGCGCAGGATTCGCGGTTCCGGCCGCAGCGAGACGGTCCGACGCGGCACCAGCCGCCGCGACCTGCTCGGCGGAGCGGCAGCCTCGATCGCCGGCGTCGCGCTGCCGGGACTTGCCCAGTTCGCCCTGGCGCCTTCCGCCTTCGCGCAGGCTAGCGCGGCCGGCGCGGCTGGCGCGGCTGGCGCGGCTGGCGCGGCCGGCGGCATGACCGTGACTCCCCTGGCCGACGGTCTCACCCTGCTCACCGGCGCCGGCGGCAACAACCTGCTCGCGCGGACGACCTCCGAAGGCCTCGCGCTCGTGGATACCGGCGCGGCGGCGGACCGTGCCGCCCTCCTCGGCTGGCTGGCCGAGCAGGGTGTCGATCGCGTCGCGGCCGTGTTCAACACGCACTGGCACCCCGACCAGGTCGGCGCCAACGCGGCGCTCGGCGCGGCGGGCGCGAGGATCTTCGCGCACGAGAAGACGCGGCAGCGCCTGCGCGCCGGCTACTATCTTCCGGCCGAGGATCGCTACGAGCCCGCGTTGCCCGACGAGGGACTGCCGACCGAGACCTTCTTCGACGAGGGCTCGACGACGATCGGCCGCTGGCGCGTCGACTACGGCTACCTGCTCGAGGCGCATACCGACGGCGACATCTACGTCGCCTTCGCCGACGCGGACGTGATCTCCGCCGGCGACGCCATCGCCCCCGCGCGCGACCCCGTGCTCGACTGGTACGGCGGCGGCTGGCTCGGCGGAAGGCTCGACGCGCAGGAGCGCCTGCTCGAGATCGGGGACCGCAACACGCGCTACGTGCCGGCCTTCGGCCCCGTCGTCGGGCGCGCGGAAGTGCAGGCCGAGCACGACATGCTGCTCGCGCTCTTCGACCGCTTCGTCGAGCACATCCGCCTCGGCAAGACGGCGCGCGACCTGTTCGAGGAAGGCCTGCACGAAGGGCTCGGCCGCGAGTTCGCCGATCCCGCGCGACTGATCCGCGACTGCTACGAAGGGTTCTGGGCGCACCACAACGCGCTGGTGAACGACATCGTATGAGCGGGCCCATGCGAAGTTACCTCATGGCCGCTGCAGTGGCTTCGGCGCTACTCGCGGCACCGATCGCGCATGCCGCGAGCCCGCTCGCCGACCTGCTCCAGAAGGGCCGGCTCGCCGAAGCCGAACGCCTGCTCGAGGACGGCGCCGACGTCAACGCAACGCAGCCCGACGGCTCGACGCCGCTGCTCTGGGCCGTCTACCGCCAGGACCATGCGCTCGTCGAACGCCTGCTCGACGAGGGCGCCGACGCCTCGGCCGGCAACCGTTACGGCTCGAGGCCGCTCGCCGAGGCCGCGAAGCTCGGCGATGCCCCGCTGGTCTCGATGCTGCTCGACGCGGGCGCCGACGCCGATTCGCCGAACGGCGACGGCCAGACGGCGCTGATGCTCGCGACGCGCACGGGATCGGTCGAGGTGGCGGAGCTGCTGCTCGAGCACGACGCCGACGTCAACGCGACCGAAGTCTGGCGCGGCCAGACGGCGCTCATGTGGGCTGTCGACGACGGCAACGCGGAGCTCACGCGTCTCCTCGTCGAGCACGGCGCCGACGTCTCGGCGCGTGCCTTCGACAACGACTGGGGCGCGCAGATCACCTCGGAGCCGCGCGCGCAGTACCGGCCGACGGGCGGGCTCACGCCCCTGCTCTACGCCGCGCGCTCGGGCTGCATCGAGTGCATCGACGCCCTCCTCGGCGCCGGCGAGCCCGTGGACCGCCCGAGCCCGGACGGCGTCACGCCGCTGATGCTCGCCATCGACAACACGCAGTACGACGCCGCGTTGCACCTGCTCGATCGCGGCGCGAACCCGCACTACCAGGACTGGTGGGGACGCACGGCGCTCTATCTCGTCGTGGACATGCAAAGCTACCCGGCGGGGGTCGACGAGCCGCCCGCGGATGCGCTCGCGCTGATCCAGCGATTGCTCGAAGCGGGCGTCGCCGTCAATACGCAGCTCAACATGCATCGCGTCGGCCGCGGCGGCAACAGCCAGCGCTTCGTCGACGACCTGCTGACGACCGGCGCGACGCCGCTCTTGCGCGCCGCGATCACGCACGATCACGAGGTCATGCGGATCCTGCTCGACGCGGGCGCTCTCGTCGATCTGCCGAACGTGATGGGCGTGACGCCGCTGATGGCGGCTGCGGGCTTCGGCGTGCGCGAGCCCGGCTTCGGCGCGAACCGCGCGCCGCGTTTCGTCGACGATCCGGAGATCGAAGACAAGGTCATACGATCGCTCCAGATACTGCTTGACGCCGGTGCTGGCATCAATGCGCGCGTGACGGATAACCGGAGCCGTACGGCTCGCATCGCGCGCCAGAGCACGCTCACCGATGCCCTGGGTCAGTCCGCGCTGTTCTCACCCGCGGCGCGAGGCTGGCAGCGCGTGGTCGAGTTCATGCTCGCGGCGGGAGCCGACCCGGGATTCGAGGACGAACGGGGTTTCAGGGCCGCCGATGCGGCGCTCGGCAAGCTCCGCTCGGGCGCGCCGGTATTCGAGAACGTCGCCGCCCTCCTCGACTGAAAATGGTGCCTGGCACCTAAAGGTACCTTTAGGTGCCAGGCACCATTTTCAGCGCCATTTTCAGCGTGTGCGGCTGTTCTGCTCGATCACGCCCGCGAGCCGTTCGCGCTCGGCCGGGTCGGTGATTTCGCGCTCGAGCAGCGCATGGGCCCCTGCGGCGTCCGTGCGCGAGGTGGTGATGATGGCTATCGTCGCCGCCTGCGCACGTGCCGTAGCTGACGTGAATCCCTCGAGCAGGTCGGCGTCGAAAGTGCCTCTCGTGAAAGCGCGTGAGGCGATGCTGCTCAATATCTGATCCCGCTCGGCACCGGCGGGTTGCGAGAGTATCCAGCGCTGCGCTGCGGTCTGATCCCTGCCGTACCATGCGGTTGCGACCGCATTCACTGCGCTTTCGCGCGCACCGGGATTGCTCAACGACGTCGCCCAGCGGGCCGCGGCCGCGGGATCCTGCTGCGCCCAGGCCGTTCCGACCGATTGCGCGGCGCCGAGCTGCACATTGGCGCTTGCCAGCGAGAATGCCTGCGCCGCCGCGCGTGGATCGGTCCGCGCCGCCCCCGCGATAACGTCGCGTGCTGCCACTTCGTAGTAATCCTGGCCCTGGTGGTTGCTGATCCATGCCATCGCTGCGACGGGATCGGCGCTGCCATACGCACTTGCGACTCCCGAAACCCAACTCCCACGCTGCGCCGCCGGAATGCGATCGGCATAGCCGGCAGCGGCCGCGGGGTCGCGGGCGGCCAGGGCCTGCGCCGTGCTCGAAATGACTTCACCGTTGACTTCCGAGCCATGCGCCAGCACCCAGTCGACGGCGCCCTCGGGCTCGCGCTGCATCCATGTGCGCACGAGGTTTCTCAACGCCGCCTGGCTCTCGACGTCATCGCGCGTGAGCAATCGCTCCGCGAGAGCGGGCGCGCGGCTCGGATCGTTGCTGCCAAGCGTCGAGATGACGGTGAGCGCCATCGTGGGCTCGATGCCGAAGGCCTCCGGATTGTCGATGATCTCGAAAGCGGCATCGAAGTCCGCGAGCGCCAGCGCCAGCGCAACTGTGCGCGCGGCATTCGGCGACGGCGGTGTCAGGCCCCTGACCCAGGTCAGCGCCGCGACCGGATCCTGCTCCGCGAGCGCGCTGGCGACGGCCGAGGCCATCCGGTCTCGGTCCAGTCCCGGCGGCATCCCCGCGACGCGAGCCTTCGCAGCCTCGGGATCCCTGAGCGTCAGTGCGTTCATCGCCGCCGCCTGTGCCACCTGCCCTGCCGCGCCGGGGAGGCCGGCCGCAATGCGCTCGACGCGCTCGGGACTCGTGAGCAGCACATACGGAAATCCGTTGATCGCTTCGGGCGGCAGTGTCGAGCCCGCCGATTCGAGATAGGCGGCGAAGCCCTCGGCATCGAGACGCGCCCATTCCGTGAACAGGCTCATGCGGAAGAATCTCGCGAGATCGGGCGACAGCAGCTCGGATTGCGCGAGCGCAGCGTGCGGGTCCTGCGCGGCCCAGACTGCCGCCAGATCCGCGAGCGACTGGCCTGCGAGCAGCGGCGGAACGACTCGCTGCAAGTCCCTGAAGGCGCCGAAAGGATCGCTGTGCGCACGCATCGCGACCCAATCGAGCACCAGAGCGTCGCGCTCGGCGAGCGGCAACGCCGCTGCAATTCGTTCGATGCCGGTGGCGGAGTCCCCGAGCACGTCGGTCAGCGCAAGCGCCACGAGTCTTCGCAAATCCCCGGTTGCGATCTGCGCGAGACCGGCGAGCGCAGCATCGGCATCGGCTTCGGCCCACGCGAGATACGCCTCGGCCACGAACACCGCATCGAGCCCCAGGGAGACGGCCAGGCCGGCCGCATACTCCGGCGCGATCTCGCTGAGCCGGCCGAGCAGCGCCTCGATCTCGACGTCGAGCGCCGGCGACCAGCGCGCTCCCGCGGCGCGCTCGAGCGCCTCGGCGAGCTCCGCTGGATCCGTTTGGGCCTGGGCCTCACGATAGGCGTCGAGCTGATCCGCGATCTCGATTGTCCCGCCGGCGCGCACTGCGCTGCGGCCGAACGCCAGGTCCGCGACCGCGGCGAGCGGCGACGCGGATTCGGCCTCGCCGCTACCGCTCGCCACCACAAAGTACGTGCCGGCCGCGCCACCGATGCCACCGACAGCAAGCCATCCGAGCGATTTCCAGGCGGCCACGGTCTTCTCCTACTGCAGGATCAGCGGCGGCAGCAGCACAGACGAACCACTTCCACTTCCGCCGACGCCACCCGTCTGCGCGAGACTCGCCGCGGTCTGCCGGCGCAGTGCCTCGTCGGTCACGTACAGATCGAGCAGGCGACGGGCCTCCTGCAGGTTCGTCCGCCCGAGCTGCGCGATCGCGCTGGATGCGCCGCGCTCACGCGCTGCCGGCGAGCTGTAGGCGTCGAGCAACTGTGGCTCGAAGCGATTGGTTCTCGCTGCCGCCACCATGTAGCTGTCGAGCGCCGAGTCGCGCTCGGGTCCGGAGCCCAGGCTGAGTACCCATCGTTGCGCCGCCACGGGATCGCTCTCGGCCCATCCGCTGGCGACCTGACGAATCGCCAAGGTGCGTGCGTTCGGATCTTCGAGACTGCGGGCGAGGTCGACGGCCGCAGCGGGATCGCTGCGCGCCATCCGGCCGACCAGCAGTGTCATGCCGGCAGAGCGCTCGGCGGCGCTGGATTCCGGCAGGCTTCGCAGCAGCGTGGCGCTGGCCGCCGGGTCGGCAGACGCGAGCGCCAATGCGGCACGCGTGTAGACCTCCTCGTAACCGGGCTGGCCGCGAATACTTTCGAGCAGTTGCATCGCCCGCTGTGGATCGCGCGATGCCGTCGTCTGGACAATTCCCGCGACCCATTGCGCACGTTGCTCCGCGGGCAGACGGTCCATGATTCCCGCGGCGCGATTGACATCGTCAAGCGCGATGGCCTGCGCGATGGTGCTGAAGGCCGAGGCGCCCAGGCGATCCACATTTCTGAGCGCCCAGTCGAGCGCGGCATCCGAATCCTGCCTCGCCCAGGTACCGATTGCCGATGCCAATGCGGGGGCAATCTCGGGATTACCTGAAGCGACCAGGCGATCGGCGATCGGGCCGAAATCGCCGCCGCTTGCGGTCACTGAAGAAGTGATACCTAGCAACACACTCAGCGTTCGCGTCCTCGTAGCGCCCAGAATGGCTTCCACGCTGTTCGGCGCCGGGCGCTGCGCGGACGGATTGGCGAGCGCGACGAGGAGCAGATCTGTGGCTCGGAGGGGATCTATCGCGGCGACTCCGCTCAGCACGCTCATGATGGCGTTGTCTGCCTCGGCAGATGGCAGCGAACGCGCCCAGGCGATCGCGAGATCCGGATTCTGGCGGCCGTAAGTCTGCGCGATCGTCTGCAGCATTCGGTCGCGGTCGGGCCCGGGCGGCACCGAACCGAGCATGGCGATCGCGCTTGCGGGATCCTGCGCGGCAAGGCCCTCCATGGCCGCCCGCTGCGCGGTGGTTCGCGCGTTCGTCGGCAAGGTGTCGAGCAGCGAATATAGTCGCGTCGCGTCGCTGGCGGCCAGGGCCTGGTAGATCGCCTGGGACGTCGGCAATTCGCCCGCATCGACGGAGGCAATCCAGGCGAATACGGCCTCGGCGTCGAGCGCCGCCCAGGCCGTTACGACTGCGTCGGCAAACGTGCGACGCCTGACGGTATCGTCGATCGCGCTTGCCATCGAGAGAGCAGCCAAGGGATCGCTGCGCGCCGCGATCTCGGCGACGCGCAGCAGCATGATTTGCCGGTGCAACTCGCTCGGTGCACTGAAATACGCATCGAGCGCGCGTGCGGGATCGTTCGCGGCCAGGTCGAGCGTTGCATCGATCTCGAAGCTCACGCGATCGGCCGACGGCAGTGCCGCCGCTACGAGCTCGATACCCTCCTCGTCGTGGCCGACGACGGCGAGCATTGCGAGCGCGATCTCCCGGCGTTGCGCGGGTGGCGAGATCAGCGCGAGCTCGTCGATCGCAGATTCGGCGTCGATCTCCGCCCAGGTGGCGAACAGCGGCAGGAGAAGCTCGGGGTCAAGATGGCGGACGCGCGCGAAACGGACAGCACCGGCCGGATCGAGCTCGGCGAACCGCGCCAGCAGTGCCCGGATCCTGAACTCGCGCAATCGCGACGGAAACTCGTCGAGCGCGCGTTCGATGAGCGCCTCGATCTCGAAGGTGTCCGTTGCCTCCGCCGCTTGCTCGTAGATGGCAAGGCGCTCCGCGTGGTATCCGCCTGGTCCGGCCGCGTTGGTCTCAGCTGCCGCAGGCGGCGGCGCGATCGGCTCGACCCGTGTCGACTCACCAGACGGCGTCACGGAACCGGACGACGGCGCCAGCAGCCAGGCTGCCGCCCCGCCCGTCACGGCTCCGGCAAGCAGGAGCAGCACGGATCGCGCCATCGGACCCTCTCCCCGGAGGTGTCGGTCGGCAGATCCTAAGGCAGGCTAAACACCATGTACACCCGGTCCCCGGGCGGCTGCGGCACGCTGGGGGCGGGAAAGAGCCCCGTCCCCGCGCTCGCGTTGACGACGAGGTACTGCCGGCCGTCCACCGCATAGGTCGCCGGGATGCCCTCCGAGCCGTTCGGCATCTCGAAAGACCAGAGCACGGCGCCCGACTCGCGATCGTAGGCGCGCAGCATCCGATCCTGTGCCGTCGCGACGAACAGCAGTCCGCCGGCCGTGACGAGCGGCGCGCCCCGCGGCATGTGCGCGCCCGAATTCCCGGGGAAGCCCGGCGTCGAGCCGTTGGCGATGCGCCAGTTGATGCGCCCGGTATCGAGGTCGTAGGCCGTCAGGTGCGAATACGGCGGCGCCGAGGCGGACAATCCGTCGATGAGCAGGAACTCGTAAGGCACGTTGTAGCGCAGCGTCCCCTCCGCGAGCGCGACCTCGGCCTCGGCGCGCATGGCTGCGACCTGCTCGACCGTCGGCGGCCCGCTGCCGCCGCCGGTAGCGGCCGTCGGCTCGCTCGTCGTCGGCACGGCGCGGAGCATGACGGGGAGGTTCTTCGAAATGACGTAGAACTCGCCGTTGACGGGATCGACGGCCGAGCCGCCCCAGTTGGCGCCGCCGTTGTGGCCCGGCATCGCAATCGTGCCCTCGAAGCTCGGCGGCGTGAACGGGCCCTCGTAGCGCGAGGCCTCGATCAGATCGAACAAGCGGTCCTGCTCCGCCGCGGGCAGATAGGGATTGATGTCGATGTCCGTGAAGCTCTGGTCCGCGAAGGGCTCGAGCCCGACCGGAAACAGTTGCGTCGGCGAGGTGTGCTCGCCCGGCAGATCGGACTGCGGCACGGGCCGCTCCTCGACGGGCCAGACGTGCTCGCCGGTGTGGCGATCGAAGACGAACAGGAAACCGTGCTTGGTCGCCTGCGCGACGGCTTCGATCTCGCGGCCCTCGACCGTGAGGTTCAGGAGCTTCGGCGCCTGCGGCAGATCGTAGTCCCAGAGATCGTGGTGGACGAGCTGCTGATGCCAGAGGTACTCGCCGGTGCGCGCGTCGATCGCGACGAGCGAGTTGCCGAAGAGATTGTCGCCCTCGCGGTCGCCGCCGTAGAAGTCGTAACGCGGGCTGCCGAAGGGCACGAAAACGATGCCGTTCTCCACATCGACGGTGAGCTCGCTCCAGTTGTGCACGCCGCCCGAAGTGAGATAGGCGTCTTCGGGCCAGCTGTCGTAGCCGACCTCGCCGGGATGCGGAATCGCGTGGAACACCCATTCGAGATCGCCCGTGAGGATGTCCCAGGCACCGATGTTGCCGGGCGTCGAGGCGTAGCCCGCACCTTGCGCCGGCAGCGAGACGATCATCAGGTTCCCGAAAACGCGGCCGGGGTTGCTCGTGTTGAGCGGGCGCACGTTGCTGACGTCGCGCCCACCGTCGAGCGCCTCGCGCAGATCGACGCGGCCGTTGTCGCCGAAGCTCGTGATCGTTGCGCCGGTCGCGGCATTGATCTGCTTGATGAAGCCACCGCCGTGGAAGACGAGGCGGCGGTCGTTGCCGTCCGCGCTCTGCCAATAGTGGATGCCGCGCGCGGCGACGCCGCCTTCCACCTCGTTCGACCAGAGCTCGGCGCCGGTCGCGGCATTGAGCGCGACGATGTCGCGCGCGGCGCCGCGGGCGCGCAGCACGTACATGATGTCGCCGACGACGATGGGATTGAAGACAAGATTGGCGTCGCCCGAGGGGAAGGTCCAGGCAACGCGGAGGTTCGCGACATTCTGCTTGTTGATGCTGCCGAGGGAGGAGTACTGCGATGCGTCGGGGCCGCCGGCATAGGTGTGCCAGGTCGCGAAATCGGGCTCTGCGCCCGATACCGGGCTCGGCGAGCCGGAAGACTCCGATGCGCTGGTCGCGCCGGCATTCCTGCCGGCGTTGCTCGCGCCGGCCGTGGTGTCTGTCGCATTCGTCGCCGGCGCCGGGGTAGCGGGCGACTCCGCCTGTGACTCCGCAGTGGTCTCGGCCTCGTCGCCGCCCGAGCATCCGAGGAGCGAAAAGGCAATCAAAGCAGCCGGAACGAGTCTTGTCGTTTGCATGATGAAGGCCCCCAGAAATCGAACCGTTGAGTTTAGAGCAAGCGCCGCCGCATCGTCAGTGTCCCGGCGTCAGGCGAACAGCGCGTCGACGGCGTACGGCATGCGCAGCTTCGGCATGTCCTTGCGCGCGAAATACTCGATGCGCTTCGTTTCGTCGTCGATCGGCGCATTCGTTTGCCCGACGACCTCGCAGCGGTAGATCGGTCCGGTGATCTCCACGCGATCCCCGTTCGGATACTGGTAGCGAAATCCCTCGCCGCCGACGATCAGGAGGATCTTGACGGGCTTGACGATCAGCCCGGTTTCCTCGGCCACTTCGCGCACCAGCGTGTCCTCCGGGTGCTCGCCCGGATCGACGCCGCCGCCCGGCAGGAACCAGCCCGGCTCGAAGGTCTTTTCCTGGAGCAGGATGCGGCCCTGTCCGTCGAGGATGACGGCCCCGGCCGCAGGGTAAAGAATCAGGTCGTGACCGATGCGGGCGCGCAGGGAGCGGTAGTAAGGAGACATGGTCGCCATCTTAGTGGGCTGCCGCGCCATTTTCCGTCGATTTGGCAGGAAACGCGCGGCTGATCGCACCGCATGCTCGTGGTAGTCTCGGCCGGTATGAGCCCACCGGCTGCACTCAAGAAGAATGCCACGTACGAGGACCTGTGCGAGGTCCCGGAGCACTTCGTCGCCGAAATCATCGGCGGCGAGCTGTATGCGTCACCGCGCCCCGCGCTGCCGCACGCACACGCGGCGTCCGTGCTTGGCGGCGAGCTCTCCGGGCCCTTTCACCGCGGGCGCAATGGACCGGGAGGCTGGCTGATCCTCGATGAGCCGGAGCTGCACTTCGGAGGTGACGTGCTCGTGCCGGATCTCGCGGCCTGGAGTCGGGAGCGTCTGCCCACCCTGCCCGCAGGACCCTGGATCAATCTTGCACCGGACTGGATCTGCGAAGTGCTGTCGCCGTCCACCGAGTCGCTCGATCGCGCCAAGAAGCTCAAGATCTACGCGCGCGAGGGTGTCGGCCACGCCTGGCTCATCAACCCGACCCTGCGCACGCTCGAGATTTTCGTGCGCGATTCGCAGCGCTGGACCCTGATCGCGACGCATGAAGACTCCGCGGTCGTGCGCGCCGAACCTTTCGACGCCATCGATCTCGAGCTCGCGGCACTATGGGCGTAGTCCGCTAGAAGCTCGTGCGAAACCCCATCGAGTAGTTGCGCCCCGGCAGCGGCAGCTCGTCCTTGAGAAAGGACGTGTGCCGTCGCGCATCCTCGTCGAGCAGGTTCGTGCCGCGCAGGAAGAGCTCGTAGCTCGCCGCGCCGCCCCGGCCGAGCGTCCATTGAAGGTCGGCGTTCAGCATCGTGTAGCCTGCCGTCGGCGTCTCGAGCGCCGCGATCCGGTCCTGATCGTCGTAGGCGCTCACCTCGATGCCTGTCAGGATCCTGTCGCTGTGATATTGCAATCGCGCGCCGAGGCGGCGCGGCGGCATCTGCGGCAGGTGTCCGCCGACGTCGAGGTCGCCCTCGACGAAGTCGGCGAAGATCCTCACGTCGATTTCCCCCATGCCGACCTGCGCGAGCGGAGTGAAGAGCTCCGCCTCGAGGCCGACAAACTCGGCGTTCCCCTGGGAAAACTGGAAGACCGGCAGCAACTCGTCGGGGTCGACGACTCCGGTATCGCGGAGATAGATGTAGCCGTCGTAGTCCGTCATGAAGCCCGTGATTGCCCAGGTCAGCTCGCCTTCGGTCTTCCGAAACCCGATATCGAGATGCCGTGAGCCTTCGGCACCGAGCCCCGGATCGCCAATCTGTATCGTCCCGGTCGCGAGATGCGGTCCATCCGAGTAGAGCTCTTCGGCGACCGGCAGGCGCTCCGCATCGGCCAGGTTGAACGCGAGCGCGTAGCTTTCGCCGAGCTCGCGGATGGCCGCGAGCGACAGCGAAGTCGCCGAGTCGTCCACCGCAGGCAGGTCGTTACCGGGCTTGTGTTCCTGCTTCTCGATACGCCCACCGAGCGACACCTGCCAGCTCTCGGTCTCGCGCTGCTCGATCAGGAACAGGCCGTAGTTCGAGGTGTCGGTCGGCGGCACGAAGGCTTCCTCGCCGAGCGCAGCGAATTCGCGCTCCGAGACTTGCAGTCCGAAGGCCCCGTTCCATGCTCCCCAGGGGGAATGCTCCAGCTCGAGACGACCCTCCCAGGCGTCGTTCTTGAACGTCGTGCCGACCTCTTCGCCGTCGAGCTCGACATGCTCGTAATCGTTGATGCCGAACCTGAGATCGATCGCTTCGAGTGCCCCGGTCAACCCCATCCATCCGCCCTTGAGGTCGATGCGAGTCTGCGCGAGATCGATGCGGACGGGAGAGTGCTCCGCTTCTTCGGGAGCTCCTTCTGCATGCTCGTGGCCCGGAAGGCCGTAGTTCGAGTCGAAGGAGCTCAACGACACGCCGAACTGCGCGCCATCGCCGATCCAGCTCAGTCCCGCGGCCGCGGCGTCGATCTCGATGTCGCTGTTCTCGACGATGCCGAATGCTTCCTCGTGCCCGGACTCCGGCGGTTCCGGCTCCGCATGCGCGACCTCGGCGGCGCCCGGGATCTCGTAGTCATCCGTCTCGCGCGTCATGGCGTCGAAATGCCAGGCACGCGCATCACCGCCGCCGTCGACAGCGAGCGACAGCGCGCGGTCGTCGGCGACGGTATTGCCCTGCAACTCGACGACACCGGCGACACCGTCGTCGGGCAGCGCCATGGGGATCCGGTTGGTCACGGTGTTGACGATGCCGCCGACCGCGCCGCTGCCGTAGAGCAAGGTCGTCGGACCGCGGAAGATCTCGACCTGCTGCGCCGCAAGCGGGTCGACGCTGACGGCATGGTCGACGCTGACGGTCGAGACGTCCATCGAGTCGATGCCGTCCTCCATCGTGCGGACTCGCGGCCCCGCAAGCCCGCGGATGATCGGGCGCGATGCGCCAGTGCCGAAATACGAAGCGCTCATGCCGAGCTGGCCTTCGAGCGTCTCGCCCAGGTTGGCGGCGCGCACGCGCTCGAGCTCCTCGCCGGCGATGACGGTGATGGACTGCGCAAGCTCGTCGGCCGATTGCCGGAGCGGCGTAGCGGTGACGACGATTTCTTCGGTGGCTTGTTGCGCACCGGCCGCGGATGCGGCGAGCGCGAGGGAAATAGCGGCGGCCGTCCGATGACGGCACGGCAATGGACGAAGTTTCATGTTGCTTCCTCGAATTCATGACCGGTGAACGCTCAGCGCGAAGCGCGGAACGAACGCAGAGACCAGGAAATCAGGAAGCGGCGGGCGGACCCCGGGCGAGGAAGAAACCGCGATGCAGCTGCGAGAAGCCGACTTGCGCGAGGGGCGCCGAGAGCACGGAGCGCCAGACGACATCGCAATGGGCAACGACACCGACGTTGCCCGCGCCGAGCACGGAGTTACCGGCACAGAGCGCACAGGACTCGCCAGCGGGATGGGAATCGTCGAGATCGACATGCGCCGCGACCGCTGCCTGCGACAGCAGCAGCACCGCGACGAGCATCGCGGAACGAATCAGCTGCATGAGATCCCGACTGCGCACCTTCGGGATACTAGCGCGGACGTGCGAGCGGCGATAGCTCGGGTCAGGCCGCCTTGTTCTCGAGCACGAGCACGCCCGCGCCCGTGTTCGAGACCGGCACGTGGTAATGCTTGTGGACGAGGTTGATGTCGTCGTCGAGCGCGCCGCGCATCACGAGCCAGTGAATGACCTCGAGCCCCTCGGTGCCGGCCTGCTTCATGATCTCGCTCGCCTTCTGCGAGGCGAGCCAGTCGGGATTGCTGATGACCGCATCCATGCACTTGAGATCGTAGTCGACGTTGATCATGCCGGCGCGCTCGCCCTGGAGCTGGTGCGACATGCCGCCCGTGCCGAAGATGACGACCTTGAGATCCTCGGGGTAGGACTCGATGGCCTTGCGGAGCGCCTTGCCGAGCGCGAGGCAGCGCTTCGGTGTCGGCACGGGATGCTGCACCGTGTTGACCGCGAGCGGGATGCCCTTGACCGGCCACGCCGGCAGATGCCGCCACATCAGCGCCATCGGGATGATGAAGCCGTGATCGACGAGCATCTCCTGGCAGGTCGCGATGTCGAACTCCTGCTCGATCAGCGACTCGGCGAGATGCCACGAGAACTGCGCGTCGCCCTTGAAGCTCGCGAGCGTCTTCAGGCCCCAGCCTTCGTCGGAGTTGTGGTACTCGTCGGCGCAACCGAGCGAGAACGCGGGCACCTGGTTCAGGAAGAAGTTCAGGCCGTGGTCGTTGTAGACGACGATGGCGATGTCGGGCCTGACCTTGTCGAGCCAGGCCTTGGCCGGCTCGTAACCGTCGAAGAAGCGCTTCCAGTAGGGAGTCTGCTCGAGCTTGTTGGTCATCGCATTCCCGATGGCCGGTATGTGCGAAGTGGTGATGCCGCCGACGATCCTAGCCATTCCAGTACCCCTGCTTCTTGAGCTTGTCGATCAGGCCGTCGGCCTTGGCCTCGAGATTCGCCTTGAATTGCTCGGTCGTGATGCCCTGGAAGGCTGCGCCCGCATCCTGCACCGAGAAGCCGCGCGGGACGGCGAGCTTGGCGAGGTAATAGATGTTGGCACCCTGGCGGATCAGGCTGAGAAAGTCGTCCTCGATCAGCGCCTGCTTCTGCTTCGGGTTCAAGCCGAATTTGTCGGCGTAGGCGCCCGGATCCTCAGCGAATTCCTTGCGGTTCTCCTCCTTGTTGAAGGAGAAGAGCAGCTTGTTCAGGCGAAAGGCCGAGTGCGACGTCTTGCCGTCGAAGACGTAGGTGCCCGGAATCGAGTCGTAGTCGTGCTTTTTCCATGCCATATACCAGGCAATGATATAGGCGAAACGGCCGCGCTCGGAAGTTCGGCGCAGCGGAATGTCGGGAACGTCGCGAAGTCATGGCGCCACCCGGGGCGACAGAACGCCCCGGCTGGCGCCAGATGCTCAATGCCAGTAAGGCGGCGTGCCGTAGTGCTTGTAGGCGCGGTCGCGGAACCCGAGCCCGTCGTCGCGGGTCAAGGCGTCCAGCGAATCGGACGGGGCGGTCTTCAGCTGCTCGACGCTGAACGGCACGACATAGCCCTTGTGTTCCGGCTCATAGTCGAGCGCGCCCCACGGGACCGGGTGGTACTTTTCGCCGATGCCGAGCAGCCCGCCGAAGCTCACGACAGCGAACACGATGTTGTTCGAGGTCTTCTCGAGCACGATGTCCTTTACTTCGCCGATCTTCTTGCCGCTGGGGTCGTAAACGTTCGTGCCAATTGCCTTGCCGGCCAGAATGACACCAGTATGTCCACTTGCAGTCGTCATGATGGTTCTCCTCCTGAACTGGCTCCGACATGCACGACGCGTGCCGCGAGCAAGCGCGCCCGTCATCGAGCGCCAGCACGCTTCTGGCAGCGGGCGCAGGATCCCGCGGAGCCCAGATTCGAGAAATTGAAAGACGGACTGACGTAGTATTCGCGCATGACATTGAAGCAGCGCCAGATCGCCGCGGCATTGACCCTCAGCCTGCTGGTGTCGAGCGTGCTCGCGCAGCGCAGCTATCGCGGTAACGCGCCCGAGCCAGACCAGCCGCTGGTCGGAGAGCCCAGGGAGTGGACGTTTGCGCGGCTCGCGTATGACGGCGGCTCCTACGGCAGCCGCTGGTCGGTCGACTACCCGCGAGCGGAGTATCACTTCTCCGAGGCCGTCCGCCGGCTCACACGCATCGACGTTCACCCGGACGGCCACGTGGTCAGCCTCGATTCCGACGAACTGTTCAATTATCCGTGGCTGTATGCCGTCGAAGCCTGGTCCTGGGGGTTCAGCGCCGATCAGGCCGGACGCTTGCGTGAGTATCTCTTGCGCGGCGGTTTCCTCATGGTCGACGACTTTCATGGGGAGGACGAGTGGTTCTACTTCATGGACGGAATGCGGGCGGTATTCCCCGACCGGCTGGTCGAGGACGTACCGGCGGACGATCTCATCTATGCGATACCGTACCCGATCGAGGAGCGCACCCAGGTTCCCGGTCCGGGATACATGTCATCGGGACTGACTTACGAACGCACGGACGGCGTCACACCGCACTGGCGAGGCATTCGCGACGACGAAGGTCGCTGGATGGTCCTGATCTCGCACAACATCGATTATGGCGAGGGCTGGGAGCAGGCCGACAACCCCCGGTACCCGGAAGAGTTCACCGGCCAGGCCTATGAAGTAGCGATCGATTATCTGATCTACGCGATGACGCACTGAATCGCCGAGCAAGAAACGAGCTGCATCTCGACCGCTCCGCCTACTCGGCGCTCCAGAGGCGAAATCCTCCGCGAAAAGCCGTCAGGTTATGGCCCAGCCGGACACCGTGCGGCAGGTCCGCCATGTTCAGTTCCCTGGTGTTTCCACCACCAAGCACGACACCATCGACGAGAAAGGCCTTCATCATCACGCCTGCCGTTTCGATAACGACCTTCCGCCACGCTCGCTTTCCAAGCCGCTTGAGGCCGGCATTTCCCAATTGGTCGGCCAGCGTGTCCTTGTCGCGGTACGGCAAGCAGCCGAGCTCGAGCGTGATTACCTCGCCATTCGTGATCAGCGCGGAACCCAATCCCGAACCCAGGCCAAGGTAAAGCATCGAGCCGCCTTCATGGCTTCCGAGCGCCTGCATCGCTGCATCGTTGATCATCCGGATGGGGCGGTCGAATGCGGCGGGAAAGTCGAAACCCACCCAGCCGGGCCCTAGGTTGCCGGGCTCCGAGCTCGGGCCGTCCTTGCCGACGAGACCCGGGTAGCCGATCGACACCGCGTCGTATTCCCAGTCACCTGTGAGCTCGTGAACAATCTTGATCAGCTTCGAAGGCGTCAACGTCTTTCCTGAACGCCGCCGCCGCGGCTCGGTTTGCCCGCTGACCAGTACCTTGACGCCCGAGCCGCCGATGTCGACGGCCAGTACGCGCGGGGGCGACTTTTTGGAAGCCCGCTCTCGCGAGCTCGCAACCGGTACGGCTGTAGTGGCTGATTTCATGCGCCCGGCTCTTTGACGATCGTAATTGCACCGCTGCGCTCGAGCACGGCGTACTTGATCTGCTCCATGCGCTCGAGGCCTTGCAGCTGTCGCGCTGCGCTCATGATGTCCTGCTCGTCGATTCGCGCCTTCGACATCCGGTCCCGGATCGGCCGGCCATGCTCCACCACGATCAGGGGCGAGCCCTCGAGCAGCCGGTCGAGGCTCGGCGATCGGGACTTGAGCAGCGACAGCCCGATATCGAGCATGATCAAGGTGACGATAAGAATGAATGCGTTGGTCAGCGAATAGTCCTTGGCCACGAGTGCCTGCTGCGTCGTCTCGGCAATGATCAGCAGCAGCACGAAATCGAACGTCGTGACCTTGCCGAGCGAGCGCTGGCCGCTGATGCGGAAGACGACCAGCAGGAATACATAGATCGCGATTCCACGCAGCAAGGTATCCATCGGCGAGTCTCCTCTACGGGTAGAAAAGCTGCTCAATAGCGATTGCGTCGGTACCAGTACCCGCGCCGGTGCCGACCCTGATCGTTCCATTCGCCCAACCCGGCGCCGTCGATTCGAAGGTGAATCTGATGGTCGCGGGAACTTCCCCATTCGAGAGAAAGGCGAATGCAACCTGTCCGTTACCGAGCTCCGTGCGATGGGGTGATGGCGTGATGGCCGAGCTCGTCAGCGCGCGCAGATAGTTCTCGCTCATGAGCACGCGAATCGGCTCGCCTGTCTTTGGCGCAGACAAGACCGTAACCGTGACCACCGTGGGTGACTGAACGCGGGCGAATCGGGAATAGTCGACCTTGAAGGAGTGGTCGGGAGCGACGGCGGTAGCCTTGGCGAGAGGGCCTCCGCCGAAAAGGCCAGCCCCGGCGGCAACGGCGAGAACAACCAGCAACGCCCAGCCACAGCGTTCGAAGATCCACTCCTTGCGCTGAAAGCTCGAGTCCTCGGCCACATCAGGGCTGTTCATGCGGCGTTTCCTGCCATTGCCCGCGCAACCAAGCCCGGATGCAACAAGCGAGCCAGTCGCTGGCGGGCAAACGAGCGCGTTTATGCGCCCCGCTCGACGGGGTGGCTGCTATGGCAAGCCGCAATCGTGGAAATTTTTCAAACTGCGTGCATGGCTTGCAAACAAGCAGCTATCGCGGATGTAGCCAGCCCGGCAGGAAACTGTACGGATCCGCCGTCTTCGAGGTCTTGTAGGCAATGCCCGCGCGCTCGAGCTTCGGCTGCAGTTTGCCCGCCTTCCACGCATCGAAGGTGTCCGTGCACCCGCCGACAAGCTCGCCGCCGACGAAGATCTGCGGAATCGTCTTGATCGAGGTGCGCGCCGTCAGCGCGGCACGCACCTGACCGCCCCAGTCGTCCTTCTGGTAGTCCGCGGAGTCGAGATCGACCGAACGGTACGGGATGTCGTAGGCCGCGAACATCCGCCGCACCGACCAGCAGAACTCGCACCACTCGAGCGCGAAGAGAACGACGGGCTGCTCGCGGCTCTGCGTGACCTCGTCGAGAAAGGCCGCAGCCGCGGGCGTAACCGGCTTCGGCGGCTCGGGCTTCGCCGAGGCGGGCGGCGGCGTGGAGGGCACATCGAATCGGAAGCGCGGCGTCGAACGCGAGATCTCGATCTCCTCGGACGTCATCTCCGCGGGAATCTCGG
>Ga0315910_10001932_pt1 | contig 18647 bp, 15 predicted proteins | sample EdamamesoilMG_FD_204470 | JGI IMG/M metagenome (GOLD analysis project Ga0315910, IMG submission 204470) | Garden soil microbial communities collected in Santa Monica, California, United States - Edamame soil | ecosystem: Environmental > Terrestrial > Soil > Garden | place: USA: California...
CAGAGACTAAAGAATCTTTAATCGTTTAAGTATGCGGCCTTCTCTTACCAGTGCCCAGAGCCCAGTGCCCGGCGCCTGCTCTACGAAACTCCCAACCGCTTCTGCATCACCGGACTGGTCGTCGTGTATTGCAGATGCACTTTCTTGTTTGGGTTCAAGATTCCCGCCACCGCGAATGCAGCGAGTGCGGCTTCGTGGAAGCCCGAAAGAATTAGTTTCTTTTTGCCGGGATAGGTATTGATGTCGCCCACCGCGAAAATGCCGGGCACATTGCTCTGGAATTTTTCGGTGTCGACAGTGATCGCGCGCTTGTCGATGGTTAGACCCCACTCGGCAATCGGTCCCAGCTTGGGATGCAACCCGAAAAACACCAGTAGTTGATCCGCATTCAAGCTATCGACGACGCCATCGTTACGCTTGACGCGCACGCCTTTGAACGCCCCTCCGTCCGCCATCACTGATTCGGCAACGCCTTCGATGAATTTCACTTTGCCCGTGGCCGCCATCTCCATCACTTTCGCGGCCGATGCGGGGGCGCCTCGAAACTCGGCACGTCGATGCACCAGCGTTACGCTCTTTGCCTTGCCGGCGAAGTCCATCGTCCAGTCCAACGCGGAATCGCCACCACCGAAAATAACGATGTCCTTGCCGTGATACGACGAGGCATTCTGTACTTTGTAGTGAATGTGCGTACCCTCAAACGCCTCCGAACCTTCACCGCCGAGTTTGCGAGGCTGAAACGAACCTACGCCTGCGGCGATGATGATGGTCTTGGCGACAAAGCGTGTGCCTGCCGACGTTTCCACATAGAACGCCTGATCCGGCAGCGGGTGCACGACACTGACTTCTTGCCCCAAATGAAACTCGGCATTGAAGGGTTTGGCTTGCTGGATCAAGCGATCGATCAATTCCTGCGCGCCGCAAATCGGCAAGGCCGGAATGTCGTAAATCGGTTTATCGGGATACAACTCGGTGCACTGGCCGCCGGGATGTTTGAGCGAATCCACTATGTGGGCTTTGATGCCCAGCAGGCCCAGCTCGAAAATCTGAAACAAACCGCAAGGACCTGCGCCCACGATCAGCGCGTCGGTGGCAATGGCGTTATCGAGATTGGGTGTGGTCAAGGCAAAGTCCTCGGCGGGAATGACTAAGGCCGGAAAGTATACCGAGGACGTGGAGGCCTGGGGGCGTGAGGGTAAGGCCTGCGGGCCTGGGGCTTCCGGGCTTGGGTCGGAAAAATCGCGAAATCGAGAGGTCGTGAGAGGGAAAGGAGGTTGACAGTTATTTTTCTCCCGTCATTCTCATTCACGCCCTCACGCCCTCACGCCCTTTCCCTATTGCGGAAACTTCACCAGCGGCAATTTTGTCGCCTGACCCGGCGGCAAGTAGGCCGGAGCATGGTCGCCAGCCGCACCGAGCGAGCGGACGAATCGATAAACCGAACGCAGATCCGCTTCGGTCATGTCGCGAAACACCCATACCGGCATGGGCGGTTTGGCCTGGGAATTGCGGGTGACTTGCACCCATTGTTCTTCGGTCAGGCCGGCGACGAAGCGACGCAAATTAATCGCGAACGTCGTACCCCAGGCGCCTTGCCACCCCAATACATCGCCGGTCAGCCATAGACGCTCGTCAATTTGGCCATTGGCTTGCGTAAATCCCGGCGTATGGCAGTCGTTGCAACCGCCGATTTTCACTATGTAGCGGCCGCGCTCGACGCTCGCCGACGCCATACTCGACTTGCCGGTGACGCCGCCGGCCGCGTGATCCGCCGCCTTGCTACTAACAGCCACCAGCAACAACGCCACTACGGCCATTGCCGCCAACAACCAAGATTCCGGACTACCCCATGTGCAACGTTTCATTATCAATTCCCCAGTTAAGAACGCGTAGCGCGCGATAGAGAGATTTTGTTATCAGCGCGCGCGAACCACATCCCTCCGAGGAGCCAGCGCGGAATCTGCGAAGAGCCATCACCCGTCGGGCAGGAGCACCGTCCACGTTTCGATGCAAGTTTCTTGCACGCAATATTCGCCCCGTAAGTCGAGCAGCCGCACTCGCTTGAGCTCCACGAAATTACCGCGTGAGATCGGTGCCGAATCGATACCGTCGCCGGTATAGATGAACCGTACCGCAAATTCGTCGATCAACTTGTGGTCGCTGCGATGGCGCCGTAGCGGCGTAAATTCAGGATCGTGCATACCACCTGCCTCGCGAAGCAGCTGCCGAATAACCACCTCCCGACCCTGCCATTGCACGCCTCGGCCCGGCGCGGTCCACACGGCATTCGGCGCATAAAAGCTGCGGGCGGCAGCGACAAATCGTTGATGACCGTCGACTCCCGCATCCGGATCGGTACGATAAATGGCATTCGGTGCGGCAAACACTTCGGCTGACATCGATAACCCTCGACTTCTCTGCTTTGCAGTGTCGGGCACGGCTTGTTAGCGGTCGATACGCCTTAAGAGCCATTCGCCGGAAAGCGAGACCTTGTCGATGCGCTATTCTTGCGATATGGAAAATGCAAACGCGCTCGACCTCATCACCCTCTGGGATGCCAGCAACGACAGCCGAGTTTCGATCGCGCCCGGCCGCGGCGCATTGGTTACCTCATTTGCGGTTAGAAATCGCGACCTGCTCTATCTGGACGAGAGCACGTTCCGAGATCTGACGAAGAACGTGCGCGGGGGCATTCCGGTGCTTTTTCCGGCTCCGGGAAAATTGGCAAACGATGTGTGGAGTTACGGAGGGCGACGCGGCGCGATGAAGCAGCATGGCTTTGCGCGGACCGAGGCATGGACAGTGACGTCGCACAGCCCCCACTCGCTAACGTGTTCGCTCGATTCGAACGAGCGGACGCTGGCGCAATATCCTTGGCGTTTCCATGCGGAACTCGAGTTTGCGTTACACAGTGGGTGTCTAAGAATCGTCTTTCGAGTACTCAACACAGACACGGAGACAATGCCGTTCGGCGTGGGTTATCACCCCTACTTTCGCGTTGCTGACAAAGCGCGCGCTCATATCGCGACGGCTGCGACACGAGCATTCGATAACACGCAAAAGAGTACGGGCGCATTTACGGGCTTCGATTTCACGCAACCTGAGGTGGATATACATCTACTCGATCACGGTGCGCAGCAATGCACCTTGGCACTTACCGATAACGGCATCACGCTGCGCGCAGCGGAACAATTCTCGCTTTGGGTGGTATGGACGCTGGCCGGCAAGGATTTCATCTGCGTGGAACCATGGACATCGCCAGGTAATGCCATCAACAGCGGCGATCGCTTGCTAACGCTGGCGCCCGGACAGAATCATGAATCGTGGATTGAAATCGAACCGACCCGTTAACGTGCCGCTGGGCGTGCTTGACGCACGCTAAGCACTTCCCACTGACGGCCAGCGGTCGAGATGGATTGTCGTGCTACTTCGCGCCGGCGTGTTTGCGAAACAAGTCCGCCGCCTGCCCGCGCGATGCGCAATCCAACTTGGCGAGAATGTTCGCAATATGACGTTTGACCGTGTGCAAACTCAGACTCAAATCGCGGGCGATATGCTTATTACTGGCACCGGCCGACACCTGCGCAAGCACTTCGCGTTCACGCTCGGACAAGTCGGCCAACGGCCCCACCGATACGAGCGCATCGCCTACGGTGGGCCGCCAAGCATCCAACGTTTTACCGAGCGCAGCAAACGCATCGCTGCGGCGAATATCGGCCGGAGCGGCGGCAAGAATGGCGTCGATGACTTCTCGCGGCTCAAGCAACAGCAACCCAACCGCTTGCTCATCACTCACTGCGGCATAAACAGGTGCGAAGCTTTGCCACGCACGCACTTTATCGCCGCGCATTAGTTGCGCATACGACAAGGCAATTCGCGGGTCAGCGTAGGTAAACGGCATCAAGAACTTTGCGTGCGCGCGCACCGCGATTTCCAAAACGCGTTCTGCGGTGGAAAAATCCTTTGCGAAGATCGCTGCATGACCTCGCGCGGTTTGAGCGGCAGCGTCAACGAACGGCCATTCGGCCGGGCGGCGCGGTCCCAGCAGCTCCGGCAACAACTTAGCGTGTCCTTGCGCATCCATCGCCATCCAATGCTGACGCGCTAGGCCATGCAGATAAGCACGGCCCCATGCGGCTCGGTGTCCACCCGCTTCCGGCACCTGCAACGAATTGATCACTGCGTGCGTCATGGCAATTGCCGTCGGTATTTGCCCGGTTGCGGCCAGGAACAGCGCTTTAAAATTCACCATGCGCTCCGCCACCAAACGAATGCCGCCAAAACGATGCTGCAATTCTTCGCCTTGCTGGAGCACGCGCTGCGCTTCTTCGCGTCGACCGTGCCACAAATGCGCCCAGCCCCCGACGGCTGCCGCAGCCAATTTCCAGGGTGAGCTCATATTCGGTTGAATGTGCCGCGCCAACTCGAAGTAGCGATCGAAACTCTGCGCGACATGCGGAAAACCGATGAGCAGACAGTGAATGCGTTCCGCAGCGGCCGGACACACACGCGCTGGATCCTGCTCGGCTTGTGCAATAAATTCTTGAAAATACTTACCCACCATCCGGGGCTCGCCCAGCGGGGCGACATTCCACGCGCGCTGCAACGACAACTGCGCTTGCGAGATCGAGCCGAGCGGCAGCTTGGCTATTTCGTCCAACATCGCCGTCGCGCCCTCGGCTTCGCCGGAAGAGTTAAGTGCGTCGACATACAAAAACATCGAGCGAATTCGCCGTGATGCGTGTTCCGGAGCGGTTAACCCGTCGATGGCAACGCGAAACTCGCGCTTGGCGCGCCGCCAGTCCCAACGCAGCCAGGCGCAAATGCCATGCAGATAGGCCAGCAAGGGCTGCGCTTTGCGCGCAGTTGCGGGCAGCTGCTCGATCCAGCGCTCCAGTGTTGCGTAGCCGCCTTCGATCAGCAGCGGCTCGCCGCTTTGCAAGATGCGCTCGATCGCTTCCGGCCAACACTCCGCTTCGATAAAGTGCGTGATCGCACGCGGCACCGACGCTTCCACCTGTCCGGCTCGCTTGTGCAAATCGCGTGCAGCGCCCGGCAAACGCCGATCCAATTCACCCAGCAAGAAGTCGCGAAACAGATCATGAAACCGCAGTACCGGCGTTTGTTCGTCGACGGCAGTCAAGAATAAATTGCGGCGATATAGCGTTTCCAACATCGCCTGCGCATCGTCGCGGCCCGTCACAACCTTGCACATCGGTGGATTGAGTTCGGTCAACACGGCGGATCGCAATACGAAGTCGCGCACGTCGTCGGGCAACTCGGCCAATACTTCTTGCGCGAGGTAGGCGTACAAGTGTCTGTCGCCGGCTTCACGATTGGCATCCGTCGTGACCGGCGAAGACGTCCGCGATTGCAGCAGCATCGACAATCCCGCGATCCAGCCATGCGTGCGCCGTAACGCATGCCGAACTACAGTGGCAGATAAATTGTCGCCCAGCCGCGCCACGGCCAGCGCCAGCGCCTCGCTCTCGTCGAATTCCAGTTCTTGCGGCGAGAACTCCGCCAATTCGCCATGCACGCGCCAGCGTGCGAGCGGCAACGAAGGTTCGACGCGCGCACCTAACAACATAGAAACGTGGTCTGGCAAACGTTCGATAAGCGCCTCGATCAATTCCATCGCCGCCGGTGAATCGATACGATGCAGGTCGTCGACGACAAACACGATCCGTTGCGCGCTCGACGTACACAAGGCGTTAACTAACGCAGCCAGCGCAGCTCGTTGCTGGGTCGCCGAGCCCGCCGCATTGGCCAGCAAGACAATCGGCTCGGACTCCCAGGTGAGCTGCAGCGGCTCGACAGCACGCAGCAACGAGGCAAATAAACGATTGGTGTCGTTATCGTCGTTATCGATATTGAGCCACACAACGGCATAACCGGTGTGTTCGGTGGCGGCAGTCAACGCCCATTGAGCCAGCAAGGTTGACTTGCCGTAGCCACCCGGCGCCGTTACCAACGTAATCGGACTGTCGTCGACAGACGCGTTCAGCCGCGCGTTCAAACGCGGTCTGGCGATCACGTCGCGACGAATGCGCGGAATACGGAATTTGGTGAGCGGCGTGCCACCCCACAGGGCGGTCGCGTCGGGAGCAGCGGCCATCGGTATAGGTTTTCGAAGACGGAACGGACGTCCGCATTCTAGAGCCTATCGCCAAGCCCCGCATGTCCCGACACGATCTAATTTAGCGTGCCGGCTGCTGCAAGCTGCGACGCATCGCCTCTGCCTGCGCTTGCATGGCCTTAACCGTCTCCGGACTAAACTGCGCGCGCAGTTGCTCGGCCTGACGCTGCATCGCGTCGATCGAAGGTTGCATATTCTGCATAGCTACCTGCCGCTGGCGGTCGCGCATCGCTTGCGCCTTATCGTCTTGATCGGCAACCGAATAAAAGTCGGCGGCCAATTGATATCGGCCCTTTGAGCCGGCCTGATCGGCGAGCCTCGATGCCTGCGACTTGATCTTGGCGACTTGGGCGTCGATAGCCGCGTAATTTTCGGTACGCATGCGCGCGTAGTCCATGGCCGCTTCAAGAAGCTTAGGTGCGCCGCTGTAACGCTGCGTAAGCACCGCGACATGCGCCTCGATCCGCTCGACAAACGCTCTTTCCGCCGACCGCGACAGATCAGCGTCGCGAGTCACGCCCGCCCACTGCCGCAACACAGTCAATGCATCGCGCGAAGCTCGGAACGCATCATCGCCGGTGTGCTGAGGCCATTTTTGCGCAAAGGCTTGATGTGCCGCGACCGACCGCTGCACGGCGCTCATATCGGTGGACAGTTCCGGCTGGGACTCGATCAGCTGCACATATTCGCGCAAGTATTGTTCGTTAAATACCGCCGCATCTTTTTGCAGCGCGCGCTCGACACCTTGCGCCGGCATCGCGAGTAGATCCGAAATATTCTTGGGATTGACTCGATACGCACCGGTAATCTTTAGGCGCACCGCATTATTCGATTCGAACGCCGGTAGGGCCCGATGCTCGAAATGTGTACGCACCTGTTCGAACAATTGCGGGCTGTCTGGGTTCGCTTGCAGCGATGCGATGAGCGCACGATCCGCCGCCTGATAGTGGCCACCGGCTTCATAGATATCGAAAGCAGCGCGCGAGTCACCCTGCTGCTCCGCGGCTTTTGCCAGCGGCAGCGACAAGGCGGCTGCGCGCTGCGCGGCGGCAGCTTCGTTTGGATTGGCTTCGCAGGCGTAATCCTGCGCACGAACGTAGGCGTCCAGCGCAGCTCGCTGCTTGCCTTCGCGTTCCAAAGCTTGCGCACGCTGAAACGCCTGTGTCACCTCGCTTAAGGTCGCCCCGCCGCAATCCGCCAAAGCAGCGCCACAATGCAATGCCGCCGTCAGAAGAAAAGCCGATAATTGAAGTTTGGTTTTCATATTGTCCCCGCTGTCTAGATATTTCGATGGGGACAGTCTGCGCGGACGGCATGGCAGACGAATCGCTCGGAGGAGCCATGCGTCGCCCGGTCAAGAGCCATGAAATGGCGGCCCGCTAACGCGCGAGTTGTGCACTCAGGTGCACGACGCTGCCGCGAACCGGATCGTCGGGGAAATACCGTTCGAAATCTTGCAACAAGGCACGTGCCAGAGGCCGGTCGCCGCCGTCACAGGCAAGCTGCGCCATCTTTAGGGTGTATTCGCCCGTCGCGGGGCGAAATGCCTGATCGGCTTTTAGACGATTTTTAACAAGACCCAACGCCTCCCCACTTAGACGTTTTGCCAGCAGGAGCGGCAGCATCTCCTGCACCATACGATTAGCTAACCGCGGGCTGGGCCAAGTCGCAATGCGTTCCAGCACCCAACGGTATTCGGCCAACGCGTCCTCGCTCGCCCGAACACGTTCTTGAATGGAATTCCAAGCATTGATGTAAGCGCCACTCCGATACTCGCCAAATACGCGATCGATGAACTGGTTGCGCTGAACGTCTTGCTCCGCGTCGACTCGCGCTTGCTTACGCTCCGGCGAATGCGCTGCGTCATAGCCGATTTCATTGCGAAATTCGAACAGCGTGCCACCCAGTACAGCGAACATCGCCAACCACAGGTAGGCGAGCAACGTGGCGTGCATGACATGGGGCATGAATTGCAACGTCAGGACTCGTAGTCCTGGCTCTTCTTCGGATGACGCCGGGAGCACAAAAAGCTGCATGGCGACCAAGCACACGACCGCAACGGCCAAGACGCAGAGATAACCCCACCCCATGCGCCATGCCATTGCTATGACCGCTGCCGGATTTAAAGCCTCGATAAAGCTTCCGGTAATGGAATGCACTGCAATGAAGGCCGGCAGCAAGCAAATACACAGTAGGCGCAGAGCGAATACCCAGGTTGCGCCTAACACCGCACTCAAAAGCTCCGTCACTGTTACGAAAACCAAGATAGAAACAAGATAGAGCCAGGGTCGCGCTTCGCCGGCGGGATTGGCCATCTCCCACGAAAAGATGGGGCCGCCGGGTTTTCCGTCGGCTAGGTGATCTAGGAAGATGAAGGCGTACTTCGAAAGACAAGTTGCCGCCGCAACCGCGATCGACAAGCCGGCCAAGCCCCCAATTCTTGCCAGCCCCAACAACACTCCGATGACCGCAATGAACAGCGCGCCTTCGATCTGGAGGGGTCGAATCAGATAGCGCAGCGGCGCGAGAGCTTGCATACGCCGAAATGTAGCGGCGGATCGGATCAGAGCGCAAGAAGCAACGTTGTCGCGCAGCTACATCGCAAGGAATGCCGGAAATGGAGGATGCAATTTCCGGCCTGGACCCGTACGACGCAAGCTAGCTTGCTAGGGCGAGATGCCCCATCGGACTCAGCATCCGCTCGATGAGTTTGTCGAGCGGAACGGGTTTGCCGAGTGCATAGCCTTGCCCGAATTCGACGCCGAGTTCGATCAGCCGCATGCAGATTGCGGACGATTCGACGTACTCGGCGACCGTTTCGATGCCCATGGAATTGGCGAGCTGCGCGATGGCTCGCACCAAGGACTCTGAACGCTTGTTTTCGAGAATGTCGCGAATGAACGAACCATCGATTTTGATCGCCGCTATGTTCAGCGATTTTAGATATGCCAAAGAACTTAGACCGGTACCGAAATCGTCGAGCGCAAATTTGCAGCCCTTTTGCCCGAGCTTCTCGATCAATTGCTGCGCGCGATCGAGATTGGCGATGGCCGCCGTTTCGGTCACTTCAAAACTTACCCACTCGCCGGGCACGCCGCTGCGTTGTAGTTCGGCTAGCAGCCAATCGGCGAAATCAGGTTCGCTGATCGACGGCCCGGAAATATTCAGCGACACATGTATCGGTTTGAATCCCGGCTTGCCGCGCGCCTCGGAAAGCTTATCGAGAACGTGCTTAATAACGCCGCGATCCAATTGCGGCAGTAGTTGATAGCGCGTCGCCGACGACATGAAGTGCTGCGGTAACACCAGCTTGTCGTTCTCGTCGAGAATGCGCACCAGCATTTCGTAGCGGCGCGTGTTCTCCGCCTGCAGTAATGACGATATGGGCTGGCCGAACACTTGAAAACGACCCTCGTCCAATGCCGTGCGCAGGCGTCCGACGATCAGCATGTCGTCGCGGCGACGAATGATGCTGGCGTCCGTATCCTGATACACCTCGACGCGATTGCGGCCGCGATCTTTCGCAGCTTTACAAGCAATTTCCGCAGCGGCCAAACCGTGATCCAGCGTGGTGTCGTCGCCGCGCAGCATCGCGACACCCCATGACATCGACATGGGAATTGGCTGTGCATTAGAGGTCAGCCGCGCATTGGCCACGGCGTCGCGCATCAGACTGGCGATCTGGCGCGCTCGATCCAATGAACAATTTGGAATGAACACTGTAAAGCGATCGCCGGATAAACGGCTGCATGCCGCACCCTCCGTCGTGATCGTTGTGTTGAGCTTTTGGCCCACCATCGCGATGGCCCGATCGCCGGTTTGAAAGCCGAATAAGTCGTTGATGACATGCAGCTGGTCGACGTCGCCATACAGCAGCGCGGCGGGAGCGTCAGGCTGCGAACCCTTCCATGCGGCAACTTGCCGCTCGAAACTCTCGCGGGCCAAGAGACCGGTAAGCGCATCGCGCGGCACATGCGTCGCCTTGACGAATTCACGCGCATATCGCACAGCCATGCGCGCGTCGAGATCGCCGAATTCCGCCCCATCGGCCGGATTAAAGAGCAACAGTAAACCGCCCGACTTTGCGTCATCGCTTAGCAGCGGCACAGCCAGGAAGCGGCAAATCAACGGACCGCCCGGTACATCGCGTACGCGATTGCGAATGACGGGATCGCGCTGCTCACGAAACATCGCGATAAACGAATCGGCGCTGCGTTCGAGCATCGAACGCGCAAAAGTTGCATCGCCGTTGGGCGAACAATGGCATTCGAATATCTGCTGTGCGGGCATAACTAGCGCCACGGCAAAGCAATTGATCCGCTGCTGTGTGCGCGCGAGAAGTTCCCGGACTTGTTTGGACGATGAACTCATACACTCGCTCGATTGCCTGCGTTTCTTGCCATGTTGTTCTGCAAACGGCATTCCTTCATTAAGTTCAGCCGCGCGAAACGTTGGGGGAAAGACTAATGATTCCACCGGTTTCGGGCTGAGATCGAGGTCGCAAACCGTAAGCGATTCAATATCCTGGCAAGTGAAGATGACTTAAGCGTCCGTGCACTCGCGCCAAACTCGCGCACGAAAAGCGAGACGTACGCACGGTGCGAACCCGGTTAGTGCAATCCGCATGCTGCGCGCGATCGAGATACACTCGTTAGCCAACAGCACCTCGTCGCCACTTTCTTCATGAAATACTGTTCTGCTTGCGGCAATGCCGTGTCTTTACGCACGCCCGAAGGCGACCATTTGCCGCGTCATATTTGCGATGTTTGCGGCACCATTCACTATGAAAATCCTCGCCTAATCGTAGGCTGCGTGCCGGAATACGAAGGCAAGATCTTGCTCTGCAAACGCGCCATCGAACCCCGACGCGGCTTCTGGACGCTCCCGGCCGGGTTCATGGAAAACGGCGAAAGCTTGCAAATGGCGGCGGCGCGAGAATCCATGGAGGAAGCGCTAGCCAAAGTTAAGATCGAAGAACCGGTAGCAATTGTGAATGTGCTGCACGCACATCAGGTGCACGTGATATTTCGTGCACGTTTACTGGATCCCAATATCGGCGTCGGACCCGAAAGCCTCGAAGTGGGCCTGTTTGATGAAAGCGAAATTCCGTGGCCGGAGATAGCCTTTCGCAGCGTCGAATTCGCGCTGCGCCGCTACCTGGACGACCGTCGCGAGGGCCGAGAAAAGCTATATTTTCACGATTTAACGCCGCCACCATCCGGCTAACGCCATTTTACGGGCAGATAGTTGGGAAACACTTTGGCGCAACGGCGGCTGCTTTGGCAGAATACGCGTCTGTTGCGACCCAAAAACGCAGCTATTCATAACCAGACAGACTTGCCGAGCCACTGTGCCGGCCGGACACTGTTCAAGAAGCGTCTAAGCGGAGTTCACGATGGCTTTTGTCGTCACCGAAAACTGTATCAAGTGCAAATACATGGATTGTGTGGAAGTCTGCCCGGTGGACTGCTTCCACGAAGGCCCTAACTTCCTGGTCATCGATCCCGACGAGTGCATCGATTGCACGTTATGCGAACCGGAATGCCCGGCTGAAGCGATTTTTTCGGAAGAAGAACTGCCGGCCGACCAAATTCAATTCAAAGCACTGAACGCCGAACTGACCAAGTCTTGGCCGGTCATTACCGAAAAGAAGCCCGGTCCGGCCGATGGCAAGGAATGGGACGGCAAACCGAATAAGTTGACACTGCTCGAGCGTTAACTAAAGGATCCTGAAAACGCGCTCGATATACGTTTAGAGATTTCCCGCCGCTATTTCGCGGCGGACGTTTTAGCGGCGACGGACGCTGCTTTCAATTCCTCTAAATGCGCCACCATTTTGTCCGGCGGTAAGTAGCCACCGATGTAGTCACCTGCTTCGGTCATGATGGCGGGCGTGCCATTCACTCCCAATTTTTCGCCTAACTTGAATTGGCTGGCGACAATATTGCTAGGGCATTTTACCGGTTTGGGATCTTCGCCCTGCTTTGCACGAGTCAAGGCATCTCGGCGATCCTTGGCACACCACACCGACTCCATTTTTGTCCACGATTCTGTGCCGGGACCGGATCGCGGATATGCCGCATAGCGAACGCGAATACCCAGTTTGTTGTATTCGGCCATCTCACTGTGCAGCTTGCGACAATAGCCGCAATCCACATCGGTAAACACGGTGATGGTGTACTTTGCCGGCCCGCTCGGCGCGAATACGATCGTATCCGCGTCCTTGATAGAGGCCACTTCCTTAACGCGTAACGCCGCACGGCGCTGTTCGGTAAGGTTGTTACGACTGGCCAGTTCGTACATATCACCCATCACCAGGTACTTGCCGTCGGCAGTGATGTAGCCGGTCGCTCCGCCTACGCTGACTTCGTACAACCCTTGTACGGGCGAGGCGTAAATATCTTCGACCTTTGCGCCAGGAATCTTCTTGGCGAGTTCGGCGCGTATGTCGACTTTAGTATCGGCAGCGCCACCTGAAGATTGTGCATTCACCGCGGTGACTGCGAGCAGGAACGCTGCTAGCGATACAGAGAAAATGAGAAGTTTATTCATCGCACACTCCACGCACCCGACCGACCGATGCGTAAGACTGTCGGGATACAACTTAGGTTCAGCCACATTAGTAGCTAAAGATGAATGGAGTGTAGCAGAGACCGGCGGCGGCGCGGCCGGTGCGCTTTGCTTAGCCGCGGGGATGGTGCTGCGCGTGCAGCTCTTTCATGCGCTCACGAGCCACATGCGTGTAGATTTGTGTGGTCGACAAATCGCTATGCCCCAATAACATCTGCACGACACGCAGATCTGCACCGTGGTTGAGCAAGTGCGTCGCGAAAGCATGACGCAACGTGTGCGGCGACAATGCCTTTTGCACGCAGGCCTTTTGAGCGTAGCGTTTGATGATGTGCCAAAACGCCTGGCGAGTCATGCGCTCGCCGCGGCGGGTCGGGAACAGACAATCGGTTTGCCTTTCCAGCAGAATTTCCAACCGGGGTCCGTTCAGAAACTCGGACAGCCAACGCACCGCTTCGTCACCGAGCGGAATGAGGCGCTCGCGATCGCCTTTACCGACGATACGCAGAACACCTTGATTCAAATTCACCTGCGTTGAGCGCAAGCTCACCAACTCGGAAACGCGCAAGCCGGTTGCGTACAGCACTTCGAGCATCGTTCGATCGCGATGACCGAGCGGATCGCCGATTTCCGGTGCATTCAACAACGAGTCGACTTCTTCTTCCGTTAATGACTTGGGTAGCGATCGGCCGATCTTCGGCATCGCGATCTGCGCCGTCGGATCGTCCTTGATGACACCGTCGCGCACCATGAACCGATAAAAACGACGGAAACTGGACAGCTGGCGAGCCGTGGAACGCGGGCGCGCACCCGACTCCACTCGCCACGCGATAAAGGCCAACAAATCCGGGCGGCCGGCGACGACAATGTCGGTGCCGCGGGCATGAAGCCAGCGATCTAGCGCGGTAAGGTCCGCGCGATACGCGGAAAGAGTATTCGGCGATAAGCCCCGCTCCATCCACACGGCGTCCAGAAATCGGTCGATAGCAGCCGCCTTCGGGCTGCTCGGCGCGACGTCGGTGGACTTAGTGAATACGGTCGATTTGGAAGCGGCGCTCATTACAGTTCGGCTTGACGTCGTCGGCCTATACCGTGACGCTACACCTTGTCCTCCAGGACTTTAACAATGCGTGGCAAAGTATGCGGACGCGTGGCCCGCCCCGGCGTGACAGCTATCACAGAACATTTTTGGTATTAACATAAAGAGAACCAGTTCACAGAAAATGGCGCCTTCGCCACGCCACCTGGAACCGTTTTTCGCACATCTCTAATGCTTCGCGCCGCCAAATCCATCCTGCTCGTTTTCTACGGTGTATATGCCTGGTCGACCTTTCTGATTTTTGGGGTCATCACGCTGTTCATCCTCCTCCTCACCCCCACGCTGAAGGGGCGGCGGGCAGTAGGTTGGGCGTGCGCCAGCAGCTGGCTTAAAGTTGCAGCCATCAAGGTAGAACTTCGCGGCGAAGAGCTGCTGCCAAACGAACCGGCCGTGGTGGTGGCCAATCACTCGAGCTATGTGGATGGCGTCTTGCTCAAGGCCGTACTACCCACTCGCTTTACTTTCGTCATAAAAAAGGAGATGGCGCAGGTGCCGCTCGCGGGACTGTTGCTGCGGCGGCTAGGAGCGGAATTCGTGGATCGCGTTAATCGACACTCCGGCGCCGCTGACGCGCGGCGCTTAATGCGAGCGGCAACCGGCGGAACGTCGATGGTGTTTTTTCCCGAGGGCACTTTTACCGGCAAAGTCGGGCTGGCTCGTTTTCACGGTGGTGCATTCACGATTGCATCGCGCGCTGCCGCTCCAGTAGTGCCGATTGCGATTAAAGGCGCGCGGCAAATTCTGCGTGGCGACACGATTTGGCCGCGACCCGGTCGAGTGGTCATAGAGGTCTTATCCGCTATCGCAAGCGAGAACCGCGCGGTGACCGAATTGCGCGACCTGAGTCGCGCGCGGATATTGGTCGCCCTCGGAGAGCCTGACCTGATGAATGACGAGCCGGCAACGGTACCGTGAGAACTTTGCAACGCGAATGCAAACACCGGCATGACCCAAATCAACAAAAGGGCGTCCTTGCCCCCTCCTGCGCCCGTCTGACTTCCTTGAGCCCGGACTTCCGTAAGCCACATCCTCTGGCCCCTAAACAGTTGTTCCTGCCTCATAAGCGATGGAAGCCAGGGAATACCTTCGCGCAAGCTAAGTTTTTTTCTGTTCACCCGACCGGCAATTTCCCTTGAACGGTTGCCAGTGTCGGACGACACCCAATTTGTGCATTGCAAAAAAACCAGTACCATGCCACCCGATTCTGAGTGACCCGAGGGGATCCAATGCAAATTCAAGGCAAAACGATCGTGATCACCGGCGCAGGGCGCGGCATCGGTCGCGCGCTGGCCAAGGTATTCGCCGAACGCGGTGCAAACCTAGCGCTGCTGGATCTCCCCAGCGCGGACTTGGAAACAACTCAATCGCTGTGCGCGGAGGCTGGCGCGCAAGCGCGAATTTATCGCTGTAACGTGGCGCAAGAAGCCGACGTCGTGCAAACCTTTACGCAACTGGCTGCAGATTTCGGGCGGCTGGATGTGCTGGTTAACAATGCGGGCATTACCCGCGATGCCCTGCTCGTCAAAGTAAAGGATGGCCAGGTAGTTGGGGGCATGACGTTGGCTCAGTGGCAAGCAGTCATCGACGTGAATCTCACCGGGGTGTTTCTATGTGGCCGTGAGGCCGCCTCACGCATGATTGCGTTAGGCAACGGCGGAGTCATCATTAATATTTCCAGTATTTCGCGGGCCGGGAATGTGGGTCAATCCAACTATTCCGCCGCGAAGTCAGGCGTCGCAGCAATGGCGGTAACCTGGGCTAAAGAACTGTCGCGCTACGGCATTCGCACCGGCGCCATAGCTCCCGGGTTCATTCAAACCGACATATTGAATGACATGAAACCGGAAGTACTGGAGAAAACGCTGGCCGTCGTGCCCCTAAAGCGAGCAGGCGCAGCGGAAGAAATCGCACATGGCGCCGTATTTATCGTGACCAACGATTACTTTACGGGTCGTGTACTTGAGGTCGATGGCGGATTAAGGATCTAGGGACGCCGAGCGCACTGAAAGGGCTTCTTAAGTTGACACGCCGGGGCGCGTTATACTGCGTGTCTTTCTCAATTCGAACTGAGCGAGCGTCATGAGCGGAGCAGAACATATCGAACGTGAAGTAATGGAATACGACATCGTGGTGGTGGGCGGTGGGCCTGCCGGCTTGTCGTTTGCGATTCGTTTGAAACAATTGCAGCCGGACAAGAATATCTGCGTGCTGGAGAAAGCGTCCGCGGTCGGGGCGCACGCACTGTCTGGCGCCGTCTTTGAACCCGGCCCGCTGGATAAGCTGCTGCCGAAATGGCGCGACGAATATAAAGGCATGAAAGTGCCTGCCACCGAGGACGTATTCAGCATCCTCAGCAAAACCGGCTCATTCACCGTGCCGAATTGGCTAACGAAACCATTACCGAAGTCGATGGTTTATTCGACGCCGTTCGATAATCACGGCAATTTCATTATCTCGTTGGGGCAACTCACACCGTGGCTCGCGCAGCAGGCGGAGAGCCTGGGCGTAGATATTTTCCCCGGTTACTCGGCCGCAGCAGCCGTCTACGACGAAAACGGAAAAGTAAAAGGTGTACAGATCGGCGATATGGGCATCGATAAGGATGGCAAGCCCGGTCCAAATTTCACACCGGGCATCGAAATCCATGCCGGACTGACGGTATTTGCAGAAGGCTGCCGCGGCTCCGTATCCAAACAACTGATCAAGCGCTTCAAACTTCAAGACGGGCACGATCCGCAAACGTATGCGCTGGGTTACAAAGAACTCTGGCAATTACCGCCGGGCCGCGTAAAGCCGGGTCGCATCGAACACGCGATGGGCTGGCCGCTAGGATCGAAGGAATATGCCGGCAGTTTTCTGTATCACCTCGACAATGATCGCGTGTATGTCGGGTACATCGTAGGGTTGAATTACCAAGACCCGCGTCTGAAACCGTTCGAAGCATTTCAGCAATACAAGAATCACCCGACGGTGAAAGCCTTGCTCGAAGGCGGCGAAATTCTGGCGGCCGGAGCACGCACGATTGCCGCAGGCGGCTGGCAATCGCTGCCGACACTAGAGATGCCCGGTGCGATTCTTATCGGGGATGCCGGCGGCACGCTTAACTTCGTCAAAATCAAAGGTGTCCATCAAGCAATTCGCAGCGGGGTCACCGCGGCAGAACACATCGCGACGCATCCCAACGGCGAGGGATTCGACGCCGCATGGCGCGCATCCGAAGGCGGTCAAGAACTCAAGCGCGTACGCAACGCCAAACCCGCTTTCAAAAGAGGTTTGTGGATGGGCTTGCTCATGAGCGGCTGGGAAACACTCACCTACGGCAAGTCGCCTTGGACGCTCAAGAACACCGAGGACTATCAGCAGCTGAAAAAGCTCCAGGAATTCGAATCGCCAAAGCGCGATTGGGTGGATCGCTCGCTGCCGCCGCGCGATCGCGTCTCGTTTGTATTCTTTGCCAACAACTCGCATGACGAAGCGCAGCCGGCTCATTTAAAAGTCGCCGACACGAACATCTGCGCAACAACTTGCGCAACGGAATACGGCAACCCGTGCGAAAACTTTTGCCCCGCAAACGTATATGAAATGGTGCCGGATGGCAGCGGCGGGAAACGCTTGCAGATCAATGCAGCCAACTGCGTGCATTGCAAGGCGTGCGATATCAAAGACCCCTACGCGATCATCACTTGGACGACACCGGAAGGTGGCTCGGGACCCAACTATCAAAATCTTTGATGCTTTAGTCCTCTTCCATACCGGAAGAGGAATTCGTTCGCTTCTCGCACGGACGCGAGAGGGCAAAGAAACATAGCTTGATGACGCAGCCTTCGCCCCACTTCACCGTCCGCGAACTCTACGACCGCGAAAGCGCGCGACTCGGCCACACCGCCGACGCGGCACAACTCGCCGCCATCGAAAGACTTGACGACTTGCGCACACGGCTGCTCAAACCTCCGCCCCGCAAGAGTTTGCTTGGCGGATTACTCGGCCGCGAGAATCCGCGACCGCCCGAGCGCGGTCTTTATTTCTGGGGCGGGGTCGGCCGCGGCAAAACCTTTTTAATGGATCTGTTCTACCAAAGCCTGCCGTTCAAGAATAAGCAACGCAGTCACTTTCACCGCTTCATGCAATCCGTGCACGAGCAGTTGCGGAAGCACGCCGACCAAGCCAATCCGCTGGAATTGATCGCAGCGCGGATTGCCGCCAAAACACGCGTCATCTGTTTCGACGAATTGTTTGTCGCCGACATCGCCGATGCCATGCTGCTGGGAACGCTATTTACGCAACTCTTTGCGCGCGGCGTGACGCTGGTAGCCACGTCCAACATTCCGCCGGATCAGCTCTACAAAGACGGTTTGCAGCGCGCACGGTTTGTGCCCGCAATCAAGCAACTCAAAGAACATACCGAAGTGATCAATGTCGACGGCGGCACAGACTATCGGCTGCGATTACTGGAACAGGCGTTAGGCTGGTTTGACGCCAATAGCGCCGGAACACGCGCCGAATTCGAAAAGTTGTTTGCCGCCTGCACAAGCGAAGCCGGCGACGTCAATGCTGTTTTTGTGCTGAATCATCGCAAAGTGCACGCCGAGCGCCGCGCCAACGATGTGATCTGGTTTACTTTCAAGCAGATTTGCGACGGTCCGCGCGGCCAGGAAGACTACATCGAATTGGCGCGCTGTTATCACACAGTGTTGCTAAGCGATATTCCGTTGCTCGACACGTTGCAAGAAAATCAAACGCGACGCTTTATTTCGCTGGTGGATGAGTTCTATGACCGCAGCGTAAAACTGATCGTTTCCGCCACCGTTCCGTTGCCAGAGCTCTACCGGGGCAAGGCGT
>Ga0315910_10001933_pt1 | contig 18646 bp, 12 predicted proteins | sample EdamamesoilMG_FD_204470 | JGI IMG/M metagenome (GOLD analysis project Ga0315910, IMG submission 204470) | Garden soil microbial communities collected in Santa Monica, California, United States - Edamame soil | ecosystem: Environmental > Terrestrial > Soil > Garden | place: USA: California...
TGAGGCGTGTGCCCGAGGTACTGCTCTCATCGCGGACCATGAGCACGTTGTTTTCCACACGAAACGTGGCGTGAAGCCCCGAGACCTGGCTGTTTGAAATGAGCGCAGCAGCCCGAGCTCCGTCTCGCCCGGCGCGTAGATCAGTGCCTGGCAAGACCAAGAAACGTCCAGCGTTGCCCTCGAGCACGGCCCGCGTAACGGCGCGCTGGCTACGAGCCCCGCGAGTCACCGGGGCTGGCCGGGCATACGGTGAATCCTCACTGAGACGCGGGCTGCGCGACGAGGTGACGCTTGCCTTTTTGGCTCCGCGTCGCAGGAGCAGGGCGATCCCAACCAACAAAAAGACGCCACCTCCCGCTGCAAGCAGGATAGGCAACATGGGCAACGGGACCTCTCGACCCTTGAGCGTGAGCACGGTGGCTTCCGTGAGACCCGAGGTACGATGCAGTTTGCTATCGACCAGCACGACTCGGACGGAGCGGCGCTCACCATCGCCGTGCAGGATCTGATGAGACTCAGGTGCACGGAACTCGGCGAAACTACTGCCTACTTCCAGTACCTTGCCGCGCATGTCCATGGCTACGAGCCGCTTCTGGACGTCGAGGGCCGCTTGCGGGTCGGTCAAATCTTGAGGCAAGCTCTCGCCCGGCGGAATGAAATAGATCTCTGGTCGGCCCAGGTCCGTCCCCCAGCAAAACCTGCCAAGGATGCGCACCGTCCCGCCGGGAAACACACCGGCCTTGTCGCTGGCTTGCTTGCGTGTGAGCTCACTGTCCACGTCCAGTGGCCAGCGCCCCGGGTCAAACCCGAGCGGGACGTCGGAGAACGAACTATCACCGACGATATTGCCGCTCCTAAACAGGAGCGAGAAGCTTTGGGTTGAACTGGGCGCGACGCAGGACAGACCAAAGCGCGCGACGATCATCTGTGCAAACCGCGAGCGCACGGCATCGACGATGCGCAGAGCATGAGCCGCTTGACCGTCGCGAATCACGGAGAAGAAGCCGCCAAGCGCCGGGTTGGCCAGGTTTTCCATGAACGAGCGCGCCAGCTGCGCGTGCTCGGCCTGGGTATTCGGCGGGGTGTAGATGCTGATGATGGGGACGGGGAGTTTAGGCAAGGCGCTATTGGCCTCGTCGAAGCGACCCAGAGAAAAATACTTGGATAGTTCCGCCGCACCGGGCCCAGTGGTCGATGGATCGCCCCCGCCATAGCCGCTGGCGAGCACCACCATGGCCTGGTGCAACGGCGGGGGCTCAGAATGGCGACTGGACGTGAGTGATCGAAATGAGTCGCGCGCGGACTGTTTGATCAAGTCGAGCAGTGGCCGGGTGCGGTCTCGCGCGCTAGCGGCCGGCTGTTGTGTGGCGATGTTTTGCTCAGCCTCGGCTTGTTGCGCTCGCCTGAGCCAACCTGAATCTGCGAGCACGGCGTTCGTGCCAAGGAAGGTGACCTTGATCCAATCCTCGGGGCCCATGGAGCGCACAAATTGTCGAGCCACGGCTTGGAGCTCGTCGAATGCTTTGCCGACGCGTCCATCGGCATCGATCAAGAGCAAGTAAGCCGTGCCAATCCTTGGCTCGGTCTGTGCCTCGCCGAACCGTGTGTGCGACAGGAGTTGAGCCGCTTGCTCTGCCCCGTCAAACTTGACTGACAGACTCACATCGCGAGGTGCAAACGTGGGGGACGTGCCCCAGGCTCCTGGTGCCTCTAATGCATCACTCATGCAGTCGAGTCCGGCGTCACCTGACTTTCCCGCGCAACCAACCACGGCGTTAGTTGTGCCGGCTATCTCGGCGATATCGATGACCGCGGTGAGTGTCGGCCTGCCGTCAATCAACGACGTCTGCGGATCAATGCGCAGGATGTGAGCTTCTGGTGCGGCCCACGACGACGAACTCGAGCATGCGAGGGTGAGACCGAGCGCGATGCCAAGCAAACGATGCCGAGCGAAGCCTGTGGCATGACGCACCAAACACACGGGAACGCCCCTCATGCCGTCGTTATACCGACACGAGCCCGGTTTCCACAAAGCCTAACACAAAGCAAAAGGAGCAAGGCCTTGAGGTCTTGCTCCAGCAGAATGTGCTCACGTTTGAGGGAGATGCTGCGGTTCGAGGCAGATGCTGCGCAGGCCATCGACCAACACGCGGGCGCCCAGGGGTCGCTTACTGATCCTGATCCTTGCGCTCACGAACGCGGGCTTTCTTGCCCGACAGGTCGCGCAGGTAGAACAGACGTGCACGACGCACGACGCCACGCGCCAGGCGCTCAATCTTGGCGATGCGTGGTGAATTGAGGACGAAGGTACGCTCCACGCCGATCCCGAAGCTCACCTTGCGGACGGTGAAGGTCGAGCGTGCACCAGCGCGATGACGCTTGAGCACGAGGCCCTTAAATACCTGCACGCGACGCTTGTCGCCTTCGACGATCTCGTAGTGAACGGCGACCGTGTCACCCACGCGGAATTGCGGAAGATCGCTACGAAGGTACTGCGACTCGATCTTGTCGATGATCGTGCCGTTTTTGGTAGAGCTGGTGATGGGTGCGGATGCTTCCGATGTCATGAGACTACTTCCTGAGAAGGGGTGGCGGAGTATGCATCCCATTTGCGGAAGGTCAACACTTTCCGCCCCTTTCTGGCAATTTCTCTAGAATTTTCGTCGCTTGCGATGAGATTTTGGCGCAGTGCATGGCAGCGCCGGTCAGCAGCAACCCAATGCTGCAGGGGGGCTACAATGTAGTGCAGACGTGCAACTCAGCTCAGCTACTTTTTTTCCTCAAGAATTTCACAGCTTTGTAGCTCGGTCACCATGGCGGTGCCTTGATTGGACCAGCGTTCACGCTGCTTCCAGCGCACCATGGTGTCCTTCCACTCTTCGATGAATTTGACGTCACAGGCGATCACGAACCGGGCCAAGGAAGCCTCTTTGGAGGGGAGCGGTGGCTCATCGTGGAGGCGCTGGGCCACTTGGGGCTGTGCCCACAGCCCCGCCGTCAAAATCAAGTTGCGATCGGTAGTGCGGTAGGGTTGCAAGATGTGCAGCTTGTTGTCGTCAACGGGGCCAGGCTGGGTCGAGGGGAACTTCTCCCGCTCGTTTTTGAACTCACAATGGTCCTCACCCGCCGCGTCCTTCATGGCGCAAGCCAAATGCCCATAGTCCGAGGTCACCACGGTCAGATGGATGCTGGCGGTTTGCCCGACCCGCCATGAGGCACGTGCTGCCGTCTCCGGCGTGGTCTTTGTGATGTACTGGCCCAATCCGCTGACTGGAACGACGGACATGGCCAAGGCAAATGCCACAGCGATGACCATGCGACCGCTCAGAACCGGTTCCGGTTCATCAACGGGGGCCTTCTTCTTTGCCTGGTTAGACGGATTCTTTGCGGGTTCCTGAGCCATGCGTGAGCGGCTTTTTACAGCTGAAAGCGCTCTTGCCCAAGCCCTGTTGTCGACCTCGGCGTGGATTTGCTGGCCGGGGAGCACACCGATGAGGGCGAGCCCCCCGTGCGCGAATCAGAAGAGTTGGCCCCAGCCGAGCTGCATACCGAACAGGGCAAAGCCCACGTCGTCGTTGCCACCCACATCGATGCCAGCCGAGAAACTGACGCCCCGGACGACGGTGCCGCCAGCGACATGAAACGCCAACATGTCCTCGTTGATCGCAGGCATGAACTCCACCCCGGCCCCGGCCAGGGCGTAGCTGAACGTGTTGCCCTTTTCGTTGCGCAGGAAGTGCGCGCCAAACATCATCGAGGCCCCGAGCGTGCCCAGTCCGGTCCCTCCACTCACAAACGAACCGCCTGCCAGCCGGGCCGCCATCGTGAAGTACTTGCCGCCCGGCAATAGACCTAGGGTGAGCTGGCCACCAAACATCCCGGTGCTTCGGCCATCCCGGTTTTCATCGAGGCCAGTGCCCTCCCTGCCAACTGACCCGTACTTGGCCACGGCTTCCACCAAGAGCATGGTGTAGAACTTGCGCTTTTCAACTTCAGGTTCCTCCGGCACTTCCTCGGACGGCGCGTTGTAATAGGGGACTGCGCCCTGCGCTTGGGGCTGAGCCGCATACTGTTGCTGCGTCGGTTGAGTCGGTTGTCCTTGGACGGGTGGTTGACCCTGTACCGGCTGAGCCTGGGGAGGCTGCTGGGCGGGTTGGGGCTGCGCTGGCTGCTGACCCTGCGCCGGCTGCTGGCTTTGTGACGGCGCACCTTGAGCGGGGGGCGCCCCAGCGGGAGCCTGACTAGCCGGAGCCGGGCTGAGGTAGGGGACTGGCGCTTGGTTCGCCGGTGGCGGCGCGGTCTGTCCAGAGGCAATGCCGGTCAGGGTGAGACCAGCGGTAAGCGTAAAGGGAGCAAGCATGACGGTTGGTATAAGCTGCATAATTCCCTATTCTGCCCAACTCTTCTTTCATCGGCAATCCGCCAAAGCAACCTCCACCAGTTTCTGCCCCAAGCGGCTGTGACCCAGGGGGCCCGGGTGCAGGCCGTCCGCCAGCCGGCGCTCGAAGTCCCCACACAATTGGTCTGGCTGTCCGCACGACAGCAGGGGGAACGAATCCACCGCGAGCGCGACCTCCCCCCGACCGACCGCGCCGAGGATCCAGCTGTTCAATAAGCGAGTGTTCTCCCCGCGCCGCGGATTCCAATATTGAGTGAACCCGCCCCAAGGACTGACCGTGATCGCCACGACTCGCAAGCCTGCGGCCTTGGCCAACCGGTAGATCGTTGTGAGATCGCGTTCGATGATCTCATTTTTACGACCGGCGGTGAGGTCGCTGTAAAGGTCGTTGACCCCACCGTACACAATCAAGGTGTCGATGCGTTTCTCCTCGACCACGGGCAGGACGTCGGCCTTGAAACGGCGCAGCATCTGATTGACCATGTCACCCCCTTTGCCAAAGTTCAGAAACGTACTTTTGGGGCAGGCCTTTTGAGCCACGGAGAGGTAGCCGCCGCCGCCGCTTCGGTAGTCGGTGATGGAGTCACCCAGCGCGGCGACGACATAGGCGCGAGTGGGGGCGCTCGACGGCGTCGCTGAGCTAACTGCCGGCGTTGCTTGGGCAGCGGGAGGGGCGCTCGAGACGGGTGCTGCTACGGGTGACTCCAACTTGGTCTCGGGCGCTTGGTCGCGCACAACCGGCGGGGGTGTACGGTCGCAGGCAGCGCCGAGCAAAACCGAGCACAGTACCAAGTATCGATGCACCGCTTTTTACATCCTCTCGACCACGTCGATGCCGAGCAGGCCCAGTCCGCGGCGCATTTGACGCGCCGAAACCGCTGCTAGCGAAAGGCGGCTGGCTTGCAGATTGCCTTCTGCCTTGATCACAGGGCACGCTTCAAAAAACGCCATGAATGCCTTGGCCAGCTCGTACAAGTGATCGGTGAGCAAATGCGGCAGGCTGGTCTCTGCGGCGCGGTGCACGACTTCTCCGAAGCGGATCAGCACGCGGGCCAGTCGCTCCTCCTCGGGCGCGACGAGTGAAACGGGCGCCTCGACCTCATCCAACTTGCGTTCGGCTTTGTCGAAGATGGACGAAATGCGGGCATAGGCGTATTGCAGGTAGGGACCCGCGTTGCCCTGAAAGCTCACCAACTTATCCCAATCAAACTGGTAGTCGCTCGCGCGGTTCTGGCGCAAATCGGCGTACTTTACCGCGCCAATCCCCACAGCGCGCGCCACTCGGTTGACGTCCTCTTCGGGGATATGCACCTTGCCTTCGGCGATGCCTTCACGCAGACGCTGCTGAGCTCGACTCTCTGCCTCGTCGAGCAGTGAGGCCAAGGTGACAGCTTTGCCGTCCCGCGTCTTTAAGGGCTTACCCGCCTCGTCCAGCACGGTTCCAAACGAAATGTGCTCGAGCTCCATGTGGATCCCAAGCAACGCTACCACCGCGAACAATTGCGTAAAGTGCAGCGACTGGCGAGCGTCCACGACGTACAAACAGCGGTCGGCCTTCCACTGGGATTTTCTGAATTTGGCTGCGGCGATGTCAGTGGTGGAATACAGGAAGGCCCCGTCGCGCTTTTGCACCAAAAAGGGCTGCTCTTGTTTCTTGAGGCTGTCGGGGACATGAGCGAGCTCTTGCCAAAAAATTCCTACGGCACCTTGATCGTGTCGCGCGATCTTCTTCTCCAGCAATTCGGCGACCACGCCAGGCAACGCCTCATTGAAGGCGCTTTCTCCCAACCATTCGTCGAACGTGACGTTCATGCGCGCGTAGACGCTGTCCAGCGCGCTGCGGGTGGTCGCCACGAATTTGCGCCACAAAGCCAGGTTTTCTTCATCACCCGCCTGCAGCTTGCTCAGCTCCTTGCGCGCCCGCTCGGCAAACACCTCGTCCTCTTTGGCGCGTTTGGAGGCTACCTGGTACACGCGCTCCAATTCTTCGATTGGCGAGTCCTCCAGCGCCTTCAGATCGCCCACCTCCTGCATCCCCGCCAAGAGCAGCCCGTATTGAGTGCCCCAATCACCGATATGGTTGTCGCCGATCACGTGATGTCCCACGAAACGTGAGAGCTTGCACAGCGCATCTCCGATGATGGTGGAGCGCAAGTGCCCCACGTGCATTTGTTTGGCGATGTTTGGACTAGAAAAATCGACCACCACCCGCAGTGGTTGCTCCACCAAGGGTACGCCGTCGCGCGCATGGTCGCGCACGGCGGCACTGACTTGCGCGGCAATCCAGCCGGGGGCGAGCGTCAGATTGACGAAGCCTGGGCCGGCCACGTCAGCTTGGGCAATGGCCTCTTCATGACGTAGCTGCGCGGCGATTTGTTCGCCGAGTTCACGGGGGTTTTTCTTCAACTGTTTGGCCAAGGACATGGCCGCGTTGATCTGATAGTCACCGTGACGAGGGTCAGCCGTGGGTCGGAGAAGTGCGGGAGCCTGGATGCCAGTTGCAGCCAAGATGGCGCGCTCGGCGATTTGCTCGAGGGTCTGCTCGATACGCATTTTGAGATCTGTTGGGGCTGTACGCGCGGGCGCGCGTCGATGGTTGCGGTGGTGTTAGGGCCTTTTGCCATTTCCGGCCACTCTTTTTCTTTTCTCCGGGTCGGGACCCGGTGGAAGGGTGCGGCAGCGCCCTTTGCCCGACTGGCCGCTTGGACGTGAGGGAAATCGCGGTTTTGGCTGGCCGGTTGCATTTCCGCTACTGAAGCGCTCAAGAAGTGCCCGTGCAACAGCTATTGACCCTGCTTGGTGGCCCGGCGCTCTCCTCATTTCGCATCGACAGACGACGTGCAGCGGCGCAAGCCGTGGTGCCTTCTGTTACTCGGTTGGAAAGTGCCTGGGTGCATTTTGCCGCTGCACGACCCGGCAGCGAACTCTGTAGCGACGACCAAACCGTACTGAAAAAATTGTTGTCCTACGGCGAGCCTGCGCTCAGCGCGGCGCCGCCTGGGCAATTGCTGGTGGTCGTGCCGCGGTTCGGCACCATCTCCCCCTGGAGTTCCAAGGCGACAGAGATTGCGCTTGGGGTTGGGGTGAACTTGGAGCGGCTCGAGCGAGGCATTGCTTACTGGGTAGAGGCGCGTGACCTCTTGACGGCACAGGAGTTGAAGCAAGTGGGCGCGGCCTTGCACGATCGGATGACGGAGACAGTGTTGTTCGCATTTGAAGACGCGACGCGGCTGTTTCATCACGATGCCCCGCGGCCGCTGCGGCGTGTCCCAGTCACCGCTGCGGGGCGGCCGGCGCTCGTCACGGCTAACGCCGAATTTGGTTTGGCGCTCGCCGATGACGAGATCGACTACCTATACGACGCTTTCGTCAATTTGGGACGTGACCCGACCGACGTCGAACTCATGATGTTTGCGCAGGCCAATTCAGAGCATTGTCGTCACAAAATCTTTCGCGCGGACTGGTTCATCGACGGGCAGCAGCAGCCCCGCTCGCTGTTTTCCATGATCAAAAATACATACGAGACAGCGCACGAGGGCATGCTCTCCGCCTACAGCGACAACGCGGCGGTCATGGAAGGCTTCCCTGCCACGCGTTTTGCTCCCGGCCCCGGCGCAGGGGCAAGCTATGAATCGCGGCTTGAACCAGCTCACATCTTGATGAAGGTAGAGACGCACAATCATCCCACGGCAATTTCGCCGTTTCCTGGCGCCGCCACGGGCGCGGGGGGAGAGATTCGCGACGAAGGCGCGACCGGCAGGGGCTCCAAGCCCAAGTCCGGACTTACCGGGTTCACTGTGTCCAACTTGCGCATTCCTGGCCACGAGCTGCCATGGGAAGAGGTCGACATTGGGCGTCCTTCGCGCATCGTCTCGCCTCTGGCCATCATGACCGAGGGACCACTTGGTGGGGCCGGCTTCAACAATGAGTATGGTCGCCCCAACTTGCTGGGCTACTTTCGCACCTTTGAGCAAGAAATTGCCGGGACCACCTACGGGTATCATAAACCCATCATGTTGGCTGGCGGCTTGGGTAACGTACGCCCCGAGCTTGCCCTCAAGGCCCCGTTTGCTGCCGGGGCCAAGTTGGTCGTATTAGGTGGCCCGGCCATGCTGATAGGTCTGGGTGGTGGCGCCGCGTCCTCCATGGCATCAGGTGCAAGTTCTGCAGATTTGGACTTTGCCTCGGTGCAACGGGACAACCCCGAGATGGAGCGGCGCTGCCAAGAAGTGATCGATCGCTGTAACGCGCTGGGCCCCACGAGCCCCATCTTGTTCATTCATGACGTGGGGGCAGGTGGCCTGTCCAACGCGCTACCCGAGTTGGTTCACGACGGGGGTTGCGGAGGAGCGTTTTCTTTGAGCCGTGTGCCCAACTCCGAGCCCGCCATGTCGCCCATGGAAATCTGGTGCAACGAAGCGCAAGAACGCTACGTGCTCGCGGTAGATCCCTCGCGACTCGCGCTCTTTGAAAGCATCTGCGCGCGCGAGCGCTGCCCGTTTGCAGTGGTCGGCGAGGCCACTTCCGACCAACACTTGGTCCTGACGGACGAGCGCGCGACGACGCTGGCATCAGATCGAAAGCCCATCGATCTTTCGCTGCAGATTTTGCTCGGCAAACCTCCCAAGATGACGCGGCGAGCGAAAACTGCGCCGAGCCCAAAACAAGAGCTGGATGAGGACCGGATCCCGCTCAAAGACGCGGCGTACCGCATTCTTTCCCTGCCCACGGTCGCGGACAAGACCTTCCTCATCACCATCGGGGATCGCACCGTCACGGGCATGGTTCATCGCGATCAAATGGTGGGCCCATGGCAGGTCCCCGTCGCCGATGCCGCGGTGACCCTCAATGATTACGTAGGCGTGAGCGGGGAAGCGATGGCCATGGGCGAACGCACCCCGGTGGCCGTATTGGACGCGGCTGCTGCGGCGCGCATGGCCGTGGGTGAAGCGCTCACGAACCTGCTCAGCGTGGAGGTCGAGGGGTTATCACGGGTCAAGTTGTCTGCGAATTGGATGGCGGCGGCTGGAGCTGTTGGACAAGACGCAGCGCTCTACGCAGCTGTGCACGCTGTTGGCATGGAGCTCTGTCCCGCGCTCGGATTGACCATTCCGGTGGGCAAGGACTCGATGTCGATGCGCACGGTGTGGGACGCAGGGAGCAAGAGCGTGGTTGCACCGGTGTCGTTGATCGTGAGCGCGTTTGCGCGCGTTGCGGACGTGCGCAGGAGTCTGACTCCGCAGCTAGCGCGCGAAATTGGCTCAAAATTGATCTTCGTCGACCTGGGTGGCGGGAAAAATCGCCTAGCTATGTCTGCTTTTGCGCAGGTCACCGAGCAGGTCGGCGCCGATGTGCCGGACCTTGACAACCCGGAGCTGTTGCGCGGCTTTTCATCCGCCATGGTCCAACTGCACCAAGCTGGTCTGGTCTTGGCCTACCATGATCGCTCCGATGGGGGCTTGTTCGTGACGGCGAGTGAAATGTGCTTCGCCGGCCACGTGGGGGCAACTCTGGACCTTGGTGCACTCTCAGCAGCCTCTGATCAGGCAGCTCACCCAGTCGCTCAGTTGTTCAGCGAGGAGTTGGGCGTGATGCTGCAGGTTCACGAGCGCGACGTCGCTCGCGTCATGCAGATCTTGTCTCAGGCTGGTCTGTCCGGCGTGAGCGCTGTGGTCGGTCAGGTGCGTAAAGATGAACGTATCGTGATCCAGCGGGGTGCGCAGATCATCCTCGACGAACGACGTGTGGACTTGCATCGCGCCTGGTCGCGCACCAGCTATGAAATGCAGAAACTGCGAGATAACCCCAGCTGCGCTGAGCAGGAGTACGAGAGCAAGCTGGACCTGGCGGATCCTGGGATCAATGCTCGGCTCACCTACGACGTTGACGAAGGAGTCGCGCGGGCACTCATTGACAGTGCCGAGCAGCGGCCCAAGCTGGCGGTTCTGCGCGAGCAAGGGGTCAACGGTCAGGTGGAAATGGCTGCAGCGTTTCACGCCGCGGGCTTTGCTGTGCACGATGTGCACATGAGCGATCTCATCAGCGGGGCGCTCAGCCTCGATGCGTTCGCGGGGTTGGTGGCGTGTGGGGGGTTCTCCTACGGCGATGTACTCGGCGCGGGCTTGGGCTGGGCCAAGTCCATCCTCTATCACGAGCGCACACGTCAGGAGTTCATGAGCTTCTTCAATCGTCCCAAGACCTTTGCATTGGGAGTGTGCAACGGTTGTCAGGCGCTCTCCGGCCTCAAGGACATCATTCCCGGGGCCGAGCATTTTCCGCGCTTTGTGCGCAACCAAAGCGATCAATTTGAAGCGCGTCTCAGCCAGGTGGAGGTACAAGAGAGCGCGTCTGTCCTTTTGCGCGGCATGGCCGGTTCACGCATTCCGGTTGCCGTCGCCCACGGTGAAGGACGGGCTGAGTTCACTCACACCGGGGACATGAGCCAGGTGCAGGTAGCGCTCCGCTTCGTGGATGGGCGAGGTCGTGTGGCCGATACCTATCCCCACAACCCCAATGGCTCACCGGAGGGCATCACCGGCATCACTACCACGGACGGCCGGGTGACCTTGTTGATGCCACATCCTGAGCGCGTGTTTCGTGCACTGCAGTTGTCTTACTGTCCGCCTGAATTCACGGACCGTGGCCCCTGGATGCGGATGTTCGACAATGCTCGCCGCTTCGTTGGTTGAGCGGGCCCGCCTATCCCACATGTCCTCACCATTCGAGAGTGCCTGAGTTTCCGCGGCGCGCCTTGGCAGCTGGGGGCGTTCGCGTCACCTGTCGCTGGTGCTAAGCTGCCCCGCATGGCAGGACTCCCGCTTCACCCGGCTCACCCTGAGCGCGTCTGCTGGGGATGCGATCTCTATTGTCCTGCCCGCGCGCTGGCTTGCGGCAATGGCAGCGTGCGTACGCCCCATCCCGAGGAACTGTTTGGTCCCGATTGGATCGAGTGGGCCAAAGAAAACGCGATTGAGGTGGGCGGACCGGATCCATCGCTTCAGTCGGAGACCGAGCCTGGCTCGTCACCAGCAGACAGCTCGTCGGTAGGGGGCAGTTCCCAAGCCGCAGGCGCTTCCCAAGTCGCAGGCGCTTCCCAGGCCGCAGGCGCTTCCCAGGCCGCCGAGTGCACACCGTTCTTGCCGGGTCGCCCCTGCCGCGGCAACAGCACCACATAGGAGAGGAATAGCAGCGGTGTTATCGTTGCGCTGCGCGTGACAGCACCTCCTCCGGCTCCTTCTCGTCTCCTTGGCTTGGACATTATGCGCGGGCTCGCCGCCGTGCTGATGGTGCAGCAGCATCTGGGGATCTGGTTGGTCAATTCGCATCGCTATGCCGCGCAAGTGCGTGCGGGCTTCATGTACGTGAACATGGCCGGCGGTTTGGCGGCGCCCCTCTTCATCGTGCTTGCCGGTGTGGGTAGTGAACTTGCCGGTCAGCGTGCGCGTTCGACCACAATTTCTTTGCGACGCGGCGCGGTATTGTTGGGGTTTGCTCTGCTCTTGAACTTGCTTGTGCCAAGCTGGTTCAGCTGGGCCAGCTTTTACGTCCTGCACCTGCTTGGCGTCTGGCTCTTGCTGGCCCCCACGTTGCGCCGATGTAGCGCCGCGCACCTGTGGCTACTTGCGCTGTTGGCCCTGACGGTGGCGGTCGTCGGGCAAACTTGGTTGTCCACTCCAATGAAGTTGAACAACGCCATGATGCGCAATTGGCAGCGTCCATTTGGGCCGGCGCGTCTCATGGCTTTTGAAGGGCAGTTTCCTCTCTTTCCCTGGCTCGCGCTTGCCCTAGGCGGAGCCTGGGCGGGACGCTTGGTGGGCAAGCGTGACGTGAGAAGCTTGTGGCTCGGAGCTGTCGGCTGCGCGCTCGGGGCCGTGGCCTTGCGCGGGTTGGTGTTGGTCGTGGACAACGCAGCCTACGACTTGCCGTGGCGGGCACTGTGTCGCACCAGCTTCTTTCCGCTGAGCAGCATGTTTGCACTCATGCTATTTTCACTCTGTCTGCTGTTGCTCGCGCTGGTCGTCACTGCGGAGGGGACATCACGCCTCAATTGGTTCCGCTGGCTTGTGCCATTCGGGCGCACATCGCTCAGTCTTTTGTTCATTCACGTTGTGTGCTTCCGTGAAGGGTTGACCGCGCTCGGGTGGATGGGGACCCAGTCGCCGCTATTAGCGGGGGCGATCATCGTGATGTTTTTGGTGGTTTGGTACCGGATCAGCGCGCGCTGGGCTGTGGTCGACTACCGATACGGGCTCGAGTGGTGGCTGCGTCAGGTAGCGCCGTCACAGCGTAACGCCTAAACGGTGGGCGGGCTCACGCACCGAGCTTGTTGAGGGACTGAGCATTGAGCGACTCCGCCACGAGCGCCGAGAGTTCATCCTGATCAGGGCGACGGCTGGGCCGCAGTTGTGCGCGCCCCGCGCGAGATGACGGGGGCATGTCGATGAGGAGCGCCTCGACTTCATCGAGCTCCAAATCGGCGCTGATGGCGTCCATGCGGATCCCCCCGAGTTTGCCTGCCTTGGGCTTTCTGGAGCTAAAGAAACGACCGATGAAGCTGCGTGGGGGGACGAGATCAAACGGCTGTGTGCTCACGGAGAGCGGCGAACGTCGGATGTTTTGGATGAGGGCCGGATTGGAGTTCAACAACTCATGAGCCTCGGCACACAGGCTGCGTTGGGTCACGTCCAGTTCTTTGAGCGCGGAAGTGATGGTGTGCTGGCCGAGCAAGGAGAAAAGCGCCACCGCAATGGCCAGCTCCGCCACCGATATCTTGGTGACGCTGGCCACTTGCGGCCCACTACAGCCCTTGGCGTAGATGTAGCTGCCCTGCAGCATGAGCGGGCCAAACCCAAGGGCCACGGCCACGAGATCGGCGGTCACATCCACGGGAGGTTCGAGCACTTCTCCCTCCGTCTGCGACTCGACCAGAAAAATATAAGACAGCGAACGCACCAGGTTGGTTGTGAGAGCGACGGGGTGACGCAGCTCAAATGTAGGCACGCGCAACAACCATGCGTCGCCCAAGTCAGCAAGGCGCTCCAGGCCACCTCCATTTTGCGGCACGCCGCACCCGCCGCTACTACAGGAGCCCGTTGAACCGAGCGTCGCCTGGTCGACGAGCTCGACCGTCACAGGGACGTCACTCAGGCCGGCGTGACCCTGCATGCGCTGGACGAGCGCCCGCACCGAGTCCAAATCTCCACGAAACTGATCAGGAAAAAAATCGCCAGTGGGCAGCACCAACGGGCGCTCACCGAGGTCGTCCTTGTAGCGGTGGATGAGGCGACAGTAGCGCTGCACGACGGCGCGGGTGACTTGCAGAGGGGGCAGCTGCATGGGCGGAAAGTTTGTCAGACGCCGACGACTTCCGCCAGATTCCAAAGCGACCCATGAACTGTACAAATGTTCAGGATGAGGAAATGAAAACTCACATGAACGCTTCACTGTGCGTCGGGCACTTTCTAGGGAGCCAGAGGTCCTCGTGGGTACTTTGGGAAGGATGACGACCAATGATGCAAGCTTTTCTTCGGAAACTACCGGGCCCGCGCGCCCTCCTGCTGTACTTGGGCTGGCAGTCCCCCCGCGTGCGCCTGGTGTGGGCGGCAGGCTTGGGGTTGCTGATTGCATTGCTCGTCGCCACATGGGCTGAAGGGGTCGCCTGGGCCGCCGAACCCGGCGTCGCTCCACCCGCACCCCCTCCACCTCCTGCAGCCACTCCCTCGGCTCCCACTCCAGCAGCCACTCCCTCGGCTCCCACTCCAGCAGCCGCTCCCTCCGCGTCCGCCGCCCCCGTCCCCGACGCAGCGCCGGCTGTGACCCCGGCTACACCAGCCGCCACCGCTGCTCCTGCCGCCACCACCGCTGCTCCGGTTGCGTCGGCTCCGCTGAGTGATGAGCAGCGCGAGCAGCAGGAGGAAGCGGCGCAAGAGGCGGCCGAGCGCAAGCAGGAACAGGAGGAGGAACGGCGCGAAGAGGAGGAAGAGCGAGCGGAGGCTGAGCACCGCGACGGGCCAGGAACCTTGCTTGGAGGCAAGGACGGCAAGATCGATTTTGGCGGCTATGGCGGGATCACCCTGCTTGGAACGCAAGTGGCCAATCAATGGGGCTTCATGATGGGAGGTGAGGCCGGCCTGCTCTTGGACCACCGCTTTTCGATCGGCGGGGCGGGTTATTGGCTCACCAGCAAGGTGCGCGGGCCGCGCTTTCCCGACGACACGGCTTCGGTATTAGGGTTTGGTTATGGCGGGCTCTTACTGCACTACCAAATTGTCGGGGATGGTCCCATTTATCTGTCGCTGGGCAGTCTGATCGGCGGGGGCGCCATCGCGCTGTTCGAATACAGTGAAGAGGAGGGCCTTGAGTTCAACGACGACGAGCAGTCAGCCAACGGCTTCTTTGTGGTGGAACCCTCGGTAAAAGTCCACGCCAACCTGACGCGTTGGATGCGCTTGGGGCTGGATGGCGCCTACCGGTTCGTTCACGGTGTCAATTCCTACGGCTTTGAAGAGAAGGACTTCCGCGGCTGGAGCTTCGGTGGACACATGCAGTTTGGCTGGTTCTAACCGAGCCGTCAGCGCAGGCCCCGGCGGCGACGTTCGAGTTCAGCCAAACGCGTGATCACACCTCGACCAACGATCTCGAGTACTTGCTGGGTGAGTTTGACGCGCTGCGCCAAGTCACCGCCGTAGGTGAGCTCACTCTTGGCGGACTGTCCTCCAGGTAGCCTCCCCACCGCCAGACAATGGACGCGCAGGGTATGTCCCTCCACGGTGAAACGCAGCTCTTCGACGGCCAAACGATACTCGATGCGATTGTTGCTCCCGGCGCCCCAGTCGGCCCGATACGCCTCGCGTTTCAGCACCTTGCGGAGATGTTTTTCGAACCCGGCTGCTCCCACCAAATCCTTGGGAAATTCCAATCGGTCAAGATGGACCTCGGGGTGTTCCGTGGGTGCTTGCGGATCAGCAGCTTGGGCCTGCTGCAGGGCGACAAGCGGCCAGAACAGCGCAAGTGAGAGCATAAGGAGCGATGCGATGCGCACCGCCCGAGCTAAGCTGAGTTCATTGATTGGGACAAGTTTTGTGGGAGGGCGACTTTTGCTAGCGTAGGGCCACATGACGGAGCTGGGGCGGGTGGCTGAGGCGGGGCAATGAACGCGCGGCAGTCTAATCAGATGGCGTCGAAGCAAGATGACCCGCGCCTAGTCATCGTCCTGTTCAGTTTGCTGGCTGTCTTGCCGTTCATCACCGTGATCGACGGACCATTCCTGTTCGATGACGAGGCGCTCATCGTCCAAAACCCAGTGGTTCATTCGCTCGGTCAAGGGTACAGCTGGTTGACCAAGGAGTTCTGGCACCTCGGACAGGAAGGCGTCGGGGCAATGGCCCGCGGGGTCTACTTTCGGCCATTGGTGCTCCTCAGCTACGCGCTGGACTGGACGCTTGGTGGGGGATCCAGCTGGGTATTTCATGTCACTAACCTGCTGCTCTGTGCCTGCGCCTCGGCCCTCATCATGAGCGTGCTCCTGCGCTGGTGCCGGGGCGAGTCAAAAACTGCGCTGCTCGCTGGCTGCCTATTTGCCTTGCATCCGAGCAAGGCTGAAAGCGCTGCATGGATCGCGGGGCGTACGGATCTGCTGCTCGCTCTAGGCTGTGGTTTCGCCCTGCTAGGGCTAAGTTACAGTTTGGGTTGGGGTGTTCACGGTGAGGTGCGCCCACGGAGAGTGTTGGGTGGAGTGCTGCTGGTCTTAGGTAGCTGCATCGCCTTTGCTTCAAAAGAACTCGCACTGATTCTGCCCGCGCTGATCATGAGTCACCTCATGTTGTTCGAGAGCCAGAGCCGCGGTGACACGTCAGTAGGTCGCATGCTATCTCGACACAAGCTCAGTCTTGGCTTTGCTGGCTTGTCGAGCTTGTCCTACATCCTTTTGCGGGTGATTTGGCTGCCGTTTGCGGAGCTTCCCGTCTCTTTGAACTTGATGGAAAGAGGGCTCTTATTCCTCGATAGTTGCGGGCGCTATTTGCGGCTATTGCTTGTTCCGTCCGACCTGTCCCTGTTTGCCGCCTACAAGCCACTAGCGCTAGTTGAGTTGCGTGATGCCGTCAGCTGGCTGGATGTTGGGCTCGGCTTGGTCCACTGCGCGGCGTTTGCCGGTTGGGCCTGGTTTGCCATCCGCAGGCAAAATATGCGGCTCACGGCGCTATTGCTGTCCTACGGCGCTTGCCTGTTGCCGATGAGCAACTTGGTCCCCATGGCCACTGATATCTCGGTCAGTCCTCGCTTTCTCTACTTACCGCTCTTGCCGTGGGGGTGCTTAGTCGCCCAAGCGCTGGTGTCCAAGTGGCCGCGCGCGCAGCAAGCTACTCTTGGCGTGGTATTGCTGCTCGGGCTCTTGCTGTGCTTGATGCGTGGGCGTGACTTTGCCAGTGCTGAGGCCTTCTGGCGCTACGAACTTGCTCACAATCCGGCTGTGCCATCAGTCCTTGGTGCCAATGCAGAAGTTGACGAGGACCTTCATCAGCCGCTCTTGGCCGCCGCACGTCGTGCCTGCACCTATGCTCTTGCACAAAGCCAAGGCGATGTTGTGGGCATGAGCCGCATGTTGTCGACGTTCGTCCATGGGGCGACTCGCGCTACGCCGCACGCGGCCACGAGCGAACTCAGGATTCTCGCGGCTTGGACCGATGATTTGCTCCGGCTCGCTCCGCGCCCCATCACCTGGGCCAATGTATCGCTCGAAATGCAGGCCGCGCCGCCCCAGTTGGCAGCTTTGGAACTCGTCCAGGCGTCCCTCCGCTTGGAACGAGTCCATCAGGTCGTACGCAGCGGTGACGGGGAGCCGCTCGCCCAGGCACGGCTAGCCATCGGTTTGTGTCCCGGTTGTCCGGATATCGCCTATCGCGCGGCGCGGATGGCGCTCCTGGTGCATGACGTCACGTCGGCAGGTGCGTATTTGGAGCAAGCGGGCCTAGACAAGGAACCAATCGTGGCTGGGCTGCCCGTGGGGCAAGTCAGCGAGCGTTTAGCGCAGCTTGACGTGCGAGCGAGCCAGGGCGACCCCGGCGCTGCACTGGAACGGCAACTGCTCGTAGACAACCATGATCGGGTCGTGGATCTAGTGAAAGTGCATCCCGATTGGTCGACGCGAGTCTCCGTCGAAGTGCGTCTGCGGGTCGCAAAGAGCGCCTCGATGGTGGGGGACTGGGCAGTTGTCGCGGCGTGGCTGCAAGGTCTAGCATCTGAGCAGGAACTGCAGAGCATTCGAGATGAACTCATGAGAACTTCACCTGCATACAATGCGCGAAAAGAGGTGCTGTTGCCCTGGGTCAAGGGCAGTTGCGCGCGCGCGCATGAGCTACGCTAAGCGGCTCAGCTATCGATCGGCAACCGCGCTAGGTCATGCGGGGTTGACGACGTTCTGAGGGGTACCACTGAGGTAGGCGCGGATGTTTTGCGCGGTGACCGCGATGAGGCGTTGGCGTGCCTCGACGCTGGCCCAAGCGATGTGGGGTGTAATGATGCAGCGTGGGGCGCCGAGCAGCGGAGAGCCCTGTCGAGGCGGTTCTGTCTGAAGAACATCGAGACCTGCCCCCCCCAAGTGCCCACGCTGGAGGGCGTCAGCCAAGGCCGTCTCGTCGACGATGGGCCCACGCGCAACGTTGAGCAGGTAGGCTCCGGGCTTCATTTGGGCGAGCCTGGATTCGTTGATCAGATGATGGGTGTGCTCGGTGAGGGGACAATGAACAGAGACCACGTCACTTTGAGCGAGCAAGGCTTCAAGACCCACCTGGAGAAACGGAAGCCCTGGGCGGGTGGTGCGGGTGTGCGCAAGGACGTTCATACCCAGGGCTCGGGCGATTTCAGCCACGCGCGTGCCGATAGCTCCCAAACCAATGACACCCAGCGTCTTGCCCTCTAGCTCACGCAAGGGCCTGAGAAAGTAAGAAAAGGCCGGCGAACGTTGATAATGGCCTTGATGCACGTGTGCGCTGTGCTCCCCTGCGTGGTTCATGAGTTCAAGCAGCAAGGCGATGGTGTGCTGAGCAGTCGATGCGGTGCTGTATCCGGGCACGTTGCACACCAAGATGTCCTGTGCGGCTGCTGCGCGTAGGTCCACCACATTGACCCCGGTGGCCAAGACACTGACCATGCGCAGCCGGGGTAGGCGAGAAAATTCGCTTACCCCCAGGACTACCTTGTTGGTGATCACCACCTCGGCGTTGGCCGCGCGCTCGGCCACCTCGGCTT
>Ga0315910_10001936_pt1 | contig 18631 bp, 17 predicted proteins | sample EdamamesoilMG_FD_204470 | JGI IMG/M metagenome (GOLD analysis project Ga0315910, IMG submission 204470) | Garden soil microbial communities collected in Santa Monica, California, United States - Edamame soil | ecosystem: Environmental > Terrestrial > Soil > Garden | place: USA: California...
TGGTGTGCGAGGCGTTGCGCAAATTCGGCATCACGGCGCCGCTCGACGTGCACCTGATGGTGAAGCCCGTCGACCGCATCATTCCGGATTTCGCCAAGGCCGGCGCCACGTACATTTCGTTTCACCCCGAGGCCAGCGATCACGTCGATCGCACCATCGGGTTGATTCGCGAGCACGGCTGCAAACCGGGCCTGGTGCTCAACCCGGCGACGCCCCTCAACTACCTCGATCACACATTGAAGAAGCTCGACCTGGTGCTGCTGATGTCGGTGAATCCCGGCTTCGGCGGCCAGCAGTTCATTCCGGCGGTGCTCGACAAGGTGCGTGCCGTGCGCAAGCTCATCGACGCCTCCGGCAAGCCCATTCGCCTCGAGATCGACGGCGGTGTGAAGGTCGAGAACATCGGCGAGATTGCGCGTGCCGGCGCGGACATGTTCGTCGCGGGCTCGGCGATTTTCGGCGCCAGGGACTACAAGGCAACCATCAGCGCCATGCGGGCCGCGATCGCGGGCACGAAACTCGCCGCGGCTAATTAGCCTGCGCTTCTGAGAAGCCTGCGCGGATCGCGCCGGCGAGCCGGTTCCTGTCGGGGTACTGCGTGCTCATCTCGGCCGTGATGATCTGTACTGCCTCGTCCTGGGTTTTGCCAGCCTTCTTGAGCTCGGCGGTACGTGCGCGGATTCGCGTCAGGTAGCTGCGGTATCCCTCGATGATTTCCGTGCCGCCGAACGGACCATGGCTGGGGACGATCGTCTTCGGTTTCATGGCCTCGAGCGTGTCCAGGCTCTCCAGCCAGTGTGTGATCGTGGCGGTCGGATTGGTGAACGCCGGCTGCGGCTTCATCGCCACGTCGCCCGAGAACAGGACACCGTCGACGAATACCACCGTATCGCCGTGAGTGTGGTTGGTGCCCATGGCGCGAATCTTCGCCTCGAGGCCACCGAGGTCGAGTGTGTATTCGTCGTCGAACACGATGTCGGCTTCGCGGTGCTTCGCGTCCTTGAGCAGTTCCTGGTTGAGCTCGGAGCGCGATGCGAACAGCGGCACCAGGTTCATGCCCGCGCCGGCGGCGATGTCTTCGACCTGGGTTTTCGAGCGAATGAGCTTCGAATCCTTCGGAAATGCATGCGCGCCCATGTCGTGCTCGGGATGCACGTGAGTGGTGACGATGTAGACGGGCTTGCCGCTGGCCACCTTGGCGACCTCGCGTAATACCGCCTCGGCGTTGCGCGTACCCATGCCGGTGTCGACGACCAGTACCGCTTTCCTGCCGACGATGATGCCGACATTGGGTACCAGCGAGGCCGAACCATCGGGAATTGCCCAGACATGATCCGTGAGCTTTTCGGTAACCCCCTCGCGCACCAGCGAGGCGGGCGCGGGCGCCGTGGCGGCGGTTTGCTGGCAGAAGGCTGGGGCGGTGAGGGCGACTAACAGGTACGCGGCCTTGCGCATGGTTCAGTCCCTGGAGGGGTTGACGAGTTTCCCGGCCGGCAATGTATCCGGAATCAGCCCGAGCTGCCGCATCATGCCGAGGTCGTCGCTTACCACCTGGTGCCAGACGATCTTGCCGTCCTTGAAGCGCCACCAATGCGCGCGCAGGACTTCGAAGTGTTTTCCCAGCGGCTGCGCGCCGCGCAGCATGCCGCCGTAGATGTCGGTCTGGCCCACGCCGCGGTGTGTGCCCGAGGTGCGTGTGAGCACGATGATGAGATCGCCGGAGGCCGTGGTCTCGAGCGCCGTCGAGGCGTGATCGGGAAACACCCGATGGATGTCCTCGAGCTGGGTGCGGATTTCGCCGACGCTCACGGCGCGGCCGTTGTTGATTGCATCCGGCGCCCACATCGCCGCCTGTGCGGCGTAGTCGCCCTTTCGACCCAGCTCGCCGTATTGGCGCAGCAGCGCCAGGTTGCGGGCGCCTTCGTCCGCTGGTGCGGCGGCGTGCGCCAGCGGCAGGACGGCGAGCAGGGCGAGAGCGAACCGCAGGGAAGTTACTGAGAGCCGCATTGCTGGATCTCCGATCACTCGTGGCAAAAACGAGAACGCCGGCACTTGGCCGGCGTAATCATCAGGCGTAGACGCCACAAAGGAAAACGCCGGCCAGGGGCCGGCGTCCATCATCTATTCGTCGTCGTCGTCGTCATCCTCGTCGTCATCTTCGACGCGCGAGTTGCTGACTTTGCCGGCGCCCTTGCCACCTGGCACGGGGACGACAACCGGACGTGTCTTCATCTTCGGACGCGCGTTGAACACCACGATGGTCTTGCCGGTGGCGCGCAACAGGCCCTGGTCCTCGAGAACCTTGAGCACGCGACCCGCCATTTCACGCGAGCAACCCACCAGGCGAGAAAGCTCCTGGCGGCTCACCTTGATCTGCATGCCTTCCGGATGCGTCATGGCGTCCGGCTCTCCGCACAGGTCCATGATGGCGTGCGCCACACGGCCGGTGACGTCGACGAAGGCGAGGTCCGACAGCTTGCGATTGGTGCGATCGAGACGCGTCGCCAGCTGCGTGGCCAGCTCGAATACGAGTCCGGGACTCTCCGCCGCTATCTGGCGGAAGCGCGGGTAGGTCATTTCTGCGAGCTCGCAATGATTGCGAGTGCGCACCCAGGCGCTGCGCAGCGGCGATTCGTGGAACAGGCCCATCTCGCCGAAGAACTGACCCTTGTTGAGGTAGGCAAGAACCATCTCGTTGCCTTCCTCGTCTTCCACCATCACTTCGACCGAGCCGCTGATGATGTAGTAGAGGACATCGGGCAGATCACCCGCATGAATCACGACCGTCTTCGACGGAACTGTGCGAATACGGCAGTAACTCAAAAAGCGGTTGATTGCCGGAATGTCGCTGAGGGGTTTGACCGCCTCTTCCATCTGACTCTCCCTTGCTGCTTGCATTTTTTTTGCCCCCGACCCGCGTCAATAAGTCGTATTACATAACTTACTGCTGAAGCAGGTAAAAGGCCACGGTCGAACAGTGACTCGCGTCACAGCCGACCTTCAAATTCGATACGCAGTATGCGTCATCACCCTCGCTGTTCGCCGCATGAGTTCGCGGACCGGGCCCGGAAGGCGCGCTCCACCGGCGCTCAAAGCCTTCTCGCCGTGCCCCACTTCATCATGGCGCATGGCTTCGACGATGGCGCGACTACGCTGGTCGCCCGCCGGCAAAAGGTCGAGGTGACCCTTCAGGTGCCCCTCGACCTGGCGTTCGGTTTCGGCGACAAAGCCGAGGCTGGCCCGGTCTCCCAATAGCGCTGCCAGGGTGCCGATGCTGAACGAACCCGCATACCACAGCGGGTTCAGCAGGCTGGGGCGGCTTCCTAACTCCTTCAGGCGGGTCTCGCACCAGGCGAGATGATCGGTCTCCTCGCGCGCTGCGTGGAGCATGAATTCACGGATTTCCGGATCACGGGCGAACATGGCCTGGGCGTGATACAGCGCCTGGGCTGCCACCTCGCCGGCATGGTTTACGCGCATCAACGCCGCGGATTCCCGCTTCTCGTCGGGGGTAAGTACGGTGTCGGCTTCCCGGGTATCCCGGGAGGCGGGGGGTGATGGGGCGACCGGCAGGGGTCGGCCGGCGGCCGGGGGCGCGAGCATGGCCCGCAAGGCCCGGTCGGCTGCTGAAATAAGAGTATCGAGGGAGGGGCCGGTGGCCATGGGGGGCGATTATAGGCCCGGATTGCGGGGTTCCTAACCCTTTAGGGCATCAGGAGTTTTGCAAAGGCGGGGGGCGTTGAGTACACTTGCGCCCCTTTTTCTGGGGGCCCGTCAGTCTGATCGCCCACTGAGTCCTTTGGTGGGTTCTTTGGCGGACAATGCGTGGGTTCCAATCGGTTGGAGTGTTCGAGTGATGTCTACTGTATTTGCGAAGAACGAGACTGTGCGCGCCGACTGGTACGTCGTCGACGCATCCAACAAGGTGCTGGGCCGTCTCGCCACGCAGATCGCGATGCGCCTCAAAGGCAAGCACAAGGCGATCTTCAGCCCGCACGTCGACACCGGCGATCACATCGTCGTGTTGAACGCCGAGAAGATCAAAGTCACGGGCAACAAGCTCGACGACAAGATCTACTACCACCACACCGGCGCCATCGGCGGCATCAAGTCCATCGCCCTCGGCAAGCTGCTCAAGGAGCATCCCGAGCGCGCCATTGAATTCGCGGTGAAGGGCATGCTCCCCAAGGGCCCGCTCGGCCGCAAGATGTACAAGAAGCTGCATGTGTTCGCGGGCGACAAGCATCCGCACGCCGCCCAGCAGCCCAAGCAGCTCGAAATCTAAGGAATCGTTTTCATGCCCGCAGCCGCCAAAGCCAACTACGGCACCGGTCGTCGCAAGACTTCCGCCGCCCGCGTCTTCCTCAAGCCGGGTTCCGGCAAGATCACCGTCAACGACCGTCCGCTCGATGAGTTCTTCGGTCGCGAGACGGGCCGCATGATCGTGCGCCAGCCGCTCGAGCTCGTGCAGCTCGCGAACAAGTTCGACATCACCGTGACCGTCGCCGGCGGCGGCATCACCGGCCAGGCCGGCGCCATCCGCCACGGCATCACGCGCGCGCTGATCGAGTACGACGGCGAGCTGCGCAAGCCGCTGCGCGTCGCCGGCTTCGTCACCCGCGACGCCCGCGAGGTCGAGCGCAAGAAGGTCGGCCGCCGCAAGGCACGTCGCGGAACCCAGTACTCGAAGCGTTAATCGGTTCGCCAGGACCGGGTTTCGCTAGTATTCGGCGCCAGACGGCCACGAGTTTTGGGGGATCGTCTAGCGGTAGGACAACGGACTCTGACTCCGTTTACCTAGGTTCGAATCCTAGTCCCCCAGCCAAACTAAAGAGACCCGCCGTCTGGCGGGTCTTTTTATTTATACGGTCGCCGGTGCTTCGCCGGCGTTTTCCGAAGTGGGGCGCAGCCCCTGGGAAAGGTAGTTAGATATGAAATACCGCCTGATGATCGCTTCCTGCTTCGCGCTTGCATCCTTCGCCGGCGCCGCGCAAGCCGCGGACCGCGCCGCGGACCTCAAGAAAGTCTACGAGGAGTTCTGGGAGGAGAGCCTCAGGCTCGATCCCATCAGCGCGACTTTCGCGGGCGACCCGCGGTACAACGGCGAGCTGCCGAATTTCCTGTCGCAGGAATACGAGGACCAGTCGCGCGCCTTCGAGCAGAAGTATCTCGACCGCGCCCGCGCCATCGGCACGGAGGGGCTCACGGGCCAGGACCGGCTGTCGTACGACGTCTTCACGCTGAACCGTGAATCCGAACTCGAGGACCTGAAGTTTCCCGGGCGCCTGCTGCCGGTCAACCAGTTCTACAACATGGCCAACCAGTTCGCGCAGCTCGGGTCGGGCGAGGGCGCGCAACCCTTCGACACGGTCAAGGACTACGACGACTGGCTGAAGCGCGCTGCGCGCCTGCCCGTCGTGTTCGAGCAGGCCATCGTCAACATGCGCGAGGGCATGGCCAAGGGCGTCGTCGAGCCGCGCGTGCTCATGGAAAAGGTGCTGCCGCAGCTCGACGCCAACATCGCGGATGACGTCGAGAAGAGCATCTTCTGGGGGCCGGTCACGAACATGCCGAAGGAATTCGCCGCGGCCGACCGCGAGCGGTTGACCACGGCGTTTCGCAACCTCATCGGCACGCAGCTGACGCCCGCGTATCGCAAGCTGCGGGCGTTCATCGCCGACGAATACCTGCCGAAGACGCGCGACACCTTCGGCCGTGGCGCACTGCCGGGTGGTGCCGCCTGGTACGAGCACAACGTGCACGACAACACCACGCGCTCGCTGACGCCGGCGCAGGCGCACCAGATCGGCCTCGACGAGGTGGCGCGAATCCAGGGCGGAATGCGCCAGGTCGCCCGGGAACTCGGTTACCAGAAGCCGACGAAGACGCTGCCCGAGCTCAAGGCGTTCTTCGACTGGATGAAGGCGCGCGACGACATGTATTTCAAGTCGCGTGAAGAGTTGTTGGCCGCCTACCAGGCCTTCGGCGCGAACGTCTCGCCGCTGCTGCCGAAGTACTTCAACCTGCGGCCCAAGACCGACTACGAGGTGCGACTGGTCGAGCCGTTCCGCGAGGCGTCGGCTTCCTCCGGCCAGTACCAGGGTCCGTCGCTCGACGGCAAGCGCGCCGGCATCTTCTACGTGAATTCCTACGACCTGAAGGCGCGGCCGCGCTGGGCGCTGGCGGCGCTGTCGTTGCACGAAGCGGCGCCGGGGCATCACTTCCAGATCTCGCTGCAGCGGGAGCTGACCGACCTGCCCATGTTCCGCCGCTTCTCGCGCGACACCGCGTATATCGAAGGCTGGGGCCTGTACGCGGAATATCTCGGCTACGAAATGGGCATCTACAAGGATCCGGTGGCGCGCTTCGGTGCGCTGGACGCCGAGTTGTGGCGCGCGATCCGCCTGGTGACGGATACCGGCATCCACTACAAGGGCTGGACCCGCCAGCAGACGCTCGACTACATGCTGGCGAATTCGCCGTCCGAGCAGACGCGCGCGGTGTCCGAGGCCGAGCGCTTCGCCGCCATACCGGGCCAGGCGCTGGCGTACAAGATCGGGCAACTCAAGTACGTCGAGCTGCGCAAGCGCGCCGAGAAGGCGCTGGGCCCCAGGTTCAACGTCGCGGAGTTCCACGACGAGGTGCTGAAGGACGGCGCGATTCCGCTCGAAGTTCTGGAGGCGAAAGTCGACCGCTGGATCGCGACGAAGAAGTAGGCAGTCGCGCCACAGCTGGGCCGCTCGCGCATGGAAATCCCGTCGGCCGCGCACCTGGTCCTGCTGTTCTTGCTGGGCGGCGCCTTCCTGCACTTCATGCAGGCGGGCGCGCGCACCTTCTATTTCCAGGACGCCGGGAATGAGCCGGGCGCCCTGATCGCGCAGGTCGCGTTCGTGTTCGGTGGCGTCGTCCCGATCTGGTTTCTCGGCCTGTACCGTCCGATCCACCTGCTGAACGGCGTGTTCGCCGCGCTCATCCTCGTGGCGTCGATCGCATTGTACGAGTGGGCGAGGGCGGCGATCTGGGGTCGGCGCTTCGGTCTTGGCTGGGGTGATCACGTGCCGGAGGCGCTGTGCGAGGAGGGGCCATACCGGCGCATACGCCATCCCATCTACCTCGCCTACATGCTCGCGTTCCTCGCGGCGCTGGTGGCATTGCCGCACTGGCTCACCGCCGCGCTGCTGGTCGCGAACGGCGCGCTGTTCACGCACGCCGCGATCACCGACGAGAAGAAGATCGCGACCAGCGCGATTGCGGCCGACTATGCGTCGTACCGCGATCGCGCCGGGATGTTCTGGCCGAAGCTCTAGTCGATCAGCGCCTGGTAGATAGACGCCTTGAACTTGTCGGTGAAGTCGGTGCCGTTCGGAATCAGCTGGATCATCATCACCGTGGTGAGGCGCTCCACCGGGTCGACTCGATAGTACGTGCCGTACGCGCCACCCCAGCCCCAGGAGCCCTCGGACTCCATGCCAACGATGCCGTACTTGTGGGTCACCTCGAAGCCGAATCCGAACCCGAGGCCCCTGGCGGTGGTGACGTTCGCGGGCATCTGGTCGGTGGTCATGAGCTTCACCGCGTGCGGCGAGAGGATGCGCACCTTGCCGAGCGCGCCGCCGTTGCGCAGCGCCTCGAGGAAGGTGGCGTAGTCGCGAGCGGTGGAGATGAGGCCGGCGCCGCCGGAGAAGCTCTTGCGCGGCCCATCGACGTAATGGCCCTGGCCCTTCTGACCCTCGACCTGGCGCACCGCCTTGCCGTTGGAATCGCTGCCGTACACGGCCGCGAAGCGCTCGCGCTTCCCGGTCGGCAGGAAGAAGTAGGTGTCCTTCATGCCGAGCGGACCGGTGATGTGAGAGCGGATGAACTCGTCCAGCGACATCCCCGAGGCCTTCTCGACCACGCAGCCGAGGATGTCGGTGTTGTAGCCGTACACGTACTTCTCGCCGGGCTGCGCCACGAACGGCAGCGTGCCGAGCTTCTCGATGCTGTCGCAGATGGGCTCGTCCTTGTCCGAAAAGTAATAGCCGTAGCCGGTCGCCGGCCCCAGTCCCTTGGCCGAATACAACTCGGCGATCTCGGGCTCGGTGCCGTATGAAATGCCGGCGGTATGGGTCAGCAGGTCGCGCAGCGTGATGGCGCGCTTGGCCGGGACGGTGGTGGTGCCCACGCCGTTGTCGTTCTTCGCGCTGACCGTGGTCTTCGCGAACGTCGGAATGAACTTGCCCGCCGTGTCATTGACCGTGAGCTTGCCTTCCTCCATGAGCTGCAGGATGGCGACGCTGGTCAGCGCCTTGGTCTGCGAGGCAATGCGAAACTCGGTGTCCATGGCCATCTTGCGGCCGGCTTCCTTGTCGGCCCACCCGACCGCGCGTTCGTACACCGGCTTGCCGTCACGCAGGACCAATGCCACCACACCGGCGATGCGACCGTCGTTCACGTAACTGTCGAGCAACGCGTCGACGCGCGCCAGGCGCTCGACCGAGAAGCCGTTGCGCAGCGTATCGGCGTGCGACGGGAGCGCGGCGACCAGTCCCGCGAGAAGGGCGATGACGGAGGCGGGCTTGAATGCGGTGCGCATGCGGGGCTTTCCTCAGTGAAGCGTGGCGACGACGACAGACTTGGGCGGAAGCTCGATGATCCAGGCATCACCCTTGCGCTTCGCGGCCTTGAACGGCGCGGGCTGCACGGTAGCGGGCTTCTCGAAGGTGTTGTGCGTGTTCATCGCGGGCGCGGTGAGCACCCGCGCGCTGAAATCCCGGGCGCTCGCGCCCGACCACCGGGCATTCACGCGGGCGGGTCGCGTGGGATCGGTGTTGATCAGCGCCAGAACCAGCGTGCCGTCCTTGCCGCGCGCCGCGGAGACACTGACCGCCGGGATCGACATCTCTCCCTGGGTGTATTGCGGGGCGTTCAGCTCCACGGGCAGCATGCTCGCGCCCTTGAAGGGCCGGTACATCTCGAACACGTGGTAAGTGGGCGTCACCAGCATCTTTTCCTTGTCGGTGAGCACCATCGCCTGCAGCACGTTGATCATCTGCGCGATGTTGGCCATGCGCACGCGGTCGGCATGTGTCTGGAAGATGTTGAGATTGAGCCCCGCGAGGACGGCGTCACGCAGGGTGTTCTGCTGGTAGAGGAAGCCCGGGTTGGTGCCGGGTTCGACGTCGTACCACGCGCCCCATTCGTCGACGTACAGCCCGATCTTCTTCTGCGGGTCGTGGCGATCCATGATTTCGGAATGCTTGCGCACGAACTCGTCCATCTCCAGCGTGCGCTTGAGCGTCATGATCCAGTCGTTCTCGTTGAACGTGAGCGCCGGCCCTTTCACGTCCCACTTGCCGGTGGGCAGCGTGTACTGGTGGAAGGACAGCGCGCCCATGTGTTTGCCGGCTTCCTTCATCAGCACTTCGGTCCAGTCGTACTTGTCGCCGTAGGCGCCGCTCGCCACCTCGATGGGCGTGTTGTCCTTCGGCGTCTTGATGTTCAACGCGAACTTCTTGTATTCGTCGGCGTAGTACTCGGCGCGCATGTCGCCGCCGCAGCCCCAGGGTTCGTTGCCCACGCCGATGTAGTCGAGCTTCCACGGCTTGTCGCGGCCGTTGGCCCGCCGCTCGTTGGCCAGCGTCGATTGCGAAGGCGAGGTGATGTACTCCACCCACTGCGACATCTCGGCGACGGTGCCCGAGCCCACGTTCACCGAGAGGTAGGTCTTGGCGCCCAGCATCTCGGCCAGTTCGAAGAATTCGTGCGTGCCGAACTCGTTGGGCTCGATGACACCGCCCCAGAAGGTGTTGACGCGATGCGGGCGCTTCGATCGCTCCCCGATCCCGTCACGCCAGTGGTATTCGTCGGCGAAGCAGCCGCCTGGCCAGCGCAGCACCGGCACCTCGAGCTTCCTGAGCACCGCCAGCACGTCATTGCGGTAGCCACGGGTATTGGGTATCGACGAGCCCTCTCCGACCCAGATGCCTTCGTAGACGTTGCGGCCGAGGTGCTCCATGAATTGACCGTGCAGCGCCGGATCGATGGTCGCCCCGGGCTTGTCGGCACGAATGGTCAGGGTGGCGTCGATGGGTTTCGCCGAATCCGCCGCCCACGCCGACGTGATCGCACCGATCGCGGCCGCTACGGCCACGAGCCACTTGTTCGCCATGTCGATTCTCCTTGCGGGCGCGGGCCCTGCCGGCAACGGCCGGCGTTGCGCGAGCCTAGCCGATTTGCCGGTGGCGGCGCCGCTCAAAAACGCGCATCACGGCCCGGCGACCGCTCGCAGGTCCGCGCGCCAGGTGCCGACGGCGCGGACTTCGTCTTCGTGTTCGGCATCGCGCCAGGTTTCGGCAAGTGCGGCGGCGTACCAGCTTTGCATGGCCGGCAACGCCAGCAATTGCGCGGCGTAACGACGCGCCTCGGCACCGAGGGGTGGCTCGTACGTCTGGATGCGAAAGGCGACCGGTGCAAAGAAGGCGTCCACCGCGCAAAACCGGGTACCCGTGAGGAACGGGCCGCCGAAGCGCGCGAGCCCGTCACCCCACAGCGACTCGAGGCGCGCGAGATCGCGCCTGAGTGCATTGCTCACTTCGTGCAGCGTGATGCGCAGGCCGCAGTTCATGCCGCAGGCATTGCGCAGCGCCTGGAAGCCGGAATGCATCTCCGCCGCGGCGCTGCGCGCCCAGGCGCGCGCCAGCGCCTCGGCGGGCCATACGCCGGCATGGCGCTCGCCGACGTACTCGGTGATCGCCAGTGAATCCCACACGGTGGTCGTGCCATCGACGAGGCACGGCACCTTGCCCGTGGGTGAGAACGCACGAAATGCGTCGGGGTTGGCGGCGCCGCCGAAGGGTACGAGGATTTCGTGGAACGGGATCCCGAGCTCGCGCATCAGCACCCAGGGGCGCAGCGACCAGGAGGAATAGTTCTTGTTGCCGATGTAGAGGTCGAACATGCTAACTACCGTCCGGAAGCCAAAGCGTGACGCTGGCGCCGCCGCCGTCGCGATTGGCGATGCGCAGGCGGCCCCCGTGGGCCTCGACGATCTCGCGGCACAGCGTCAGGCCGAGACCGGTGCCGGTCTCCTTGGTGGAATAGAATGGCACCAGCGCATTCTCCAGCGCCATGGCGCTGAACCCGGGTCCCCGGTCGCGCACCTCTATGCTGATGCCGCGCGCCACCGACAGGACACCCAGCTCGATCGAATCCGGCGCCGCGCCGGACTCGCGGGCATTCTTCAGCAAGTTGATCAGTGCCTGCTCGACCTGCGCGATGTCGAAATGGGCCGTACGCCCCGGCAGCGCATCGGCAAGCTGGAATGCGACCACCACGCGCAGCCGCTCGATCAGCACGTCCCAGTTGACCGGCGCGATGCGCGGCTGCGGCAACTTGGCGAATTGCGCATAACCCTCGATGAATCCCGCCAGGTGCCGGGCGCGGTCCTCGATGGTCGCGAATACGCGCGAGAGTTGCACCGCGTCGGGCGGCGCATGCGCGAGGATCTGGCCGGAATGGGCGAGCGAAGAGATCGGCGCCAGCGAGTTGTTCAACTCGTGCGCGATCACGCGGATCACTTTCTTCCAGGTGGCCACTTCCTGCGAGTTGATCTCGCGTGTCAATTGCTTGAGCAGCAGCAGGCGGTGCGGCACCGCGTTCAGCAGGAAGCTGCGCTGTGACACGTGGTAGACCTCGGGTTCACCGGCGTTGAGGGTGAACAGCGTGTCTCCGCCGCGTTCGATGGCTTCGCGCAGCGGCGCGGGCGCGCGTTCGAGGTACAGCGCGAACTTGTCCCCTTCGAGCTTGCGACCTTCGCTGAACAGGCGGCGGGCCGCGGCGTTGCTGTAGAGGATCGCGTCGGCGTCATTGGTCAGCACCAACGCGAGCGGCGTGGCCTGGATCACGGTGTCGAGCATCAGCTCGCGCTGGTAGAGACTCTGGCGCTCGATGCGCAGGCGCTCGCCGAGCCCGTTGTAGGCGGCCACGAGCTCGCCCAGCTCATCGGCGGTGGCCTGCGTGACGCTCACGCTGAAGTCGCGGTCCTTGATGCTGAGCACGCCATCGGTCAGGGCGCGCGTGCTGCGGCTCCAGCGCGCCGTGAGGCGCGAGCCGCTCCAGGCCACCAGCGGTGCGAGCAGCAGCAGGGCGACGACGGCGGCGAGCCAGGGAATGTCGATCAGCCGGAGGGCGGCGAACGTGATCGTCACGCCCAGCACGGCCATGCCGCCGAGCCACAGCGTTGCCCAGCCCGCCATGGACCATTTTCCAGGGAACAATGGCCGGGGCATGCAGGGCGCGGATTCCGCGGAGTGTCAGGCCTTGAGGCCCGGGGACTCCTTGATACCGAGTTTTTCCATGCGCCGATAGAGGGCCTGGCGGCTGATGCCCAGCTGCCGGGCAGCCTGCGCGACCACCTGGCCGTTCTCCGACAGCACGCGTTCGATGGTGGCGCGGTCGAGCACCGGCTCATCGGAGCGCGCGGGCAGTACCGCCGGGAGGTTCAACGCGGCGGCATTGATGGGCGCGTCGCCGGCGAGCAGCGCCGCGCGCTGCAGGACGTTGCGCAACTCGCGCACGTTTCCCGGCCACGGGTAGTTCAGCAGCGCGCGCTCGGCGTCGGAGGTGAGCCGCGCGCCGGGTGACAGGAACAGGCGCGTGAGCGGCAGGATGTCGTCACGGCGCTCGGCGAGCCCGGGCAGCGCGAGTTCGATGACCGAGAGCCGGTAGAACAGGTCTTCGCGGAAGCGGCCCTCGCGCATGGCGTCGCGCAAAGGCACGTTGGTGGCGGCGACCACACGCACATTGGCGCGCCGCGTGGTGTTGCTGCCCAGGCGCTCGTACTCGCCGGTCTGCAACACGCGCAGTAGTTTGGCCTGGCCGGCGGGCGGAAGATTGCCGATCTCGTCGAGGAACAGGGTGCCGCCGTCCGCGGCTTCGAAGCGCCCGGGACGTGCCTTGGCGCCGGTGAAGGCCCCCGCCTCGGTGCCGAACAGCTCGGCCTCGATGAGCTGGTCGGGCAGGGCGCCGGCATTCACCTTGATGTACGGGGCGTCCTTGCGCGCGGAATTCGCATGCACGATGTCGGCCAGCACTTCCTTGCCGGCGCCATTGGGCCCGGTGATGAGCACCGGCACGTCGGCATGCGCCACCTGCGCGGCCATCGAGGCCACGGTATGCAGGGCGTCGCTTTCGTAGACCAGCCCGCGCAGGTTGTAGCGCTCGGCGAGGCGGGCCCGGGCCTCGGCGCGGTTCGCGCGTCGCTGGATGTTCTCCTCGACGGCCGCTCGCAGCTCGAGCAGGTTGCGCACCGTGGTCAGCAGCCGCGCGTCGTCCCAGGGCTTGGAGATGTAATCGGCCGCGCCGGCCTTGACCAGGTCTACGGCGGTTTCGAGATGGGTCCATGCCGTGAGCAGGATCACCGGCACGTCGGGATGCAGCGCGCGCAATTCCCTGAACAGCGCGATGCCTTCTTCGCCGGAAGTCGCCTCGCGCCGGAAGTTCATGTCCTGGATGACCAGGTCCACTTCCTGGGAACGCACGGTCGCGAGTGCTTCGGCGGGAGATGAAGCGCCGAGCACCCGCGCCCCGTGCAGGGAAAGCAGGACCTGGAAAGCCGTTCGCACGGCCTCGCTGTCGTCCGCAACCAAGACAGTCCGGTTTGCCAGGCGGTCCTCGACGTTCGAAGTGACTGATGTCATGCGTAAGACGCTCTGGACAGGCCGGGGGTTGCAAACGACGGACATGAAACTGTTCACCCCCCGATATCAGACGTTCCGGGTGGCCATGGCGGGAGACACCTGGGCGGCCTTGTGCGAAGGCTGCCAGGCCGCAAGCTGACCCACCACCCACAAGCCGGCCACGCCACCCACGAGGAAGTACAGGTCCAGCCGGTCGACACCGTAGTGCGTGGAGAGGACATACCCGCCGATGAGCGCAAGGATGCAGCCGACGGCGACACCCGCGCTAGTAACTATCCAGTTCTCAACCAGGAAGTAGCGCACGATGTCCAGCCTGCGTGCACCGATCGCCCGGCGTGTACCAATCTGCCGGATGCGGGTATTCACGTTGAACGTTGCCAGGCCGAAGATGCCCAGGGCGCTGAAGATCACGACCAGCGCGGTGACCACACCCAGGATCACCACGATCATGGTGTCGGAGGCATAGCTGCGTTGCTTCATGTCGGCGAATTTGTGGAATTTGCCGACCACGCGATTGGTGAAGGCCTTCTTCAGGGCCACTTCGACGTCCGACATGACGCGGTCGATCTGGCCCGGTGCGGCACGGATGATGTACTGCGTGGATGGGCCGGGGCCTACCTGCGGCTGCAGCATGACGTGGTCCACCTTGTTCCATCCGAGCCACGAGCCCTGCATGTGGTCGATGACGCCCACGATGGTCACCGGCTGGCTCAGGTTGTCGTAGATGGTCTTGCCCAGCGCATTTTCGTTGGGGAACAGCTTGGACGCGAACGACTTGGTCACGATCACCTTGCCGCTCTTGGGCAGGGCGGGTGAATCCTTCTCGCGGTACTCGATGTCCTCCGCCGCAAACGGCTTGCCGCTTGCCAGGGTGATGCCCAGCGTCTCGACACCCTGCTCGTCGGCGCCGTAGTACGCGACGGGTTCCTTGTTGCCCTTCTCGTTGGGCTGGCTGAAGAACTGGGTGGAGCTGCCGCTGCCGGACAGCGGCACCTGCGGCGTCGGCGTCGCCGCGATCACGCCGGGTATCCGCCGCAACATGACCATGTCTTCGCGCACCATGGACTCGAAGTTGAAGTCCTTGCCGAACCCGGTGAGGCGCACCGAGAACATGTTGTTCTCGTCCATGCCGGTGGGGCGGCTCACCGTGTCGACCCGCTGTTTCACGAGGAACACCGCGTTGACGACGATGGCCAGCGTGATCGCGATCTGCAAGGAAACCAGGATGGCGCCGGCGCTGTTGCGCAGCAGCGCGGAGAAGATAGGACGGATTTCCATGATTACTGCGCCTTGAGGTATGAAGCGGGAGCCGCGCGGCCGATGCGCCACGCGGGATACATGCCGGCGAGCACCCCGGCCACCAGCGAGATGACGATCGCGAGGATCAGGCTGCCGGCCTCGAAGGGCAGGACCCGTCCGAATTCCTCGATGACCTTGGTGTACCAGGAACGCAGCGCCCACAGGCCTGCGACGCCCAGCAAGGCGCCGGCAATGCCGCCCGCCACCGATATGACGCCAGCCTCGACCAGGTGTTGCAGGAATATGTCCCGACGGCTCGCACCCAGTGCGCGCCGCACTCCCGCCGCGGGTGCGGCATTCAGGAATTTCGCCAGCAGCAGCCCGACCGTGTTGATGAGGCAGACGGCGAGGAACGCGAAGGCCAGCAGCACCATCGCCTTGCGGTCATCACCGACGACGTCGTTGAACTTGAGCCACCCCTCGACGTTGTACAACGCGTTGTTGAGCGGACGCGGGAATCGGCCCAGCTTCTTCTGCGCGGTCACGTAGTTGTCGAGGAACTCGCGGTAGGCGCGCACCTTGTCGGCGGTGCGCAGCTCCACCCAGACTTCCTGCCAGATGCATTCGGACTGCGTGAAGCGTTCGAAGCTGTCGATGGTTTCGGTCTTCCAGCAATTGGTGTTGCCCGCAGCGCCCATCTCAAACTGCCTGCCGAAGGCGAAGGGGATGTAGGCCTCCTCGGGATCTTCGAAGGCGCCGTTGGAGACGTCGAAGTACTTGGGAGCGGGTTGCCAGTCGGCGAGCACGCCGATCACCCGGAAGTCGCGATCGTGCCAGCGCACCGACTTGCCCACGCTGTTCGCGCCCTTGAAGGCTTTCTCGTTCGTTTCCTTGCTGAGCACGATGACGGGCTCGGGCCCCTGGTCCGCCTTTTCGTCCCAGCCGCCGCCGTACAGGAATGGTGTCTCGAACATCGCGAAGAAGTCGCGCGTGGTGGCGCGCACGATGATGGTCTCGGGCTCCATGGCGCCATCCTCGCGGCTGATGACGTCCGCGACCTTGTACATGACCACCTTGCGGTCCGGGATGTCCGTGGCCACCAGCGCCGCGGCATCGCGATAGGTCAGCAGGTCTGGCTGCCTCCAGGGCTTTTGCTTGTCATAGGGCTGGTCGGGATCCCAGCTGTCGATGGCGGGTGCGAACAGCACGTCGTTCTTGTGCGGGATCGGATTGTTGGCGGCGGCCCGGTAGCCGGTGAGCGTGATCAGGCACACGGCAATGCCGAGCGCGATCGCCATGATCATGAGCGCCGTGAGGCCCGGATTGCGGCGGAAGCTCGCCAACGCGAGTCTGAGGTAGTAACCGAACATCTCAGGATCCCGCCGCGCTGTTTTCCACCGCGTGGAGGTGCGGGTGCGGCGCCGCCGGGGTCGCGTGCGGCTCGTACGGCTTGAAGTCCGAGATCTGGCCGTCGACCACCTGGACGTTGCGATGCGCACGGCGCGCGAGTTCGGGATCGTGGGTCACCATGATGATGGTGGTGCCCATTTCGTTGATCTTCTCCAGCAGGTCCATCACCTGGCGCGCCATGAGCGAGTCCAGGTTGCCGGTGGGTTCGTCGGCGAGCACGAGTTTCGGATCCCCGGCAATGGCGCGCGCGATGGCGACTCGCTGCTGCTGGCCGCCCGAGAGCTGCGCCGGGATGTGCTTCATGCGCGCCGCCAGACCCACGATTTCCAGCGCATTGGTGATGCGCTGGTGGCGCTCGGCGGCCTTCATGCGCCGGTAGCGCAGCGGAACATCGACGTTGTCGTAGATGTTCAGGTCCGGCATCAGGTTGAAGCTCTGGAAGATGAAACCGATCTTCTCGTTGCGCAGCCGCGAGCGCGCATCGTCTGACAGCTTGGTGACGTCGACCCCGTCGAGAGCGTAGACGCCGGTGTCATACGGCTCGAGCAACCCGGCGATGTTGAGGAACGTGGTCTTGCCCGAACCCGAGGGCCCGGTGACCGCGAGGAACTCGCCGGCCTTCACGTCCAGCGAAAAGTTGCGCAGGGCGTGTGTCTCGATGAGATCGGTGCGAAACACTTTGCTGATGTTGTTCATTGAGAGCATGTTCAATCCTCGATCTTGTGTCCGTAGCTGATGACGCGCGCCAATTGCCATTGGCCGCTGGTATTGCGCCAGAGGTGTACAAAGCGGTACTCGCCGCAGATGTCCTGGGCGTACTCGCGATGGCAGAAGCGATGCGTGCCGATCTCGACCGCACCGAAACCCTTGATCGGGCGGATCTCGACGGTGGAGGCGTCGAGCTCGCGGCGCGTGCCATTCGACTTCGCGAACATCTCCCGCAGGTCATCGAGCGTCTGGCGATAGTTCGCGAGGCCTTCATCGTCCTGGTAGAACTCCAGGTCGGGAGCGAAGATCTTGGCCATGGTGTCCACGTCGGCGCGATTGAAGGCGTCGAAAAGCTCCTCATCCGCGCGCAGGATTTCGGTTCCCAATTCGGGCTTGCCGGCCGTGGCCTCCGCGGGTTCGGCGGCGGGCGTGGCAACGGGCAGCGGGCAGGCGAGGCAGAGCAGGATCACCCCGCGCTGGATGTTTCTCATGTTCAGTTCCCTATCAGGACAGCGGGTGCGTCCTTGTAATCACGCATGTCGGAGAGCACAACCGTGTCTCCAACCTTGAGGCCATTGCGCACTTCGATCTCGCCGATGGCGGCCGCGCCGAACTCCACGGGTATGCGGACGGCCTGGTCGTCCTGTACCCGGTAGACGAACTTCGTCTCCGAATCGTTGAAGGGGCTGCGCGCGACTTTCAGCACGTCGTTGCGCTCGTCGAGCACGATGCGCACCGAGGAACGCTGGTTCTGGCGCAGGCCCTGCGGCTGATTCGCGAAACGCACGCGACCGGTGACTTGCGAATTGCGCACGTCGGGGGAGATTCCGGCCACCGTGCCGATGATCTTGCGGCCGTCGAGTGATACCTCGGCGTTCATGCCCGGCCGGATCTCGTTGGCATAGGACTCGGCGACCAGGAATTCGATCTCCAGCGCGGAGAGGTCCACCACCGTCACCAGCGGTGCGTTCTCGGCCACCTGGGCCCGTTCGACCTGCGCGAGCGTGGCGACGACGCCGGCCACTGGGGATCGCAGTGTGAGCGCGTCTACACGCTCGCGCAGGCGAGCTACTTTCAGGGCCTGCGCATCGCGCGTGGCGCGCTGGCTGCGCAGTTCGAGCTGCAGGCTGTCCTTTTCCAGGCCGCCGGTTTCGACGGCATGCGCGTAATTGAGCTTGGCGGTGTCGAGATCGTCGCGGGCGCGCAGGTAGTCGCGTTCCGGGATGACGTGGATGTTCCAGGCATCTTCGGCCCGCTTGTATTCGCGTTCCGCCGCGGTGATCTGCACCTTGGCGAGGTCGCTGTCCTGGCTGCTCTTGAGGATCTGGCGCCGCACTTCGATGGTCTGGCGATTCAAGGTGGCGTCGGCGCTGACCAGCGTGGCGCGCTCGCGCTCGTATTCATTGGTCAGCGCGGCGCTTTCGACCTGGCCGAGCACATCGCCCGCCTTGACCGCGTCACCGGCGCGCACCTTATAGATGATGGTTCCGGGCGCCTCGGCGAACAGGGTGGGGCTGACCGCCGCGACCACCGTGCCCGTGGCCGCGACGTCCCGGATGAAATGCCCGCGCTCGACCACCGCGGTCCGCAGTCGA
>Ga0315910_10001937_pt1 | contig 18627 bp, 12 predicted proteins | sample EdamamesoilMG_FD_204470 | JGI IMG/M metagenome (GOLD analysis project Ga0315910, IMG submission 204470) | Garden soil microbial communities collected in Santa Monica, California, United States - Edamame soil | ecosystem: Environmental > Terrestrial > Soil > Garden | place: USA: California...
GAAGGGCGCGCGCGCCAGCAGGCGCTGGAGTTCGAGATCCAACCGCGCCAGGGGGTGATCGTCCGCGCTGGCTTCGCGCGGCAGTTGCCGCGGTCGCTCGAGCATCGAGAGCCAGTCGCGCGCCTGGTCGCGCACCAGCTCGAGGCCCAGCGAGCCGGCCAGCGCCAGCGCGCGCTGCGCCAGCGCGCCGGCCGCCTGCGCGTCCCCGGCGTAGGCGCTGGCGCGCGCGCGCGAGAGCAGCAGCCGCGGATCGCCTTCGCCGGCGCGCTGCCACTCGCCGCCGACTCCGCGCGGCGGCGCGATGCCCAGGCGCGCGCGGCATTCCAGCGCGGTGGCTTCCAGCAGCCAGGCGTCCTGGCGGCGGCCCGAGCGCCCCAGCGAGGAGGCCGCGAGTTCGCACTCGGTCGCCGCGCGCGCCACGTGCCCGCGCTCGGCCAGTGTCAATGCGAGCACGCCGCGCGCGACCTGCACGCCGCCGTGATCGCCCAGGCGCTGGCGCAGCGCGATCGCCGAGAGCGCCTGCTGCTCGGCCAGCCGCAGCTCGCCCAGGTCGCGCAGCAGCGCGGCGAAGGAACCGCGCACCTGCGCGACCACGTTCACGGCGCGCGCCGCGCTGGCCAGCGAGTCGGCTTGCCGGAAATGCTCCAGGGCCAGCTGCAGATTGCCGGCGCGCCGCTCCAGCGTGCCCAGGTTCATGCACAACGGCGCCTCGCGCAGGGTGTCGCGGGCGGCGCGCGCCTCTGCCCGTTGAGCGCCGAGCAGGCGCCGAGCGCGGTCGATCTCGCCGCTGCGCAGCCAGCTCATGGCCGCGTAGACCTCGATCGCCTGCGCGATGCGCGGCTCGATGCGCCCGGGCCGGCCATCGACGGCGGCGAGCGCGAGCACCTGCGCGTCGTGGCCCAGCTGGGCTTCGAGCTGCACGCGCGCCAGCAGCAGCTCGCCTCCGTCGTCGGCGCCAAGGCTCGCCGCGCGCTCGAAGTGCTCCAGCGCCTGGTCCGGCTCGTGGCGCTGCAGGCACACGCGGCCCTGGATGCGCAGGCTCGCGGCGCGGTCGACGCTCGCCGGCGAGGCTTGCAGCCACTGCGCGAGCTCCAGCGCGCGATCGAGCAGGCCCACCTGGGCGAAGGCCAGCGCCAGCTCGCGGCAGGGCTCGCTGCCGAAGTGCTTGTCGAGCGCGCGGCGCGCGTCGTCCGCGCAGGCGATCACCGCCTCGGGCGAGCCCTGATCGCGCGCGCGGGCCAGCGCCTGCGCAAAGTCTTGCGCACTGGCGCTGCCCGCGACGTAGGACCAGCCCAGCAGGGCGAGGCTGCGATCCTCGGCCGGCTCGGACAGCAGGCTCGCTCGCTCGCGAAGCGCGTCGCGCAGCAGGCCCGCGGCGTGGCGGCGCTCGTCGAGATCGAGCAGCGTGGGATCCAAGGCGCAGCACAGCTCGATCCGCGGCGAGCCCGAGGAGCTGATCGTGCACCAGCCGCGCCGCTGCAGCTCGGCCACGGCGAGCCGCAGGCGCGGCGCGTCCTGTTGCGTCGCCGCCAGCGCGTCGCCCAGCGCGAGGCGGCCGCGGGCGAGGATCAGCATGCCCAGCAGCCGGCGCTCGATCGCGCCGAGATCGGCGACCTCGACGCTTCCCGGCTCGCCGAGTTCGCTGGCGGAAGGCGCGACGCCAGGCCTCAGCCGGCCACCGGGCAGAACCACGCCGTTGCGCAGCGCGCGCTCCGCGGCGAGCTCGAGCCTCGCCACCGAGCCGTTTCCGGCGGCGTGCAGCGCGGCCGCGAACTGCTGGCGCGCCGCGCTGCTCTCGGCCGGCAGCCACTCCTCGACCCAGGCATCGACCGTTTCGCGCGCGAACGCCGCCCAATGCGCCTGCCCCCACTCCTGCTCCACGGCCGGCGGACGCTCCGCGGAGACGACGACCAGCGCATCGCGGCCCGAGAGCCCGCGCGCCAGCGCCTCGATCGCGCGGCGCTGGCTGGGCGCATCGGCCTCAGGGGCGAGGATCCACAGCCGCGGCGCCTGCTCGCCCATGTCCAGCAGCCCGGCGAGCCAGGCCTCCACCTGAGCCTGCTTGGCGCCGCGATCGGGCAGGCGGCCGGCGACGTGCGCGCCTTCGAGGCTGGCGAGCACGCGCAGCTCGCGCGCCAGGCCTGCGGCGTCCAGGGCGTCATGGACCTGCAGCCAGACGCGACCGCGCAGCGCGGCGTACTCGCGCGCCATGCCAAGCAGCTGCGCCTCGCGCCCACGGCGCAGACCCAGGCGCGGCCGTTCGCGATCGGCGTCGAAGGCGCGCGCCAGCTCGCGCTCACCCAGGCGCGCGCAGAGCGTGCGCCCGATCTCGGCGGCCGAGATCGGCCGCGCCTGCGGATCGCGCTCGACCAGGCGAGCGGCCAGGTCGGCGATCCACTCCGGCAGCAGGGCCAGGGAGCTGCCCGCGGCGCGGAAGAAGTCGTGCACGGGGAAGCTGCCGTAGAACTCACGGGCGCTGCTGCGCAGGCCGCCGAAGCACTGCACGATCAGCACGCCCAGCGCGAACAGGTCGCTGCGCGGGTCCAACGCCTCGCCACGCAGCACCTCGGGGGCGAGCGCGAAGACCGAGCCCGAGACCTCCAGACGCTCCAATCCCGCGCGCCCGGCCAGGCCAAAGTCGGTCAGCGTGACCTGCTGCTGCGCGTCGACGACCACGTTCTGCGGCTTGAGGTCGGCGTGCACGAAGCCGGCGCGGTGCAGCGCCTCGAGCGGCAGGCACAGCTGGGCGATCACGCGGCCGATCTCGCGCGGGTCGCGGCCGCCCGGCTGCGCCAGCCAGCGCTCCAGGTCGACGCCCTCGACCCAGGCGCGCGCCAGCCAGCGGCCGCCGCCGGCGAGCGAACCGTGGTCGACCAGGCGCGCCAGGCCCGCGTGCTCCAGGCTGGCGAGCACGCGCAGCTCGTTCAGGTCCTGGGCCGCCGGCGTGGACTCCAGCCGCACGAGGACCGGCCCGCGCGCATGCTGCGCCAGCCAGACTTCCGCGCCTGGGCGGGCGCCCAGCAGGCGCTCCCAGCGGAATCCCGGCGGCGCATGGCGCGGGAGAGGCTGCTGGGGGCTCATGGTCTGAATTCTGGACGAGGCACGCCCAGCCAGCCTAGCCGCGGATCGTGGATCAGCCCCGGCAGGCGACCAGCGCCGGTCTCGGAGTCTGCGCGGCACGACATGACGGAACGGAACGCAAGTTGCGTTCCGAGTCCGGGTTAGCCTTGTAGCTCAGCCCGGAGAGAGCCCATGAACCCGACCACCTTGATCTCCGCCTGCGGCCTCCTGCTCCTGGTCAGCGCCCCGCTGCGCGCGCAATCGGACTCCGCGATCCTCTTCCGCGGTGCTCCCGGCGGCTTCGGCCCGCTGGAGAGCCGCGACCTGGGAGCTCCGGGGCCGCCGAGCTTCCCGCTGGGGACGCAGCCGCTGCGCCTGCTGCCGATCGAGGTCAACGGGCGCACGGACTTGGCGCGCCACGATCCCCTGAGCGCTTGGCGCCACGACGACGTGCCCGGCGCCAGCCGCATTCGCCTGCCGCTGGACGGCGGCTCGCTCTACCACCACGAGCTCGACGTCGGCGGCGGTGCGCGCGAGTTCGGCTTTTTCCTGGTCGACGCCGGCGGCCAAGCGCGGCTGCTGCTGCAACTGGCCGGGAGCGGTGCGGCGGCCGACCAGAATCCCCTGCTTGGCCGGGTCGGGATCTCGCGCGACGGAACCAGGCTGTTGTGCGCCACCAGCGTCGCCGCCGGCGGCAACCTGCTCGAGGTCGATCTGCAGAGCGCGGCCGTGATCGATCGCACGCCGCTGCAGCCGCCGCTGGACTGGAGGGCGCAGAGCTTGTTCCTCGCGCCCAGCTGGGGACTTGCCGTGCACGCCGCGGGTGTGCTGCGCTTCCCGCGCAGCGCCGCCGGAGCGAGCGCGGCGATCGACTTCGGCGCCGGCGGCCCGACCTGGTTCTCCGGCGAGGTCGCTTTCTCCGCGCTCGGCGACCATGCCGCGACGGTGGCGGGGAGCGCAGCGCAGCTGGCCGACGTGTACGTGATCTCCGCGCAAGGCGCCGTGGCGCGCGCGACGCCGCTTCCGGCCCGGATCTCGCGCGCGGGCTACCTGCCCGAGGAACTCGACGGTCCCTACCTGGCGGTCTCCAACGACGGCGCGCTGGTCGCGTGGCGCACCGAGCGCAACACGCGCGAGGCTTTCCTCGCCCGCGTGCCCTGGCAGTCGGCGGCGACGGCGAGCCAGTTGACCAACGACAACAATTTCATCGACACGATCGACGAGGTCGGACAGTTCGCCTTCCGCAGCGACACGCTGCTGGGCTTCACGGCGGGCGAGCGCGCCGGTCTCGCGGGCGGCGTGGACAAGATCGACGTCTTCAGCGCCAGCCTGGGCGCGGGAGCCGCGACGCCGACGCTGCAGAATCTCTCGCTGTCCTCGGGCATCGCCTCGCCGCCCTTCCTGCTCCCCGGTCGCATCCAGCCCGAAGGTGCCGTGGACTTGCCCGGCGGCGTGGGGCGATTGCTGCAGGATGGCGACAGCGAGCGGCTGGTGCTGCTGCTGCCGCAGGGCGGAACGCCGCTGCCCATCCTGGCCCAGGTCAAAGCCTTCGACGATTCGGTGCGCTCGGGCGACCAGTGGCTGCTCGCCCTGCGGCGCAGCAGCGGCAGCCAGCCGCGTCAAGTCGTGCGCTGGAGCCCCAGCGCCGCGCTGAGCCCGCAGATCCTGTTCTCCGATGACAACACCGACGTGATCGCGCACCTGACGCTGCGCGGCAACATCGGCGCCTTCGTCGACGAGCAGGTGAACGCTGAACGGTTGTACGGAGTCGACCTCTCCGGCGGCCCGCTGCAACTGTTCTCGCCGCGGAAGTTCCACTACGGCTCCGCGACCTCGATTTCCGCCGGCGGCGAGCTGGTGACGGCCCTGGGCGATCCTGCGCTCAACGTCGTGTTCGCGCGCTGGGTGCCAGCCAGCCTGCCCAAGCGCCTGCTGCAGGCGGCCGGCCCGGGCTTCGTCCTGCCTGGACTCTGATCGCGGTGCTTGAACCTCGGCCTCGCGCGGCAGATAGACTCCCTGCATGCGCGCCGTACTGGTCCTCGTCCTGTTGACCGCCGTGGGCGCGGCCATGCTCGCGTGGCACGGAGCCAATTCCGAGGGCAGCGCGCGCGCGCTCGAAGCACCGCCCCGGGTGGCCCGATCCGACGAGCCGCGGGCGAGCGGCGAGCGTCTGCTCGAGCCCGGCCGCGAGAGCTTGAGCCTGCCCGGCAAGCCGGAGGCAGCGGACGCAGCTCCGCCGCGGCCGCACGACGATCAGACGCCCGGCTCCGCCGACGCAGGCTCCGATTGGGCCAAACTCTACGCGGGATGGTCGACGCCGCGGCTGGATGCGCGCTGGCTCGAGCTCGAGGCCAGCTTCCACGCCGAGGTCGAGCGTTTGTGCGAGCAGCGCTTCGAGGCGGGCATGTACCGCACGGTCTCCGGGCTGGAAATCGCCGGCGACGACAGCTCCTACGACGTGCTCGCGAACCAGGGCGCGCAGGGCGAGATCCTGCGCACGCGCGCTGTGCCGCTGGCGGCGCTCGATCCGGCGAGCGAGAGCGGCGAGGACGACGAAGCGCGCCTGGAGTATCAGGTCGTCAGCCTGCCGCAGGACGTCTACGTCGAGCTCTACCGCCGGCGCTCGGAGCTGGAGTGGTTGCGCGCGACCCTGGCCGCGCGCGTGCAGGCCGGCGAGGATCCGCCTTGAGCGTGATCGCCCTCGACCTGGGTTCGACGCGCATCAAGGCGGCGCGCATCGACCCGGGCGGGGCGCTGACCGACATCGCGGCGGTCGACGCGCCAGCGCTCACGCGCGAGGGATTGCGCTGCGAGTTCGACGCGCGCGAACTCGAGCGGCGCGCGCGCGAGCTGCTGGCCAGCCTCGAGCCGCGGCGGGGCGAGCGCCTGGCGCTGGCCGCGCAGCGCTCGAGCTTCCTGCTGTGGCAGGCAGCGGACGGACTCGCGCTGACGCCGGCGATCTCTTGGCAGGATCGGCGCGCGGCTTCGTGGGTGGCGCGGCACGCGCCGCTGGAGCGCCTGGCGCGCGAGAGCGCGGGGCTGCCGCTCTCGGCGCACTACGTCGGGCCCAAGCTCGCGGCGCTGTTCGAGGAGCGGCCCGAGCTCGCGCGCCGCGCCGCCGCCGGCGAGCTGCGCCTGGGGACCTTGGACACCTGGCTGCTGTGGTGCTGGTCGAAGGCCAAGCTGCACGCCACCGACGAGAGCATGGCCGCGCGTACGCTTCTGTACGACGCTCGAGCCGCTGCCTGGAGCGAGACCTTGTGCGCGAGCTTCGGCGTCGCGCCCACGCTGCTGCCCTGCGTGCTGCCCAGCGCGGGACGCGCGCACGAACTCGAGCTCGGCCTGGCGCTGTGCGCCAGCGCGGCCGATCAGTCGGCAGGAGCCCTGCACGCCGTCGGCACGGCCGAGAGCGGCGTGCTGGTCAACTTCGGCACCGGCTGTTTCGTGCTCGCGCCCTGCGGCAGCCGCTGGCCGCGCGATCCGCGCTACCTGGCCAGCCTGTTGTGCAGCCTGCCTTCCGCCGGCGGCGCGCGCGAGCGCTTCCACGCGCTCGAAGGCACGGTCAACGCCGGCGCCGCCCTGCTCGCGGCGCATCCACGCCGGGGCGAGCCCGGTCCCGAGCTGCCCGCCGACGCCTTCGCCCTGGTCGACGAGAACGGCATCGGCGCGCCGCACTGGAGACCGGAGCTCGCGCCGCAGTGGTCGGCGTCGGCGGCAGGCCTCGACGCCGCGGGCCGCGCGCGCGTGGCCGAGCAGGGCCTGTGCTTCCGCGTGCGCGAGATCCTCGACGATCTGGGCGGCGGCGCGCGGCGCTGCGTGGTCGCCGGCGGCGTGCTGAACGACGCGGGCTTCGCCCAACGCCTGGCCGACGCGCTCGGCCGCAGCATCGAGGTGTGCCTCGAGCCCGAGGCCACCCTGCTCGGCGCGGCGGCGCTGGCGCATGGCGCGCCGCCGCCGCAGGGGGCGGCGCTCACGCGAACGGTCCATCCGACGCCGGCGCAGCGGGCGCTCGAAGCCCGCTACCGCGCCTGGCGCGTCTGGCTCGACACCGCGCTGAAGCGCTAGTTCATTGCGCCGCGCGGTTGTGCGCGGGCGGCGCTCTTGCTACGAGGGAATCCGGCGCAAGCCTCCGAAGACATGCTCAGTGAAGCGAATGCCGCCGCGGCGCAGCGCGAAACCGTCGCGGCGGTCGACCTGGGATCCAACAGCTTCCACATGGTGGTGGCGCAGCACGTCGACGGACAGCTGGTCGTGCTCGACCGCCTGCGCGACCGCGTCGCCCTGGCCGAGGGCCTGGACAGCTCCAAGCGCCTCAAGGATCGGGCGATCGAGCGCGGCTTGGCCTGCCTGGAGCGCTTCGGCCAGCGCCTGCGCGTGCAACCGCCGGGCAGCGTGCGCGCCGTGGGCACCAGCGCGCTGCGCCAGGCCAAGAACGCCGAGCATTTCCTGGCCAAGGCGCGCGAGGCCCTGGGCCATCCGATCGAAGTGGTCTCGGGCCGCGAGGAAGCGCGCTTGATCTACCTGGGCGTCGCGCACCTCTCTGCAGGCACCGCCAACCGCCGCCTGGTGATCGACATCGGTGGAGGCAGCACTGAATGCATCCTGGGCGACGGCTACGAGGCGCTGCGCACCGACAGCTTGCACATGGGCTGCGTCAACTACAGCCAGCGCTTCTTTCCCGACGGCGAGATCACGCGCGAGCGTCTGAAGCAGGCGGAGCTGGCGGCCGCGCTGGAATTCTCGACGATCGCGCGCACCTACAAGCACCTGGGCTGGGACGCGTGCATCGGCTCCTCGGGCACGATCCTGGGCATCGAGAGCGTGCTGCACGCCAACCACTGGGCGCCGCAGGGCATCGACACGCCGGGATTGAAGCAGCTTGGCCGCTCGATGATCGAATGCGGCCGCATCGAGAAGCTCGAGCTGCCCGGGCTGCCGCCGGATCGCGCGCCGGTGCTGCCCGGCGGTTTCGCGATCCTGCGCGCGGCGCACAAGTGCCTGCAGATCCAGAGCATGCAGACCTCGCAGGGCGCGATGCGCGAGGGCCTGCTGTTCGACCTGCTGGGACGCAATCACCACGCCGACGTGCGCGAGCAGACCATCCGCGCGGCGATGGCGCGCTACGCGGTCGACCGGGAGCAGGCGGCGCGCGTGGAGCGCACGGCGCTGCAGCTCTTGGAGCTCGCCGCCGCCGATTGGGAGCTGGGCCTCGACGAAGCACGCCGGCACCTGTCGTGGGCCGCGCGTTTGCACGAGATCGGCCTGTCGGTGAGCTGGTCGGGCTACCACAAGCACGGCGCCTACCTCGTGGCCAACGGCGACATGCCCGGCTTTTCGCGCCAGGAGCAGGAGCTGATCGCGGCGTTGATCCTGGCTCACCGCCGCAAGCTGGGCGAGGAGAACTTCGCCAACCTGACGCCGCTACGCGCGGCGCTTGCGCTCAAACTCTGTGTCCTGCTTCGGCTCGCCGCCCGGCTCAACCGCGGGCGAAGCCCCCGAGCGCTGCCCCTGGTGCGGCTGCGCGTCCGGCGCCTGCGCGTCGAGCTGTCCTTCCCCCCGGATTGGCTCGAGGACCACGCGCTCACCCGCACCGACCTCGCCGAGGAGGCCCGCATCCTCGCCGGACTCGGCGTCGAGCTCGTCGTCGGGTAATCCGCACAGGCTCTCCAGCAGGCCCTGCTGCGCCGAGCGCGGCTTCTCGCGGCCGGGCTTGACGCGCCGGTAGTGTCCATCGCTCGACAGCGACCAGGCCTGGGTGTTGTCGTGCAGGTAGGCCTCGAGACCTTCGGCGATCACGCGCTCCTTGGCGCGCGCGTCCTCGATCGGGAAGCAGATCTCGACGCGCCGGAAGAAGTTGCGCTGCATCCAGTCGGCGCTGGAGCAGGACACCAGCGGCTCGCCGTCGTTGTGGAAGCAGAAGATGCGCGTGTGCTCGAGCAACCGCCCGACGATCGAGCGCACGCGGATGTTGTCGGAGATGCCGGGTACGCCCGGCCGCAGGCAGCACAGGCCGCGCACGATCAGGTCGATCGAGACGCCGGCTTGCGAGGCGCGGTACAGCGCCTGGATGATCTTCGGCTCCGCCAGCGCGTTCATCTTGGCCACGATGCGCGCCGGCCTGCCCGCGGCGGCGTTGCGCGCCTCGCGCTCGATGCTCGCGATCAGGCTCTTCTGCAGCGCGAAGGGCGCCTGGATCAGTTTCTTGAGCTTGCCGACGCGCCCCAGGCCGGTCAGCTGCGTGAACAGCTTGTGCACGTCCTCGCCGATGACGCGGTCGGCGCTGAACAGCGACAGATCGGTGTAGGCCTTGGCCGTGCGCACGTGGTAATTGCCCGTGCTCAGGTGCACGTAGCGGCGCAGTCGCTGCTCCTCGCGGCGCACCACCAGCAGCATCTTGGCGTGCGCCTTGTAGCCGACGATGCCGTAGACCACGTTGGCCCCCGCCTGCTGCAGGCGCGTGGCGAGATTGATGTTGGCCGCCTCGTCGAAGCGCGCGCGCAGCTCGATCACGACGGTGACTTCCTTGCCCGAGCGCGCGGCCTCGATCAGCGCCTCGACCACGGGCGAATCCGGGCCGGTGCGGTACAGCGTCTGGCGGATCGCGAGCACGTCGGGATCGGCGGCCGCCTGGCGCAGGAAGTCCAGCACCGAGCTGAAGGCGTCGAAGGGATGGTGCAGCAGCAGGTCGCCGCGGCGCAGCACCGCGAACAGGTCGCGCTCCTGTTGCATGCGCCGCGGGACGCGGCCGGTGAAGGGCGGGAACTTCAGCTCGGGGCGATCGACCAGGTCGTAGATCGCCAGGATCCGGTGCAGGTTGACCGGGCCGGGCACGCTGAAGAGCACGCTCGGCTCGAGCTCGAAGGTGGTCAAGAGGAACTGCGCCATCTCCTCGGTGCACTCCTGGCCGACCTCCAGGCGCACCGCGTCGCCGTAGTTGCGGCTGGAGAGCTCGCCCTTGAGCGCGCGCATCAGATCCTCGGCCTCCTCCTCGTCGACCCACAGGTCGGAGTTGCGCGTCAGGCGGAAAGCGGCGCAGCTGGTGACCTGCATGCCGCCGAAGACCTCGCCGATGTGCGCCTGCACGACGGTCGAGAGCAGCACGAAGTCGTGCGGGCCGAAGCCCTGGTCCTTGGGCAGCTGGATCAGGCGCGGCAGCGAGCGCGGCACCTGCAGCACCGCGATGCCGCTGTCGCGGCCAAAATCGTCGTGCCCCTGCACCGCGACGATGAAGGTCAGGCTCTTGTTGAGGATGCGCGGGAAGGGGTGCGCGGGGTCGAGCCCGACCGGCGTGAGCACCGGCAGCAGGTTGCTCTTGAAGTAGCGCTTGATCCAGCGCGCCTGGCGCGGGGTCCAGGCCTCGGCTTCCAGGATGCGCACGCCGAGCGCTTCCAGGCCGGGCAGCAGCTCCTCGTTCAGCACCTTGTACTGCTCGCGCACCAGCTCGTGGCTGAACACGGAGATCTGGGCCAGGGTCTCGCGCGGCGTCAGCCCGTCCGGCTCGCCGGTGGCGATGCCGAAGGCCGCCTGCTGCTGCAGGCCGGCGACGCGGATCTCGTAGAACTCGTCGAGGTTGCTGGTCGAGATGGCCAGGAAACGCAGACGCTCCAGCAGGGGCACCGCGGCGTCGCGCGCCTGGGCGAGCACCCGGGCGTTGAACTCGAGCCACGAGATCTCGCGGTTGAGGTACAGGGCCGGATCGCGCAGGTCGGAGCCGGCCTTCCCGGTTTTTGAAGCGTCCGGCATGAGGACCTGAGGATACTCTGGCGCGGGCCCGGATTGCCTGCCGGGCCGCCCCGAAAGGGCTTTCGAACCGGGCTTGATGCAGGCTTGAACTTGTCCGAAGCCGCTGCACACCTGACTCCCTTCCTGGCCCTGCTGCGGCATGCCCGGGCCGTCGCGGCGGCCCCGGGCCAGCAGGACAGCGAACGCGAGCTCAGCCCCCGGGGACGCGCGGAGTTCGAGGCCCTGGTGCTCCAGCTCGGCCAGGGCGGTTTCGCCTGCGACCTGATCCTGCATTCCCCTTGGAAACGCGCCGCGCAAACCGCCGAGATCCTGAGCCGGCTGTGCTCGAGCGCGCCGCGAGCGCACGAGGGCCTGTGCCTGCCGCCCTCCAGTTCCACCGGGCGGGCGCTCTTGGAGCAGGCGCTGCGCGGCGCTCGCGACGCGCGCCTCGTGCTGGTGGGCCACGACCCCTGGATCAGCGAAATCGCCGGCGCGCTGGGCGCGTGCGACTTGGGCGCAATCGAATGCGGCGAGCTGCTGCAGTTCCGCGCCGACCCGCTCGGAGCGTGGAACCTGGTGCTGCGCACCCGGCCGGGCTGAGCGGCGCGGCGGAAGTCAGCGCCGATCGCGCGGCGCGCTCGCGCGGAACCGGCGAGTTCGAGCCGCTGCCCGCCTTGCGGCCGCACGTTTCAGCGTTGAACCCGGCAGGAGCGACTGCTACACACTAGCGCGGCTCCAAAGCCCCCATCCCTTGACCGCCACCCTGCCGAGAGAACGGAGCGCCGCGAGCCTGCGACTGTTCGTCAGCGGCTCTGGCTCCAGCGCCCAACGCGCTCTCGAGCAGGTGGCCGACCTGACGCGCACCAGCCTGCGGTTTGGAACCTTCGAGGTCATCGACGTGCAAAAGCGCGCGGCGGTCGCGCGCGATGCGGGCGTGCTGGCGACTCCGGTCTTGGTGGCGCAGACCGCCGCGGGCGAGCGCCGCGTGCTCGGCGACTTTTCCGACGTCGAGGCGGTGCTTTCGGCGCTCGACGAGAACGTGCAGTCGCTGACGGGAACCGATCTGTCCTCCGAGATCACCGGCCGCTTCCACCATCTGATCCATCGCGACTCCGACGGCGTGCTGATGATCGGCCTCGACGGCCGGCTGCGCCACGCCAATCCCGCGGCGGAGAAGCTCTTCGGCCGCTCGCTCGAGGTCCTGAACGGCGCGCTGATCGGAGTGCCGATGTCCAGCTCCGAGACCACCGTGCTGGAGATTCCGCGCGAGGGCGAGCGCACCGTGGTCGAGCTCTACGTCGTCGACACGGTCTGGGGCGGCGAGGGCGTGCTGCTCGCGGCGCTGCGCAACGTGACCAGCCACGCGCTGGCCGAGACCGCGCTGCGCATCAGCGAAGAGCGCTACGCGCTGGCCGCGCGCGCGGCCAACGACGGACTGTGGGACTGGGACCTGCTCGCCGACAAGATCTACTACTCGGCGCGCTGGAAATCGATGCTGGGCTTCGACGTGCACGACATCCCCTCGCTGCCATCGGCATGGTTCGAGCGCATCCATCCCGAGGACAACGAGCGCGTGCGCGGCGCGATCGCGGCGCACATCGACGGCACCACGGAGCTGTTCGAGAACGAGTACCGCATGCTGCACAAGAACGGCAGCTGGCGCTGGGTGCTGTGCCGCGGACTCGCGGTGCGCGACGAGAACGGCCGCGCCACGCGCATGGCCGGCTCGCAGAGCGACGTCACGCACCGCAAGCTGGCCGAGGAACAGCTCGCGCACCGCGCCTTCTACGACCCGCTGACCAACCTGCCGAACCGGGCCCTGTTCATCGACCGCCTGCGCCAGGCGCTGCGGCGCTCGAGCCGGCGCAAGGAGCACCTGTTCGCCGTGCTGTTCCTCGACGTCGACCGCTTCAAGATGGTCAACGACTCGCTCGGGCACATGGCCGGCGACCGTTTGCTGGTCATGATCGCGCGGCGCCTGGAGCTCTCGCTGCGACCGGGCGACACGGTGGCGCGGCTGGGCGGCGACGAATTCACCGTGCTGCTCGACGACATCCGCGACGTCAGCGACGCCGTGCGCGTCGCCGACCGCATCCAGCGCGAGTTGGAGATGCCTTTCAACGTCGGCGGCCAGGAGCTGTTCACCAGCGCCAGCATCGGGATCGCGCTCTCGGCCACGGGCTACGACAAGCCCGAGGACATCCTGCGCGACGCCGACACCGCGATGTACAAGGCCAAGGCCGAAGGCCGTGCGCGCTACGAGTTGTTCGACCGCGGCATGCACGAGCGCGCGGTCAGCCTGCTCTTGATGGAAGCCGACCTGCGGCGCGCGATCGAGCGCAGCGAACTGCGCGTGCACTACCAGCCGATCGTGGCGCTCGACACCGGCCGGATCGTCGGCGTCGAGGCCCTGGCGCGCTGGCAGCATCCCTCGCGCGGCCTGGTCTCCCCCGCCGAGTTCATCCCGATCGCCGAGGAGACCGGCCTGATCCTGCCGATCGGTCGCTGGGTGCTGCACGAGGCCTGCAGGCAGATGGCGATCTGGCGCGACCAGTTCGGCCTGGAGCTGCCGCTGGAGGTGGCGGTCAATCTCTCGGGCCGGCAGCTGGCGCTCGCCGACCTGGTGCCGCAGATCGCCGAGGTGCTGCGCGAGACCGCGCTGGAACCCGAGCGCTTGCGCCTGGAGATCACCGAGAGCGTCGTCATGGAGCGGCCCGAGGTGGTCAGCACGATGCTCAAGGAGCTGCGCCGCACCGGGGTCAAGCTCTCGATCGACGACTTCGGCACCGGCTACTCCTCGTTGGCCTACCTGCAGCGCTTCCCCGCCGACACGCTCAAGATCGACCGCTCCTTCGTCTCGCCGATGGGCAGCCACGGCGAGAACTCGGAGATCGCGCGAACGATCGTGACCATCGGCCACAACCTGGGCATGCGCGTCGTGGCCGAGGGCGTCGAGACCGCCGAGCAGCTGGCCCACCTGCGCGGTCTGTCCTGCGAGGGCGCGCAAGGCTTCTACATCTCCAAGCCGCTGAACGGCGAGGACGCCACCGCGCTGATCGGCGCGCGCCGCGCCTGGTGATCAGCCGCCGGCCAGCGCGCGGCGCACGTGATCGAGCAGCAGCTGGGTCGTGAACGGCTTCGAGAGCAGCTGCTGTCCCTCGCCCTCGATGCGCGCGCGCAGGCGCGCCTCGTCGCCGCGGCCCGTAATGTAGAGCACGGCGAGCTTGGGCCGCTGCGCGAGCAGCTGGTGCGCGAAGTCCCAGCCGCTGAGGCCGGGCAGCTCCAAATCGGTGATCAGGAGCAGGGGCTCGCAGGCCTTGTGCTCGAGCAGGACCAGCGCCTCGGCGGCGTCGCCGGCCGCGCTGACCCGGAATCCGGCGCGGGTGAGCACGCGCTGCGTCAGGCCGCGCAGCATCGGCTCGTCGTCGACGAGCAGAATCTCCGCGCCGGGGCTCGCCGCCCCCGCCGCCGAGACGGCGTCGTGCAGCGGCTCGCTGGAAGCCGAGGTGTCGAGTCGATCGGGGAAGCGCATCTTTCGACACCCCAGTGAACCGCCCCCGCGCCGCAGGCGCCACAAGGAACGCGACGGGATGCACAAAGCAGACGAGAAGCGTCCAGGATTTGGGGCTATTCTGGCCGGCCATGAGCGCCTCGCCCCGTTTGCGCATCCATTACCACCGCGATTTCGACGGCATGGTCTCCGCCGCCGTGTTGGCGACCGTGCTGCGCGAGCTGCGGGGCGAGGACCCGGACTGGGCCAGCGTCAACTACGACCAGCGCACCGACTGGCAGGCCTTCGGGGCCGGCGAGCGCTTCGCGATCGTGGATTTCCACTTCCACCCGCGCGCCGAGTACTGGTTCGACCACCACCCGACCACTTTCCTCAGCCCGCAGCTGCGCGCCCAGTACCAGCGCAGCGAACGCTGGGTCTGGGACGAGTCCTCGCCCTCCTGCCCGCCGCTGGTGCTCTCGCACGCCAGCGAGCACTGGGGCTACCAGGTGCCCAGGCGCTTCGAGGAGATGGCGCGCTGGTCGAACAAGATCGACGCCGCGAAATACGACGACGTCGAGGAGGCCGTGTTCGGCGACCGCCCGGCGCTGCGCATCGCGCGCGCCCTGACCGCGGCGCCGAGCAACGCATGGATCGACGAACTGGTCGGAGCGCTGGCGACCACCGATCTGGAGCAGGTCGCGGGGCGCGCCGACGTCGAGAAGGTCTACCAGCGCGCCGCGCGCAACCGCGATCGCGCGCTCGAGCAGTTCCCGCCCACGGTGACGAGCAAGAAGGGCCACGTGCTGCTCTACGACGCCTCCAGCCACCAGATCCGGCGCGAGCGCTTCGCGCCCTTCTACCACCACCCCGACGTGCACTACTCCGTGGGCGTGATCCCCACGCGCGCGGGCTTCCACGTCTCCGCCGGCGAGAATCCCTGGAACCCCTCGCCCGCCGACGCGCACATCGGCCAGATCATGGAGAGCTACGGCGGCGGCGGCCACAAGGCGGTCGGCGGCGCCAACCCCGTCGACCTCGCGGCGGCGCGCAAGGTCGCGGGCGAGATCGCGGAGCTGCTGCGCAAGGCGCTCGAGAGCCACGCCGCGCGCTGATTTCGATGCAGCAGCCCGCAGCAGCACCCGCGCAGGAAACCGGCCAGCCCGAGCGCACGCCGCTGCTCTCGATCGCGCCGGCGGCGCTGGCCGCGCGCGTGGTCGAGCTCGGAGGCAAGAGCTTCCACGCCAAGATCCTGCGCAGCGCGGTGCTCGCGCAGGGCCTGCTCGACTTCGAATCGATGACGGCGCTGCCCAAGCAACTGCGCGAGCGCTTGGGCGCCGAATTCAGCGTGCTCGCCGCGCGCGAAGTCGACCGCGTGCACTCGCGCGACCGCACCACGAAGCTCTTGCTGAGCTTCGCGCGCGAAGGCGGCCGCGACGCCACGGTCGAGACCGTGCACATCCCGCCGCGCGATCCCACGCTGGGCCAGGGCGCGACCCTGTGCGTCTCGACGCAGGTCGGCTGCCCGGTCGGCTGCCCCTTCTGCGCCTCGGGCAAGGCCGGTCTCGTGCGCAACCTCGAAGCGCACGAAATCGTCGAGCAATTCCTGCGCGGCCGCGCGCTGGGCGAACTCTCGCGCTGCGTGGTCATGGGCATCGGCGAGCCGCTGCTCAACTACGCCAACCTGTCCGCCGCGCTCGACGTGGTGCACGACGAGATCGGGCTGGGCGCGCGCAAGATCACCGTCTCGACGGTCGGCTTCCCCGAGCGCCTGCGGCGCATCGCGCCGACCAAACCGCGCTTCCAATTGGCGATCTCGCTGCACACGCCCGACGACGCGCAGCGCGACGTGCTCGTGCCCGCGATGGCCGGCGTGCCCATCGAAGACATCCTCGCCGCCGGCGACTTCTGGTTCGAGAGCACCGGCCGCGAGGTCACCTACGAATACGTGCTGCTCTCCGGCGAGAACGACAGCGAAGGCCACGCGATGCGCCTGGCCGAACGCCTCGCGCGCCGGCGCTGCACGCTCAACCTGATTCCCTTCAACCCCGTGCGCGGCGCGCCCTACGCAAGGCCGATGCTCGCCGCGGTCGAGCACTTCCAAGCCGCGCTGGCCGAGCGCCACGTCGTCTGCACCGTGCGCTGGTCGCGCGGCGTCGAGAACGACGCGGCTTGCGGGCAGCTGCGGATCCAGCAGCTGAACTAGCGAACGGCGCGCGCCCGCCGGATCAGAGGATGTCGATGATCCCGCCCGCCCCGTCCGTCAGCGAGGACGTGTTCGCGCGGTAGTTGCTGCCCACCGCGATCTTGGCGTTCCACGGCAGGTCCTCCCGGCCGCCCACGATGCCCAGCGCCACGGCGCCGAAGGCGCGCGCGAGATCGGTCGCGCTCTTGCTGCGCAGCAGGTCGATCAAGGCCGGCACCGAGCGTGAATCGCCGATCGTGCCGAGCGCGACGCCGAGCGCCGCCTGCGTGGACAGGCTCGGCGCGGACCTGAGCCTGTCGATCAGGTCGGGCACCAATTGCGCGTCGCCGAACAATCCGAGCGCCAGCGCGCTGCTGCGCAGCAATTCGGCGTGGTACTTGGACTGGCGCGAGATCGCGGCGATCGGCGCGATGGCCGAGCGCTCGTTCAAGAGCCCCAGTGCGAGCGCTGCATGGCCGCGCGCCTGCAGGTCGCGCATCGAACTCAGGTCCCTGATCAGCACGTCCTTGGCGTCGGCGACCTGGGCGATGCCGCAGGCGATCGCGAAGGCGCCGATGTGCTCGGGATTGTTGGACTCCGCCAGGCTCAGTTTCAGCGCGCGCTGCACGTCGACCGAGACCGGCAGCCCGGCGTCGGCGAGCGAGCGCTCGAGCACCGCGAGCGCCAGCGCCGACCAGGCTCGCGCCTCGGTCCGGTCGCGGCCGAGGATCGCCAGCAGGTTCCTGCGCACGTTCGATTCGAAGTCGCGCGTGTTGATCCCGTGCAGCGGATCGCCAGCCCCGCGGCCGGCCCTTCCCGCGGTTTGGGCCACGGCGATCAAGGCGAAACGGCGCGCCTGCAGGTCGCAGAGCGCCTCGGCGGAGCGCGTCAGCGTCGCGCGGATCGACACGTCGAGCGGGTCCTCGTCGCAATCGCCGATCATGCCCAGCGCCAGGACGCAGCTCTGCTGGATCACGCTGTCCTGCTTCGAGTCCTTGGCCAGACATTGCATCAGCTCCTGCGCGACCAGCGCGCGCAACCCCAGGCTCTCGGGCACGTCGTCGCGGTTCAGCAGACGCGCCATCGCGGTCGGCGCCTGCGCGCGCGTCAACGCGTTGCACGCGCGGTCCCGGAAGCAGGCGAGCAGGAAGCGCAATTGATCCTGACGCGAGACCAGCGCGCCGAGCTCGCGCTCCTGCGGCGGCGCATCGGGCTCGCTCGCCCGCACCGCGACCGGCAGCGGCGTCAGGCCGATCGCGATCAGGCAGGCGACCGGCACGTCGCGCAGCGTCATCGCGCGCGCTTCGCCTTCGAACATCCGCCGCAGGCACGCGTTGATCACCAATCGCTCGTACCCGCCCGCCTGATGGCCGATCAGGCCCAGACCGTAGGCCGCGAAGGCGCGCGTGCGCAGGTCGACGTCGTCGAGCTGCGGCACGCCGAGGCCGCGCAGCTTGGCCCGATCGTTCTCGAGCAGCGCGACCAGCACGGGGATGTTCGCGCTGCTCCCGGCGATGCCCAGCGAGATGGTCGCGGTCTCCGACAGCTCCTGGCTCTTGGAGACCAGGCGCTTCTGGATCTCGCGCCGCACCTCGGCCTGCAGCGCCACGGCTTCCGGCCCGCCCTCGTACTCGCCGATCTTGCCCAGCGCGATCATGCAGCTGGATTGGATGTCGTTCGAGCCCTCGGTCTTCAACGCTTCGAGCAGTCGCGGAACGATCGTGCTCTGCAGCAACTCCGCGCTGACGCGCCGCGTGCCATGCGCGACGCCGTTCGATTCTTCGCCAGGGGTGGCGGTCGCGTTCTTGCGCAGCTGGGCGTTGAGCTGCAGGTAAGGCGCCTGGTTGAACATCCACCAGTACTGCCACTGGCTCAGGTCCTCGGCGCCGGAGTTCGGCGTGCGCGCGCTCGGCGGTCCGCCGCGCGGCGAGCCCGGACCCGAGGGCGGCAGGGTGCTGGCCGGGCCGCCGGGAGGGTAGCGGCCTCCATGCGCGCCGCACAGCGTGCCGACGAACAGGGCGAACAAGCCGGCGAGCAGGAGTTTCTTCAAGGGGTCACCTGGCCTTGCCGTGCGCGTGCCGACGCCCTGTTCTGCTTGTACAGGGCGCGAGGCCCAACCCGCGGATGCGAATCGCGAGCGCTCGCGTGAGGATCCGAGCATAGCCCCCTA
>Ga0315910_10001938_pt1 | contig 18625 bp, 18 predicted proteins | sample EdamamesoilMG_FD_204470 | JGI IMG/M metagenome (GOLD analysis project Ga0315910, IMG submission 204470) | Garden soil microbial communities collected in Santa Monica, California, United States - Edamame soil | ecosystem: Environmental > Terrestrial > Soil > Garden | place: USA: California...
GCCACCGGCCCCGCCATCAGAAGCACCCGCGGAGCCCCCGTCGCTGCCACCGCTGCCACCGCTGCCACCGCTGTCGGTCGTCGTCGGGACTGGCTGCAGCGTGCGTTCGTCGAGCGGGCAGCCGACAAGTGCGACGAGTGCGACGAGCGCCGCCGAGCAAATCCGACCGTTCACACAAATGTCGCGTGAGCGGAGCAGATCGTTAGAGGTTGCAGGGCGCTTCGGCATTTCGGAGGGCGCCGCCAGCGGCTGTTCTGGCGCGCCCGGCTGTTCATACATGATGCGCTGGGATTGACAAGCTGGCGCGAGCCTGTGGAGACGCACCAATTCCGCAACGTTCACGCATCTGTCATCAATGTCCCGCAGTCGCCACGGAGCGCGACGCGCCTCGGGTCACCTGCGACACGACTTGTTTGCCTGAACGTCGCGTAGAAGCCATGAAGACATCCTTTGGGTGGCAGCCGTGGTGCTTAAGGGACGACGGCGATCTGCAGAAGCTGCACACTCTCTTGGCCCTGCGAAGCAAGGGTCACGGTCTGATCTTCATCCCCCGAGATCGACGTCAACGCCGCTCCGATTGCGAAATCGTCGCCGCGCGCGGCTGCGACGGCCGAGTTGGCACTGCTTCCGAGCGCGATCGAACGTAGGGTGCCCAGGGTGCTGACGGTAAAGGTGTGCGTGGCGTATTGCGTGCCTTCGCCGAGATCGGCGTATACCGTGAGCCAGTCGGCGCTCCCGTCCATCAGTGCGGCCGTGTCGGTCAAGACGTCGTAGAACCCGGCTGTTTCGCTGGTGCTGCTTGCCGTGATCTCTAGGTGCTCCACGCGGAACGTGACTGAGCTCACGCTGCCCTCGAAGTCTGGAATCGGGAAGACGAAGTACGCGCGGTGGGTCGCATAAGCTTGGCCCATGAAAGCGTCGAGGTCACTCGGCGGAAACCAGTCGAAACTCGCGTAGTAGCCACGGCCTGTCGCATTCACGGTCAAAGTGCCGCTGTCGCAGTTCGGCTCCTGCCACGGCGCCGGGCAACTGCACGTGTACTCGTTGACACCGTCGAGACACTCACCGCCGTTGCGACACGGGTCGGAGGAGCAGTCATCGATGTTGTTCTGGCAATTCGTGCCGCTATAGCCAGTGCCGCTGCAGTCGCAGGTATAGTCATTGACGCCGTCGGTGCATTCGCCGCCGTGCTGGCAGGGGTCGGAGGAGCAGTCGTCGATGTTGTTCTGGCAATTCGTGCCGCTATAGCCAGTGCCGCTGCAGTCGCAGGTATAGTCATTGACACCGTTCTCGCAGGTTCCGTGTTCGCAAGGGCTTGGATCGCACTCGTTGATGTCGACTTCGCAGCTGATGCCCGTCGCACCAGTGTCGGTGCAATCGCAGACGCGGGTTGGACCTTCGTCGGTGCATATCCCTCCGTTGTCGCAAGGGCTTGCAGAGCAGTCCTGGATTAGGGTTTCGCAGAACTCTCCAGTGTACCCGCTGTCGCCGCAATCACACTCGTAGTACCCCACCTCATCCAGGCATGACCCGTTCTGACAAGGGTTGGGGTCGCACTCGTTGATCTCTGTTTCGCAGAGTTGGCCAGTGTACCCAGTGCTCTCGCAGTCGCACAGGTATGTGTCGTCATCAATGGTGCACGTACCGTGCTCACAAGGGTTGGGGTCGCATGGGTCGTCGCCTCCGGTGCCCGCAATTCCTCCGGTGCCCGCAATTCCTCCGGTGCCGCCCGTGCCTGTGTTGCCTCCGGTGTCGCCCGTGCCTCCGATGCCTCCGGCGCCGGCATCCGCGCCGGTGTTGGTGGTGTCTCCGGTCCCACTGCCACCTTCGCCAGGATCAGCGCCGGCCCCTGCGCTGCCGCCCAGGCTCGAAGCAGCGGCTGTAGTCATTGCTGAAGTGCCCTTGCTCGTGGCGCTGCTACCACCGCCGGTGCCGGCGCCTGCGGCCCCTGTGCTGCTGCCGCCGATGCTGGTCGTCGACTCGCCGTCGACACTCGTGGATGTGTGAGTGGAACTGCAACCAAGCGCGGCGCTCGCGAACAGCGCGAGACAGAACGGTAGCTGGGTCAATGATGAATTCTCGAAAGTGGTGTGCATACGAAATCCCCGAACTCCAAGTGTTGGTCTACCGCAGCTTGCTCGTGTGACCAACGTCTCAGCGCGATGTTCACTACTGGTTCACGAACTCAGGATCTGGCGCTGTCTCATGCTGGGGCTCGCGAGATCGGAGGCGCACTCGCGCCCGGTGCGCGCACGAAGAACTAACTGATTGGTTCGGGAGGTGAGGGGTGTCACGAGTGTCACTAGTGGGTGATGTGAGAAATGCCGCTGCCGAAGTGCGACAGCAGCGGCGTTGCTGCTGCCAGCGCTCAACCACGTGCGACAGTGGAAAGATCGGCGTTGGGGGGAGAAGCGAGGCCTCCGCCCTCGAACGAATGCCTCTGATATTGGTTTACACCGAACCAACGCAGCAACTGCGCGGTGACCCGTATGTCAAACGTCTTGCAAGCGAATCGACGCTCGACAGCCACGCCTAGAGCGCCTCGGAATTCATGCCGTGGATCTGTGGCTTGCGCCACGCTCTTTTCGCTCATCGTCGGTTGCAGTGCGGATGGCCCAGCGAGCGGATCACGGGAGTCGAACAGTGCGACGAGTTCAGGTGGCAGCACTGGTGGGACGGGCATGACCTGCCCGCTACCCAGCACCTTTCAGTGGAGGTCGACGGGGCCCCTGGCTGAGCCCAAGAACAGCGGTGCGAAGTCACTGAAAGACTTCTCCGTCACCAAGTACAACGGCGACTACCTCGTCTACGCCACCACCGCCGATGGGAACTGGAATGGCTTCGTATCGACCTTCAGCAGCTTCGACGAGTGGGCAGACGCGGAGCAGCAGTACGTTCCTGGACTAGTGGCGCCCACGATCTTCTACTTCACGCCGAAGGATACCTGGGTGCTCGCGTATCAGTGGGGCTTCAAGTACTCCACCTCCAAGACCCCTGACGATCCGAACTCGTGGAGCCCCACTCAGTCGCTCCTCACTGGTGACCCAACGGGTGGCCGCGGCACCGGACCTATCGACCAGACTGTCATCTGCGACGACTCGGACTGCTACTTGTTCTTCTGCGACGACGCGGGCGGCGTCTATCGTGGATCGATGCCCATCGGTCAGTTTCCGGGTGCGTTCAGCAACGTCACGCGGATCATGGACCAACCGACGAGCGTGATCTTCGAAGGCGTGCAGGTGTACTCGATCAAAGGCAGCGGCGGCTATTTGATGATCATCGAGAACAACGGGACTCGCTTCTTCCGCGCCTGGACTGCCGACACCCTCGACGGCGAGTGGACACCCCTCGACGGCGCATCCTCGGAACAAGAGCCTTTTGCGGGTCGCAACAACGTCAGCTGGCCTGATGGGCAGTGGACCAACGACATCAGTCACGGCGATATCGTGCGCGAGAACCCCAGTGAGAAGATGGAGATCGATCCCTGCAACCTCCAGCTGATCTACCAGGGGCGTGACCCCAACGAGAATCCTTCCTACATCGATCTGCCCTACCGCCCCGGTCTGCTCACCCTCATCAGGTAGCAACCTGCTGATCGAGTCGGGGGTGACGCTAGTGTCACCCCCGAAGCCCGGCGTTCTTGCCGCTTTTGCGTGGCCGGGTCGATGAAGCTTACTTGGCGGCGGACGGCTCGCGAACCGTTCGGGCGCTCGACACCTCGCCTGGAGTCGACGCCGCACAGCACATCGGGGCGCTCCAGCGAGCGCCGCCCCCGACCCAGATGAGCGACCCGATCACCGTCCTTGCGTCGATGGCTCCAAAGGCCATGCTGGCCGACCTTGCCGAGAGCTACGAGCTCTGCTCTGGGGCGAGGGTCGCGATCGAGGCTGCCGGTGGCGTCCACGTCAAGCAGCAGGTGCAAGCCGGCGCAGCTTGCGATGTCGTTGTGCTCGCCAGCGACGCTATCGAGCAGCTCGCTCGATTCGGTCACGTTCTTCGTGGAAGCACGCTGGATATTGCGTGTTCGGCGGTCGCAGTTGCCGTGCGTACGGGCGCATTGCGACCCGAGATTGGCAGCGAAGCGGCACTCGAACGCGCTGTGCTCGCGGCCAGTACCATTGGTTGTTCGACGGGACCGAGCGGCGTTGGTCTGATGGCATTGTTCGAGCGTTGGGGCATTGCCGAGAAAGTGCGCGCGCGCATCGTCACGCCTAGGCCGGGAGTCCCTGTCGGGGCCCTCGTAGCGAGCGGCGACGTTGCGCTCGGGTTTCAGCAGCTCTCGGAGCTGATGGACGTCGACGGCATCGACGTGCTCGGTCTTCTGCCTCCGGGTGCCGAGGTCGTCACCACGTTTTCCGCTGGCGTTGCGGCGGCTTCCAACCGGCCCGATCGAGCTCGTGAGCTGGTCGCATTTCTGGCTTCCCCGAGCACGGCTGACGTCAAGCTTCGTCGAGGCATGGCTCCCGTCGTCGGTCGCGCCGAGGGTGCGCGGACGTTGCCAGCATGAACACGCGTATTCGCACCCAGGTCGCCATCATCGGCGCGGGCCCTTCGGGGCTGCTATTGGGGCAGCTGCTGGCGAAGGCCGGCATCGAGACAGTGCTCCTCGAACGACAGACCGGTGAACACGTGCTCGGCCGCATTCGAGCGGGGGTGCTCGAACAGGTGACGGTCGATCTCCTCGACGAGGCTGGTGTCGGGAGCCGGATGCGTCGCGAGGGTCTCGTACACGACGGCTTCGAAGTGTCGTGGCAAGGCGGACGTCGCCGCATCGATCTGCGTGGCCTCACCGGTGGCAAGAGCGTGCTCGTCTACGGTCAAACGGAGCTGACGCGCGACCTCATGCACGCGCGCGCCGCCGCCGAGCTGCCGACGGTGTACGAGGCCAAGAGCGTCGAGATACACGATTTCGACAGCGCGCGACCCCGCGTCACCTATGAGAAACACGGGCAGGCCCATGCGGTCGAGTGCGACTTCATCGCGGGCTGCGACGGGTTTCACGGCGTATGCCGCGCGAGCGTCCCCCGCGGCCGAGTCGCCGAGTACGAAAAAATCTACCCCGTCGGCTGGCTCGGGCTCTTGTCCGACACACCTCCGGTGTCCGACGAGCTCATCTATGTGAGTAGCCCGCGCGGTTTCGCTCTGTGTTCCATGCGCAGCCACACCCGCAGCCGCTACTACGTTCAGGTGCCGCTGAGCGAAAAGGTAGAGAATTGGTCGGACAGTGCCTTCTGGCAGGAACTGCGGTTGCGCTTGGACGAGAAGGCCCGCGACGCGTTGATCACCGGGCCAGCGCTAGAAATGAGCATCGCACCGCTGCGCAGCTTCGTCGCAGAACCGTTGCGTTTCGGACGCTTGTTTCTGGCCGGCGACGCGGGTCACATCGTGCCCCCCACAGGCGCGAAAGGTTTGAATCTGGCAGCTACGGACGTCAAGTACTTGTCGAGCGCGCTGGCGGAACACTACCAAGACCACAGCGACGTAGGACTCGACAGCTATTCCGAGCGCTGCCTGCGCCGCATCTGGCGAGCCGAGCGCTTCTCGTGGTGGTTCACGACCCTCACGCACCAATTTCCGGACCAAGACCGGATTTCAGCGAAGCTTCAGGCCGCGGAGCTCGACTACGTGTTCCACTCGACACACGCCGCGCGGACGGTAGCTGAGAACTACGTCGGCCTACCGCTCGATTTCGGCGAGGTGGAGGCGCACGCATCGTGATCATAGACATCCACGGCCACTACACCACAGCGCCCAAGGCTCTCGAGCGCTGGCGCACCCTACAGATCGCCGCGGCTGGCGATCCCTCTCGGAGCCCGAAGGTCTCGGAGCTGGTCATCAGCGATGACGAGATCCGTGAGACTATCGAGCAGAACCAGCTCGCCCTGATGCGTGAGCGTGGCTGCGATCTGACCGTTTTCAGTCCACGCGCGAGCTTCATGGCCCACCATGTTGGGGACTTCGCCGTCTCTTCGACCTGGGCGGCCGTATGCAACGAGCTCTGCTATCGGGTCAGCGAGCTATTTCCGGATCACTTCGTGCCCGCGGCGATGTTGCCTCAGAGTCCTGGCGTGGCTCCGGACACCTGCATCCCCGAGCTCGTCAAATGTGTCGAGCAGTACGGGGCCGTCGCCCTCAACTTGAACCCGGATCCGTCGGGTGGGCAGTGGACCGCGCCCCCACTCACCGACCGGCATTGGTATCCGATCTACGAGAAGATGGTCGAGTTCGACATCCCCGCGATGATTCACGTGAGCACGAGTACGAACGCGTGTTTTCACACCACCGGCGCGCACTATATCAACGCCGACACGAGCGCCTTCATGCAGCTGCTTCAGGGCGATTTGTTCAACGACTTTCCGACGTTGCGCTTCGTGATCCCCCACGGCGGCGGCGCGGTTCCCTACCATTGGGGGCGCTATCGGGGGCTGGCTCGAGCACTCGACAAGCCTCAGCTCAAGCAGCACCTGCTGAACAACGTGTTCTTCGATACCTGCGTCTACCATCAGCCTGGCATCGACCTGCTGACGAAAGTCGTGCCCGTGGCCAACCTGCTGTTCGGGAGCGAGATGATCGGCGCCGTCCGAGGCATCGATCCCGAAACCGGGCATCACTTCGACGACACCAAGCGCTACATCGAGGCGGCGGCGCTGACTCCAGCAGAGAGGCAGCAGGTCTACTGTGGAAACGCTCGGCGTGTCTACCCGCGCCTCGCTCGCACCCTCGAACGGAAGAGGTCGTAAGCCATGTACGAATTGGGAGTCGTCTATCGCAAGGTCGAGCGCGCGGAGCAGCGGCTCGCAGACGAGCTCGGTGCCTTCGGCAGCGCCACCGTGCACGAAGCCACGGGCCGCGTCGGCATGTTCCAACCCTATCTGCGCCCGATCTACGCAGGGGCGCGCGTCTCTGGCACCGCCGTGACGGTCCTGCTCCAACCCGGGGACAATTGGATGCTGCACGTGGTCGCCGAGCAGATCCGACCGGGTGACATCGTAGTGGCGGCGGTCACCAGCGCATGCACGGACGGCTTTTTTGGCGATCTGTTGGCCACCTCATTCAAAGCTCGCGGCGCGCGAGCCCTCGTGATCGACGGCGGTTGCCGCGACGTGAAAACGCTCACCGACTTGGAGTTTCCGGTTTGGAGCCGCGCGATCAGCATCCGAGGGACCGTGAAAGCCACGCTTGGCTCCGTGAACGTGCCGGTAGTCTGCGCAGGCGCCCTCGTGCACCCGGGGGATGTGGTTGTGGCCGATGACGATGGCGTGGTGTGCGTGCCACGGACGCGGGCCGCGGTCACCCTCGACCGAGCGAACGAGCGCGAAGCGAACGAGCGCGAGAAACGCGCGCGACTCGCTTCGGGTGTTTTAGGCCTCGACATGTATCAGATGCGCGAACCGCTCGCGAAAGCGGGGCTTCGTTACATCGATGGATGACCGGTGAGAATTGCGCTGATTGGCTACGGCGAAGTAGGCCGCATTTTCGGCGAAGACCTCGCGGCTGCCGGCCACGAGCTTGCGGCCTACGACGTCCAGCTGCGGACGGAAGCCTGTCGGTCGCTTGCCGAGCACGCGGCGGCGCACGGCGTGCGGCTTGCCAAGTCCCACGCCGACGCGGTGCGCGTGGCGGAGCTGGTCATTTCTGCCGTTACTGCGAGCCAAAGCGTGGCTGCGGCCACGGCGTGTGCCCGGGCGCTGCCCGAAGGAAGTTTCTTCCTCGATTTCAACTCCGTATCTCCCGCCGCCAAGCTCTCAGGCGCGAGACAGGTGTCAGGCTGGGGAGGCCGCTATGTCGAGGCTGCCGTGATGGCCTCAGTGCCGCCCTACCGGCTCCGAGTGCCCCTCTTGTTGGGCGGGCCGGATGCGACGTTGCTGGCGCCCGTGCTCGAATACCTGGGGTTTGCCAGCAAAGTCGCGAGCAGCGAGTTCGGAGTCGCCAGCGCGACGAAGATGTGCCGCAGCGTCGTTGTCAAAGGTCTAGAAGCTCTGCTCATCGAGAGCTTCACTGCGGCGCGCCACTATGGTGTCGAAGACGCGGTCATTGCCTCGCTCATGGAGACGTTTCCCGGCGTCGATTGGGAGCAGCAAGCGGCGTACTTTTTCCAACGCGTCATCGAGCATGGTCGACGCCGCGGGGAAGAGATGCGTGAAGCGGCCGCCACGGTGCGCGACGCTGGGCTCGAGCCTTGGGGTGCTACGGGCACGGCCGCACGTCAATCGTGGACGGCCGAGTTGGCCGACGCTGGCCTATTTGGCCAGCTGGGGACTCCAGGCTTCGCGAAGAGTGCGGACTGGCGCACCGAAGCCGACCGCATCCTGCGACGAGGCACGAACATCGACGAGGGGGCGATGCGATGACGACGTTCGCGAAGACCCCTGGCTGGCTCGATTGGTGTCCGCATCCGGAGAAGCCCGTGTTCCAAGTGCCTGCCGGAGCGGTGGACGCACACTGTCACGTGTTCGGACCGGGCGTCGAGTTTCCGTTCGCGCCGGAGCGCAAATATACCCCTTGCGACGCGAGCAAGAGCGAGCTCTTCGCGCTGCGTGATCACCTTGGCTTCGCCCGCAACGTGATCGTGCAGGCGACGTGTCATGGTGCCGACAATCGTGCCATGGCGGACGCATGCCAAGCGAGCGGCGGACGCGCTCGCGGTATCGCGACCGTGCGGCGGAGCGTTGGTGACGACGAACTCTTGGCGCTCCACGCTCAAGGGGTCCGTGGAGTGCGCTTCAACTTTCTCAGACGGCTGGTCGACTTTACACCCAAGGACGAGCTGCTCGAGATCGCCGGGCGCGTCCGGGAACTGGGCTGGCACGTCGTGGTCTACTTCGAAGCGCAGGATCTCGCCGAGCTTTGGGATTTCTTCACGGCACTACCCGTCACGCTCGTGGTCGACCATATGGGCAGGCCTGACGTTACGAAGTCCGTCGAGAGTGCGGAGTTCAAGCTGTTTCTGAAGCTGTTGCGGGAGCACGAGCATATTTGGACCAAGGTGAGTTGCCCGGAGCGCCTGTCTGAGAGCGGCCCGCCCGCGCTCGCGGGCGAGCACAGCGCCTATCGCGACGTCGTGCCGTTCGCGCGTCGTCTCGTCGAAGCCTTCCCAGATCGCGTGCTCTGGGGCACCGATTGGCCGCATCCCAACCTCAAGAGTCACATGCCGGACGATGGGCGCTTGGTCGACTTCATCCCGCACATCGCAGTGACGCCCGAATCGCAGCGCAAGCTGCTCGTCGAAAACCCGATGCGGTTGTACTGGCCGGAGGAAATTTGATGGCGCTCGCCAAACCCTACCTCGATATCCCGGGCACGACTATCTTCGATGCCGAACAATCCCGGAAGGGCTACTGGCTCAATCAGTTTTGCATGAGCCTGCTCAAGCCCGAAAACCGAGCTCGCTTCAAGGCGGACGAGCGCGCGTACCTCGACGAGTGGCCCATGAACGAGGCTCAGAAGCGAGCCGTGCTCGAGCGCGATCTGAACCAAGCGATCGCTGCAGGCGGCAACATTTACTTCTTGGCGCGCATCGGAGCTACGGACGGCAAAAGCTTCCAGCAAATGGCCGCCAGCATGACCGGCATGACGGAGCAAGAGTACAAAGACATGATGCTCGCCGGTGGCCGTTCACCGGACGGCAATCGCGTGGTCGGTGAGGACGGGACGGCGCAAGCGCACCGACAGCCGCAAGGCCGTGGTCGACCAGGGTGGGGGTGCTGACGTGGCCCGCATCACCGCCTCCGTTTACACGAGCCACGTGCCAGCGATCGGTGCGGCGCTCGACCTCGGCAAGACAGACGATCCTTACTGGCGCCCGCTCTTCGCGGGCTACGAGGGCTCGAAACAGTGGATGCGTGAGCATCGCCCCGATGTCGTGATCCTCGTCTACAACGACCACGCGACTGCGTTCAGTCTGGATCTGATGCCCACCTTTGCCATCGGCACGGGCGCCGAGTTCCAACCCGCTGACGAAGGTTGGGGGCCGCGGCCGGTACCGAAGGTCGTCGGTCACCCCGAGCTGGCCGCGCACATCGCCCAGAGCGTGATCCAAGACGACTTCGACTTGACGATCGTAAACAGAATGGACGTAGACCACGGCCTGACCGTCCCCCTGAGTCTCCTGTGCGGTCAACCCGAGGTGTGGCCCTGCCAGGTGATCCCGTTCGCGGTCAACGTCGTGCTGTACCCTGCGCCGTCGGGCAGGCGCTGCTACGAGCTGGGTCGCGCCATTCGCAGAGCGGTCGAGAGCTACGACGAACCCTTCGACGTGCAGGTGTGGGGCACCGGCGGCATGAGCCACCAGCTCCAGGGGCCGCGCGCGGGGCTGATTAACCGTGAGTGGGATGAGCGCTTCCTCGATCGCCTGATCGATGACCCGGCTGGGCTGTCGCAAGTACCGCACATCGAGTACGTGCGCGAAGCGGGCAGCGAAGGCATCGAGCTCGTCATGTGGCTGATCGCCCGAGGTGCAATGGCCGATGCCTGCGGCGGACCCCGGCCAGCGGTGGTTCGTCGCTTTTACCACGTCCCGGCTAGCAATACCGCTGTCGGTCATTTGATCTTGGAGGAACCAGCAGCATGACCCTCAACATTGCCCTGGCCGGCGCGGGTGCGTTCGGCATCAAGCACCTGGACGCGTTGCGACGGATCGACGGCGTCAGAGTAATGTCGCTCGTGAGCCGCGAGCTCACGAAGACTCAAGAAGTCGCGACCGAGTACGGGATCCCCCACGCCACCACGGATCTCGGCGATGTCCTCGCGCTGAAGGAGATCGATGCGGTCATCCTCTGCACCCCTACGCAGATGCACGCAGCACAGGCGATCGCTTGTCTCGAAGCCGGCAAGCACGTCCAGGTCGAGATTCCACTGTGCGATTCCTTGAACGACGGGCTTGCCGTGGCTCGGGCTGCCAGGGCAAGCGGGAAGGTCGCCATGTGCGGACACACGCGACGCTTCAATCCGAGTCACCAGTGGGTGCGTAGACGCATCTTGGCTGGAGAGTTCGAGATTCAGCAGATGCACGTGCAAACGTACTTCTTCAGGCGCACGAACATGAACGCTGCCGGCCAGCCTCGTAGCTGGACGGACCACCTGTTGTGGCACCACGCCGCGCACACCGTCGACTTGTTCGCCTACCAGACGCGGAGCCGCATCATCAGGGCAAACGCCATTCAGGGCCCCGTGCATCCCACGCTGGGCATCGCGATGGATATGAGCATTCAGCTGCTTGCTGAAAACGGGGCAATTTGCTCGCTCAGCCTGTCGTTCAACAACGACGGGCCATTGGGCACGTTTTTTCGCTACATCGGTGACACGGGTACGTACGTTGCGCGCTACGATGACCTGGTCGATGGCAAGGAGCAGAGCATCGATGTTTCAAAAGTAGCCGTGTCGATGAACGGTATCGAGCTGCAAGATCGTGAGTTCGTCACTGCCGTTCACGACGGTCGTGAGCCGAACGCGAGTGTTGCCGAAGTGCTTCCATGCTACGAAGTGCTCGATCAGCTCGAGAAACAGCTCGCGTGAAGACCAGGAAACTCGGGCCCTTCGATGTTGCTGAGGTTGGCCTCGGTTGCATGAACCTGAGTCACGCCTATGGGGTGCCGCTGGCTGCCGAAGCGGCTGAAGGCGTGCTCGTCGAAGCGCTCAGCCGCGGTGTGACGCTGTTCGACACCGCCGCGCTCTACGGCTTCGGAGCCAATGAGGAGTTGCTAGGCCGCGTGCTCGGCCCTCATCGGGCACGGCTGGTACTTGCCACCAAGGGCGGGATGACCGGAGTGGATTTCCCGGAGGGTAAAAAGCGCGTGATCGACGGACGTCCGGCGTCGATTCGGCGCGATTGTGAGGCGAGTCTCAAGCGCCTGAGGGCTTCGGTGATCGACTTGTACTACTTGCACCGAGTCGATCGTGTGCGCGGTGTGCCGATTGAGGACTCAGTCGGCGAAATGTCACGGCTGGTTACGGAGGGTAAAGTACGGGCGCTGGGTCTATCCGAGGTCTCGCAACACACGCTGCGGCGCGCTCACCGCGTCCACCCGATCGCAGCGCTGCAAAGCGAATACTCGCTCTGGACGCGCAATCCCGAGCTCGGGGTGCTCGCAGCCTGCCGCGAGCTCGGCGTGGCGTTCGTAGCGTTCAGTCCCCTCGGACGCGGCTACTTGGGCGGCGCGCTCACGGATGTAAGCGCGCTCGTCGAGAAGGATATTCGGCGCCCGATGCCGCGCTTCTCACCGCAAAACTACCCGAAGAATCTAGTGTTGCTCGATAGTTTCAGTCGCGCCGCGCGCGAGATTGGCTGCAGCATGGCTCAGCTCGCGCTTGCCTGGCTGCTTTCTCGCGGCGATCACGTGATCCCCATCCCCGGCACGACGAACAGAACGCACCTGATCGAGAACCTCGGCGCGACAGACGTAACCGTCACTGCCGAAATGATCGCGCGCCTCGATGCCTCGATCAATCAACGAACCGTCACTGGGGCGCGCTATGCGCCCGAAACCTTGGCCGAAATAGATTCCGAAGACTTCAACTGAAGCAGCTCGCTGCTGTTTACGGCAACGAGAGACTTAGACGCCTACAGAGCCCACCCGCCCGAGGGGGCGTCAACCCTGTCACTCCCCGTGGTTGCCACTCCTCGCTACCCTCGTCACACCTTGGAGTAGGCATGACGATAGAGCTGATTCACGCAATCGTTCGCCAAACCACCATCCTCATCGCCCAGCTGGCCACGTCCGGCGGGTGGCGCGCACCGTTGGCTCAAGTCGCGGACCAGGTGTTCCAAGATCTGGCGACTGAGCTCGAACGACAGGGTGTCAGCCGCAAGGTCAGCGCGGACATGTTCGGCATGGGCTTGCGCACCTACCAGAGGAAGATGCGGCGCGTCACCGATGCCGTGATAGAACGCCGTCCTTCGCTGTGGGAGGCCGTGCTGGACTACCTGCGCCGTCGCGGCATCACGTCACGTGCAGAGATTCTGCGAGAGTTCGCCGACGACGACGATGTCTTGTTGCGTGCCGTGCTGTTCGATTTATGCGATCGCCGCTTGGTGTTTCAGGCGGGTCAAGGCACGCAGACGGTGTACCGTGCCGTCTCGGCAGACGAGGATGGTGCACCGGGAGCGCTGCGGTCGGGCGAGGGGGTCGACGAGCTGGTTTGGGCAATCGTCTACCGAGAGGGTCCGCTCTCCCGCGATCGACTGACGCAACAGACACACCTCGATACGGTCGAACTCGAGGGTGTCCTCACGCGACTGGTAGCTACGGGGCAAATAGAGAGCATTGGCGACGAACCGAACGTCAACTATCGCGCTGGGAATCTCTACGTGCACCTTGGTTCTCCCCGTGGCTGGGAAGCCGCGGTTTTCGATCACTACCAGGCCGTGGTGAAGACGGTTCTGTGCCGACTGCGGGAAGAAGGCGCGATTCCTACGGTCTTGGACCAAGTTGGCGGCAGCACCTACACGCTCGATGTCTGGCCAGGGCATCCTCTGGAACACCACGCCTGCGACACTCTGAGCCGGCTTCGGAGTTCGCTCGTCGAACTGCGGGAACGCGTGGAGAAGTACAACGCGGACCACCAAAGGCCCAACACGTACACACAAGTCGTGACCTACGTGGGCCAGTGCCTGATTCCGCAGGACACTGGAGGGAACGATGCCGCTTAAGTCGGTGCGCTGGCTGGCTGTCGTTGTGGGTGGGCTTCTCTATGCAGGAGCCTGCGGCGAAATCGGTCCAAGCATCGGAAGCGAGACCAACTTCCTTTCGAGCTGCGACGCCACGTGCGATGAGGGGCTCACGTGCCTCTGCGGCGTGTGCACGCAACCTTGTTCCGAGAGCGATGAATGCACCGCGCTGGGTTCCGGCACCGAGTGCACGGCGGAGATAGAACCCCCACCCGATCGCGTCTGCCCGCAAGAAGAGACGGCATTCTGCGACCGTCCTTGCAGCGCAGATGCCGACTGTGCCTCGCTCGGCGCGGCGTTCCGCTGTCAAAATCGCCGCTGTCGGGAACTGGATGACCTGGCGCCGGCGCCCACGACCTGCATGGCAACGACGCTGTCGATCGGCGAGAACGAACGTACGGTACAGGTGGGCGACACGACACGCGACTACGTCGTGTACGTTCCGGAGAGCTTCGCGGGCGACAGGGCAGTGCCGCTGATCCTCGATTTCCATACGCTTGGGGGCGACCCCGCGGGCGAAGCCACGAATTCTGGGTACCGAGAGCTGGCTGACCGAGAAGGGTTCATCGTAGTGTGGCCCGCGGGCATCGACGGTGCTTGGAATATTGGGCCGTGTTGCACTACCTCGCGCGAGGTCGACGACGTGGCGTTCGCGCGGGCACTGGTCGAAAGCGTGCAGGCGGAAGCTTGCATCGACGCCAAGCGGATCTACGCGGCGGGCGTGGCGATGGGCGCGGGCATGGCCTACCAGCTAGGTTGCAACGCTGCGGACGTCTTCTCGGGGATTGCGGCGAGTTCTTTCGACTTGTTGGCGGAGGCAGACCAACCCTGCCAGCCGAGCGAGCCGCTTACGGTGATCTCGTTCCGTGGTACGGCGGACGTCTTGGTCCCCTACGAAGGTGGGGCGCAGCCGGCACCGAATCTGCCTGGAGTCACCATGAACTTCATGGGAGCCGTCGGTACTTTCGAGCGGTGGGCGGAGCTGAATCAGTGCAGCGGAGCTGCCAGCGAAGCAGATTCTGACGGTTGCTCGACCTACTCGAACTGCGCTGGCGGCGTGAGTGTGACGTTGTGCACCGTCGAAGGTGGCATGACGGAATGGGGGAGCGCTGAGGTTGGCTGGGCAACGTTGACCCAAGACCCCATGCCCTGACGTTGCCGGACGCTCGAGCTAGCCTCGAGCCTTAGCGCAGCCTTAGAGCCCTCTTAGGCGACCGCCAGCAGCCGGTGAAGGAGTTCTGCATTCTGTAGCAGCTCCGCGCTGGACGCGCGGTGCGCGATGCGGCCGCGATCGAGCACGATGGCGCTGTCGGTGAGCGCGAGCGCGAGGCGTGCGTGTTGTTCGACGAGAATGACCGTCATGCCTGCGTGCGTAACCAGTTCGCGCACGATGCGTTCGAGATCACGTACAATGACCGGCGCCAAGCCTTCGGTGGGCTCATCGAGCAATAACAGTCGCGGGTTCAATACGAGTGCCCTGCCGAGCGCGAGCATCTGTTGCTCGCCGCCCGAAAGCTGATTCCCGAAGTGTGAACGGCGTTTCGCGAGCGACGGAAACAGCTGGTAGACCCGCTCGATGTGCCATGGGCCCGGTTGCGCCACGGCCGTCAGGTGTTCCTCGACAGTGAGCGAAGGGAACATCCCGCGCTCCTGGGGTACCCAGCCGAGCCCGAGCCCCGCCCGGCGATGGACTGGCACCCGAGCGAGGTCCCGACCCCGCCAGTGGATCTTGCCCGCATGCAGCGTCGTGAGGCCCATGAGTGTCATGAGCAGGGTCGTCTTACCCACGCCGTTCCTGCCTAGAACCGCCAAGCTTTCGCCCTGAGCCAGTGACAGCGAGGCTCGTTCGATGACTACGGCCTCTCCGTAGCCCGCGGTCACGTTCTCCAGCGTGAGGAGTTCAGCCATGTCCGGACTCCCCCAAGTAGACTTCACGCACATGACGATCGGCGGCGATCTCGGCAGGTACTCCCTCCGCCAGCACCGTGCCCTGCGCGAATACGGTGATTCGCTCGGCGAAACGGAACACGAGATCCATGTCATGCTCGATCAAAAGGATGCTTACGTCGGAGGGAAGCCGATCGATGACGCTGAAGATCTCCGCGCTCGTGTGCGACGGCGTGCCCGCCGCTGGCTCGTCGAGCACCAGCACGGTCGGACGGGTCGCGAGCGCCAGCGCAATTTCGACGAGACGCTGCTTGCCGTAAGAGAGCCAGCGGGTAACGCTGTCAGCCTCGCTCGATAGCGAGAGTCGCGCTAGCAAGTCACGAGCCTCGTCGATGGTGTCGCGTTGGCGCGCCACGGTCTGATGCCACACGTAGGTCAAACCCTTCCGCTCGGCGATCGCGAGCACGACTGACTCGAGCACGGTCAAACCCGGGAACAGGGTGTTGATCTGGAAAGTGCGCGTCAGACCGCGCTTGACACGCTCGTGCTGGGGCAGGTGCGTCACACGCGCTTCCCCCAAGAAGACCTCGCCGCTCGTAGCAGCGAGTACGCCCGTGAGCAGATTGACGAAGGTGGTCTTGCCGGCTCCGTTCGGACCGATCAGAGCGTGGCGTGCCCCGCGTTCCAGACGAAAATCGATGGCGTTGTTCGCGACGAACCCACCGAATTTCTTCGACAATGCTCGCGTCGAAAGTGCCGCGTTCATGAGTTCCTCCGGCGCAGTCGTGCACTCAAGTGGTCGACCACACCGAGGATCCCGCCCCGCGCAAGCAGGACCGTCATCACGAGTAGTAGACCGATCCAGAATTGCCAGTAGACGGGGCTCTGTCCGGAGAGGAAGTCTTGAGCCACCATGAACACGGCCGTGCCTACGAGCGCACCGTAGAGGCGGCCGGTCCCTCCGAGCACCAGCATGATCAAGAGCTCTGCCGAGCGCTGAAACCCCAGCACCTCGAGGCCGACGAACTGGGTCGTCTGGGTCAACAAGGCGCCCGCGACGCCTGCGAGCAGAGCCCCCAGTGTGAACACGCGCACTTGCAATCGGCGCACCGACAGGCCGAGCGCTGGCAGCCGGCGCCCTCCCTCGCGCAGGCCGCGAAGTGCGAGACCAAAAGGCGAATACACCAGCCGTCGCACCACACAAAATGCGGCGAACAGCAGCGCCAGACTGTAGACATACGCCGTGCTGCCGTCGAAGCCGAATTCGAAGACCCCGAGCAGTTTGCCCATGCTGACCCCAGCCAGGCCATCGACGCCGCCCGTCAAGCTGGCAGCTTTGTTGGCTGCTTCGTACAACACGAGCCCGATGCCGAGCGTGAGCATCAGTCGCGCCAAATCTTCGCCGCGTACCACGAGCCAGCTCACCGAATAGCCGAGGGCTCCCGCCAGTGCGCCTGCTAGAACTAGCCCCGTGAGCGGTTCATTCCAGCCGTGCATGGCGCAGAGACCCGCCGTGTAGGCTCCCACACCGAAAAAGGCAGCGTGCCCCAGCGAGAGGATACCCGCGTAGCCCAGGACGAGATCGAGCGAGATTGCGAACAGCGCGGTGATGAGGATCTGGCTGCCCAGCACGAGGTAGCCGGGTAGCAAGAAATACGAACCAATAGGGACGAGCCAGAAAACAATTTCACTGCGTCGCCAGCGGCCGTGGGTCAGCGAGCTTTCCACGCTCGTGTCGGGACTTGCGCGCGCCATGGTCTCGTCGTGCGTCATGAGCGCTTCCCGTAGAGGCCTGCCGGGAAGAATACGAGCAGCACGACCATTAGAACGTAGATGACGAACGAGCCAATCGCCGGCACGTAGTACTTGCCGAGAGCATCGAAAACGCCGAGCAAGAGTGCCGCTGCCAGAGAACCCGGGATCGAGCCTGCCCCCCCAACGCTGACGACTACCAGGAAGTAGACCATGTACTTGAGGGGGAACGTTGGGTCCAGCCCAAGCACATCTATGCCGAGCGCCCCGCCGAGTCCGGCCAGGCCGGAGCCGAGCGCGAACGTCAACGAGAACACGCGGCCGACGTTGATTCCGACGCCGAGCGAGACCTGCTGATTGTCGACGGCCGCGCGCACCTGCGCGCCGAAGCGCGTACGCTTGACGAGAAAGGCGAGTAGCGCAGCGATCAGCGCCACGACGGCGATCAGGAATGATCGATAGATGCCGAGGTCGAATCCGTGGATGCGCCATTGGCCCTGCAAGAACTCCGGCAGTCGCACCGGCTGCTGCGAGGGGCCGAAGCAGTAGCTGGCTGTAGCGACCGCCACGAAGGTCAGACCGATGCTGAACAGCACCTGGTCGAGGTGGCTAGCGGCGTACAGGCGCCGGTAGAGCGTGCGCTCGAGCACGATACCCGCACCGCCCGCGGCGACGAACGCGAGAGGCAACGTGACTAAGAACGGCACGCCCAGCCGCTGCATGGTCAGCGCGCACACGTATCCCCCGAGCATCGCGAAGGCGCCGTGCGCAAGGTTCACGAAGTTCATTAGACCGAGCGTGACCGAGAGCCCCACGCTGATGAGAAACAGCAGGCTGCCATACGCAGCGCCGTCGAACAGGACGCCGATCAGGTCAGCCAGCACGATGACTTACTTGCCAGGGTCCTTGACCTTGGCGACCTCGTCGAACTCGACGTTGTAAAGCTCGCTGCCAACCTTTTCGACGCGGCGGACATAGACCGTTTGGATCACGTCGCGTGTCGCAGGATCGATCGTGAGCGGGCCGCGCGGGCTGTCCAGCTTCATGCCCTTCAAGGCTTCGATTGCCTTGTCCCCGTCGATCTTCCCTTGCAGCTTCTCGATCACTTGCACTATCGCGGCCATGCCGTCGTACCCACCCACGGCCATGAAGTTGGGTCGCTGTCCCCCGCTGACCTCCCCGTAGGCTTTGACGAATGCCTTGTTTTCGGGCGAATCATGGGCTGCCGAGTAGTGATGAGTCGTGATGACGCCGAGCGTCGCATCCCCCATCGCCGCCAGTACGTGATCGTCCGTCAAATCGCCGGTAGCCAATAGCTTG
>Ga0315910_10001939_pt1 | contig 18615 bp, 13 predicted proteins | sample EdamamesoilMG_FD_204470 | JGI IMG/M metagenome (GOLD analysis project Ga0315910, IMG submission 204470) | Garden soil microbial communities collected in Santa Monica, California, United States - Edamame soil | ecosystem: Environmental > Terrestrial > Soil > Garden | place: USA: California...
AGATTTTTCAACTTGTATGGCGATCCGGTATTCTGGAGTAAACAGCAAAGTTTTATTTTCAACCTGATGAGCTTTGTGAATTGCACAAAGTACCCGGTTTCCCTGTTGTATTCGTTGATGACCCTGGGGCCCGTGCTGTTGATCCTGGCATGGATGGAAAAAAGAGAACTCACACGGCTAAAACCCCTGGTTGTATTCGGACGTGTGCCGTTGTTCTATTACATTGTTCATTTCTACATCATTCACAGTGTTTCATTAGCAGCTTACATGATCACGTATCATAAATCTTTTGCTGAAGTTGATCTTCACTTCAGTAAGAGCTTTGGCGGAATTCCATTCGGTACCGGCTATCCGCTGGGTATTGTTTACGTGATATGGATCAGTATTGTGTTGTTGTTATATCCGCTTTGCGTCTGGTATAACAACTACAAGAGTGTACACAAACACAAGTGGTTAAGCTACCTGTAAAAGAAAAGGTCCCGCATAAGCGAGACCTTTTCTTTTAAGGACTTGTAATGCCACCTTACATGCCCATTGGAAACGCAGGCGATATATACGCCTTCAATTGTATAAAATGCGGATGGCCCGATAGCATGAACACGATCGGGCCCTCCGCAGAATTTTAATTCTTCAGGAATTTATAATGTCTTCTGACATTGCCATTTTTAACACGGGCGATGTACAGACCCGGCTTCAGTTCACTGACATCATGTACGATTTTCCAGTCATCGATCGGATCAATACTCTTGTTGTACAAACGTCCATTGATATCGACTACTTCAAAAGTTACATGATCTTCAAAGAGCACTAACTCTTCTTCCAAAGAGAGATCGATCGTTAATGTTTTTGATACCGGATTCGGGAACAAGCCGGCACGACCCTGACTTTCACTAATGTCAACCAGATCCGGAGCTTTGGCTGATGCCTGACGGGCTAATGTCATACTGGCTCCAGCCTTGCTTTCGATGGCATCAAGATCAAATCCATCTGCTGCATTGTTGAAGGCATAAGGTCCGTTTGGGATACAGCTGTTTACGTCTCTGCGCCTCGCCATGGGATCCGTTCGATCTACTACTTTAACATATTTGATCCAGTCGAATCCGGTGACCTGGAAATCAAAATCGGTATCCAGTTTGGCGTTGCAGTTTGTGAAGGGGTTCTGGGGACTGGTCCGGCCGAGGGAACTCCAGGTTGTTCCATCCTGTGAAACATAAACTTCCGCTTGTTCAGGATTGTGGTAGAAGGAAGGGTTTCCATAAGACGTTTCAAATACATGGAAATCAAAACCAAGGTCGTTACAGAGGGGCTGATCAAATGCCAGTGTGATTGACCCGCCAAAGCCAAGCGTAGTAAATCGAATACCCCGGTCAGCATTGTCAAAGTTATCCGCCATGTATAATGCATTAGAAGGATCACTGCGGTCGGCCGGAATCGATAGTCCATCCTTACGGGTACCTTGCTGGAATTCAACAACCTGGGTAATCAGGTTTTCATAACTACATGAAAAATCATCTTTGATATAAAAGGAATTTATAACGTCATCGTAATCGGCATATGGATCGGTATAAACATCTGGAAGCAATTGATACGAGCCATCTCCTAGATTAAATACAAAGGATGAATAGTATCCTGTACCATAAAATTTATTCCCGCTGAATACTAAAATTGAATGATCTGAAAATGAAACTGGCGGAGGGTCCACTGACAGTACCTCATACGCCAGTGTCTGCGTATCAAAAGAATACATCCGCGCGCGATAATCAGAAGTACTATAGGTAAATCCATAAACCTGGTTTGATTTCACAGCAAGCGGTATCCGGGGAAACGTAATATTTGAGGGATATAGAAAATCATGACGGGGAATCACCGTATTTGTTATCGGATCGTACTGAATCAACTTAGTCACCTGATAGTTAAAGCCCGCGCCAATACCATAAATTAAATTGTTAACGGTTGAAAGTTTAATACCCGTTCCGCTCGTACTGGCATTCAGGATAAGTTTTACCTGATAGGTTGATGTGGATGGATTAAATTCAAATAACACGCCATGATTGTTAGGACCTCCGTAATAGGTTGATCCATATATTTTTCCATTCAGGAGTGCCAGTTTGCCAACGGGGAGAATTCCGGTTGCTGGATCAGTGAATTCGTGAATGCTGGTATACGCGTTCGTTCCGAGGTTAAAGGCAAACATCTCGCCCGTGTTTCCCTGCTTCCAGGCAATACCATACAATGTGTTGTCAATAGCCAACAGGGTACCCTCGGGATAACCTTCTGGATAGAAATCGGGTGTACACCCACCGCATTGCAAATGATGTAAAACTGAAAGCTGCAACGTTACCGGATCAAGTTTAAACAATACGCCATGTCCGAATAATCCACCTTCCGCGGTAAGTCCATAAAACTGATTGTTAACTTCAATCAAACAGGTTGGTTTTTTTCCAAGCGGAAAATAATTGAATGATGCCCTATCCTGGTATTGTAGTGTATTGATATCCAAACTAAAAATCGTTCCATCATGTCCCAGCCCTCCCTGTCGCGTCATTCCCCAGAATGTACCGTTATCGGGTTCTAAAAAACCAAAGGGTTCCCAGCCTGACTCTTCGGTAAATTCATGTACGGTTGTGTATTGAAGTGTAGCCGGGTCAAACGAGTACAGTGTACCTTTTCCGTTGGCTCCACCGGTTGGAGAAACCCCATAGAGTATACCGCCAAAATTTTGAAATGTGCGGCCTTGTGAGCTACTGTTATAATCAATCAATTTTCGCAATACTGAAGTTGCCGGATCATACTCAAACAACACACCCTGGTTGAAATTTCCACCACCCTCTGTAATGCCGAGGAACTTGCCGTTGTGCAATACCAGGCTGCCAATGGGTAGACTTCCGGTAACATTGGACTTGAAATCAATTTTCTTCTCGAATGCATGCGTGGCAATGTCATACGCGAACAAGGTACCGTGCAGGAATTGTCCACCCGATGCCGCTACCCCGTATAGTTTTCCATTGAGGTGGGTAAGGCCACCGCGCGGATAACGCCCCGTAAGCTGATGATCGAATTGAAAGAGTACCGTATACGTGACAGCATTCGGGTCGAATTCAAAAATTGCGCCCGCCCATTTTGTACCTCCATTGTAGGTCATACCGTAGAATTTGCCGCCCACCAATACAAGGCCCGTACAAGGACTAGGGATTGTAACCTCCCGCTTGAATTCGCTGGTCACTGGATTAAAGGAATATACGGCTCTACCCAAACCATCAATAATTCCATATAGCTTGCCATTGTATTCGGTTAGCCGGCTCAGCGGTCTTCCAAAATCACTATAAAACTCAAATGTTATTTTGGTATCAGTCGTTCCGGTTACGGGATCAAACTCAAACAAAACACCCTGATTATTCTGCCCTCCACCCAACGTTATTCCATAAAATTTACCGTTGCCCGAAAACCGGCACAAACCATAGGCCTCATGAATATTTCCGTAATAACCTTCGCGGTTAGATCCGCCTCCTCCCGGAAAAATTACGTTGACAACGTCCGTATTGTCAGCACTCATTTTGAATATTGATCCACTTCCGCGCTGACCGCCCGAAGTAGTACCCCAGATATCCTGGGCGCGAGATTGATAAACGACAACCGACATCATCAAAACCAATACAAGAACGGGTCTTGCAACAGGGCGCATTTCAAGGCGAGACAGTCGCCTGAGGAAGGTGTTTTTGAATTTCATACAAATGGGATTAAAGACAATGTAAAATGTACAAGTACTAACTACGATCAAGAATATAGGTGGACATAGCTACTTTTCCGTGAGCCATGTCCACCGCAATTTTTACTCTTTCAGAAATTTATAATGTCTTCTGACATTACCATTTTTAACGCGGGCGATATAAAGACCCGGTTTCAGTTCGCTCACATCGTGAATTATTTTCCAGTCATTGACCGACCCGCTCTTCTGATTGAGCAAACGTCCGTTCAGATCCATTACCTCAACATCCGCGTGGTCCTCGAAGAGTACCATCTCTTCTTCCTGCGAGAGGTCGATAGTTACCGTTGTTATGGCTGGGTTTGGATACAAGCCGCCCCTAGCCTGAGCAGGCTCGACATCGACAACGTCCAGCGCTGAAGCACGCGCTGCCATGCGAGCCGAACTAAGTGTTGAACTTACTGCTTTACTTTCAATGGCATCAAGGTCAAAGCCGTCTGCTGCATCGTTAAAAGCATAAGGACCGTTGGGAAGGCACGTATTGGCTTCTCTGCGTTTAGCAAGGGGATTTGAAATATCCCTGACCTTGACATACTTGACCCAGTCCAGACCGGAAGTTTGGATATCAAATTCAGCATCCATCTTGGCACTGCATTGTACTGAAGGCTCTGCCGGGTTGGAAACACCTACGGAAAACCAGGTGGCACCGTCTTTTGAAACAAACAATTCAGCTTGTTCCGGGTTATGATAAAAAGAAGGATTACCGTACGATGTTTCGATCACTTGAAAATCACTCCCCTCAGTATCGCAGAGTGGGTGATCAAATGACAGCGTAATTGAACCACCGAATCCGAGCGTAGTGAACCCGATGGTGCTTCGGTTGTAATCAAAATTATCCGCTATGAACAACGCATTTTCAGGAATGCTTTTTTCTACAGCAACCGGCTGCAGGTCTTTCCGCAGACCCTGAGAAAAATCTACCACTTCCGTGATGACACTTTCGGATGAACAGGCTTCTTTTATAAAAAGCGAATTGACCCCTCCAATAAAATCGAACCAGCCAAAATACTCCTCCGAACTTGTTCGCGTCTGGAGATTAAATCGGGTAATGTATCCAGAGGAACCGCCTGCGTAAAGCTTTGTATCATCCACCTCAAAAAGGACTCCCGCTCTGGAGAAATTATGCGATAGTATCTCAACCTGGTTGGTAGCGATATCGAAAGAAAAAATCCGATCGCTATAGTTTGTTCCACCGGTCAATTGACCGTATAGTTTTCCACCCTTCCACAGCAATGCTCCCTTTGGTTTCCTGCCGTCTGCACTGGACTGGAATGTGTATTTAACGGTAGAAGTATTGGCTACGGGATCGTATTGAATTAACATACCATTACCCGTCAGGGTATTATCTGAAACACCATAGATGGCGTTGTTCGTGGCGGTAAGTCTGACATTTGATCCGACTACATTCAGACCCAATCGCATTTTTACGGAATATGTCGAGGTAGCCAGATCATACTCGAAGAGCGTGCCCGCAGCGTACCATTCGCCAACACGCGTTGTACCGTAGAGCTTTCCGTTAAGCAACGTCAACTGGCCTACCGGCATCACACCACCACCACTGGGATTAAACTCGTGAAGCCGGGCATATTTTCCAGTAAGTAAATCATAGGAAAACAGTTCACCGGTACTCTGCGTCATGGTAATGCCATACAATTTATTTTTATGTACCAGCAACGCTCCTTCATAAGGTGAAATTCCATAGAAGTTTTCGAAGCAGTGTTCACAAGAGAAATGATGTACCGCTGAAAGTTCAGAAGTAGCAGGATCAAACTTAACGATCGTGCCCCGGCCAAATTCACCACCTGCCCCCGTGATCCCGTAGAATTTATCATTCGCCTGTACCAAAGCAGTTAGTCTTTTTCCATATATCCCATACGCTACTGAACCTTGATTCGTAACCTCATGCGTTAGCGTATTGTATCTGAAAAAAATACCTCCATTGTCAGACCCTCCATACTTCGTCATACCCCATAAATAATCACCGTCCTGGGCGAGTATACCAAAGGGTGCGCTTCCGAACTCGTCCGAAAAATCGAACAACTCGGTTAATTGGCCGGTTGACGGATCAAGTGAAAACAAGCTGCCTTTATTATGGATACCACCGGTAGTAGAAAGACCATACAACGTTCCGCCTATATTCTGAAAGAATCTGCCTTGTGACGCATTGTTGTAGTCAAGCAATTTCCGAAGCGTTTGAGTTATGGGATCGTATTCAAATAAAATACCCAGGTCGTTCGCTCCCCCGCTTTCGGTAACACCAAATAATTTTCCATTGTATAACGTGAGGTTGCCCACTGGAACACTGCCGTTAATGTTTCTGTGAAAGTCGATCGTTTTCCGGAACTCACCGGTAGCTAACGTATATTCAATCAATGTTCCCTGTCCATACTTTCCTCCGGAAGCCATGAGGCCATATAACTTTCCGTTCAAATACGTGAGCCCTGCACGTGGGTAGCGACCGGTTTGATAATGGTCAAACTGGAATAAAACCGTATAGGCGGATGATTGCGGATCAAACCGAAAAATGGCTCCGGCCCATTTTGTTCCACCATTATAGGTCATGCCATAAAATTTCCCATCAACCAGAACGAGTTCGGTGCAGACACTGGGTATAATAACTTCGTGCTTGAACTCGCGGGTAGCCAGATTATAGGAGAATACAGCACGTCCTAATCCGTCTATCGCTCCATAGAGTTTACCATTATATTCCTGCAGATTTCCCAACGGCCTTCCATCACCATAGTAATTGAAATGCGTGCGCGATGACACGCTACGCGTGATGGGATCGAATTCAAAAAGAACGCCTTCGCCACCGCTTCCGCCGTCCAATGAAAAACCATAGAACTTTCCATTTGAAGCCTTAACCAGCCGATAATGATATAGGTCCGTATAGGAATACTCAGTATTATTTGTACCACCGGAAGGTAAGGGTACGTACAAATTTTGCTCGGATGATTGTGTTATAAATCGGAATATCCCACCGGCCGTACCACCATCACCGGGGTCAGTTCCCCACAGCTCCTGCGCCTGAGCGGGCTTTGCATATAAGGTGGCCGACAATAAAATAACAGAATAAATTATTCTACACCGGTCCATTCCTGCCTGGAATCCGGATAAACGGGCTTTGTTGAATTTCATAAGAGGGTAAGATTAAAATCATATAGATAGTTTATAAACAGTGATTCACTATAGCCGAAGAAAGGCTATTGGCCCTTCCGCATCAACATCAGTTAGGCGGGCCGGTAACTCCCGAATTTTCCTACCGAACCTGCGATGGTCGTTACGCCATACAGTGTGCCATTGAAATCTTTAAAGAATTTCCCTTGTATATCAAGGTTGGGGCAAGACAGTCGCCTCAGGGGGGTAAAAATTAAATTCATATAGGGGTAAGATTAAAGACATATCACATCGAGCATCAAAAACAACAAGATTTAGACAGTTTACTTGGGTAAGCGGACGAATTTAAGGCGTTCATAGCCAGATAGCAATGAATACCTTCGATTTAATTTCCAGCAAAGAAAAAGGCTGTCTTGACAAAAGGCTGTCTTGACGAAGGCAACATCAATAACCGTGTAGATAAAAGCTCCCGACAAAGAAGTAGCGATGACGGCTATCGGCTAATGTGCTCAGTTGTTAACGCATACATGACGTACCTGCGATTGAGGTAAATTGCGAAATCGTCCGCGTGCGATCACCTTATGGTCGAATCTTCCCTTGAAATAATCCATCCGTAAAATTCAGAACATCTGCCGGATTTTCCATATAGCTCCAGTCTTGTTTTACAGACATTTCAAAAATCCCCTCAATATGTTTCTTCTTCGGATTGTAGTCTGATATCACCAATACTCCCGAAGCGGCAGGATTGAGTTTATAAGTCGTTGTGAGAACATCACCCCCAATGGTTGTGTAATAATACCCTTGTTGTTTTTCCAGCGGGTAGGTACCGATACCGTTAAACTTTATTCTCATCCCCACTACTTCAGTATTTGCAGGGTCCGAAATACCTTCGATTACCAAGGTATCTTTCGTATCGTCCAAGTATATCCGCGCGGCACCGGTCCAGGTTTGACCGTTGCGCTTTACCGATACAAAATTTTCACCAGGAGCACTTTCATTTTCGCTGCAGGATACCGCAACGACCAAAACAAGAATTAACGATACAACCTGTTTCATAAATGTTCTTTACCTATAAGACACATCATCGTGCATATGGGTTGGAACGATTATACTTCAGGCAACCTTCCAACCTACATCCGCTCGGGTACATCAATTCCCAGCAAGGCCATGGAACGTTTTATGGCATCGGCAATTGCAGTTGAAAACGCTATTCTGAATTTCAATTTTGACTGATCGGTTTCATTGAAGATCGGGATGCTTTGATAGAACTGGTTGTATTCTTTCCCTAACTCATAGGCGTAATTGGCAATCACAGCGGGTGAGTAATCTTTTGCGGCTTCCCGTACTTTACTTTCAAAAGCGCTTAGTACCTGCAAAGCCTCACGCTCAGCGGGCTCGAGTGTGGTAACCGCATTGAGGTCATCTGCTGTAACACTGATGTTCATGCTCTCCGATTTGCGGATGATCGCGCGAATACGTGCATGCGTATATTGAATGAACGGGCCGGTGAATCCTTGCAACTGAATAGACTCATTCGGATCGAACAACATGCGCTTCTTCGGATCTACTTTCAGCAGAAAGAATTTCAATGCTCCGAGTCCGGTCATGTTGAACAGCTTTTGCATTTCATCATACGCCATGTCATCGAGCTTGCCCAGTTCACGAGATTGCTTCTCGGCTTCCTCCACCATTTCATCCATCAGGTCATCGGCATCTACTACCGTTCCCTCACGCGATTTCATTTTTCCGGAGGGAAGATCAACCATGCCATACGACAGATGGAAGCAACGTTTTGCCCAATCATAACCGAGTTTACTCAGAATGAGGAACAATACTTTAAAGTGGTACTCCTGTTCATTCCCAACCGTATATACCTGCCCAACGATTTTCGGAAAGTCTCTGAAACGCAGAATAGCCGTGCCGATATCCTGCGTCATGTATACCGAAGTGCCATCCGAACGAAGCAGTACTTTTTGGTCAAGGCCATCGGCAGTAAGATCTACCCAAATGGAACCATCTTCTTTCCGGAAAAATATTCCTTTCTCCACGCCTTTCAATACCTCTTCCTTACCCAACAGGTATGTGTCTGATTCGTAGTACAACTTCTCGAAGTCAACGCCCATGCGTTTGTAGGTAACTCCAAATCCATCGTATACCCAGCCGTTCATGGTTTTCCACAGCGCGATAGTTTCCGGATCTTTTTGTTCCCACTGCCGAAGCATCTCGGAAGCGAGCTTCATGATCGGGGCTTCTTTCTCAGCTTCCTCCTGCGTTGAACCTTTGGTAACCAAAGTACTAATCTGCGCTTTGTATGCTTTATCAAACTCTACGTAGTACTTCCCAACCAGCTTGTCTCCTTTCAATCCGGAGCTTGCCGGTGTTTCGCCATCACCGTATAGTTTCCATGCGGCCATGGATTTACAGATATGAATGCCTCGATCGTTGATGATCTGTACTTTATGAACTTTATATCCATTGGCTTTATAGATCTCGCTTACACTCCATCCGAGAAAGTTATTCCGCAGGTGACCCAGGTGCAGCGGCTTATTCGTATTCGGTGAAGAATATTCAATCATGATCTCTTCACCATTATCGGGAAGCTGACCATAATGCGGGTGTGCATAAATGTATCGGAGCATGTCTGTCCATACCCTATCACTCAGTGACAAATTCAGAAATCCTTTAACCACATTGTATTTGCTGACAATGCCTGAGTTCTGCACCAGATGTTCACCCAGCATCTTCGCGGTATCTTCGGGACCCTTGCGTGAAATTTTTGTGAGCGGAAAACACACTACCGTATGCGATCCTTCAAATTCAGCGTTTGTCGGCTGAAGCTGAATGTTGTCAACCGATTGATTAAAAACAGCGGATACCGATTTTTGAATTTCGGAACGCAATAAAACATCTAAGTTCATACTCTGCTATCTGACAAAATTGTAACCTACTCCTAATCTAAAAATTGCCATTATCCCGTTCCAATCATTATTGTGTTGAGCATACTGAGGATCGTCAATCCGATCTTTGATGCGCGCATAGCCCAGTCCAAAATGAGAAGTCAGAAATACCCGCTCGGAAATATTGTAATTCAAACCGTAACCGATGGTTAGCATATGGCGTGTGCTTTTCATAGCGCCATACGCTTCTGAATTCAGATTACCATCAAAATACAGGTAATCAAGTGAAAAGAAGGTATTGAGCAATTTATTCGAGTGTCCTGCAAAAAAATAATAACCCGCATGCAAACCGGGATCAAAATTACTGCCGGAGGTTTTCGTGAAGTAAGGGCCAACACTCATAACATGTCTGTTAACGCGATACAACACATCCACCCCTTCAAAAAATGAATTAGGAAAAAAACCAAGACCACCGTATACGGTAGCTGATATGCGTGACCCAGATTTCTGTGCTGACAGAACGAAAGGAACGCACAACAAAAAAGCAATAATCGTTTTTTTCATAAAAGGAGTAAAAAAAACGGGATGATGATCATCCCGTTCATTGTACTTCAGGAATTCTTACCACTCCAGAATATACGCGAACATCAACGGAGCCACAATCGTAGCATCCGACTCAACAATGTATTTCGGAGTATCGATACTTAGTTTTCCCCACGTAATTTTTTCATTCGGCACTGCGCCTGAATAGGAACCATAACTTGTAGTAGAATCACTGATCTGACAGAAGTAACTCCAGAACGGAACATTGTCGCGTTCCAGATCCTGGTGTAGCATCGGCACAACGCAGATCGGGAAGTCACCGGCAATACCTCCACCGATCTGGAAGAATCCGATTCCCTGATCACCTGCATTTTCAGTATACCAATCCGCTAACCAAACCATGTATTCAATACCTGACTTCATGGTAGAGGCTTTCAATTCTCCGGTGAGCACATAACTGGCAAAGATGTTACCCATGGTCGAATCTTCCCATCCCGGAACAACCATCGGCATATTCTTTTCAGCGGCAGCGATCATCCATGAATTTTTCGGGTCGATCTCATAGTATTGTTTCAAATCACCGCTGTTGAGCATGCGGAACATGAACTCGTGCGGGAATAAACGTTCACCGGCATCTTCAGCATCTTTCCACACTTTGAAAAGGTGTTTCTGTAATCTCCGGAAAGCTTCTTCTTCGGGAATACAAGTATCCGTTACGCGATTTAAATGTTTCTGCAACAGGTCCCACTCCTGCTCAGGTGTAAGATCGCGGTAATTTGGAATTCGTCTGTAGTGTGAGTGCGCCACCAGGTTCATAATGTCTTCCTCCAGGTTGGCACCCGTACAGGAGATGATATGTACTTTATTCTGCCGGATCATTTCCGCAAAGCTGATACCCAGCTCACCGGTACTCATGGCACCCGCTAAGGTCACCATCATTTTTTTACCTTCGGCCAGGTGCTTTTTATAGCCTTTCGCTGCGTCTACCAGCGCGGCTGCGTTAAAGTGCAGATAATGCTTTTCGATGAACGAAGAAATTGGTCTATTTTGGCTCATACTGTGTTAATTCGAATTCCGGGGCGAAATTAAGAAAATCAATGAAGTTCACGACTTTTTTATTCCGGCAGGGGCTAATCTTAACGTTATGAAAACAGGCCGATAGATGGTATTTTGGAAAGTGTTTTGTACGAAAGGTGTCTATGAAGATTAACGTTTGGCTGTTCTGCTGGCTCGTTGGCCTATCGGCAGCAGCTCAGGATAAAGATGGTTTTGAACTGGTAAAGAAAGACGGCACCATTTCCGTTTTTGAGCGTTGGATTACTTATCCGAATTCTAACCCTCCTTTTAAAGCCCGGGAAGTAAAAGGCGAGTTCTACTACAATAACTCCATCTATGCCGGCCTGCATCTGGTGCAGGATGAAGAAAAAATTTCGAAGTGGCAAAGCCACGTCAGTAAGTTTGAAGTTTACCGGCAGGCTGACTCAACCGAATGGCACGAGTATTCATACCATGATATTCCGTGGCCCGTGAGTGACCAGGACCATTACCTGGAGTACACGCTTGCCGTGATGAGTCCAACCAAATTATTGGTAACCTTTAAATCAGTAGTAGATGCAACACGCGCCCCGGTTGACGAAGATGTATCCCGGATGGAGTTATCCGGCAGTTGGACATGGGAGGAAATTGCTCCCAACCGCACCAAAGTGACATACATCATTCTCTCCAAACCCAACGGTCTTCCAAAATGGCTCACCGATCCGATCATACGCGGCAACATCATGACTACGATTCGGGAGTATATTGAGGTGTTGGAGGGGAAAAGATGAATCGATTTACGATGTACGATTTACAATTTTGGAATTCCCTAAATCGTACATCGTAAATCGTACATCGTAAATCAGAAACTATTCTGCCAGAACTGGTCTGTTAACAATAGACTTCGCTGTTGCTTCAAGAATTTCAAAAGCACTTTCAGCCATCCTGTTTTCTGTATCGAGCGTGGGATTAACTTCCACAATTTCCCAGGCGCATATTTTGGGATCTTTACCTAACTCTGCGTTCAGGTTTTTTGCTTCGTCAACTGTTAGACCGTTGGGTACGGGCGTACCGGTTCCGGTTGATACACGACTATCGATACTGTCTACGTCAAAGGAGACGTAGATCATATCACAATGATCCAGCATTTCAAGTGCTTTTTTCGCGATCTGGACTGCACCAAATTTTTTAACATCTTCGGTTTCGATGAAGTTGATGTTATACTTGTTGAGCAGATAATTTTCAGGCTTCTCCAGATCACGTACTGCGATGTAGACGATATCCTCCGGGTAAATCTTGGGGCCTGGCATGCCTACATTTTTCAGTTGCTCCCAGTACTCCAGCGTTTCTCCACGCGGGTCGTTTACTTTGCATTCAAAGTTGTCGATACCACAGGCCATCGCTAACGCCATACCGTGCATATTTCCGGAAGGCGTAGTAAACGGTGTATGAATATCGGCATGGGCATCAATCCAGATCACTCCCAACCGGGCCTTAGGATGTGCTTTTTTGATACCGGATATCGTACCATACGAAGTACTATGGTCACCCGCCATTATCATCGGGAAAAATTCATCGAAAATAGTTTCATATACTTCCAGACAAACCCGCTCCTCCATGATCATCACACCGTCTATGAATTTGGCGTAAGCATGTTTGGCTCCGTCAAAGAGGAGTTCGTTCACATTCTCTACTTCAATTGACTCATGCTGCTTAAAGAAATCAGAGTTCAGGTCAAGGCTTGCAATCTTCATGGCCTCAACCCCAAGACTCGCTCCCCGCGTTCCGGCACCGATTTCGGACTTCACTTCAATGATCTTTAACTCTTTCACGACACGTACAATTAAGGTTTGATTAAATAATGATTAACCGCAGAAAAATGTTCAAAAAACGCGTTTCCGTTCAGCCCTTAGAAGTCGGGCAACCCGACATTGATCGGGAAAATGATGTTGGAAAAACGGTTAATCATGCGTTTTGAAATCGTATTGCAAAGATGGCAAAATTATACCAATATTGCACCCTTTACCGAAGGCGTTAATCAGTTCCGTTATCGGTTATCCGGTGCCAAAAGCCGGGGAATTTTGATTAACAGGCTTCCATTCAACCATACTTGAAACGATTAACAGATAACGGAAGTAAATGAAGAGCTACCGCGAGCTGATTGAGCAAACCTTTGAGTTTCCTCAAAAAGAATTTAAGGTCCGCGACCACGAATTGCTGTTCAATGATGTTCCCCTCATGGACATCATCAAAGAATACGGAACGCCCCTCAAGCTTACCTACCTTCCCCGCATCAGCGAGAACATCCGTTCCGTTCAGGCTACGTTCAACAATGCCATGGAGAAGTTCAGGTACAATGGCAAGTATACGTACTGCTATTGCACCAAATCATCTCACTTCTCTTTTGTACTGGAAGAAGCCCTGAAAAACAATGACGTTCACGTAGAAACTTCCTCTGCCTTTGATATTCCGATTATACGCTCGTTGTACGCCAAAGGAAAAGTAACCAAGGATACCTACATACTCTGTAACGGATTCAAAATGCCGTTGTACACGCAATACATTTCTGAACTGCTGAATGACGGTTTCCGTAACTGCGTTCCGATCCTGGATGAAATGGGCGAGTTTGAAGAGTATGAGAAAAATGTAAAAGAACCCTACAGTGTAGGCATTCGTGTTGCCGCAGATGAGGAACCCAAATTCGAATTTTATACTTCCCGTCTGGGCATTCGCTACAGCGACATCATTCCTTTCTATCGCGAGAATATTGAAAACAGCAGCAAGGCTTCGTTGAAGATGCTGCACTTCTTTATCAACACAGGCATCAAGGACACTGCCTATTACTGGAGCGAGTTAAGCCGCTTCGTTTTCAAATACTGTGAGCTGAAGAAAATCTGCCCCACACTGGACTCCATCGACATCGGTGGCGGATTCCCGATCAAAACATCACTCACTTTCCAGTATGATTACAAGTACATGATCGAGCAGATCGTAGAAAACATCAAATGGATTTGTGACAAGAATAACGTTCAGGTTCCGAACATCTTCACGGAATTTGGAAGTTATACCGTGGGAGAAAGTGGTGCCGTTCTCTATCAGGTAATTGACCAGAAACTCCAAAATGACAAAGAGTTGTGGTATATGATCGATGGATCGTTTATCACGCACTTGCCGGACGCGTGGGGATTAAACCAGAAGTATGTATTGCTGGCTATCAATAAATGGGATGACCCTTACCATAAAGTAAATATGGGCGGACTTACCTGCGATAGTATGGACTACTACAACTCCGAAGCCCACACCGGGGAAGTATTCTTGCCGATGATCAACGATGAAGAACCCCTGTTCATTGGCTTCTTCCATACCGGTGCTTACCAGGAATCACTGGGTGGCTATGGTGGAATTCAACATTGCCTTGTACCCGCCCCAAAACACGTTTTGATTGATCGCAATGAAGATGGCGAAATCACCACCAGGCTTTTTGCGGGTCAACAGACGAGCGAGAGTATGCTGAAACTGTTGGGATATTAACCCTGTTAACTTTCGCTCAACAATGAAAAAACTGGCAATCATTACAATCCTCTTTCTGTCCGCTTTATCCTCTTGTGAGGATAAAGGTTGCCCGGATGACATGGAGGAATGCAACGTAAACGGAAAACAAATCTGCGTACCAAAGGGGCAATGTTAAAAATCAATTGATTATTCCACGAAAAGGGATAATCTTCCCAGTACTCATTTGCCAAAATCGACCGCTGATTCCTCATGGATCCGGCTAAGCGCTTCCCGGAAGATTGAACAATTTATTCTCTGGCGTGTTAAACACTTAGCCATCACTACGGTTTGGGGCTGGGTGATGTTAACAAGTTTTTTCTAACTTAGAATTAGCCATAAATTCATACATGTCACGCGTGTCAATACTTCAGGAATATGCACGGCCTATTTTTGTCGTGGATTATCGGGGACTTAAAAACCCCGCCCTGATGGCTGCAGCAACAGAGATGCGACTTTTATTGGAAAAAACCGATACACCTTCGCTTGTACTGGTCGTATTTGACGACTTAACTTACGTGACACCTGTTTTTATGCGACACGCTGAGCAGGAGAGCGGTGCCGTAATGCACCTTATTGAACGCATGGCATTTGTGGGACTATCTCCAACGAAAAAAATTATACTCAACGGATACAACCTACTTTTCCGCAGACATTTCCGCGCCTTCGACACGCAGGAGGAGGCTATCAGTTTTTTATTGAAATAAGTAAGTGCACTGCCTGCGCAGGCGATTAATGTCCGAATCCGGTGTTTAGCGGTACTTCTTTAAAGCCCGCAGGTATGGTAAAATCCGCAGCACTCAGACTCTGCTTTTTTATCGAAATAACTTCCATCTTCATCTTCCCTTCCTTCATCGTCATTTCAATTCGCAGCGGAACACCATCTACCTTGTCGTAAAAAATAGCCTGTTGATTTCCTACGCGCTGCTGGGACAAACTTTTCAGATCCAGGTCTTTGATTTCCGTGGTGGTCCATAAAACCTGCCTGGTAGGATTTCCATTTAATGTAGATTCAACCAGGTATTTGGTGCAGTTGTAATTCAGAATTTTTGTGGTCTCGGAAGTCTTCGTAACCTTCACTTCCTGTGGTTGATGGGGTTGATCATTACTTACCGGCAACGGTGAGTAGGTTTTGTTTGGACGATCCAACCGGTACGATTGTTTTTTGTCTTTCAGATAAAGTACTTCCATTTTATCCATCATACCGCCTTCAACTTTACTCAGTGTATTGCCATTTTTTACTTCCAGCGTAAACCCTTTTGGCATGAATGAATTCATATCACCACTTTGCATCATCTTCAACGCAGCTTCCATCTGCGCTTTCATCTGAGGATTAGACTCCATCATTGCTTTGAACTGCGGGTCATTCATTTTCGCTTCCATTTCCTTCATCCTCGCCTGGCTGGCAGGATCGTTCATTTTCTTCTGGGCTTCGTCCATTTTGGCCTTCGCATCCGGGGAAAGCTCCATGGTCATCGACCATTTGACGATTCCTTCAAAAGCCTGGGCGCGGCCCAGCATAACCAGAATCATCAGGAAGGCGGTAAAGAGTAGTTTTCTCAATATTTTGTTCATAATGGTGGGGTCAGATTTTAACAAGTTAACCTAAATCTTCTGAGACTTTTTACTTTCCTGGTTAACCTTTTTGGCTTATATTCATTTAACATTTTCCTCCCTTCTTTTCACGTTTAAACGCCTGCCTATGAATACTTCTTTCATCGGGTTTGCTTTCATCCTACAAAGGCAACGTACGGGCAATCTAAAATTCATCTCTCACCCTAAACAACTGCAGCCATGAAAGTTTACGATGAAAAACACCTCAAGAACATTGTTCTGCTGGGGGCGCCAAAGGCCGGCAAAACCATGCTGGCCGAAGACATGCTTTTTGAAGCCGGCATTGTACACCGCAGAGGATCCATTGAATCCAGGAACACCATCTCGGATTATCACGAGATTGAACAGGAACGCGGAAACTCTGTTTTCGCAACCACCTTGCACACGGAGTGGCACGATTACAAAATAAACATTATTGATACTCCGGGATTTGACGATTTCATTGGTGAAGTGGCATCCTCCGTCAGAGTGGCTGATACGTGTGTGGTCGTTATCAATGCGCAACATGGTGTTGAAGTAGGCACTGAACTCATCTGGAATTACGTGGATCAATTCCAGAAACCAACCATCTTCGCCATCAATCAACTTGATCATCCGAAAGCGGATTTCGAATCAGCACTCGCATCACTGAAGCAGCGCTACGGCAATGCGGTTACGCAAATGCAATACCCGGTAAATTCCGGAGAAGGATTCAATGCCATCATCGACCTGTTGCGCATGGTGATGTATAAGTTTCCGCCCGAAGGCGGCAAACCACAAAAACTTCCAATTCCTGAAACTGAAAAAGAAAAAGCGGATCAACTGCACAATGCGCTGGTAGAGAAAGCTGCTGAGAATGATGAGAAGCTGATGGAAAAATATTTTGATAAGGGCACCCTCGATGAAGATGAGATGCGCGAGGGATTGAAACTCGGCATGATTCATCACGATGTCTTCCCCGTGTTTATCATGTCGGCCAAGAAGAATATGGGAAGTGGCCGCGTGATGGGGTTCATTGACAACGTTGCTCCATCACCTTTCGAAGCCAAGCCCGAAGTAACTGAAGACAATAAAGAAGTACCGTTCGATGCCACCAAGCCAACGGTACTTTTTGTTTTTAAATCGCATATCGAACCGAACCTGGGAAAGCTTACCTTCTTTAAGGTGATTTGTGGAGAGGTTAATACTTCTTCTGAACTTGTCAACAGTCAGACAGGTGCGCTCGAGCGCATTCATCAGCTGTTCATCATGGACGGAAAGACACGCAATCCGGTTGATCGACTGGTTGCAGGCGACATTGGTGCTACCCTAAAACTGAAAGACACCTTCAGTAATCAAACGCTTCACGCAAAGGGATTTGATGTTACCATCAAGCCTATTGAATTTCCAGAGCCGCGAATTCGTACGGCCGTTATAGCGCTGAGCAAAAATGACGATGAGAAAATCGGAGAGGTGCTCCATAAGATCCACCACGAAGACCCTACACTGGAAGTGCGATATTCCAAGGAGCTAAAGCAATTGATTATCGCTGGCCAGGGTGAACTGCATCTTGCCGTGTGCAAATGGTTTCTCGAAAATGTGTACAAGCTGCACGTCAATTTTGAAACACCTCGGATTTCCTACCGGGAAACAATACGAAAGGCGGCCACCGCCAGTTATCGTCACAAAAAACAATCGGGTGGTGCCGGACAATTTGGTGAAGTACACCTGAAGATAGAGCCCTATTTCGAAGGTATGGCAGAACCCACCGAGTTCAGCATTCGCGGAAAAGATGTGATCGACCTGGAATGGGGTGGAAAGCTTGCCTTCTATAATTGCATCGTAGGGGGCGTGATTGACACGCGATTCATACCCTCTATTTTGAAAGGGGTGATGGAAAAAATGGAAGAGGGACCGATCACCGGTTCTTACGTGCGCGATGTGCGCGTGATGGTTTACGATGGCAAAATGCACGCAGTAGATTCCAATGATATTTCATTTAAGATTGCAGGCATGATGGCGTTCAAAGACGCCTTTATGAAAGCCGAGCCTCTATTGCTTGAACCGATCTACGATGTTCATATCCAGCTGCCCGAAGATGTTATGGGTGAAGTAATGGGCGATCTACAAACACGCAGG
>Ga0315910_10001940_pt1 | contig 18608 bp, 11 predicted proteins | sample EdamamesoilMG_FD_204470 | JGI IMG/M metagenome (GOLD analysis project Ga0315910, IMG submission 204470) | Garden soil microbial communities collected in Santa Monica, California, United States - Edamame soil | ecosystem: Environmental > Terrestrial > Soil > Garden | place: USA: California...
TCGGCCAGGGCTGGCTGACCCACTCCGGCCTGCTGCGCAACGGCACGGCCCGGCTCTTCCGCGACGGAGAGCCGATCGCGCAGTGGAATCACGGCTACCAGACGGCCCTCGGGCGCCTGGTGGTCGGGAGCGAGCTGGGCGGCTTCGGCTTCATCACCGCGGACATCGCCGCCGTCCTGGTCTACAACCGCTCCCTGGGGCCCGGCGAGCGCGCCAGCGTCGAGGCCTATCTCCACGAGAAGTACCTCGCTCCCAACACGCCGCCGATCGTGAGCCTGCTCACGCCGCCCAAGGGCTCGCTGTTCGCCGAGGGCGAGCTGGTCGAGTTCACGGCGACCGCCATAGACAAGCAGGACGGTGACCTGGGCGACTCGATCGCGTGGAGCTCGAGCCTCGACGGCCCGCTCGGGACGGGCACGACTCTCGCCACCGCCGCCCTCTCGCGTGGGACGCACACGATCACGGCCGCCGTGACCGATTCCGGCCTCCAGACCGGCTCGGGCGTGGTCGTCGTCACGATCGACGCCCGGCCCCTGGTCGTCCTCACGAGCCCCCTGGACGGCTCGGTGCACCCGAAGGACGGCCCGATCGACTTCGCGGCCACGGCCACGGACACCGAGGAGGGCGACCTGTCGGCCGCGCTCCAGTGGAGCTCGGACCTGGACGGCGCGCTCGGCACGGGCGCGAGCTTCGCGCGCGCGGACCTCTCGGCCGGCGTGCACACGATCACGGCCTCGGTCACGGACGGCCCCGGCCTGGTCGGGACCCAGGCCATCACGCTGACGGTCGATGCGCTGCCGCAAGTGACGATCACGTCGCCCGCGGACGGCTCGCTGCTCGCCGAGGGCGCCGAGATCACCTTCGCGGCCACGGCCACGGACCTCGAGGAAGGCGACCTCTCCGCGGCGTTGCTGTGGAGCTCGAGCCTCGACGGGGGCCTCGGCACCGGCGCGAGCTTCGCGCGCACGGACCTCACGCCGGGCGTGCACGAGATCACGGCGGCCGCCGTGGACGGCAGCGGCCTCGTTGGGATGGACACGCTCACCGTGACGATCGACGCGGTGCCGCAGGTGACGATCACCTCGCCGGTGGATGGATCCATCCATGACCTGGGCGACGAACTCGTCTTCGCGGGCACGGCCACGGACCTCGAGGAGGGGGATCTCTCCGCGTCGCTTGCCTGGAGCTCGAGCCTCGATGGGCCGCTCGGCAAGGGCGCCGGCTTCGCGCGCTCGGACCTGACGGCGGGCCTGCACACGATCACGGCCTCCGTGACGGATGGCAGTGGCTTCGCGGGTCAGGACACGCTCACCCTGACGATCGACACCCGGCCGGAGGTGACGATCGCGTCGCCCGCCGACGGCTCGGTGCACGTCCTGGGGAGCGAGATCGCCTTCACGGCCACGGCGCTGGACGCGGAGCAGGGCGACCTCGGTGCCGCGCTCGTCTGGAGCTCGAGCCTGGATGGCATGCTCGGGAGCGGCCCGAGCGTCTCGCGCTCGGACCTGTCCTCCGGCCAGCACACGATCACCGCCTCCGTCACGGATGCGAGCGGTCTCACCGGGATGGACACGCTCGTCCTGACCGTCGACGCTCGGCCGGAGGTGACGATCGTGTCGCCCGCCGACGGGTCGGTGCACGCCCTGGGGGGCGAGATCGCGTTCGCGGCCACGGCCACGGACCAGGAGGACGGGGATCTGGGCGCAGCTCTGACCTGGAGCTCGAGCCTGGACGGTCCGATCGGGACCGGCGCCTCGTTCACCACCAGCGCCCTCTCGGTCGGAGATCACCTCGTCACGGCCTCGGTGAGCGATGGCAGCGGCCTGATGGGCTCCGAGGCCGTCACGATCCGCGTGATGGCCCTGCTCCCGACCCAGGGTCTCGTGGTGCGCCTCGAGTCCACGGCCGGCGTGACCCCCACGGGAGCCGGCAACACGGTGGCCACCTGGTCCGACCAGTCGGGCAGCGGCAACCACCTCGAGGCGCTGGGGGGGCCGACCCTGCTCAGGGGCGCGACTCCGTCCAGCCGGCCCGCCGTCAGCCTCGATGGTGAGGACGATCGGCTCCTGCGCCTCCATGCGCAGGCCCCGCTCACGGGGCTGCCGAGCGGAAACGCCGACCGCACCATGTTCGTGCTGTCGCGCTACAAGGACCTGACCTGGTCCGCGGGAGTCGCCTACGGGAAGGGTGCGAGCAACCAGACCTTCGGTGTCGGCGTGCGCCACACCAACGGCTTCCTCATGCTGCAGGGCTGGGGCTACGACCACGATCTGGTCTCGACCACACCTGCCCTGAACGCCGACTGGATCGTGCACTCGGCCGTGCTCTCCGCGGGGGTCGCCACGCTGTTCAAGGACGACAAGCCCATCGCCCAGTGGGCCCACACCTACGAGACCGTGCTGTCCAAGTTCATCATCGGCCAGGAGATCGCCGACCTCGGTTTCATCGCCATGGACGTGGCCGCTGTCCTGGTCTACGACCGGGCCCTCTCGCTCGAGGAGCGCGCCGTGGTGGATGCGTACCTGCAGGCGACCTACCTCGCGCCGAACACGGCGCCCGAGGTCACGATCCTGGCCCCGGGCGAGGGCACGCTACGCCGGAGCGGGACTCCCATCACGTTCACCGCCCAGGCCCTGGACGCCCAGGAAGTGGAGCTCTCCGCCGAGCTCGTCTGGACCTCGAACCAGGACGGTCCGATCGGGACCGGGGCGAGCTTCACGACCTCGTCGCTGTCGGCCGGGACGCACCTCATCACGGCCTCGGTGACGGACGCGGGGGACGCCACCGGCGCGGACACGCTCACCCTGGTGGTCAGCAACGCACCCAGGTCCTCCCCCGGAGGCCCGCCCCTGGGATCGGCCAGCACTCCGAAGACCCGCTGACGTCCGCACGCGCGGCCGACCTTCTACCGCTCGAACACTCTCGGCCGAGCGAGATTCGTGCGAGCGGTGGAAGATCACGCGTCCGGCGAAGCCGGACGCCACCAGCAGCCCTTCAGGAAACCGCCGGCCCTACGGGATCGGACGCGCCTTCCTTGGGTTGCGGGTGTCAACCCGCGGCTCGGTCGTGGCCGTCGGGCGGGTAGAGTCATGCCCCATGGGCCGACAGTGGCTGCAGAAGAAGCGTGAGATCAACGCCAACAAGCGCGCCAAGATCACCACCAAGCTGGTGCGCGACATCACCATCGCGGCCAAGCGCGGCGCACCCGACCCGGCCCTCAATCCGCGCCTGGCGGTGGCGGTCGAGGCGGCGCGCAAGCAGTCGGTCTCGAACGACGTGATCCAGCGCGCGATCCAGAAGGCCAGCGGCGGCGCGGCGGGCCAGGCCGAGCTCGAGCTCGTCACCTTCGAGGGCATGTCGCCCCAGAACGTGCCGGTGATCGTCGAGTGCCTGACGGACAACCGCAACCGCACCGCGCCCGACATGCGCGCGCTCTTCCGCGACGGGCGCTTCGGGGCCAAGGTGCTGTTCTTCTTCGACCACCTCGGGATCGTCGAGGCGACCCACGCCGAGTCCGGCCAGGACCTGGAGGCCGCCGCGATCGAGGCCGGGGCCCAGGACGTCGAGTCCCTCGAGGGCCTCGAGGAGGGTAGCGGCGGGCGCTTCTTCACCGACCCGAAGGACCTCGAGGCCGTCACCACCGCCCTGCGCGCCGCCGGCTGGTCCGTGACCGAGGCCGAGATGGGCTACCGGCCCAAGGAGAAGGCCCAGCTCTCCGAGGCCGACCGCGCCGCGCTCGAGGCCTTCCTCGAGCGGATCGACGATCACGACGACTGCCACCGGATCTACACGACGACCTGAGCGATGTCCGCGCGGATCGCCACCCTGGTGCTTGCGGCCGCCGTGGCGCTCGTGGCCGGGACGCTCCTCGGGGCCTGGCTGGCGAGCACGCGCTCGGCGGCGCGGGTCCCGCGGGCGGCGGAGCTCCCGGCGCCGGCGCGCGACGAGCTCGCGCCGGTCCTGGCCGAGCTGGCGCGGGCGCTGGTCGAGCTGCGCGCGGTGCTCGCGACGCGTCCGGCGCTGCCCACGCCCGTCAGCGTGGCGCCCGCGCGCGAGGTCGCCGATCCTGCCGCCCGCACGAGCCACGATCCGGACCTGGCGGCGGCCCTGCAGGCGCTCGCGGCGAGCCTGCGCGGGCTGGGGCGCGAGACGGGCGCGGTGCCGGGCGCGAGCGGATCCAGCGGGCTCGTCGTGCCGACCTTCGTCGACCGCGCGCGGGCCTTCTCTGGCGTCGGGCTGCGCGAGGCGGTGGAGGCCGACGACGAGCTGGCCTGGGAACGCGCCATGGACGCCTTCCGCAAGAAGCACCTCTTCTGGACCACCCAGCAGGTCCTCGACGCCTACGGGAAGCCGGACGAGATCGAGGTCGGCGATCAGTACAGCACCTGGTCGTACCGCCTGCCGGTCCCGCCGGACGGCGAGGACGTCTACGTCTTCCTGCTCAGCGACGGGCTCGTCTTCTCGGCCGAGTACTCGGACTGAGCCGCCGGGCCGAAGGATGCCGCAGGCATCCGCCGGCCTGGGGGCTCTGGATCGGCCGAGCGCGCGATCCTCGCGCGCCCTCTGATCTTCCTCCGGTCTCCGAGCCGCCGGCCAGCCCTACTGCACCTCGATCTTCGCCGCGTCGATGAAGAGCGGCTTCTTCGTCTTGCCGTCCCCGCTGCCGAAGGTCTCGAGCTTCTTGACGTTCTCCATGCCCTCGACGACCTCGCCGAAGATCGTGTGCTTGCCGTCCAGGTGCGGCGTCGGCACGAAGGTCAGGAAGAACTGGCTGCCGTCCGTGCCGGGGCCGCGGTTGGCCATCGAGAGCAGACCGGGCTTGTCGTGCCGGACCTTGGGCGAGAACTCGCCGTCGTACTGGTATCCGGGGCTCCCGGTGCCGTTGCCGCGCGGGCAGCCGCCCTGGGCCATGAAGCTCGGGATGACGCGGTGGAACTTGAGGCCGTCGTAGAAGCCGACCTCGGTCAGGTAGATCGTGCTCGAGACGTGCATCGGGGCGACGTCGGACATCAGGCGGACCTTGATCGGGCCCTCGGAGGTCTGCAGCAGCCAGAAGTAGCTCTTCGAGGCATCGAGCTCGAGCCTGGGCGGCTTCGGCAGCGCCTCCCTCCAGTTCGGCTTCGACTTGTCGATCGACTGGGCACCGATGAACTCGCGCATCGTCGCCAGCGCGTCCTTGCCGGCGGGCGCCGCCTGGGCCGGAGGGCTGGCGGGGGCCGCGGGCGCGCTCGCCGCCGGAGCCGCGCCCGCCGCGGGCTTGACAGGCTCGCCGCCCGAGCAGGCGAGGAGGCCGGTCGCGAGGAGGGAGGCGAGGAGCGGAAAGGAGCGCGGGCTCGTCATGGCGGCAGCGATGGAGGTTGGGCGCGCGATCGGCGCGCGGAAACGCGACAGCATAGGGCGTCCGCGCGGCCCGATGCCACCGGTCCAGACCGCTACTCTGCGGTGCGCTCCACGAGCTCCATCTCGTCCAGGCGGCGCCCCACCGGACGCCAGGCGCCCAGCGCGCCCGCGCCCGCGGCCGTGACCCCGACGATCACCTGGCACCACCCGGCGACCGCCGCCGCCCGATCCGCCTCCGACGGCCGCGCCGGCTGGTCGGGGTGCGAGTGCCAGGCGCCGACCACGGCGAGCCCCAGGGCCTCCGCGCGCCGCTCGGCAGCGAGGTGATCGCCCGGATCGAGCTCGAAGCGCGCGCGGGCCTCCGCCGCCAGGTTGCCCGCTTCGAGCGCCTCGACCACGACGGTACGCGTGCCGTCCACGCGGCCGAGCAGGAGCCCGCAGGCCTCGCGCGGGTACCGGGCTCCAGCCCAGTCCGCGAGGCGGCGGCGGAGGTCCTCGGAGAGCACCAGCCGCGGCGCGCTCATCGCCCGAGCGCCGCCCGGTCGGCGAGCCAGACCAGGCGCCCGTGCGCGCGGCGCAGGTCACGCGCGACGAGCTCCTGCGGCGGGTCGTCCTGCGCGAGGGCGCCGGCGAGGGCCGGGGCCTTGTCGCGTCCGCTGACCAGCACGAGCAGCGCGCGCGCGGCCGCGAGCACGGGGAAGGTGAGGGTTACGCGCTCTGGAGGCGGCTTCGGGGCGTCGTGGACCGCGGCGGCGAGCCGCTCGCGCTCGCGCGTGGCGGCCGAGCCCGGGAAGAGCGAGGCCGTGTGCCCGTCGGGGCCGAGGCCGAGCAGCACGAGGTCGAGGACCGGCACGGTGCCGGGGGCGGCGTGGAGCGTGCGGCGCAGCTCGGACTCGTAGTCGGCGGCGGCGGCCTCGGCGCCGAGCTCGGTGCGCACGCGGTGCACGTGCGCGGCGGGGATCGGGACCCGGGCCAGCCAGGCCGCGCGCGCCATGCGCTCGTTCGAGTCGGGGTGGTCGGGCGCGACGACGCGCTCGTCGCCGAAGAAGACGTGCCAGCGGCTCCAGTCCGTCTCGGCCGTCGCCAGGTGCGCGTAGGCCGCGCGCGGGGTCGAGCCGCCGGCCAGGGCCAGCGCGAAGGTGCCGCGCGCCGCCAGGGCCGCCGCGGCCGAGCTCAGCACGCGCCGCGCGGCCTCCTCGGCCAGGGCGTCGGCGTCGGCGACGACGACGAGCTCCACGGAGGCGGGGCGCCCGCTCACGGCGACCCGGGCGGCTCCGGCTCGTGCCAGCGCCGGCCGTCGCGCTCGAGCAGCGCGTCGGCCTCCTTCGGGCCCGTGGAGCCGGCGGCGTAGTTCGGGAAGTTGCGCGGCGGCAGCGCGCTCCACACGTCGAGCATGGGCGTGACCACGCTCCAGCCGGCCTCGACCATGTCGGCGCGCTGGAACAGCGTCTGGTCGCCCAGCACGGCGTCGTACAGCAGGCGCTCGTAGCCCGTGGCCGGCTCGGCGCCGAAGTGGTCCTGGTAGCGGAAGTCCATGTCGACCGTGCCGAGGCGCATGGTGGCGCCCGGGATCTTGGCCCCGAACTGGAGCTGGATGCCCTCGTCCGGCTGGATGCGCACGACCAGGCGGTTGGGCGTGAGGGCCTCGACCGAGGTGCCACGGAAGAGCGAGAAGGGCGGACGGCGGAACTGCACCACGATCTCGGTGCGGCGCTCGCGCAGGGCCTTGCCGACGCGCAGGTAGAAGGGCACGTCCTTCCAGCGCCACGAGTCGATGCCGAGCTTCATGGCCACGAAGGTCTCGGTGCTCGAGCCCGGCGCGACGTTCTTCTCGGCCCGGTAGGCCGGCAGGTCCTTCTCGCCGGCGCGCCCGGCGCCGTACTGGCCGCGCACGGTCCGCTGGAGCACCTCCTCCTCGCTCATGGGCTGGATCGCGCGCAGGACCTTGGCCTGCTCGTCGCGCACGGCGTCGGCCTCGAAGGAGATCGGCGGCTCCATCGCGACCAGGGAGATGAGCTGGAAGATGTGGTTCGGGACCATGTCGCGCAGCGTCCCGGCGTGGTCGAAGTAGCCCGCGCGGCTCTCCACCCCGACCGTCTCCGAGACCGTGATCTGCACGTGGTCGACGTAGCGCCGGTTCCAGATCGGCTCGAAGATCCCGTTGGCGAAGCGGAAGACGAGCAGGTTCTGGACCGTCTCCTTCCCGAGGTAGTGGTCGATGCGGTAGATCTGCGGCTCGCCGAGCACCGTGCGCAGGTCGGCGTTGAGCGTGCGCGCGCTCTCGAGGTCGCGCCCGAAGGGCTTCTCGACGATCACGCGCCGCCAGCCGCGCTTCTCGTCGGTCAGCTCGGCGTCGCGCAGCTGGCGCACGATCGTGCCGAAGTGCTCGGGCGCCGTGGACAGGTAGAACAGCACGTTGCCCTGCGTGCCGTGGTCGCGCTCGACCTCGGCCAGCTGCGCGCGCAGGGCCTGGAAGCTCGCCGGCTCGGTCGCGTCGCCGCTGACGTAGTGGATGCGGCTCTCGATCCAGTCCCACAGCCCGGGCTCGGGCGTGCAGTCGCAGAAGCGCTTGATGTCCTCGCGCATCGCCCTGCGGAAGCCGTCGGTCGTGAGCGAGCTGCGCGCGAAGCCGATCACCGCGAAGCTGTCCGGCAGCAGCCCCTGGCGGCACAGGTTGTAGAGCGCCGGCACCAGCTTGCGCTTCGTCAGGTCGCCCGAGGCACCGAAGATCACCATCGCGCACGGCCCGCCGGGCTGGCCGTTCTTGCGCGCCTGGGTCGGGGTGGGCTTGGTCTTGGTCTGGGTCATCGCAGGTGCTTCTCCTGGCTCGCCGTGGCCGCGGAACGCCACCGGGAGTCGTGCCGTGCCGGAGGTCGGGCAACAGCCTACACGAGCACCTGCATCGTCCGCGGGGCCGACCAGCGGCGCGAGAGTACCCTGACGAGCCCCACGGCCCCGGTCCAGGAGTCACCCCCCATGGCCTCGATCCCGCGCTCCTCGCTCGTCCTCGCGCTCTCTCTCGCGCTCGCCCCTGTCGCCGCCGCCCAGCGCTCGGGCGGGCCCTACACGCTCCCCGGAGAGCTCAGCGTCGTGCGCACGCAGCCCGCCTCGGTCGCGCTCGCCTCGGTCACGACCGCGATCACGGTCGACTTCGACCGACCGGTGGCGCTGGATACGCTCGACGCCAGGAGCTTCCGCGTCTTCGGGCGGCACAGCGGGGCGGCGCGCGGGAGCTTCGGCTTCGCGCGCGGCGGACGGCGCATCACCTTCGTGCCCGAGCGGCCGTTCTCGGCCGGCGAGGTGGTGTGGGTCAACCTCTCGCACGGTCTGCGCGGGATCGATCGCAGCCGGCTGCGCGCGAGCGGCCACGCCTTCCAGTTCGCGACGAGCGTGGCGCCCTCGGGTGGGACCTTCACGCAGTACGACGTGATGTCGAACCGCGACTGCTGCCAGACGCGGATTTATGGTGCCGTGGCGACCGACCTCGACCACGACGGATACCTCGACCTCACCACGGTCAACGAGGTCAGCGCGGACCTGCGCGTGTTCCTGAACCTGGGCGACGGCTCGGGCGAGTACGGGGCCTTCCTGCCGCCCGAGCCGATCGGCGACGAGGCCAGCCCCAACGAGCCGGCGGACTTCGACGGCGACGGCCACGCCGACCTGTGTGCGGCTGCCACCTCGAGCAACAGCGTGTGGATCGTGCTCGGGAACGGCGACGGCACCTTCGCGCCGGCGCAGGAGGTCGCGGTCGGCCAGGAGCCGCACGGCATCCAGGTCCTCGACGTGGACGGCGACGGCGACTTCGACATCGTCAACTGCAACCGGGGCACGAACAACCTGTCGCTGCTGCTCAACGACGGCCAGGGCGTCTTCGCCGCGCCGGTCTTCCTCGACGGGGGCGTGAACGGCGAGTACGGCCTGGCGGCGGGCGACATGGACAAGGACGGCATCACCGATCTCGTCGTGGCCGGCTGGAACGGCGCGCACGTGCGCACGCTGCTCGGCAACGGCGACGGGACCTTCGCCTTCGCGGGTCCGGCGGTGGCGGCGGGCGGCTCGCCCTGGGTCGTCACGCTGGGCGACGTGGACGGCGACGGCGACCTCGACGCCTCGACCGCCAACTCCGGCAGCGGCACGGCCGGGATCCTGAAGAGCGATGGCGCCGGCCTGTTCGGCCCCGTGACCACCGTCAACCTCGGCGCGCACACGGTCTCGACCGACCTGGGCGACCTGGACGGCGACGGCGATCTCGACTGGACCGTCTCCAGCTTCGGCGGCGGCTTCTGGCGCCTCTACCGCAACGACGGCACGGGCAGCTTCGCCTTCTGGCAGCAGATCGACGCCGCCGCGAACCCCTCCTGCTCGATCCTGCTCGACACGGACAACGACGGCGACCTGGACCTGGCCCTGACGGACGAGATCGCCGACACCATCACGCTGATGCGCAACCAGTAGCGGCGGCCGTCGCGCGGGCGCCGGCCCGTTCCTACCCGCCGTCCGGCGGCGTCGGATCCTCCGGCGGGGGGTGCTCCTCGTCGTGGCCGCCGCCGTAGCCGAGCATCTCGAGCATGTGCAGCGTGGAGGGGCCGGCCGGGATGTCGGGGCCGATCTGGCGCGCCTCCAGGGTGTTGAGCTGCTCGAGCAGGAGCGCCTTCAGGCGCGCGGCCACCTCGGGTTCCGCCTGGGAAAGGTCGCGGCGCTCGAGCGGGTCCTGGGCCAGGTCGAAGAGCTCGAAGTCGCCGCCCGGGGCCGGCTCGCTCGCGCCCCAGGGCGCGCCGTCGAGGGCCAGGTTGAGCTTCCAGCGGCCGTCGGTGACGCCCGCGAGGCGCACCTGGTCGCGGCCCTTCCACCAGCCGCGCGTGGTCGTGAAGAGCAGGTGCTCCTCGGAGCTCGTGCCCTCCTGCAGGACGTGCAGGGCGCGCGCCCCGTCGCCGAACTCGACGCCCGCCAGGCGCGCCAGCAGCGGCCCGAGCTGGCGCGACGAGAACAGCGCGGTGTTGCGCTTCCCGACCGGCACGCCCGGGCCGGCCACGACCAGCGGGGCGCGCACGAGCTCCTGGCGCAGGCTGTGGCCGTGGCCGAAGAAGCCGCGCTCGAACAGCTCCTCGCCGTGGTCCGAGACGAAGGCGACGATCGTCTCGTCCTCCAGGTCGAGGCGCGCGAGCTCGTCCTGGAGCTGCCCGAACCAGTGGTCGCCGCTCCACACGCTGGCGTCGTAGAGCTCCTCGGTCCAGCGCCGCTCCTCGGGCGAGGCGATCGGATCGAGGTCGAGCGCGCCGCCCGGCAGCACGCCCTGGCCCTCGTCCGTCGCGCGCCACAGGCCGTCCGCCTTCGTGCGGAACTCGCGCGGGACGTCCGGCGCGAGCAGGCGCGCGCCCTCGTCGGTCGGCCGGTGCGGCGTGTGCGGGTCGGTCAGGTGCAGGTAGAGGAAGAAGCGCTTGCCGCGCTCGCGCTCGAGGAACCCCCGGACCTCCTCGAAGAACTCGGCCGTCTCGCGCATGTCACCGGCTTCCGAGCCGTGGAACTGCTCGAAGCCCTGGTCGAAGTTGCGGCGCGACGAGACGATCGGGTTGCCGCTCCAGGCAGCGGTCGTGAAGCCGGCCTGCTGCAGGGTCTCGGCCAGGGTCGTGAACTGCTCGAAGAGGAAGCTCGAGCTGGCCCCGACCAGCCCGTGCTCCATCGTGGTCAGGCCCGTGAAGAGCGAGGCGGTCGCGGGCCAGGTCCAGGCGGCGGTCGAGTAGCAGCGCTCGAACAGCACGCCGCGCCGCGCGAAGCGCGTGAGCTGCGGCGTGGTCTCGCGTGCGTAGCCGTAGGTCGAGCAGCGGTCGGCGCGCAGGGTGTCCATCAGGACCAGCACGACGTTCGGGTGCTGCGCCGACGAGGGCGTGCGCGCGCGCGGCACGCTGCGCACCAGGCGCAGGCCGCCGAAGCCGATGCGCAGCGGCTTGCCGAGCTCGGTCGGCTGCCCGTCGGGCGTCAGGGCCTCGGTGCGCAGCGTCAGCTCCTCCAGCCCCTCGACCACCAGCCCGCGCGGCCCACCCAGGTCGATCCAGACGTTGGTCGAGCGCTGGCCGTGGACCAGCTCGACCTCGCGACGCTCCAGAACGCGCTCGCCGGCGCGCACCTCGAAGGCGAAGTGGCCCTTCGGGCGCTCAGGGCTCAGCTTGCCGAAGACCGGCTGGTCGACGCCGGCGCGCGCGATCAGGCGCAGCTCGCCCTCGCCGGGCCCCGCCGGCGGCACCGCGAGCGAGAGGCGCACCTCCGACGTCGGCGCCATGACCAGGGCCGGCATGTCGACCCCGTCGACGGCGGGCGAGAAGGCCGGGCACAGGACCTCGATGCGCGGCGGAGCGTCCGCGCGACCCGTGACGACCTGCCAGGCGTCCACCTCGACCATGTAGTCGCGCACCACGCGCTCGATCTCGAAGGTGCCGAGGTCGGGGGCCGGGTCGCGGCCGCAGGCCCACGACGCTCCCGCGAGGAGCAGACCGAGGCGCCAGCGCCGGGGTTGTCGGGAGAGGGGGTGCGGTGAGCGTGCCAAGGCGTGCTGCGAGCCGCCCGAGTGTAGCGGAGGGCTTCGCCGCACGAAGCGCGCACCCGCCATCGCCGGATCGTTGCCGGGCCCACGCGACCGGCCTACGCTCGCGCCCCGCCGCGTCCCATGCCCCGCGCCCGCTCCTCGCTCGATGCGCTCTTCCGGCCGCGCGCGGTGGCGGTGATCGGGGCCTCGCGCCGCGCGGGCTCGATCGGGCGCGAGATCCTGAAGAACCTGGTGGCCTGCGGCTTCGAGGGCAAGGTCTTCCCGGTCAACCCGCACGCCAGCGTGCTGCACTCGATCAAGTGCTTCCCGAGCGTGACGGCCATCCCGGACCGCGTCGACCTGGCGGTGATCGCGGTGCCGAAGGCGAAGGTCGCGCGCGCCGTGGCACAGTGCGCGCGCAAGGGCGTGGGCGGCGTGGTCGTGATCACGGCCGGCTTCAAGGAGACCGGCGCGCGCGGCGCGGCGGCCGAGGCGCGCCTGCTGGCCACCGCGCGCCGGCACGGCATGCGCCTGGTGGGCCCGAACTGCATGGGCCTGATGAACGCGATGGAGGGCGTGCGCCTGAACGCCTCCTTCTCGCGCGCCTTCCCGCGCCCCGGCCCGGTGGCCTTCGTGTCGCAGTCGGGCGCGATGGGGGAGGCGCTGCTGGCCCACGCCGAGCGCATGAACCTGGGCGTGAGCATGTTCGTGTCGATGGGCAACCGCGCCGACGTCAGCGCCAACGACCTGCTCGACTACTGGGGGCGCGAACCGTCGCTGCGCTGCCTCCTGCTGTACCTCGAGTCCTTCGGCAACCCGCGCCACTTCGTGCCCAGCGCGCGGCGCGTCAGCCGCGACAAGGCGATCGTGATGGTCAAGTCCGGACGCTCGCGCGCCGGGGCGCTGGCGGCCTCGAGCCACACCGGGGCCCTGGCCGGCTCGGACGTGGCCGTGCAGGCGATCCTGGAGGACTGCGGCGTCCAGCGCGTCGACTCGGTCGAGGAGCTCTTCGACGTGGGCCTCGCGCTCTCGCGCCTGCCGCTGCCGGCCGGACCGCGCGTGGCCGTGCTGACCAACGCGGGCGGCCCGGCGATCCTGGCGACGGACGCGCTGATCGCCTCGGGCCTGGAGATGGCGCCGCTCGAGGCGCGCACGCGCGCCAGCCTGCGGCGCGCACTGGTGCCCGAGGCCTCGGTCCAGAACCCGGTCGACATGGTGGCCAGCGCGACGGCCGAGAACTACGCGCGCTCGCTGGCCGTGCTGCTGGCCGACCGCACGGTCGACATGGCGCTGGTGATCTTCGTGCCGCCCGTGACGCGCGATCCGGTCGAGGTCGCGCACACGCTGTTCGAGGCCGCGCGCGCGGCGAAGAAGCCGGTGGTCGGCTGCTTCATGTCGCGCGACGAGGTCATGCGCGCGATCGCCGAGCAGAGCCCGCAGGACTGGGTGCCGGTGTACCTCTATCCCGAGTCGGCCGTGCGCGCCCTGGCGGCGCTGGTCGAGCGCAAGCGCATCCTGGAGCGCCCGGCCGGCGTCGTGCGGCGCCTGCGCGTGCCGCGCGAGCGCGTGCGGCGCGCGCTGGGCGCCGTCCCGCGCCACGGCTGGCTCGGAGACGAGGCCAAGCGCCTGCTGGCGGAGGCCTACGGACTCCCGCTCGCGCCGGGGGGCCTGGCGCGCACGCGCACGGCGGCGGTGGCCCTGGCGGCGCGCCTCGGCTACCCGGTCGTGCTCAAGCTCGCCGCGCCGGACGTGCCGCACAAGAGCGACGTGGGCGGCGTGCTGCTCGACCTCCACGATGCCGAGGCCGTGCGCGCGGGCTTCACGCGGCTCCGCGCTCCGGAGGGCGTGCTCGTCCAGAAGATGCTGACGGGCGGGCGCGAGGTCGTGGTCGGCTTCACGAACGACTCCACGCTCGGACCGATCCTGATGTTCGGCCTGGGCGGCATCCACGTCGAGGTCCTGAAGGACGTGGCCTTCGCGCCCTGCCCGGTCAGCGACGCGCGCGCGCGCGAGCTCGTGCGCTCGATCCGCGGCTACCCGATCCTGGCCGGCATCCGCGGCCAGCCCGGGGTCGACGAGCCGGCCCTGGTGGACGTGATCCAGCGCGTCTCCCAGATCGCCTGCGACCTCTCCGAGCTGGCCGAGCTCGAGATCAACCCGCTGCTCGCCTTCCCGGACCGGATGATCGCGGTCGACCTGCGCGCGCGACGGGGCTGATCCAGCGCAGATGGGTGACTTGCCGGCCGCGCGCGGCGATCCTGGCGCGGCGAGCACGCGCCGAGGCGTCCCGCGCGTTCATGTGCGCGGCCTCCGCTACAATCGACCTCCGCGCGGCGCCGCCCCATGCCCCGGTCCAAGCCGATCCTCGTCGCGTGTCTGGCCGGGCTCGGCACGCTGCTGGCCGTCGAGGGCCTCGCTCGGGCCTGCGTCTCGCCGCCGCAGTACTTCCTCAGCTTCCCCTTCGAGCCGCAGCTCGGCTTCGCGAACAACCCGAATCGCGCGGACCGGCTCTGCGACGCCGAGGGGCGATACCTCTACACGACCAACGCGCGCGGCTTCCGCGGGCCGGACCTGCCGGCGCCGGACGAGGCGCCCGCGGCGGGCGTGCGGCGCCTGCTGTTCCTCGGCGACTCGTTCCTGGAGGGCTGGAACGTACGCGAGGAGGCGCTCCTGCCGACCTCGGCCCAGGCGGCCCTGGCCGGGCGTGGCATCGCGGCGCAGAGCTTCAACCTCTCCAGCAGCGGCTACGGGACCGGGCAGGAGCTCCTGCTGCTGCGCCGGCACGGCGCGCGCGTCCGCCCGGACGTGGTCGTCCTGTGCCTGTACAGCGGCAACGACATCGTCGACAACTCGCTCGACCTGGCCGGGCGCACCACGGTCAGCACCGGCGCCTGGGTGCGCCCGTACTTCGTGCTCGGCGAGGACGGCACCCTCGAGCAGACCTACCTGCACCCCTGGAGCGCCCGCCTGCGCCGCTGGTCGCGGGCCTTCACGCTGGTCGACCACCGCGCCTATCGCTGGCTCTACCGCAAGCAGGGCCAGTACCTGCGCGAGGAGGAGGGTCGCCCGGTCGACCCCTGGAAGCGCCTGCGCCAGGGACTGATCATGGGCGCGGACCTGGAGCTCTTCCGCGAGCCCGTGGCCGGCGACGACTGGGACCGTGCCTGGCGCACGACCGAGGCGCTGCTGGCGGAGTTCGCGCGCGAGGTGAGCGCGCTCGGCGCCCGCTTCCTGGTCGTGGTGATCCCGCACCTGATCCAGGTCGAGACCAACGCGCAGATCCGCCAGACCGACGGCACGATGACGGCGGCGGGGCTGCCCTCGATGCTCACCAGCCTCGACTTCGGCCTGCCCGAGCGACACCTGGCGGCCGCCCTCGCGCGCCTCGGCGTCGAGGCTCTGTTCCTGCGCGATCCGCTGCGCGCCGAGCTGCGCGCGAGCGGCGCCTCCTCCTACCTGAACGACGGGCACCTGAGCTCCCGTGGGCATGCCTTCGCCGGCGCGCTCGTGGGGGCGCGCCTGGCCGGGATGCTCGAGGGCGCTCCGGCGCCCGCGGCCGAGGCGCTGGACGACGGCGGCCCCGTGGACGCCCTCGCCCTGCTGTGGAGCGCGCGCTCCGAGCTGCGCTTCACCGAGCCGCTCGAGGACGCCGTCGGCTACGGCTGGGTCCGCTGGGACTGCGACTGGTTCGGCCGCGGCCCGGGCTGGGCCATGGAGCGCCAGGGGCAGCTCGTCTTGCCGCGCGGCGAGCGCTTCGTGCTCGAGGCCGAGCTGCCGCCGGGCGCCATCCTCCCGGTCGCGGTCCAGGCCGGCGGGGCCGAGCCCCGCGTGGTCGACGCGCCGGGGCCGTTCGAGCTCGACGTGAGCGTGCCGCGCGGGGACCCGCGTGCCTCGCCCTGGGCCGCCGTGCGGATCTCCGCCGAGCGCGCCGTCCCGTTCCCGGGCACCGCCCCGATCGGCCTGATCCTGAAGGCCATCCGCCGCGTGCCTCGCTCGGATCGTTGAGGCTCCTCGACGCGGATCCGGGCGCCTACTCCAGCGCGAACACCTGCCAGCGCGGCGTGTGCACGAGCTGGCGGCCAGCGGCGGCCTGGCGCGCCATCCAGCCCGGCAGGCGCTCCTCCAGGACCGCGGGCGGGCCCTGGTGGGCGAGGAAGCGCGCGCCGAGCTGGCGGCGTTCCTCGACGAAGGCCGTGCTCAGCGGGCGCCGGCTCAGGCCCTTGCGCGTGCTCGCGCGCCAGCCGCGCACGTCGCCGGCCCACAGCGTCTCGCCGTCCCACGGGCCGGTGTCCTCCGAGGCGAGGATCCCGAGCGCGCGCGGCTCGAGCACACCCTGCAGCGCCTGGCCGAGCTCGTGACGCTCCAACTCGTAGGGCGGCGCGTAGCCCCAGCTCGCCTGCAGCACCCACAGGAGCCCCGCGACGGCGGCCGCGGCCTGCAGCGGGCCCGCGGCGCGCCCCGGGACGAGCGCCACGAGCCCCCGCACGACCCACCCGAGCGCCAGCGCGCCGCCCAGCGCGAAGAGCGGCAGGTACCCGTGCGTGTAGTACCAGTGCGTGGCCGTGTTGAAGGGCAGCAGCGCCATGAACACGAGGAGCGACAGGAGCCCGCCCAGCAGCAGCGCTCGCCCGCGCACGCGCCCGACGAGCGCGAGCACGAGCCCCGCGAGCGCCAGCCAGATCCCCGCCTGGCCCCAGGCGCCCACCAGCATGGCCCACATGCCGGAGTAGGTCTTCGCCTTGCCGAGCTGCGCCCAGCGCTCTTTCTGGCTCAGGTAGTTGTCGATCAGCTCGGCCATCGTGCGCCCGTCGTCCACGCGCGAGGCGCGGTTCACCGGCGTCGCGTGCAGGAGCCACAGGACCAGGGGCAGGGCGCACAGCCCGGCCGCCACGAGGTGTCGCGGCGCGAGGAGCCCGCGCAGCGTCCCGCGCCGATCCAGGTACAGCCCGGCCGGCAGGAGGAAGAGCAGGCCCGAGGTCGACTTCACCAGCAGCATCAGCGCGAAGGCCAGCGTCGCCAGGACGAGCTCGCGCCGCGCGCCGGGCGCGACCGGAGCGGCGCCGGAGCGGTCGAGGTAGCGATCGAAGTGGAACAGGCCGGCCGCGAAGGCCGCGGCCACGCCCTGCTCGGGCATGACCTCGACCGAGGCGTAGACCGAGAGCGGATACCAGCTCGCCAGCGCGCAGGCCGCCAGGGCCTCCGGCGTGCCGAAGCGCCGGCGCACGAAGGCGAAGAGGTACCCCAGCATCAGCGCGAAGGCGAGAAGCGACGGCAGCCGGTAGGCCGGCTCCCAGGCGAGGTCGAAGGCCTTCTCGAAGGCCACGCCGACCAGGTTGACGAGCGGGAACTCCTGCAGGAGGTACCCCGGCTGGTCGCCGGCGTAGTCGACGCGCGGGTAGAGGATCGCGCGCGGCCCGATCTCCGCCAGGTCGCGGCTCAGGTTGCGCGTGATCATCGCCGTCAGCGTCGCGCGCACGCGTCCGATCGGCGTGTCGAGCGCGCCGGCCCGGTCCCAGAGCGTGGCCGCGATCAGGAGCGCGATCCAGGCCGGCGGGAGGAGCCGTGCGAGCCGGCCCCCCGTGCGCGCGGCGTCGTGGTCGGTCTGGGTCAGCGAGTCCATCGAGGGGCGGGCGGCCGCGTCGGGCCGGACGCGTCGAGAGGGTACAATTCGGCCGATGGCGCGCGCGGCCGTAGCGCTCGAGGTGGATCCCCTGCCGCGCGGGGCGCCGTGACGACGCTCCTCGCGCTCGTACTGGTGCTGGCCGGCTGCGCCCAGCAACCGGAACAGGAACCGGCGTCGGCACCGGCCGGGCGCCCGCCGAACCTGCTCGTGATCCTGGCGGACGACCTGGATCCGGATCATCCGGGCTTCGCCGGCAACCCCGCGGCGCGCACGCCGAGCCTCGACGCCCTGGCGGCGCGGGGCGTCTACTTCCCGGTGCTGCTCGTCCAGCCGGTGTGCCGCGCGGCCCACGCGACGCTGCTCTCGGGGCGCTTCCCGCACGAGACCGGCATCCGCAACAACCGCGTGGCGGGCGCGCTCGCGCCGGAGGCGCTGCTCCCGCGGCGATTGCAGGCGCGCGGCTACGCGACCTTCTGCGCCGGCAAGCTGTGGGAGGGCGAGCCCGCCGCCTACGGCTTCGATGCGGCCGTGACCGATCGCTCCTTCGCGCGCGGCGGGCCCGAGGCGCAGGCCGAGCTGTTCCGCTTCCTGGAGCAGCGCCCCGCGGGCGAGCCGTGGTTCGTGTGGTGGGCGCCGAACCTGCCGCACGTGCCGCACGATCCGCCTGCGCGCCTGCTCACGGCCTTCCGCGACGCACCCGTGACGCCACCGCCGGGCTTCGCCGGCGACGTCGCGGCCTTCGCGCAGGCCGAGCGCGCGTGCCTCGCGATGGAGGCCTGGCTCGACGAGGCGGTCGGCGCGCTGCTCGCGAAGCTCGACGAGCTCGGCCAGCGTGACGAGACCCTGATCCTGTTCCTGGCGGACAACGGCTGGGCCACCGCCAGCCCCTCCAAGGGCACGCCGCGCGAGAAGGGCGTGCGCTCGCCGCTGGTCGTCGTGCCGCCGGGCGCCGAGCCCCGCGCGCGCCGCCTCGACGCGCTCGTCTCGCTCGTCGACGTGCACGCGACCCTGCTCGACTACGCCGGCGCGCCCCCCGAGGGCCGCGGCACCAGCCTGCGCCCGTTGCTCGAGCAGCGCCCCTTCACGCCGCGCGAGCGCCTCTTCGGCGCCGTGTTCCGGCGC
>Ga0315910_10001941_pt1 | contig 18599 bp, 13 predicted proteins | sample EdamamesoilMG_FD_204470 | JGI IMG/M metagenome (GOLD analysis project Ga0315910, IMG submission 204470) | Garden soil microbial communities collected in Santa Monica, California, United States - Edamame soil | ecosystem: Environmental > Terrestrial > Soil > Garden | place: USA: California...
CCCGACGCCGAGCGGGCCGCCTTCCGCTTCGTCCACGTCTCCACCGACGAGGTGTACGGCTCCCTCGCACCGACCGACCCGGCGTTCCGCGAGACCAACGGTTACCAGCCCAACTCCCCCTACTCGGCGAGCAAGGCGGCGAGCGACCACCTGGTGCGGGCCTGGCACCACACCTACGGGCTTCCGGTCGTCACGACCAACTGCAGCAACAACTCCGGCCCGCGCCAGTTCCCGGAGAAGCTGATCCCCCTCGTCATCCACAACGCCCTCGCGGGGAAGCCCCTCCCCATCTACGGCGACGGCCAGCAGGTGCGCGACTGGCTCTACGTCGAGGACCACTGCCACGCGATCATGCGGGTGCTGGAGCGGGGGGCGGTGGGCGAGGTCTACAACGTCGGGGGGTGGAACGAGCAGCCCAACCTCCAGGTGGTACGGACGATCTGCGGCATCCTCGATGTCGCCCGCCCCCGCGCGGACGGCAAGCCGTACGCCGAGCAGATCACCTTCGTGAAGGACCGCCCCGGGCACGACCGCCGCTACGCCATCGACGCCCGCAAGATCGAGCGCGACCTCGGCTGGCGCCCCGCCGAGAGCTTCGAGACCGGGATCCGGAAGACGGTGGCCTGGTACCTCGAGCATCCGGAGTGGGTCGAGGGGGTCACCAGCGGCACCTACCGCACCTGGGTCGAGACGCAGTATGGCGGGTGAGGTGACCCCCGGTCCGATCCTGGTGCTCGGTGCCACCGGACAGGTGGGGCGTGCGCTCCCGCGCGCGCTCGCATCGCTCGGACCTGTCGTCGCAGTCGACCGGAAGGGGGCGGACCTCGCCCACCCGGAGACGCTCCCGGGTGTGGTCGACGCGCACCGCCCCTCCGCGATCGTCAACGCGGCCGCCTATACCGCCGTCGACCGCGCGGAGGCCGAAGCCGAGCTTGCGATGACGGTGAACGGCGTGGCGCCGGGGGTCCTGGCGCGGCTGGCGGCGGAGCGGGGGATCCCGCTGGTGCACTACTCCACCGACTACGTCTTCGACGGGAGCGGGAAGGGGTGGTACCAGGAGAGCGACCCCACCGGACCGGTCTCCTCCTACGGTCGCTCCAAGCTCGAGGGGGAACGTGAGATCCAGGCCGCCGGAGGGATGCACCTGATCCTCCGCACCTGCTGGGTCTTCGCGGCGGAGGGGACCAACTTCCTCCGCACCATGCTCCGGCTGGCGCGTGACCGGGAGCTCCTCCGGGTGGTGAACGACCAGGTCGGCGCCCCGACCCCGGCGACCCTCATCGCCGGCGTGACGGCCGAACTGCTCGGCGCGATGCGCGGAGCCGGACGGGAGGATCCGCGCTGGGGGGTCTATCATCTCGCGGCGGCGGGGGAGACGACCTGGCACGGCTACGCCGAGTACCTCCTCGCGAAGGCGGAGGAACTCGGGTTCCCACTCCGTGTCTCGGCCGCCGGAGTGGAAGGGATCCCCACCGCCGAGTATCCGACCCCCGCCAGGCGGCCGGCCAACTCGCGGCTCGACTGCGGCAAGCTCCGCTCGACCTTCGGCGTGACCCTCCCCGACTGGCGCGTGGGAGTGGACGCGGTGCTCAACGAACTTCGTATCGAGGTAGCGCAATGACGACGACGGGGCGGCGCGGCATCATCCTCGCGGGGGGCTCGGGGACCCGGCTCTATCCGGTGACCCAGGCGGTCTCCAAGCAGCTGATGCCGGTATACGACAAGCCGATGGTCTACTACCCGTTGAGCACCCTGATGCTCGCCGGGATCCGCGAGGTGCTGGTCATCTCGACGCCGCACGACACGCCGCGCTTCCGCGAGCTCCTGGGGGACGGGTCGCAGTGGGGGATGGAGATCCAGTACGCGGTGCAGCCGAGCCCCGACGGGCTGGCGCAGGCGTTCATCATCGGGAAGGAGTTCGTCGCCGGGCGGCCGAGCGCACTGGTGCTGGGCGACAACATCTTCTACGGGCACGACTTCGTGAAGCAGCTGGCGGAGGCCGACGCGCGGACGAGCGGGGCGACGGTCTTCGCCTATCACGTCCACGACCCGGAGCGGTACGGGGTGGTGGAGTTCGGCCCCGACGGGCGGGCCAAGAGCATCGAGGAGAAGCCGAAGCTCCCCAAGTCGCACTATGCCGTGACCGGGCTCTACTTCTACGACGCCGAGGTCACGGCGATCGCCGCGAGCCAGAAGCCCTCCGCCCGCGGCGAGCTCGAGATCACCGACACCAACCGCCGCTACCTGGAGCAGGGGCAGCTGCACGTCGAGACCCTGGGGCGGGGTTACGCCTGGCTCGACACCGGGACCCACGACTCCCTCCTGGAGGCGGCGCACTTCATCGCCACCCTCCAGAAGCGGCAGGGGCTGATGGTCGCCTGTCCGGAGGAGATCGCGCTCGGCCGCGGCTGGATCGACGCCGCGGCGGTCGAGGCGCTGGCCCGCCCCCTCGCGAAGAACGACTACGGCCGCTACCTGCTCCGGCTCATCCGGCCGGGAGGGGCGTGATGTCGCTCACGGTCCAGCAGACCACCCTCCCCGGCGTCCTCGTCATCGAGCCGACGGTCTTCCGCGACGAACGGGGGGCGTTCAGCGAGAGCTTCAACGCCCGGAACTTCGCCGCCGCCACCGGGGTCGACGCCCGCTTCGTGCAGGACAACCACAGCCGGTCGGCGCCGGGAGTGCTGCGCGGGCTGCACTACCAGCTGGTGCATCCGCAGGGGAAGCTGATCCGCGTGGTACGGGGGAAGATCTTCGACGTGGCGGTGGACCTCCGGCGTGGTTCGTCGCACTTCGGGCGGTGGGTCGGGGTGACCCTCGCCGAGGATGACCCGCGACAGCTCTGGATCCCCGAAGGGTTCGGCCACGGGTTCTACGTGATCGACGGCCCCGCCGACGTGCTCTACAAGACCACCGAGTACCGCCACGCGGAGCACGAGCGGTCGATCCGCTGGGATGACCCGACCCTCGGCATCTCCTGGCCGCTGGCCGGTGTGCCGATCCTCTCGGCCAAGGATGCCGCGGGGGCGTGGTTCGCCGAGGCGGAGGTCGACTAACGATGTGCGGACTCGCGGGCTTCGCGGGGAAGTTCACCGAGCAGTCGCTCCGCGACGCCGGGGAGCGGATCGCGCACCGGGGTCCCGACGACGCGGGCACGTACCTCAACGACCGCGGCATCGGGCTCACCTTCCGGCGGCTCGCGATCATCGACCTGTCGCCCTTGGGCGCCCAGCCGATGGCGAGTCCCGATGGCCGGGTGGTCATCGCCTTCAACGGCGAGATCTACAACTACCGCGAGCTCAGGGAGGAGCTCCTCGCGCGCGGAGTGAGCTTCCGGGGGCACTCCGACACCGAGGTGCTGCTCCAGCTCTACCTCGCCGAGGGGGAGGGGATGCTCTCCCGGCTGAACGGGATCTTCGCCTTCGCGCTCTGGGATGGCCGGGACGGGTCGCTCCTCATTGCGCGCGACGCCCTGGGGGTGAAGCCGCTCTACTATGCCGCCCTCGACCGGGGCGTCGCCTTCGCCAGCGAGATCAAGGCGCTCCTGCACCTGGTCCCCGAGGCACGGGAACTCGATCCGGTGGCGCTCCATCGCTACCTCACCTTCCTCTGGTGTCCGGGGGAGGGGACGCCGCTCACGAGGGTGCGGAAGCTCCTCCCCGGCGAGGCCCTGCGCGTGCGGGAGGGGAAGATCGAACGGCGCTGGTCCTGGTATCAGCTCCCGACCGGCCGGCCGGCGGGGGCGATGCTCGATGAAGCGCAGGCGGTGGCGGGGACGCGGGAAGGGCTCCGTCGGGCGGTACAGCGCCAGCTGGTCGCGGACGTGCCGGTGGGCGCTTTCCTGTCGGGGGGGCTCGACTCGAGCGCGATCGTCACCTTCGCGCGGGAAGAGGTGCCGGGGATCGAGTGCTTCACGATCGAAGTGACGGGGGAGCAGGACAGCGGGATCACCGACGACCTCCCGTATGCGCGCCGGGTCGCCCAACACCTCGGCGTCCGGCTTGAGGTCGTCACCGTCGATGCCGATGGGATGGCCGGTGACCTGGAGCGGATGATCTGGCAGCTCGATGAGCCGCTGGCCGACCCGGCGCCCCTCAACGTGCTCTACATCAGCGCGCTCGCGCGGCAGCACGGGGTGAAGGTGCTCCTCTCCGGCGCCGGCGGGGACGACCTCTTCTCCGGCTACCGCCGTCACCTGGCGGTGCAGTACGAGCGCTACTGGAGCTGGCTCCCCCGGCCGGTCCGCGCCGGTCTCGATCGCGCCGCGGGTGGGCTGGACCAGCGCCACGGGCTGGCGCGGCGGCTCGGCAAGCTCTTCAACGGCGCTGGGCTCGACGCGGAAGGGCGGCTCGTCAACTATTTCCGCTGGATCCGCGACGCCGAACTGCAGGCGCTCTACGCGCCGAGCTTCCGGGAGGCCGCCAACCGGGAGCCCGCGGAGGGGCCGATGCGGGCCGTGCTCGCCGCACTCCCCCCGGGAGCCGGCGCGCTCGAACGGATGCTGACGCTGGAACAGCGCTTCTTCCTGGCGGACCACAACCTGACCTACACCGACAAGATGTCGATGGCGACGGGGGTCGAGGCACGGGTCCCGTTCCTTGACCTCGAACTCGTCGAGTTCGCCTCCCGGATCCCCGAGGGGATGAAGCAGCGGGGGCGGGTGGGGAAGTGGGTCCTCAAGGAGGCGATGGCCCCCTTCCTCCCGGCCGATGTCATCCATCGTCCCAAGACCGGCTTCGGCGCCCCGCTCCGGCGCTGGATGCAGGGGGGGCTCCGTCCCCTCATCGCCGACCTCCTCTCCGCCAGGAGCCTCACGGCCCGCGGGCTCTTCGACCCCGTGGCGGTGGAGCGGCTGGTCCAGCGCAACGCCCGTGGCGAGGTCGATGCCGCCTACACCCTGCTCTCCCTGATGAGCATCGAGATCTGGTGCCGCCGCTTCCTGGACACCGCCCCATGACCCCGTCCCCATCGATGCTCATCGACATCATCGCCGGCGCGCGCCCGAACTTCATCAAGATCGCGCCCATCCTCGCGGCCCTCCGCGCCGCGATCGAGCGCGGCGCGCCCTGGCGCACCCGCCTGGTGCACACCGGCCAGCACTACGACCGCGCGATGTCGAGTTCCTTTTTCGACCAGCTCGGCATCCCGGCCCCAGACCTGAACCTCGAGGTCGGCTCGGGGACGCAGGCGGAGCAGACCGCGGCGATCATGATCCGCTATGAGCAGGCCCTGCTCCAGGAGCGGAGCGACCTCTGCATCGTCGTGGGCGATGTGACCTCCACCATGGCGTGCACCATCGTGGCCCGGAAGCTCGGGGTCGAGGTGGCGCACGTCGAAGGAGGGATCCGCTCCGGCGACTGGACCATGCCGGAGGAGATCAACCGGGTGGTCACCGACTCCATCGCCAACTGGTTCTTCACCACCAGCGCTACCGCCAACGCCAACCTCCGCGCGGCGGGGGTGTCCGACGACCGCATCGTCTTCGTCGGCAATACGATGATCGACACGCTCCGACGGCACCTGCACGAGCTTCGCCCGCCGGAGTTCTGGGGAACGCTCGGGCTCGCGCCGAAGAAGTACCTCGTCCTCACCCTCCACCGGCCGGCCAACGTCGATGGGGAGGGGAAGCTCCTCGCGCATCTCCGCGCCATCGCTGAGGGGGCGGGCCCGGTGCCGGTGGTCTTCCCGGTCCATCCGCGGACTGCGAAGGGGCTCCAGGCCCTGGGTGGCGCGATCCCCGGCCTGCACTACGTCGAACCCCTCGGGTATCTCGAGTTCAACTACCTGGTGCAGCACGCCCTCGGCGTGATCACCGACTCCGGGGGCGTGACGGAAGAAGCGACGGTGCTCGGCGTCCCCTGCCTCACCCTCAGGGATACCACCGAGCGGCCCGAGACGGTCACCATCGGCACCAACGAATTGATCGGCACCGACCCCGGGAAGGTCGGTCCGGCGCTTGCCCGCCTCCGCGCTGGGCAGTGGAAGACCGGGGGGATCCCCGAGAAGTGGGACGGCGAGGCGGCCCGGCGCATCGTCGCATTCCTGGAACGGAAGCTCCGATGAAACAGCTCCTGCAGCGCCTCGACAACGGGGTCACCCAGCTCGAAGAGATCCCCGTCCCGGTCCCCGGGAAGGGACAGGTGCTCATCGAGACCCGCGCCACCCTGATCTCCGCCGGCACCGAACGGATGCTGGTGGACTTCGGACGCGCCTCTCTGATCGACAAGGCGCGGAGCCAGCCCGACAAGGTGCGCCAGGTGCTGGAGAAGGTGCGCACCGACGGCCTCGCCCCCACCCTCGAAGCGGTGCGCGCCAAGCTCGGCCAGCCGATCCCCCTCGGCTACTGCAATGCCGGCGTGGTGGTCGAGGCCGGCGCGGGCGCGGGATTCGCCCCCGGCGACCGGGTGGTGAGCAACGGGTCGCACGCGGAGTACGTGCGGGTGCCGCGCACGCTCGCCGCCCGGATCCCCGACGGTGTCCCCTTCGAGCACGCCGCGTTCACTCCGGTGGCCGCGATCGGGTTGCAGGGGCTCCGCCTCGCCCAGCCGACGCTCGGGGAGACCGTTGTGGTCTTCGGGCTCGGATTGATCGGCCTCCTCACGGTGCAGATCGCCCGGGCGCACGGGTGCCGGGTCATCGGGATCGATCGCGACGCCGACCGGCTGGCGCTGGCGGAACGGTACGGGGCCACCGCGGTGAACGGCGCCACCGGGGAGATCGTGGCCCAGGTCCTGGCGCTCACCGGCGGGGTGGGGGCCGACATCGTCCTCCTCACCCTCGCCTCCGATTCGGATGAGCCGATCCTCAGGGCCGCCGAGATGGCGCGGAAGCGGGGGCGCCTGGTGCTGGTCGGGGTCACCGGCCTCGCCCTGAGCCGCGACTCCTTCTATAAGAAGGAGCTCTCCTTCCAGGTCTCCTGCAGCTACGGGCCGGGGCGGTACGACCCGGTCTATGAGGACCAGGCGCAGGACTACCCCCTCCCCTTCGTCCGCTGGACCGAACAGCGGAACTTCGAGGCGGTGCTGGCGCTGATGGCCGAGGGCCGGCTCGATCCCTCGGCACTCCTGTCGCATCGCTTCGATTTCGCGGAGGCGCCGCGCGCGTATGACCTGTTGAGCGGCGGGGCGCCGAGCCTCGGACTCCTGCTGCAGTACCCCGACCGCCGGGGGGCCGCGCCGACCCCCGCCCAGCGGAGCGTCACGTTCGCCACTGCGCGCGCCGCGACCGGCGGGAGCGTGGTCGGGATGATCGGCGCCGGCAACTTCGCGACCCGCGTCCTCCTCCCTTCGCTCCGGAAGGCGGGGGCGCGGCTCCACACCATCGCCTCCGGCGGCGGGGTGACGGGAAGCCTGGCGGGGGCGAAGTTCGGGTTCGAGCGGGTGACGACCGACGTGGACGCCCTGCTCGCCGACCCCGCGATCGACAGCGTCTTCGTCCTGACACGCCACGACACCCACGCGTCGTTCACGGTGCGGGCGCTCCAGGCCGGGAAGCACGTCTTCGTGGAGAAGCCGCTGGCGCTGACCGAGGAGGAACTGGACCAGGTGGCCGCCGCCGCGGAGAAGAGCGGGCGGATCGTGAGCGTCGGGTTCAATCGGCGCTTCGCGCCGCTCACCGCGGAACTGCGCAGCCACCTCGCCGGGCGGGCCGGGCCCGTGAGCCTCATCCTCACGATGAATGCCGGCCACATCCCGCGCGATTCGTGGGTGCAGGATCCCGCTGTCGGCGGCGGACGGATCGTCGGGGAGGCGTGCCACCTCATCGACCTGGCGCGGAGCGTGGTCGGCGCGGCGATCACCGACGTGCAGGTCACCGCCGCGCGCGACCGGCAGGGGAGGGCGATCGACGACATCGCCCACCTGGTGATGAGCTTTGCCGACGGGAGCACCGCGGTGGTGCATTACCTGGCCAACGGATCGAAGGGGTTCCCCAAGGAGCGGATCGAGTGCTTCTGGGACGGGAAGGTCGTCGCCATCGACAACTGGCGGCGTCTCCTCCGCTTCGGGGTGCCGGGGCCCTGGTTCAACTTCCCGCGCACGATGGACAAGGGGTGGGACGCCGAGATGCGCGCGTGGGTGGAGGGTGTGGCCGCGGGGACCCCGCCGATCCCGCACGAGGAGCTTTTCGAGGTCTCGCGCTGGGCCATCCGGGCCGCGGCGTTGGCCAGGGGGTGAGTGTGAGCGACCGGCGGGGGCGCGGTCCGCTGGCGACAGCACTCCTCTACGCCCGGACGGCGATGGGGCTCCGCCCCCGCCAGCTCGTCCACCTGGTGGAGGCGCGGCTGCGTGGGCGACGTGCCGGTCCGGCACCCCGGATCGCCGCGACGCTCGACCCGGTGCGCTTCGATCGTTTCGCCTCCCAGCTCGTCGCCGCCGGACCCGGCGATGGCGCCGGACGGATCGCACGGGCCGAGCGGCTGGTCGAGGGCCGGCTCTCACTCCTTGGCGTGGAGCGGGAGCTCGCGACGCTCGAGTGGAGCGGGGCGCCGGTCTCCCCGCTCTGGACCTACCACCTGCACTACCTCGATTGGGCGGTCGACCTCGCGTGGGCCTTCCGCCTCACGGGACGCGCTCCCGTCCTCGACCGGCTCCTCGAGCTCCTCGACCGCTGGGACGCCGCGACCAGGAGTGCCCCTGGTCGCGCGTGGGAATCGTACCCGCACGCCACCCGTACATTGAACGTGGGGGTCCTCCTCGCGGTGGTCGGTGATGCGCTCCCCTCCGATCGCCGCGGCCGCCTCATCGACGCTCTCGCCGGGTATGCGGCGGTCGCCGAGGGGGGGCTCGAACGTCACCTGGAAGGGAATCACCTCTGGCGGGACATCGCCGCCTGGGTGGTCGCGACGCAGCTCCTCGCCGGCACCGAGTGGACGGTGGGTCGCCGTCGCGCCCTCGCCTGGTGGGAGCGGGTCCGGCAGGACCAGCTCCTCGCCGACGGAGGGCACGAGGAGCGGTCGCCGCTGTATCACGCCCTCGCGCTCCAGGATGTCGCGTTCACGCTCCTCGTCCTCCCGGAGGGCGAGGTGCGCCGGCGCGTGCACGCCGATGCGGCGCGGATGCTCCCGGCGTGGCAGGCGCTGGTCCGTCCCGACGGGAGGGTGCACCATTTCAACGACTCCGCTCCCCGCGACGACTTCGAGCCGGCGTTCCTCGCGGCCCTGCTCGGGGTGCTCGGGTTCCCCGTCCTGCCGGAGGACGGCGCCTTCGAGCTGCCGGAGACCGGGTACGCGGGGATGCGCGACCGCCGGGGAGGGGAGCGGCTCATCGTCGATCACGGGGTGCCGGCGCCCCGGCACCAGCCCGGGCACCTGCACTGCGACCTGCTCTCATTCGAGTACGACCTGGAGGGCGCCCCGTTCGTGGTGAACGCCGGTGTTTCTGGCTACGAGGGCGATCCGTTCCGCGCCTATTGGCGGGGCACGGCGTCGCACAACACCGTGCAGGTCGGCGACCGCGACCAGTCCGAGCTCTGGGGGGTGTTCCGGGTCGCGCGGATGGCCCGCGCCCTGGCCCACGAGTCGGGGGTGGATGGGCGCGGTCGGTGGAGTTTCCGCGGCGCGATGTCCCCCTATGCGCCGGCCGGCGTGGAGCACGAGCGGACCATCACCTGGCATCCGGGAGCGCTCGAGGTGGTCGACCTCGTCTCCGGCGGGGCGGGGGAGGGGTGCCGGGTGGTCCTGCAGTTCGCCCACGACGTGGAGCTCCACCCGGCCGGACCGTTCCGGTTCGAGGCGGTCCGCGGGGCGACTCGTGCCTATGTCAGCTGGGATGGGGTCGGGGCAGTGACGATCCACCGCGGGGAGAGCGACCCCCCGCGCGGTTGGCAGGTCGAGAGGTTCGGGGAGGTGCGCCCCGCCCCCGCCCTGGTGGCGGAGTTCGCCGCGGGGGATCGCTCCCGCGTGCGGTGCCTCATCGAGAACGCCCCGCCCCGCTGATCGGCGGAGCGGGGCGTTCGGCCGGGGCCCTGCGCTACTGGTTCAGCGCGATGATGATCGTCGCCGTGCTCGCGAGGACCGACGCGAGGGCGACGTAGAGGCCGGTGCGGTCGCGGAACTCCTGCACCGGCTTGACCGGGACGAAGACGGTGGCGCCGGCCGCGGGCTCGGGATTGTTGCCGCCGAAGAAGAGGAACCCACCCCGCCGGGTCTCGATCTCGCCGTTGGCCTGTTGCACGCTCGCCCGATCGCCGTTGCCGTTCTCCGCCACCCCGCCCGCCGCCCCGATGTAGTAGGAAAGGTTCCGGCCCGGTTGCCAGAGCACGCTGCCGGGGGAGTTCACCGCGCCCGCCACCTTCACGCTGGGCTGGAACTCCGGCACCACGACGCTGTCGCCGGGCTGCAGGAAGACGTTGTCCCGCGACTGCGGGTTCCGGAGGGCCGCCGGCAGGTCGACGTTGATCCGGCCGATGCTGTCCACGGTGCGGAGGAACTGCACCCCTTCGGGATAGGCGCGGTCGGTGAGTCCCCCCGCCCGGGTGATCAGGTCGCTGAGCCGTTCGTTCCGGCTCCGGAGGGCGTAGGTGCCGGGGAAGCGGACCTCGCCGGCCACGGTGACGATACGCTGCAGCTCGAAGTCGGGCTGGCGGAAGATCAGCACGTTGTCGAACGGCTGCAGGATGACCTCGGGGGCACTCCCGCTCGCCGGGAAGGGGGTCCCCGCCGGTCCGACGTACCGACCGGCGCTGTCGCGCTGATAGAGGAAGGTCGAGTCGAGGGGGACCCGCACCGTGGTGGCGAGCTGACCCTGTGAGCGGTCCACCGGAAGCCTTGCGATCTCGGCCTCGCGCAGATCGGCGCCGATCACCGGCCCCCGGCCGAGGTTCACCAGTTCGCGCAGCGTCATTCCCTCGTGCCACGGGTACCGGCCGGGCTTCGCCACCATTCCCACGACGGAGACGTAGTACGACCCCGCGAGGCCGGGGAGCGCGTCGACCACGACCGAGTCGCCATCCTCCAACCCGATGGCGGGGATCACCCCGCGGCGCAGCTCCACATCGATCACCGAGCGCGCCACCGGGTCGGTGGTCCGGGAGTCGGCCGGGAGGATGCGGTGGATCGCCACCCGTCCTTGGGCGGCCTCGGCGGAGAACCCCCCCGCCGCACCGATGAGGTCCGCGAGGGTCTCCCCCGCGGCGAGGTCATACGAGGCGGGACGGCGGACCTTGCCGAGCACCACGGCGCGGCGTTCCCGCACGCCGACGAAGACCACGTCCCCATTCTGCAGACGGACGTCCTTGGAGACGTCCCCCTGGAGCAGGTAGTCATAGAGGTCGAAGCTGGTCGGGGGACTCCCGGCCCGGCGGACCTCCACCCGGCGGAGATTGGCGCGCTCGGTGACACCGCCGGCGGCATAGAGCGCCGTCAGGGTGGTGCCGAGCGCGCTCACCTGGTAGGCCCCGGGCTGGCTCACCTCGCCGACCACGTACACCTGCACCGCGCGCACGTTGGCGATCGAGAGCTCGAAGGTGACGCTCGCGCTCGAGCCGCGGCGGACCCCGGAGTAGACCCGTCCCAGGCGCTCATACAGGACCGACTTGGCCTCGTCGATGGTGAGCTGCGACAGGTAGATCTGCCCCACCTGCGGGATCACCACGAACCCCTCGCGGGTGACCGAGAGCTGATGGGTGAGCTCGACGGCGCCGGTGAGGATCAGCACCAGGCGATCCCCCGGGCCGATCCGGTAGTCGGGGGGCACGGGCCCGGAGAGGAGGGGGAGGAACTGGGTGGTGGTGCGCCGGAAGACGTCCACGCCGAACACCCCGGACTTCGGCTGCGCGGTGACGGTGCGCATCCCGGTCTCCACCGGCTGGGCCTCGGTGCTGTCGACCCCGATCCCGAGCGCCGCCATCGCCGCCGCCTGGTCGGGCGAGATCTCGGCGCTCACCTCGGCCCCCCCCTCCTCCCCGAGGTAGTCGTCGAGGAGGGAGGCCCGGTACCCGCTCGCCCGGAGGCGGGACCGGATCTGCTCGGGGGTGAGCCCCGACTCCCGGATCCGGGCGCGGATCGCCTCGGGGCCGCCGTTCTGCTGGACCGCGGACTGGAGCTGTGCCGGGGTCGGCTGCTGCGCCGCCACAGGGACGGCGGCCGGCAGGAGGGCGAGCAGGAGGGCGAGGATGGGAGCGCGCTTCATATCACAAAGTAGTTTAAGGGTGCCCCGAAGATGGGGGCTAAGTGGGTCTGCGTCAAGGGTTTCGGAGGCGGGCGGGGCGGGGGGACGTTACATTCCGGGCCGCGGGCCCTTAGCTCAGCCTGGTCAGAGCACCGGACTCATAATCCGAGGGACCCTGGTTCAAATCCAGGAGGGCCCATCTGGACGGTGGACAGACGCTCGGAGGCTCAAAACGCTCAGACGCTCAGTAGCCTCGGGTTCCGGGCCACTGAGCGTCCGAGCGTCTGTACTCTGTTCACTGCAGTGGGCGATGAGGGGATCGAACCCCCGACCTCGCGCATGTGAGGCGCGCGCTCTAACCGGCTGAGCTAATCGCCCGGGGGCCGAGATTGTAACTGGGGGGGTGGGGTCTGGGCAAGCGCTTAGGCGCTTAGGCGCTTAGGCGCTTGGGCGCTTGGGGTCAGGGGCCCATGGATCGGAGGAGGCCGTAGAGGGGCTTCCCGGCTTTTCCACGCAGTGCTTCGAGGCGGTCATACCCCTCGGCGGTGAGAATCCCGGCATCCCGGGCGAAGTGGAGGACGTAGCCCGCCTCCGAAAGGGAGCCCCACGCGATGTCCAGGAAGCGACGGAACTCCTTGGCCCCTTTGCGGGCTCGGCCTTCCACGATGTTCGCAGCGACTGAGAACGATGCTCGACGGACCTGGGAAGTCAGCCCGTACCGTTCTTCCACCGGCCAGCTCTTAGTCTCGCTATGGACAGCGAGTGCGAACGCGTGGGCGGCCTTCCACGCTTCGAATCGTTCATAGGGCAGCATGCAGACCACAGTAACGCTGGAAGGCGTCCCGGTGGTAACCGAAACGCCTCGCCTCTACACAAAAAAACCGTGAGCTTTGAAGCGCCCAAGCGCCCAAGCGCCCAAGCGCCCAAGCGCCCAAGCGCCCAAGCGCTAGATCAGCCCCCCCCGCCGGAGCCTTCCGATCTGGTCGTGGCTCTCCTCGTGCACCTTGAGCACCTCCTCCGGGCTCACGGTCGCCACTCCACTCTTCCCGACCTCGATCCCCGCCGCGTAGTTGCCGAGGTGGGCCGCTTCGAGCACGGTGGCGCCGGCGGCGAGGGCGGTCCCGACCCAGGCGGTGACGGTGTCCCCCGCGCCCGAGACGTCGTACACCTCGCGCGCGAGGCTCGGGATGTGGGTCATCGACCCGTCCTTGGCGACCAGCAGCATCCCCTCGGCGCTGAGCGTGAGGAGGAGGTTGTCGACCTTGAGCCGTTCCCGCGCCGAGCGGAGCGCGTCGGGGTGCTCCAGGTCCATCGTGGCCCCCATCGCGTGCTCCAGCTCCCGGCGGTTCGGCTTGAACACCGAGGCGCCGGTGTAGTCGAAGAAGTAGCGGAACTTGGGGTCGACCACCACCGGCACCGCGCGCCGGCGGGCCGCGTCCATCGCCCCCTTGATGACCTCGGGGGTGAGCACCCCCTTGTTGTAATCCTCGAGGAGGAGGGCGTCGGCGTCGGCCATCGCCTCGTGCAGGATCGCGATGAGCCGCTCGAGGTCGGGGCCGCTCACGGGAGCGGTCACCTCCTCGTCGATCCGCACCACTTGCTGGCTTCGGGCCACCACGCGGGTCTTCGAGGTGGTCGGCCGCCCGGCGACCTCGAGGATGAAGCGGTCTTCCAGCTGGTGGGAGGCGAGCTCCTGCTTGACGAGCCCCCCCTCCTGGTCGTCGCCGATCACCCCCACCAGTCGGCAGCGGGCGCCGATGGCGCTCACGTTGGTCGCCACGTTCGCGGCACCCCCGAGGGCCGACTTCCGCTCGTGCACCATCACCACCGGCACCGGCGCCTCCGGCGACAGGCGCTCGGTGTCGCCGATGAGGTAGCGATCGAGCATCACGTCGCCCACGACGACGATGCGGCGGGTGCGCATCCGCTCGAGGAGAGCGGTGAGGCGGTCGCGGGGGATGGGCGGAGCGAGTGGTGCGCGGCTCACGGCAACTGACCTCCGGTGGCGATACCGATCGTGACGCGGATCCGTCCCTGGAACTCGGTGCGGCTCCTGCCGGGGACGTGGTCTGCATCCTGAACGTAATGAACTCCCACGTTCCACGCCCCGCGGAAGTTACCGCGCGAGCCGGTCCCGCCGAGCGCGGCGCGCCAGGTGGTCTCGACGGTCCCGATGAAGAGGGTCGGGACATTCCCGGCCGCGGCATCGACCGTGGGGTAGGGGTCGTCGAGATCCCCTTCCCCCTGCCGCTGCACCGTGAGCTCGGGGGTGAGGATCGACAGCCCACTCGTCGGGACGGTGACGAAGAGGCTCAGCTGGTCGCGGTCGGGGAACCCCAGGCCAAGGCCGGTGCCCGCATCGGCGTACGTCTCGTACGAGTTGAACGTCCGCAGGACGAGGCTGGAGGCCTGGGTGTAGAGCGCCTTCCACCCCATCGTCCGCGCGAGCGGTCCCGACGCCGCGACCGTGAACGCATACCGGCTGGGCGTCTGGTCGTCGCTGTCGGGATCGGGGTAGTTGATGTCGTCGATCGCGAACTGCCCCTCGAGCCGGAGCGTCCGCGAGGCCCACCAGCTCACGTCGGCGCCGACCATGATGTTCCCGTCGTGGCCGAGGCCGTACTGGTTGCTGAGGAGGAGGACGGAGAGCGGGTTCCGCCACCGCCCGTCGAACTCCCGGTCCTCGCCGCCGATGATCGTGGTCTCCCAGAGCGCGAGCGACAGACGCTCGGACGGTCGGACGCTCAGGCGGTGCGCGAACCAGTAGCGATGGACCCGGGCCCCCAGCGAATCGGTCTCGTCGGTGAGCTGCGCGGAGTTCGCGGTCAGGTTCAGCTTCGGCGTCCCGACCTGGAAGGCGAACTCGGTCCGTGGGTAGGCGTAGGCGCTGATCGGGATCCCCGGCGTCATCCCCGGGCCCCACTGCCGGTCCATCGCGCCGAGGAAGAAGTTGCCGTACTTCCACTGGCCGCTGAGGTACGCCTCCGCCATCCGGCCCACGACCTTGAGGTCGTGGCGGCCGGGCCAGTCGGGGTCGTCGGTGAGGCGGGGCTCGATCGCCGGCCGGGTGACGCCGATCAGCGGACCGACCGCGAGCGTTCCCGTGAGCTCTCCGTACGGGAGCAGCTCGGCGTCGCCGGCGGGATGGAGCGGGTCGCGGTTCCCGTTGCTCGCGTCGTCGACCCCGCCTCGCGCCTCGAAGCTCCACCGCGCCGTGGCGGTATCCTGGATCCAGGCGCCGCGGAGCGCCTGGATCACCCGCCGGAGCGGGGCGCCGAGGGTGTCGGCCTCGAGGAGGGCGGCGAGGGCGTCGCGCCGCCGGAAGGGGCGCACCATCGGCGACGGATCGCGCACTTCGCCCCGCGACACCAGGAGCTCGAAGGCCGGGAGCCGGGGATCGTCGAGGGGGACGTAGGGGGAGGCCTGACCCTGGACCAGGGCGGGGAGGGTCAGGAGCACCAGGGCGGGGGAGAAACGCATCGACCGAAAGCTACAGCGAGTCCCCCTGAAGGGCACCGGACATTACTTTCCCGACGGATGTCCTCTCCTCCCCCCATCCTCGTCACCGGCTCCACTGGTTTCGTCGGCCGCGGGCTCCTGCCGGCGCTCGCCGCGGCCGGCCGGGCCGTGCGCCCCCTCGATCCGGCGGTCGACCTTGGACGCCCGGGGGATCTGGCCGGTGCGGTGGAGGGTGTGGGCGCGGTCGTGCACCTCGCGGCCCGCGCGCACGTGATGCGCGAGGAGTGCGCCGACCCCCTCGCCGCCTTCCGCGCCGTGAACCGGGACGGGACCCTCCGGCTGGCGGAGGCCGCGGCGGCGGCAGGGGTGCGGCGCTTCGTCTTCATCAGCTCGATCGGCGTGCTCGGCGACTCCACGCACGGCACTCCCTTCTCGGCGGCGAGCACTCCGGCCCCGGTCGCCGCCTATGCGCGGTCCAAGCTCGAAGCGGAGCAGGGGCTCGAGCGGATCGCGCGGGAGCGTGGACTCGAGGTGGTGGTGATCCGGCCACCGCTCGTCCACGGCCCCGGGGCCCCCGGCAACTTCGCGCGCCTCCTCCGACTGGTCCGCCGCGGGCTGCCGCTCCCGTTCGCGGGGATCTCCGGCCGCCGGACCTTCGTCTCGCGCGCCAACCTCGCGTCGCTCATCCTCGCCGCCCTCGACCATCCGGCCGTGCCCCCACGCCCGCTCCTCGCCGGCGACGCCGAGAGTCTCACCCTGTCTGAGCTCCTGCGGGTCCTGGGCGAGGGGATGGGAAGGCCCGTCCGGCTCTTCCCGCTCCCCGGCCTCGGAGCGGCGCGCGCGCTTCCCCTCGTCGGCGGGGCGATCCGGAAGCTCACCGACGCCTTGGAGGTCGACATCTCCACGACCACCGCCGCGATCGGCTGGCGCCCGGCGCAGTCCGCCCGCGATGGGCTCCTCGAGATGGCCCGCGCCGCCGGAGGCGGACGATGACCACCAACTACCTGGTCTGGACCCTCGCCGGGCTCTGCGTGGGGCTCACCCTCGTCGGCGTCGAGCTGATGCGCCGCTGGAGCACGCGCCGGCTCCTCGACCTCCCCAACGCGCGGAGCTCCCACACGAGGCCCACGCCGCGCGGCGGTGGGCTCCCGCTGATGGTGGTCGCCATCGGCTGCTGGAAGATCCTCCTCCTCCTCACCGCGGCACTCCTCTGGCCGCGCCACCTCACCCTGCTGTGCGGGATCGGGATGGTGCTGGTGGTGAGCTGGCTCGACGATCTCTACGTCCTCCGCTTCAAGACCCGGCTCCTGGTCCACCTCGCCGCCGCACTCCTGGTGCTGCTCGCGTCGCCCCCGCCGATCGCGGTCCTCCTCCCCGGCCTCGGGACGATCCCGCTCGGACTCCTGGCGTGGCCGCTCGCGCTCGTCTGGATCGCCGGGATGACGAACGCCTACAACTTCATGGACGGGATCGACGGGATCGCCGGGGTCCAGGGACTCGTGGCCGGGCTCGCCTGGGTGTATCTCGGCTCCCTGGTCTGGGCACCGCTCCTGGGCGCGCTCGGGTTGTATGTGGCGATGGCGTGCGCCGCCTTCCTCTGCTTCAACTGGTCTCCCGCGCGGATCTTCATGGGAGATGTCGGGAGCGCCACGCTCGGGTTCCTCTTCGCGGCGCTCCCCTTCGTGGCCGAGGCCGGGTTCCCGGTGCGGCCCACGCCGCTCTGGGTCGCGGGAGCGGCGGTGGTGTGGCCCTTCGTGTTCGATACCGGCTTCACGCTGGTGCGGCGCTGGCGGCGGGGGGAGGACCTGACCGAGGCCCACCGGAGCCATCTCTATCAGCGGCTCGTGATCGCGGGGTGGTCGCACGCCCGGACGGCGTTGCTCTATCTCCTGTGGGCCGCGACGACCGCGGGGTTGGGCCTCGCGATGGCCCGGGGCGCGGCGTGGAGCGGCCCGGCCGGCTCCGTGTGGGCGGTCGTGAGCGGGATCCTGGTCTGGGCGCTGGTGGTCGTCGTCGAACGCCGGGGCGCGGGAGCGAAGCGCTGATGGAACACGCCCAGCCCCTCTTCCTCGCCATCGCCGTCGCGATCGTCGCCATCCTGGTCGCGGCCCTCGGGCGGAAGCTCCCGATCCCGGTGGCGATCCTCCAGGTGCTCGGGGGGCTGGTGGTCGCCTTCCTCCCCGGCGCCGACGCCTTCCGGGTGAGTCCGGAGCTGGTCTTCTTCGTCTTCCTCCCGCCGGTGCTCTGGGCCGCGGCGTTCTTCACCTCCTTCCGCGACTTCAAGGCGAACCTCCGCCCCATCGGGCTCCTCGCGATCGGGCTCGTCGCCGCGACCACCGCCGTCGTCGCCGTGGTCGCGCACGCCCTTCTCCCGGGGATCCCCTGGGCCGCCGCGGTCGCGCTCGGCGCGATCGTCTCGCCGCCCGACGCGGTGGCGGCCGAGGCGATCCTCAGGCGGCTCCCGATCCCGCGCCGCATCGTGAGCATCCTCCTCGGCGAAAGCCTGGTGAACGACGCGTCGGCCCTGATCCTCTACCGCGGCGCCGTCGGGGCGCTGGTGGTGGGGTCATTCAGCGCCGGGGAGCTGGTGGTCCGCTTCTTCCTCGACGCGACCGCGGGAGTGTTCCTCGGGATCCTCATCGGATGGCTGGTGGTGGAAGCGGTGCGGCGGAGCGACGACCCACTGGCCGAGACGGCGCTCACCCTCCTCGGGCCGTACCTCGCCTGGATCGCGGCGGAGTCGCTGCACGTCTCGGCGGTCCTCGCCTGCGTCGCCGGCGGGATCTACGTGCGGCAGCACTACTCCACCCTGGTGTCGCCGGCCTCGCGGATCCAGGGACGCGCCATCTGGGATCTCTTCCTCTTCGGGCTCAATTCGCTCGTCTTCCTGCTGCTCGGGGCCGAGTTCGCGAACCTCTTCACCACGGTGGCGCCGGCGACCCTTCTCTCGATCGGCGGGGTGGGGCTGGTCATCGCGGGGCTGGTGATCGCCACCCGGCTCCTCTGGGTCCCGCTGGCCGCGGCGATCCCGCG
>Ga0315910_10001942_pt1 | contig 18584 bp, 12 predicted proteins | sample EdamamesoilMG_FD_204470 | JGI IMG/M metagenome (GOLD analysis project Ga0315910, IMG submission 204470) | Garden soil microbial communities collected in Santa Monica, California, United States - Edamame soil | ecosystem: Environmental > Terrestrial > Soil > Garden | place: USA: California...
GGGTCACATGCTTCGTCCCTCCCGGCGCGCACGGCGGACTCCTCGATGCACAGCACCCTTCTCGCGCAGAGCCACCCCACGCAGAAGGCGCTGCGCACGGCGACCTGGCTCTCGGCCATGGGCATGTTGGCGGCCGTGTGGGGCTGCCGCGTCAAACGCATCGACCCCAGCGAACCGCCGCCGAGCGCCAGTACCTCCGCACCGAAGCGATCCCCTGCTGCAGCACGCGTCGCAACGGAGCGCGAGCCTCGAGCGCGCTCGCCGCATCCCGAACCGACTGCTTTGGCACCTGAGACAGCGACGGGGTCGCGCCCAGCGGGGCCCGCCGCCAGCATTGCCGCCCCCAGCGCGGCGCCAGAGCTGCCCCCGTTCGCCGCTACTGACCTACCGCCGGGGGTTGCGGCAGCTGTGTTTTCGGGACCCGGCTCCGATCCAGCACATACGCAGAGTCTGGTGAACGCGGTACGCCACGCGCTCAGGGCCCTCACCCAAGAGAGCCCGCCGCTCGAAGCCGCGGTTCTGGCAACGACCGTCGTCGAAAGCGACCCACTCCTGAACGCTAGCGCCGGCGCAGCGCTTCGGCTCGACGGGAGCGCCGAGCTCGAAGTGTCGGTGATGGACTCGAGCGGTCGCGTGGGCGCTGCCGCGGCGGTGCGAAATCTTCAGCACCCTGTGAGGCTCGCGTTCGCAGCTTACAGCTCACCGCACCACTTGCTGGTGGGTGAAGGCGCGGCGCGCCTCGCCGAGTGGCTCGGGTTACCGCTGCACGATCGGCGCACGCCGCGCCAGATCGCGACCTACGAAACGCTCGTGGCTCGCTTCGCACCGGGACATGAGCAACGTGTCGACGCCACCGCCTGGGGATCCGCTGCAGCGGGGCCCGGCGCCAGCGCTTGGCGAGCGTACCTCGAGCACCCGCGACGTGAGGCTCCTCCCGAACACCCCAAGGAAGACGCTGCGAGCGCAGCTGCAGCAGCGAGCGCAGCTCCAGCGCCGAGCGCCAGCGCAACCGGTGCAGCCGCGGAGGTTCGAGCACCGGGCAGCGCTGCGGCGGTCGCCGTGTTGGTGCGAGCCGGAGCCGGATCCTTCGGCGGAGCGATCGAAACCGGCGGCACTTGGTTGGCACTCCCCGGCAGCGTGGGCGCAGTCGCGACTCCCGGCGCAGCGCTCTACGTGGCTGGTCGCGGCGCCATTGCGCTGGCTGGCCCCGCTGATCGCCTGGTGGAAGGCGTGCTCGCCCGCCGTACCTACGAGAAGCTCCTCGCGTACCAGAGTGCCCGAGCTGCCGCCGAATGGGCGCTCGAACAAGCCAAGGGTCTCCCCATCAGCATCGCCGTGATGGACGCACGCAGCATCGTAGTCCTGTCCAACGCCCCCACCGCCTGGGCCAAAGCCGATCCGCACGAGACGACTAGTGCCGCGCCCGTACACGTACCCGTTCCCGCAGCCCCGCGGCCGTTGCCGCCCCCGCCCGCCCCAACCGTGGACGCATCTCGATGAATACCACGCTGATCTTCGTGGGGATCGTGGTCTTCAGCTTCGCGCTGGGCAACTTCATCACGCGGTTTGCATCGCGCTACGTGGTGCTATCGGGCGCCGAGTACTTGCTGGTGGGTCTGTTGCTCGGGCCGCATGTCGGCCTCGGCGTATTCGGCCAGGCACAGCTCGGCATGCTCGAGCCGGTGGTCTCACTCCTGCTCGGGCTAGCCGGATTTCTGGTGGGCATTCGAGCCAAGACGTTCTTGGTCAATCCCGAACGCGTGCTGTTGGGGTTCGGCTCAGCGCTCGCCACCGTGCTGGTGTTCGCCGCCGCCTTCCTGCCGATCCTCGATCGCACGCTCGGGTCCAGCGGTGGCGCCGCGGGTTTCGAAGTCAACGAACCCTTGTTCACCCTCGGTGGCTATTCGTTCGAGCTCTACTTTACCAGTGAAAACCTGTGGTTGAGCCTAGCAATGGGTGCAGCGGCGTGCGTCGCTTCCGCGACCTGGGTGAGCAGTTTCAAGCGCTTGTTCGGCGCGCGCGGCCCGGTGACCACGCTGATCGAGTGCTCGGCTCACGCGAGCCAGATCGTAGCGCTGTTGGTCCTCGGCTTCGTGCTGGCCACGCTGCGCGCCACCAGTGAGGTCAACCCCTGGGGCCTCAGCATCGCCGAGTGGGATATGGCGGCAGTCTTGGGCAGCGTAGCGTGCGGGCTCTTGTTCAGTCTGTTCATCGGCCATGAGCAAGCCACCAGCAAGGTGTTCGTCGCCAGCGTCGGGTTGGTCACGTTCGCGGCCGGGGCGGGCAGTGCACTCGGTATCTCGCCGCTTTTCGTCAACCTGATCGCCGGGCTCACCGTCGCCTTCACATCGTCGCACGCCAAACGCTTGCACGAAGAGCTAGATCGGCTCCAGCATCCGCTGCTCGTGCTCTTGATGATCTTCGCCGGAGCGCGCTGGGCAATGCCCGAAAACCCGTGGCTGTGGGCGCTACCGGTATTCTACGCTGCGCTGCGCTACGTCGTGCGCCGCATCGCCACGCGCGCGGTGGCGCTGGCTTCTGGCGACGCTGCGCTTTCGGTCCCGAGACTAGGGGACGGACTGATGGGCCAGGGAACGCTGGCAATCGCTGTCGGCATCGAGGTCGCGGTGCGCTTCCCGAAACACGATTCGCTCGTGCTGACAACCGTGCTTTTCGGCACGTTGTTGAACGACCTGTGGAGTCGAGGGGCCCTTCGTTCGCTGCTCGCCGACGCGGGCGAGCTCGACGTCAGACCCGCGAGCGAAACCCAAAGCGAGGGACACTAAGCGTGCGGATCATCATTTTCGGAGCTGGCGACGTGGGCACCCACCTGGCACGCGACTTCTCTCAGGCGCACGAGGTCATTCTCGTCGACCGGGATAGCGACGCCCTGACGCGTGCCGAAGAGGACGTCGATGCCCTCACCGTGGTCGGTGACGCGACGCATCGTTCGGTGCTGCAAGCCGCGGAGGTGGAGCGCGCCGACCTGGCCGTGTCGGTGACCGGCTCGGACGACGCAAACCTCGTCAGCGCGGGCATGGCGGCGATGCTCGGTGCCGAGCGCACCGTAGCGCGCGTCGATGCTCCGGCTTTCTACGCGAGCGCGGCGGGCGTAGAAAGCGGGGTCCTCGGTATCCACTCGTTGCTCTGCGCCTCACGCCTGGTGAGCGAAGAGCTCGCACGCTTGATCGAGTGCACCGAGGCGAGCTTTGCGGTGAACTTCGCGGGCAACGCGCTGCAGGTCGCGGTGTTTCCGCTCCCGAACGATTCGCCCGCGCTCGGGATGCCCGCCACCCACGCTGGTCTGAACAAGACAGCCGAAGTGCTGGGAGTGATTCGCGATTCAACCCTGCGCCTGCCCGAAGAGGTCGAGCGGCTCGAGCTCGAAGATTGCCTACTCGTCAGCGGCAGTCCAAAGCGGGTACAGCTCGCAGCACGCGCGCTCTCCAAAAACCGCAGCGAGCGGCGCGCTGTGATCGTGGGCGGAGGCGACGTGGGACTGCAGCTGGCGACGATGCTGCTCGGGACGGAGCACGAGGTGCAGATCATCGAACACGATCGAGCGCGGTGCCAGGTGCTCGCCGAAGTATTGCCCAACGCCAACATCGTTCACGGCGATGGCACCTCGATCAACTTCCTGAGGGACGAACACGTCGATTCTGCCGACTACTTGGTGTCCGTCACTCGCGCAGACGAGATCAACTTGATGGCATCGCTCATGGGGATCAATCTGGGAGTCGGTCACACGTTTGCGCTGGTGCACCGGCCCGGCCACGCCGAGGTCTATTCGCACTTGGGCATCGAAGGCACGGCCGGCACTCATGACGTGATCACCAAGATCGTTGGCTGGCTCATGCCGCACAAGGGGCCGATCGCATCCCAGCCGCTGCCTGGAACCGGCCACCTGCTTCAAGAGTTCGTCGTGGTCTGTCCACCGGGGGTTTCGGTGCCCCTGCGGCGTCTCGGATTGCCTCCCGAGGCCTGGGTCGTCGCGCTTTCGCGCGACGGGCGGGCCTTGCGCGTGGGGCAACCGCCGGAGCTCACGGCCGAGGACCGCGTGGTCGTCGCACTCCCGCCGGGTCAGGCGCGCCAAGTTTGGGAGCGCCTCCGCTCGATCGAGGTGGACACGTGAACCTGCGCACGGTCTCTGCCGTCACCGCGCGCTTGTTGTTCCTGTTGGCCGCTTTCCAGCTGTTACCGCTGGCGTTGGCCATGTTCGACAAGAGTGGTCCCGCCATTCGCGCGTACGCCATCAGCGCAGCACTCTGCACCTTCACCGCTGTCGTATTCAGACTCATCGGCAGGGGCGCCGCGACGACCTTGCACCGCAAGGACGCCTTCGGTGCGGTGACCCTGACCTGGTTCGCGATCAGCATCCTGGGAGCCATCCCGTTCTTGGTCGAAGGCAGCATCGAAAGCCCGCTCTCGGCCATCTTCGAGGCAGTGTCTGGGTTCACGACGGGTGGTGGCACCGTCATCGCAAACGTGGACGGCCTCAGCCGCGCCACCAACCTGTGGCGCTGTTTGATGCACTGGATCGGCGGCATGGGCATCGTGGTGCTGTTCGTAGCGGTGTTTCCACAGCTGGGCGTGGGGGCCAAGCAACTGTTTCGCGCCGAAGCCGCCGGACCGATCACCGAAGGGTTGCGTCCGCGCATCAAGCAGACGGCGCTCGCGCTGTGGTGGATCTACACGGGCCTGACGCTCGCGTGCGGCGGACTTCTAACGCTCTTCGGCATGCCTTTGTTCGACGCTACCTGTCACGCCATGTCGACGCTCGCATCGGGCGGCTTTTCGACCAGAACAGCGAGTGTCGGCGCCTATCCGAGCGCTGGTGTTCACTGGACACTGTGTGCTTTCATGCTGATCGCAGGGCTCAACTTCGGTCTCTACTACGGGGCCGCGCGCGGTCGCTGGCGCGATCTGGTCAAGAACTACGAGCTCAGGTTCTACTTGGTCGTGAACCTGTTCATCATCGCGATCTTGTTCTTGTGCATTCGCGACCGGCACCCGGACACGGCCACCGCGCTCCGTTTTGCCAGTTTTCAAACGACGTCCATCACGTCTAGCACCGGGTTCATGGCGGAGGACTACGATCTGTATCCCGATGTAGCTCGCTTTACCTTGTTCTTGGCCATGCTCATGGGTGGTTGCGCCGGATCAACCGCCGGTGGCATCAAAGCGTCACGCATCTACATCCTGCTCAGAGCCACGTTGAACGAGCTTCGACTGACGATTCAGCCGAACGCCGTCATCGCGGTGCGCGTGGGCACCCAGGCTCTGCAGCGAGAAATCCTCTACGGCGTCGCGATGTTCGTGGCGGCCTACTTTTTTCTGTTCGTGATCGCCTCCTTTGGCCTGATCGCCTTGGGGCTCGACCCCTGGAGCGGCATGTCGGCAACGGCCGGGGCCCTCGCCAGCGTTGGTGCCGGCATGGGCACGGCAGGACCAACGGAGAGTTTCGATGCAGTTCACCCACTCGGAAAATTCATCCTAATTTCGTGCATGATCGCCGGTCGCTTGGAGATCTTCGCGTTGTTCGCGGTGTTGAACCCGGAGTGCTGGAGGCGCTGATGCGGGCGAAGGCGCTTTCATGAGACGGTTTCTCGTCATTGCCATCTTGCTCGCGGCGATGCTGGGACTCGACGCCTTGAAGGCCGAGTCCGAGCGCGCAACCAACCCGCTGACGCTCGCCGCCGTGGGCTTCGTGGTGCTCGCCTCATTCAGCTTGGCAGAGTTCGGCGGCAGCTTCGGCTTGCCGAGAGTCACCGGCTACATCCTGGCCGGCATCGCGCTCGGGCCATCCGCGCTCGATATTCTCTCGGTGCGAGAGGTAGCAGACATGCGAACGTTCAACGCGCTAGCGCTCGGGCTGATCGCGGTCGGTGCGGGGCTCGAGCTCGACCTCAAGCAACTCAAGCAAGTGTTCGAGACGCTCGCAGGCACGATCGTGCTCAAGCTGGTGCTCGGCACGCTGCTGGTCGGCGGCACCTTCTATTTCTTGCACCCGTTCTTCGGTTCGATCGTGCTCGCTGACCGCAATCAGGTGATGACCGTCGCGCTCAGTATCGGCGTGCTCTCGGTCGGGACATCGCCCGCCATCGCGCTGGCGATCATCTCGGAAACCCGCGCCAAGGGACGGCTCACGGACTTGGTGCTGGGCGCCGCCGTGCTGAAGGACCTGGTGGTGGTGACGTGTCTGGCAATGGCGATTGCCGTTGGCAAAAGCTGGCTGGCGATCGAAGGCGAAGCCAACAGCGTTTTCTGGTCCATCACCGAAGAGCTGGGCAGCTCGTTGCTCGCGGGTGCCCTGCTCGGGGTGTTGTTCATCCTTTACATCCGCTTCGTGAAGGTCGAGATGCTGCTGTTCGTCGCCGGCATCATCCTCGTCGTCTCCGAAGTCGGGCGCACGCTGCACCTGGAGCTGCTATTGGTCTTCATCACCGCCGGCTTCGTGGTGAGGAACTTCAGCAAGCACGAACACGACCTCGCGCCCGCCGTGAACCTGGTCTCACTCCCGGTGTTCGTCGTCTTCTTCACGATCGCGGGCGCGGGCCTCGACATACGAAAGACGTGGCAGATCTTGCCCTTGGCGCTGGCCTTGTGCTCGGTCCGAGCGCTGGTCTATTACGCGGCGTCACGCATCGGTGGTGCGCTCGGCGGTGAAACCCCCGCTGTGCAGCGCCGCGCCTGGCTCGGCTACCTGCCTCAAGCCGGCGTTACCTTGGGGCTCGTCGGGCTCACCGCAGCACAGTTGCCCACGGTCGCTGAGGTCGTGCTGAACCTCGGCTTCGCCGTCGTCGCCGTCAACTTGCTGCTTGGTCCCATCACACTCAAGTTCGCCCTGCGTTCGGTGGGCGAAGTCCCGAGTGCCGGCGAAGCGCCCCCGGCGCCTGTGCGCCCGAGTCGAGCACCTCCCGAGGCAGCGGCCGCGACTGCAGCCGAGGTCGAGCCAGCCCCGATCGAGCCAGTGCTCGAGAGCATTCAGGCCCGCGAACTCGCCACGGCGGCGCGAGCGCTCACTCGCTCGCTGCGCGAGGTCGTCGCCAAGTTCGAAGCCAACCAGCTAGAACCGTGGTGCAAGGCGCTCGAGCAAGCCTTACAGCGGTCCATTCGCGCGAGCGCGTCGGACTGGTCTCAGTTCGCCGAATGGCTCGAGCGAGTACGCAACGAAGACGCCGAGGTGCACGCGGAACAATGCCTCGGACTGTACTACGACCTTCGCGAACAGCTGCGCCGGTTACCCGAAACCAGACTGGTAGCCTTCTCGGATTCGACGCTACGCGCCCGCGCGGGAGACGGCTGGCGCATCCGCTTGCGGATCCGAGCCAGGCGCACCGGGCGTGCCCTCTGCTTCTGGCGCAAGCCGGCCCCGCGCCGCGTGCCGGTGCGCAGGCTCGCTCGGGCCAAGCTGGAGCTGCGTCTGGCGAGCCTGGCCCACTCGACGCTGGTCGCCTACTACCGTGCCCAGGCGGGCGCGCTCGAGGACGTGCGCCATTGGGTACAAGCGCCCGAGCGTACCCCGGGCGCCGCCCAAGAACTCGAGGCGACCATCACACGGCGCCTCGAACGACTGCGCAGAAGCTATCGCAGCGACGCCCACACCGCGATTCGCTCGGGTCTCGGGGCGTTGGCCGAACCACTCAACGAGTTCGATGGGCCGCGCCTGCCGGCGTCCACGGTCGAGCTCGGGCGCGTCGAGCCGCACATCAAGGCCACCATCGACGCGCTCGGGACCTCTGCTGAGGCGTGGGCGCGGCTCTCGAGATCCGTGGCGGCAGAGCTAGAAGCCCTGGTGCTTCTGGCCAAGCTGCGGGACGACGTACAGCACAGCCTGCTCCACACCGTGATAGCGCCTGCGTCGGCCGCGCTCGGTGAGGTGAACGCGATGGTCGCTCGCGTGGTATCCACCCTGTCGAGCCTTCGGCTGGAGCTCGAGCGCGACACCCCGAAAAACCCCGCGTGGCACCGCGAAGCTTCGGAGACGTGCAGCGCAGCGTTGTCCGACGCTGACTACAAGAGCCTGGAAGGCGCCGCTGCTCGCTATCGGGCTGCCGCTTCGGTGCACAGCGTGGCGCGCGAGGCACGCTTGACCCTGCAAACGATACCCGAGAGCATCCTGGTGCCCATGCTGGGGACCTCGGCGGATCGGCTGCGGAGTGCTTCCGACATCGAGATCGAAGCCGTCAACATCCGAGAACGGGTGGAGCGGTTCTTCGAACATGACCTGTTCCCGGCGATCGACCGGCACTTGCAAGAAGGCTTTGCGACGGTCGCAGCCACCGCGGGCCGCGTGCGAGAAGCCCTCGACATCTGCCAGCATGCCTTGGACTATGCCGCAGAATCGCCGGATGCGAGACACCAGGCGGACCTGCGCGAGGCCTTCGCACGAGCGATCGGGCGCGTGGAGGGGCACATGTCCGAACTCGCGGGCACGCGCGAGCGCATCATGCTGGACGCCCCGCTCAAGTCAGCCGCGCGGCTCGTCGACTTCGCTTCCACCGAGCCGCGCACTCCGACAGCGGGCGACGACGAGGGTCTCTCGGATCGCGTGTGGCGCCGCTGCGCGCGTCTTTTGTTGCCCGGCCTCAGCCGCATTCGCGAGGCTCGCGAGCGCGCCAAGGCCGGGTGGACCCGGGCGCTCGGGAGTCAATTGTCGCGCGACGTCCAGCGCCGCCTAAAGAAAGATGGCGTCGATGCCAGCGAGCTTGCCGCTCATATCGACGGCCTGCAGAATCTGGTGCACGTGCCTGCTGCCTACGCGCGTATGTTCTCGTCCGAAGCGGTCCGCGAGCACCGCCTGTTCACCGCGAACAAAAAGGAGCTGCGGCTGATTCTGGACACCGAGCGCGCTTGCTTCGGCCAAGGCGGCGGCTCTGCGCTGGTGGTGGGTTCCGTGGGGTCAGGCAGAACGTCGCTGCTCAACCTCTCGGAGCTCGAACTCTCTGCGCCGCGCATCATCCGACCCGAACCGCTCGAGCGACGACGCAGCGTCGGGCTCGCAGCGGCCCTCGCCATCGAGCTGGAGTGCCCCCCCGCCCTGGTAGCGGACGAGCTACGGCGCGTGCGCACCAGCGTGCTCGTCGACGACCTGGAGCATTGGTTCGTACCCAACCACGACGGTCTGGCGAACCTCGCGCGCTTTCTCGAGCTCTTGGTCAGGAGCGACGAGCAGGTCTTCTGGCTCGTGACCATCGATCGAGCGACCCTCGAGCTGCTCGAAGAACTGATCCCGATCCAGCCGGCGTTCGCTCGCATCGTGCGCATGTCACCTCTGGGAGCGAACGAACTCGCGCTTGCAGTGGAAGGCCGGCATGCGCTCAGCGGCCGCAAGCTCAGTTATCCGTCGAACTTCACCACGCGGCTCTTGTCCAAGCTCGGCAAGGGCGACAGCCGCGAAATCTGCTTCCGAGTGCTCGCGAGCATGAGCGACGGCAACTTGGGGGCCGCCCTGGCACAATGGCCGCGCATGTGCTCGTTTACCGACGCCGGTGACGTCAGCGCCACGCCTCGCTTCAACCTGGGGGCCAGCGCCACGCTGTTGGCGCAACTGCCCGCAACCGAACTCGCCATCTTGACCGAGCTCACCCGGTTTGGCCCGTTCACCCCCGGAGAGATCTCGAAGCTCATGGAGCTCTCCGAATCCGAGGTTCGGCGGCACACCCACTTCCTGCGAAAGGCGAAGGTCATCGAACCGGCAGACGCCTCGGGCGATGTCTTGCGCGTCAAGAGCGGCTTCGAGCCCATGGTGCTGGCAGCGCTCGAGCAAGCAGGCGCCGTACGCAGGAGGGCACCATGAGGCGGCTCGCCCTCGTTTGCGTCGCGTGGTCACTGGCGGCGTGCGCCTCGAGCTCGGGCGGCGAGCCCACCGCAACCCGCAACCAGTCCCAAAACCACGCACTTTGGCTGCACGGGCAGGGGCTCTCGGAGCTCTTGTCACTGCGCGCCCTGGTTGTGCTCGCGCTCGTCATCGGAGCTGCCTTCCTCGTCAACCAAGCCGTACAGCGCCTGATTCGCGTGCTGTGGCGACTCGGCTTCGACACCGACCGGCGCTTCGCCGCCCCCGCCAGCGTGCTCAGCTTGTGCCTGGTTAGCTTGGTCGTGATCTTCGTGGCACATGCGACCTACCGCGCGGCGCCCGTGTTCGCCGTGGTGCTGTCGCTGGCAGTTTTGGGTGGCGCCTTGCTGACGTCGGGGTTTCTAGCGGATGCGGTAGCTGGCATCGGTCTCATCGTGCAGCGCCCGCTCCGCATCGGTGACCGAATCATCGTCGCCGAACACGTGGGCATCGTACGAGCGATCCATCTGACCAAACTCGAGCTTCGGGGCAGCGACGGCGCGACCATCATCGTGCCGAATCGCCTGCTCAGCCGTCACGCCCTGAACATCGAGCGCGCGCGCAACACCGTGCCCGTCGAGGTCGGTGTCGAGCTTGCTGAACCGAGCGAAGCCCGCGTCCAGGCGCTGCGGCGCAGCCTGCTGTTATCGCCGTATCGGGCGCCCGGCACCTCCGTCGAAGTCATGTCCGATCCCATCAAGACTCGCTTCTGCAGCTTCGAGGTGCAGGTGTGGTCGGCGCGAGCCACCGGCGAGGCCCGAGGCCAGTTGCAGGCCACACTCGAGCGAGCACTCGGAAGCTTGCCCCCGGCTGTTCGCGAACCACCCCGCTGAGTCTTGCGCCCGTGCGCTACTTCTCTCGCGCGTGAGTATTTACGGGGAGGACCAAGTTGTCCCCTGCAAGCGAGCTTGCGTTCGGCCAGACTCAAGTTCAGCCCTAGGGGCGCTGAAGCAGACGGGATCTGACGTGAATTCGCTGGTACTCATCGATCAAGTGGTTCGCCAAACCATGGTGCTCATCGCCCAACTGGCGACGAGCGGCGGCACACGGGCGCCGTTGGCCCACATCGCCGACCGTGTGTTCCTGGAGTTGGCCAAGGAGCTGGAAGCGCAGGGACTCAGCCGCAAGGTGAGCGCCGACATGTTCGGCGTCGCCCTGCGCAGCTACCGGCGGCGCATCCAGCGCTCGAACGAGTCCGTGACTCAACGGGGCCGCTCGCTGTGGGCAGCGCTGCTCGACTTCATTCCCACGGGCCGTTTGGTCACCCGCGGTGAGGTGCTCGCCAAGTTTCATCTGGACGAAGAAGTGCAGGTCCGCGCCATCCTGAGCGACCTGTGCGAGAGCGGTCTGGTATTGCAATTGGGTCGCGGCGTGGGGACCGCGTATCGCGCTGCAACTACGGAGGAATTGGCCGTGCTCGACGCATCCACGGATGGGCTCGCTCAGCTGGTCTGGGTGGTCATCTACCGCGAGGGACCGATCAGCGCCAGCGAGCTCAAGGCACGCCTCACTAGCGAGGCGGGACGCATCGACGCGGCTCTCACGCACTTGCTCGAGACGGAGCGAGTCAGCCTCACCGGCGGCGCGTACTCGACGCGTGAGGTCGTGGTGACCCAGCGTGAGTCGAGCGGGTGGGAAGCGGCCATGCTCGATCACTTTCAAGCGATGGTGAAGACCCTGTGCGGGCGCTTGCGAGGTCACGGTGATCCGCAAGAGAACGGCGGAAGCACTTACAGCTTCGACATGTCGCGCGAGAACCCACTCGCCGCCGAGGTGTACCAGACCCTGACGCGCCTGCGCGGCGAGCTCAGCGAATTGCGCGCCAAGGTCGAAGCTTACAATCTCGAGAACCCCGATGAGGCGACGCCAGATCTGGTCACCGTCTACTTCGGCCAGTTCGTGCAGGCTGCTGAAAACGAAGCTCTGGTGCTCGAGGCAGGTGGAGACAACGATGGCTAAGTATCAGGTGGGAAAACACAAGCGTGGTGGATGGCTGAGCGCGCTCATGGCGCTCGTGATCGTGGCTTGCGGCGAAACGACGAGCCCAGACAACGGCAGCGAAACCCACTTCCTGTTTCGCTGCTCCGAAAGCTGCGACCAAGGCTTCGAATGCCTGAGCGGCGCCTGCACCGAGAACTGCGAAGCGGATGCCGACTGCAGTGAGCTCGACCAGGCCGCGGTGTGTGCCGACCCTGGCGAAGGCTGCCGCGTGTTCTGCGACAGCGACGCGGACTGCAGCGCTCGGAACGAGAGCTGGGAATGCGAGGCCGGCCAGTGTATCTCGACCAAGCCACCCATCGATTCACCCTCGGCGCTCGAATGCCCGCTGTTCGAGGGCGGCGTGCAAGACCCCGCCGAGCGAGCTACGACCCAAGATGCGATCCCCTCCAGCGACGACGTCGCGCTCGCGGTCGCGGATGACACTGGCGTGTTCTGGCAGGTGAGGGATTCGGGCGACGTGCGCGCCTTCGTCGGAAGCGGAAGCGAAAGCGTGCTCTTGACCCCCCGTACCCTCGACCAAACGGTCACGGCAATGGGTATCCTCACCGATGAGACCACGGTCTACTTCGCAGACGCGGGTCCGTCTCCCATGTCACCACCGGCGGAGCCTGGTCCTCCGCCGCCTCCCGGACGCTTGTACGCCGTGCCGAAAGCGGGCGGTCCCGTGCAGTTGCTGCTCGAGCTCGACGACGCACTCATAACGCCGCTCAGCGTCACCGCAGAGGGCGTAGTGATCGAATCCGACGGGCGCCTCTACGTGGTCACCGACGAAGGAGCCGAGCTACTCGAACACATCCCGCCGCTTTCACCATCGCAGGGGCTGCAAGTCGCCGACGGGCGCGTGTATTGGTCTGACTGGAGCTCGCTGCGTGAGCCCACGGAGCTCTTCGCCGTCGACCTCGCAGGTGGGGAGCCCGAGGTCGTCACCGAAATCAACGGCAGCTTCATAGTCGGGCACGGGCGCGTGTTGTGGAAGACCGAAACGGTCGTCGAAGATCCGTTGGTGTTGGTCGAAGAGCTCTTCATGTTCGATCTCGATACGGGCTGTGTCACCGAACTCCCGAGTCGCGGCGAGTCGATGGGCAGCACGCTGATGCTCGACGCTCGTCACGTGTACTGGAAGAGCTTCAATGCTCTCGGCAGCTCCGAAGACGCTTGCAACACCCCTCCCACGCCTCTCACGCGCGTCAATCTCACGACGGGGTCCCTCGAAGAGCTTCCAGTGGAGGGGTTCGATGTCACCGTCTGCACCGATCTCATGGCGCAAAGCGACGACAAACTCTACATGCGGAACTGGCAAGCGCAATCGCTCGTGGCGATCGACAAGCCCTGAGCGTCGAGTTCCGTAACCGGGCTACCTGCGAACCAGGGCTGAAAACGCGCCCGAGCACCGCGCCTTGATCGAAGGCGCCGGCAGTGCGAGACTGCAGTCGTGGGTGATGCGTGTTGGGTGATGTGTGGCGAGGAAAGTGGTGCCAACTAGTCGAGGCGCGCCAGAACGTGCGGGGTCTTCGCCTTGCTGGCGCGCAGTGCATGACAGAAGACGTGCTGTGAGTCATCGAGAGCCTTGGGGCGTCGCAGTGCTGCTGCTGCTGGTTGCGCTGCCGCTCAGCTGTCAGGGTGAGACCGTCGGCAGCGACCCGAGCGGAGGCGGCGACGGGGGAAGCGCCGGCGCCAGCGCGAGCACAGGCGGCAGCCACGGCGACGCGGGCAACGGAGCGAGCAGCGGCGGCAGCAACGGCACCACGGGCGACCGTACTGGCAGCAACACCACCGGCGGCACTAGCAGCGACAGCAACACCAGCGACAGCGGGCACGGCGGCGCTAACACGGGCGGGGCCAACACCACGCGCACCGACTCCGGAAGCGCCGGAGGCAACGCTGGGGCAGCGGGCGCGGCGGGCGCATGCGATGCCTGTGAGAGTTCGTGGGGAGAGCCAGTGCGGCTCGACTATGGAAGGATCAACGGGTGTCAGATCGCCATGAACGATGCTGGCGCCGCCGTGGTCGGATGTACGAGCTGGAACGGCGACTGGGGCGCATACCACGCAGTCGCTGCTGTCTACACCCCAAGCGAGGGCTGGGGCCAAAATGAGGTAATCGCCACGGTCGAGACGGAAGTCGTACGAGTTGCCATCGACGACGAAGCTACCGTCCTCGTGCTCTGGCAAGAGGCCCACCCGTACGAGGAGCGGCCCCCCAACTTTTGGACGAAGCGTTACTCCGAGTTCGCTATCCATGAGGACGCTGAGCCCGTAAACCCTGACCGCAGTGTGCGCGGCGAGCTTCCCCAACTTGCGATCGCTGCTGACGGGAGCGCGCTCACCGTTTGGAACGAATACGAGGCAGCCGACGGGCTCGTTCAGTCGAGCCACTATCTGCCAGGCGAGGGCTGGGGCGGTGCCGTGCCCATCGCGGTCGCCACCAAACCCTTGGAGCTGCAGCTTGCCATGAACCCATCGGGCAATGCTCTCGTCGTCTGGAGGCAAGAGGCTGGCGACTCCGAGTTGGGGACGCTCGAGGAGACTACTTGGTCGAGCCACGGCGCCGCCGGCTCGGAGTGGACCACCCCTGAAGCGATCCACGCCGAGGTTGGTCAACAGCGGAACAATACGGACTCTCAGGAAAGCGCTCCGGACGTGGCCATCGATCCGCAGGGCAACGGCATCGTGGTGTGGAGCCAGTTCACCGACGAGAGCTGGAAGGTGTGGACCAACCGCTTTGACGCCAGCGAGGGTTGGGAAGGCGCTGAGCTGCTCAGTACGGCGCCGCTCGATGCCACCCACCCGAGTCTCGACATGGATGCTGACGGGAACGCCGTCGCTATTTGGGCACAATCGGCTTCTAGCGACTGCGGCGTCTGGTCGCGCCGCTACACGCCCGCATCAGGTTGGGCGGACCCCGAACTGATCGGTCCAAGGGGCGGGCCCTGCTTTGCCCTAAAGATAGCCGTCGGCGCCGCGGGTGACGCCGTCGCGGTGTGGAGCCAGTTCGGCGACTATCGGTCGAATCGCTACACACCAGGGGTAGGCTGGAGTGAGGCTGAAGTCTTCGTCGACGTCGACGTGGCGGACGTGGCTGTGGATGGTCACGGCAATGCGATGGCTGTCTTGCGTAGAGATTACCCAGAAGCAGACGAAACAAACCTACTGATCAGCACCTCTACACGCCCGCGGTGACGGGGCCACCGTTTGAAATGAAGGGAGCCGCGCTTTGAATCATCGAGAGCCTTGGAGAGTCGTGGCGCTGCTGCTGGTGGGTGCGCTGCCGCTCAGCTGCAAGAGTGAGACTGGTGGCGGCGACTCGAACGGGGGCGACGCTGGCGGCAGCGCTGGCGCCAGCGCGAGCACCGGAGGCAGCCTCGGCGACGGGGGCGACGGAGCGAGCGGCGGCAGCGGCGGCGGAGGTAGCAGCGGCGGCACGACCGGCGGCAACAGCACCGCTGGCACCAACACCAACAGCGGCAACGGCGGTTCTAGCACGGGCGGGGACAGCTCTACGGGCACCGACGCTGGAGGCGCCGGAGGCAACGCTGCGGCCGCGGGCGCGGGTGGGGCGTGCGATGGCTGTGACAGCTCGTGGGGAAACCCGGTGCTGCTCGACATTGGACACCCCGGCGCGGGTCGGGTCGCGATGAACCAAGATGGCGCAGCCGTGGTGGTGTGGACGCGCTTCGAAGACGACTATGAGGACTACGACATAGCCGCTTCCCTCTACACCCCAGGCGAGGGCTGGGGGGCGACCGAGCTCGTCGCCCCCGACCGCGAGGAAGCTGAGTACGCTGGCATCGACGACGAGGGTAACGCCCTCGTAACCTGGGACCACTCTGGTCAGATTTCGGCGCGGCGCTACGCAGTGGGTGTTGGCTGGGAGGCAACTGAGGTCGTAAACGCCGACCGCGCAGAAGACGCCTCGAGGTGCAGCGTTGCGATGGCTGCCAACGGCAGCGCGCTCGCCGTTTGGGCCGAACACGTGACAGACGCCGAATGGCCCCTGCTGTCGAGCCAGTATCAGCCAGGCGAGGGCTGGGCCAGCGCCGTACCCATCGCGGTCGGCACCGAAACCGACGAGCTGCTGCTTGCCGTGAATCCATCGGGCAATGCCCTCGCCCTCTGGACGCAATACACCGGCGACGTCCTGTTGGGGACGCTAGGGGAGACTCTTTGGTCGAGCCACTGGGAGGCCGGCTCGGAGTGGACTGCGCCTGAATCCATCCAGAGCGACGATGCGATCAGCTATCCGGACGTGGCCATCGATCCTCAGGGCAACGGCATCGCGGTGTGGCGCGGGTCCAACGACGAGGGCTCGAAGCTGTGGACCAACCGCTTTGACGCCAGCAGCGGTTGGGAAGGCGCTGAGCCGCTCAGCACCACGCCGCTCGATGCCTCCCAGACGAGTCTCGATATGGATGCTGACGGGAACGCCGTCGCTGTATGGGTACAATCGGCCTCCGGCGACGACTGCAGCGTCTGGTCGCGCCCTTACACGCTCGAATCAGGTTGGGGGGACCCCGAAATGATCGGCGCAGCGCGGAAGGGCACCTGCTTTGGCGTCAAGGTGGCCGTCGGTGCCGCGGGTGATGCCGTCGCGATGTGGGGCAACCAGTTCGAAGTCTACGACGGGGAGAATCGTTACTTGTCGCGTCGCTACTGGTCGACTCGCTATACGCCGGGCCTAGGCTGGAGTGAGGCCGAAGCCTTCGACGTCGACATCGAGCTCGAAGACTTCGACGTGGATGGTGACGGCAATGCGATGGCTCTCTTGAATAGAAGTTATCGAGACCTCTTCGTCAGCATCTCCACACGCCCGCAGTGACGGGGCCGCCGTTTCGAATGAAAGGAGACGCGCGTTGACTCATCGAAAGTCTTGGAGAATCGCGACGTTGCTGCTGGCCGGAGTGCTACTGCTCAGCTGTAAGGGTGAGACTGTCGGCGGCGACGCGAGCGGAACCGTCGGGGGCGCCGGTGGAAGCGTTGGCGCCAGTGGAAGCGTTGGCGCCAGTGAGAGCACCGGCGGCAGCCTCGCCGACGGGGGCGGCGGCGCGAGCAGCGGCAGCAGCAACGGCACCACGCGCAGCGGTACCGTTGGCAACACCACCGCCGGAAACACCACCGACAGCGGGGACGGCCGCAGTGGCGCCGGTGGCAACACCACTGACAGCGGGAACGGTGCCTCCAACACGGGCGGGGGCGGCTCCGCGGGCACCGACTCGGGAGGCGCCGGAGGCAACGGTGCCGCTGCGGGCGAGGGCGGGGCATGCGATGGCTGTGAGAGCTCGTGGGGAGAGCCGGTGCTGATCGACACTGGAGAGGTCGGCGGGGGACAGGTCGCTATGAACGACGCTGGCGCCGCCGTGATCGGGTGGACACAAAGAGCTAGCTGGGAGGAGATGCGCGTATACGCATCCCTCTACACCCCAGGCGAAGGATGGGGCGAGGGCGAGCTGCTCGCCGCGGCCGGGACAAACGTGCAAGTTGCCATCGACGACGAGGGTAACGCCCTCGTGATCTGGGAAGGCATAGACGCCGAGCAGCCCGCCCCCAACCTCTGGACGAGGCGCTACACCGTGGGTGTTGGCTGGGAGGAAACCGACCCGGTAGACCCCGACGACACCGATTGGGGTTCGCTGCCCAGCATTGCGATGGCTGCCGACGGCAGCGCGCTCGCCGTTTGGAGCGACTAGGGGTCAACCGAGGCGCGAGTCCAGTCGAGCCACTATGAGCCAGGCGGCGGCTGGGGCGATACCGTGCCCATCGGGGTCGGCACCTGGCCCGAGGAGTGGAGCTGAAGCTTGCGATGAATCCATCGGGCAATGCGCTCGTCATCTGGCGGCAAGAGTCCGGCACATTCGACGTGGATTTGGTGGAGACTATTTGGTCGAGCCACAGCGCAACCGGCTCGGAATGGACCACCCCTGAGTCCATCCAAAGCGAGGTGGGCGAACAGGGGGGCAACCCGTTTCGCAACCAGTTCAGTTACCCGCACGTGGCCGTCGATCCCCAGGGCAACGGCATCGCAGCGTGGAGCCAGTCCAACGACGAGAGCTGGACGGTGTGGACGAGCCGCTTCGACGCCAGTGGAGGTTGGGAAGGCGCTGAGCTGCTCAGTACGTCGCCGCTCGATGCCACCCATGCGAGTCTCGCCATGGATGCCGACGGGAACGCCATCGCCATATGGGTACAATCGGCCTACGTCGACTGCAGCATCTGGTCGCGCCGCTACACGCTCGACACGGGTTGGGGCGCACCCGAACCGATCGCTGCAACGGCAGCCTGGAGCAATTGCGACTATGCCAAGGTAGCAGTGGGTGCAGCGGGTGATGCCGTCGCGGTGTGGCGAGTCCGGTTCGGCAGCTACTGGTCGAATCGCTACACGCCAGGCCAAGGCTGGAGTGAGCCCGAAGCCTTCGATATCGACATGGAGGTCGTAGACTTCGCGGTGGATGGTGACGGCACTGCGATGGTTGCCTTGCGTCGATATTACGAAGCGGAAGACAAAATAAACCTTTGGGTCAGCATATCCACACGCCCGCAGTGACGGTCACTGGTGCAGCGAAACCCGCTTCGCTGCTCCGAAACACGCCCTCGCTCGTCGCCTTGATGGAAGGCGCCAGCGGTGCGAGACTGCAAGCGTGGGTGTTCGTGGCGAGGAAAATGGTGCGAACTAGTTTAGGCACGGGTAGGAGTTGGGGAATAGGCGCGGCGCTGCTGCTGGTCGGTGCGCTCAGCTGCAAGAGTGAACCTGC
>Ga0315910_10001943_pt1 | contig 18581 bp, 15 predicted proteins | sample EdamamesoilMG_FD_204470 | JGI IMG/M metagenome (GOLD analysis project Ga0315910, IMG submission 204470) | Garden soil microbial communities collected in Santa Monica, California, United States - Edamame soil | ecosystem: Environmental > Terrestrial > Soil > Garden | place: USA: California...
CGGTCCCTACCACCAAGCGGTCGTCGCCGGCGGACTGGTGCACTGTTCCGGACAGGTGGCCTTCGATCCCCAGGGCGGCGATCGCTTCGCGCAGGACGTCAAGGCGCAGACCGAGCGCGTGCTGGAGAACCTCGGCGCCGTGCTCGAGGCCTCGGGCTCGAGCTTCGCGCGCGTGATCAAGTGCACCGTGTTCCTGCAGGACATGGCCGACTTCGCGGCGATGAACGAGGTCTACGCGCGCTTCTTTCCCGCGTCGCAAGCGCCCGCGCGCTCGACCGTCGCCGTCGCCGGCTTGCCGCGCGGAGCCAAGGTCGAGATCGACTGCGTGGCGCTCGCCGACGAGTGACCGGACACCTGCGGGCTTCTGAGACAGGCCACTAGCTCCCTATCGCATCCTCTTGCGTTGGACCTCCATCCGGCGCGCACCTAGCCAAGAACAGCACCAGCATGGGCCTCGCCTGCGGAATCGTGGGACTGCCGAACGTCGGCAAGTCCACCATCTTCAACGCCATCACCGCCGCCGGGGCGGAGAGCGCGAACTACCCCTTCTGCACGATCGAGCCCAATATCGGCGTCGTCGACGTGCCCGATCCGCGCCTGGAGCAGATCCACGGCTACATCGTCACCGACCGCATCGTGCCGGCCTCGCTGAAGATCGTCGACATCGCCGGCCTGGTGAAGGGCGCCTCGAAGGGCGAAGGCCTGGGCAACAAGTTCCTGGGCAACGTCAAGGAGTGCGACGCGATCCTGCACGTGGTGCGCTGCTTCGAGAAGGGCGACATCATCCACGTCTCGGGTTCCGTCGACCCGCTGCGCGACATCGAGGTGATCGAGATCGAACTGGCGCTGGCCGACCTGGAGACCGTCGGGCGCGCGCTCGATCGCGTCTCGAAGAAGGCGCGCGGCGGCGACAAGGAATCGATCCTGCAGCGCGATTGCTTCGAGAAGGCGCGCGTGGCGCTCGAGGCCGGCACGCAGCTGCGCCTGTGCGAGTGGACCAAGATCGAGCGCGAGGCGCTCAAGCCGCTGTTCCTGATCACGATGAAGCCGGTGCTGTTCATCGCCAACGTCGGCGACGACGACCTGGAGGGCCAGGGGCCAGGCGTCGCGATCGTGCGCGAGCACGCGCAGAAGAACGCCTGCGAAATGATCGCCTTGTGCGGCGACATCGAGGGCGAGCTGATGAAGATGGAGCCCGCCGACCGCGCCGGTTTCCTCGCCGATCTGGGCTTGAGCGAGCCGGGCCTGCACCGCCTGATCCGCACCGCCTACGATCTGCTCGGCCTGCAGACCTTCTACACCGCCGGCAAGATCGAGATCCGCGCCTGGACGATCCACAAGGGCGACACCGGGCCGGTTGCGGCCGGCGTGATCCACTCCGACTTCGAGAAGGGCTACGTGCGCGCGGAGGTCTACTCGGTCGACGACCTGGTCGCGTACAAGAGCGAGGCGGCGATCAAGGCTGCCGGCAAGATGCGCAGCGAAGGCCGCGACTACGCGATGCGCGAGGGCGACATCGCGCACTTCCTGATCTCGAAGTAGGGCGCCGGGCAGCGGGCGCGCGGATCAGGGCTCGCGGGGCGTCTCGGTGGGCTGGGTCTCTCCCCCGACCGGGGGACATTCACCCGACATTCACGTCTTGACGCCCATCGCCGGCAGCACCCAGCGCTGCAGGGCGAACCAGGCGAAGACCACGGCGACGACAAAAAGGACCTGGGTCCACATCTTGTTCTTCATGGGGTTGGCGCTGCCGGCGCAGTCTCGCCACAGGCGGCTGATCCAGCGTACAATTCGATCCGAGCGCAGACCTCATAGCACCTGATCTGGGAAGCTTCCCCGGGAAGAACCACGAACCAGGAAACCTGCGCGAATCCCGCTCTCGTCCTACCCCCAAGGTTGTGGGATCGACAGGGGGTCGATCGCACGTCCTCCATGCATCGCATCCTGCTCTACGCCCTGGTGATCGGGCTGGTGTACTTGTCCTGGAGCTCCAGGCCGGGCGCCACGCACGCGGCGCTGGATGCTGGGTCCGCGGCGGGGGCCGCCGCTGACGCGCAGCCCGGGTTCGCGCCGGAAGCCTCCGCGGACGCCGGCACCTTGGCCCAGGCCTCGAGCGGTCCGGAGTTGTTGCGCCGCTTGGAGCAGCGCATCCAGCGCCAGGACAGCGGCTGGGATGGGCTCACCTCGGTCGCGGCTGGCGAAGCCGTGCTCGAGCGCCCCGAAGAGTCCTTCGCGGAATGGTTGGACCGAGGCCGAGCCCAGCAGGCCTCCGAATCCGCAGCGCTGCTGAGCGGACGGCATCGGCCGCTCTCTTCCGAGAGCCGCGGGGAGCCGCAGGCACCTTCCGCCGACGAGCAAGCCGAACCCTTCTACGTGGTCTCGCTCGCCCGCGTGGAGAGCCTGAACTCGAACCTGCCTCCCTGGTCGGGCCTGCTGGATCTGGCGCTCGACCCCGCCGCGGTCAGCGAGAGCCTGCGCGAGGCCGGCGCGGCTTCGCGAGCGGCGCTGACGGAGAGCGCCTGGCTCAGCGACGAGCAAGGCGTGCTGCTGGCGCGCGTCTCCGCGCTCGACGGCCTGGGCATGGTGCTCGACCCCAGCTGGCCGTGGATGCCGCGCGCGCGGCGCCTGATGCTGAGCCCGATGGGCAGCATGGGACTCAGCGCGCGCCAGTACCGCATCGTGCTCTACGGCGCGGATCCGAGCCGCACGTGGACGGGCAGGTTGGTCCTGATCGCGATGCCGCGCGCTCCGGGTTACGGCGGACGCTGATCGCTCGGCGCGTCGTCCGGCAGGAAGCAGGCGCGCGCGCGCAGGCCCTGCGTCAGGAGCGGCGGCTGCTCGCGGCTGCAGCGATCGCGCGCGACCAGGGCGCGCGACGCGCAGCGCGGGTGGAAGGCGCAGCCGCTGGGAGGCTGCGCGAGCGAGGGCGCCTCGCCCCAGACCAGCATCGCCCGGCGCGAACGCTCGAAGACCGGGTCGGCCAGCGGCGCGCAGTCGAGCAGCATGCGCGTGTAGGGGTGGGCGGGCTGGGCGAACAACTCGTCGCGCGGCGCCGACTCGACCACGCGGCCGAAGTACATGACGCACACGCGCGCGCACAGGTGGCGCACCAGGGCCAGATCGTGGGAGATGAACAGGTAGGCGAGGCCGAAGCGCCGCTGCAGATCGCCGAGCAGCTCGACCACCTGGGCTTGCACCGAGACGTCGAGCGCGCTGGTGGGCTCGTCGAGCACGAGCAATTCGGGCTCGAGAGCGAGCGCGCGCGCGAGCGCGATGCGCTGGCGCTGTCCGCCGGAGAACTCGTGCGGGAAGCGACCGGCCGCCAGCGGGTCGAGGCCGACCGCGTCCAAGAGCAGCAGCGCGCGCAGCCGCCGCTGGCGCGGCTTGAACAGGCGCTGGATCGCCAGCGGCTCGACCACGCTCTGCAGCGCGGTGCGCCGCGGATCGAGCGAGGCGTAGGGATCCTGGTGCAGCATCTGGATCCGACGCCGCGCCAGGCGCGCGGCCTGGCCGCGCAGCGCGTGCAGCGCCTGGCCATCGAGCAGGATGCTGCCGGAATCGGGCCGCACCAGGCCGATGATCGCGCGCGCCAGCGTGGACTTGCCGCAGCCGGACTCGCCGACCAGGCCGAGCGACTCGCCGCGTTCGATGCGCAGCGAGACGCCGTCGACCGCGTGGACCATGCTGCGCGCGCGCCCGCGCCAGTTGCGCGGCCCCAGCGGGAAGCGCACCACGAGATCGCGCAGCTCGAGCAGGGCCTGGCTCATCGCGCGTCCTGACGGCCGGCCGGCAACGAGCCGGGAAGCTCGACGGTGCGGCCGACGCGCTCGCGCTCGAAGCAGGCCGAGCGCCGTCCTCCCACCAAGACCACGTCGGAGACGTTCCTGGCGATCGCAGCCAGCGGCGGGCGCTCCTCGACGCAGCGCTTCTGCACGAAGGTGCAGCGCGGCGCGAAGGCGCAACCCGACAGCGGCTCGAGCGGATCCGGCGGCGCCCCCGGGATCGGCAGCAGGCGCAGCTCTCGCGCGCGCGAGAGCTTGGGCACGCTGGCGAGCAGCCCCAGCGTGTAGGGGTGCATCGGGCGCCGGTACAGGTCCGGCGCGTCGGCGACCTCGACCACGCGGCCCGCGTACATGACTTGCACGCGATCGGCGATGCGCGCGACCAGGCCCAGGTCGTGCGAGACGAACAGGATCGCGGTGCCGTGCTGCTCCTGCAGCCGGCGCAACAGATCGAGGATCTGCACCTGGACCGTCACGTCCAGCGCGGTGGTCGGCTCGTCGGCGATCAACACCTTGGGGTTGCACAACAGGGCCATCGCGATCAAGGCGCGCTGGCGCATGCCGCCCGAGAGCTCGTGGGGGTAAGCGTCCAGCCGCTGCTCGGGATCCGAAAGGCCGACCTCGCCCAGGGCGCGCGCGCAGCGGCGCCGCGCTTCACGCCGCGACAGTCCTTCGTGCACCTCGAGCACCTCGGACATCTGCAGGCCGATCGGCAAGAGGGGGTGCAGGGCGCTCAGCGGATCCTGGAAGACGATCGCGATCTGCTTGCCGCGCACGCGCCGCAGCTGTTCGGCCGGCGCGACCAGCAGGTTCTGGCCGCCGAAGATCACCTCGCCGGTTTCGATCACGCCGGGCGGGCGCGGGATCAGTCCCAGGATCGCCTGGCCCGCGACCGACTTGCCGCTGCCGGACTCGCCGACCAGGGCCACGGTCTGGCCGGCCTCGAGCTCGAGCGAGAACTCGTCGATCGCTTGCAGCCGGCCGCGCGGCGTGTCGAAACGCACGCGCAGGTTCTTGACCTCGAGGACCTTCACGGCTGGGCAGCCCTCCCGGGCGCGCGCGGGTCCAGCGCATCGCGCAGGCTGTCGCCGAGCACGTTGAGCGCCAGCAGCACGCTGCCGATCGCCAGCGAGGGGAACACGATCAGCCACCAGTAGACGCGCAGCGGGCTGGCCGCCTCGATCGCGTCGACGGCGATCAGCCCCCAGCTGACCTTGGGCGGCTCGATGCCCAGGCCGAGGAACGAAAGGAAGGCCTCGGAGAGCATCACCGAGGGGATCGTCAGTGTCAGGTAGACGACCACGACCGCGAGCACGTTGGGGATCATGTGCGTGAACAGGATCCGCAGCGGACCGGCGCCTTGGGCGCGCGCGACCAGCACGAACTCGGCGCGCTTGAGCGAGAGCACCTGCCCTCGCACCACGCGCGCCATCGAAAGCCAGTACAGCGCGCCGATCGCCAGCAGGAACACGACTTCGCGGCCGACGCCCGCGACCGATTTGGAGCTGCCGACCAGACCCAGGACGAAGATCACCACGAAGGTGAAGGGCAGCGCGTACAAGCCGTCGACGATGCGCATCATGATGCGGTCGGCCCAGCCGCCGAGCAGACCGGCGAGTCCACCATAGACCACGCCCAGGATCAGGCTGGTCAGCGCGGCGGCCAGGGCGACGGCCAGCGAGGTGCGGCCGCCCCAGACCAGGCGCGAGAGCAGGTCGCGACCCTTGGCGTCGCTGCCGAGCAGCGGGCCGGTCTGCCACTCCTGGAACAACGTCTGGCGCAGGCCGACCAGCTGCCGGTCCAGCGCGGACAGCGGCCAGTACTGGCGCTCGAACTTCTGCGCGCCCGGCGCCACCCAGGGCGCCTGCGGCGCGCTCGGCTCGCGGTCGACGTGCATCGCCACCGGCGAGGGCAGCGGCAGCAGCGGCGCCAGCAGGCTGATCGCGCCGACCAGCGAGAGGAACCACATCGCCCAGCGCGCGGCGCGGTCCCGGCGCAGGCGCGTCCAGGCCTGGGTCCAAAGACTGCTTCCCTTCTCGCTGCCGTGCTTGGCCAGCAAGGCCTCCAGCGGCGCGCTGGGCAGGTCCCAGCGCGGGCTCGCCGCGGCGGGCTTCACGCCTCCTCCAGCGGAATGCGCGGGTCGAGCAGCGTGTAGATCACGTCGACCAGGGTGTTCAGGGCGAAGACCAGCGCCGTGTAGAGGATCGTCACGCCCATCGCCAGCGTGTAATCGCGGTTGAGCGCGCTGTTGACGAAGTGCTGGCCCGTGCCGGGGATGAAGAAGATCTTCTCGATCACCAGGCTGCCGGTCAGGATGCCCGCGGCGGCCGGACCGAGGTAGCTGACCACCGGCAGCAGGCCCTGGCGCAGCGCGTGCCGCAACACGACCACGCGCGTGGGCATGCCCTTGGCGATCGCCGTGCGCACGAAGTCCTGCGAGAGCGCGTCGAACAATCCCGCGCGCACCAGGCGCGCGATGTAGGCGGCCACCGGCGTTCCCAGCGCGATCGCGGGCAGCACGAGATGCGCGAAGTCGCCCCAGCCGGCGACCGGGAACAGCGGGATCAGGAACACGAACACCAGGATCAGCAGCGCCGCGAGCACGAAGTTGGGCAGGGCGACGGCGGCGGTGGCCAGCATGCGCACGCCCAGGTCCAGCTTGCCGCGCGGGAACAGCGCGCAGAGCAGGCCCGCGCTCACGCCGACCACGACGGCGAAGAACAGCGCGAACAACCCCAGCTCGAGCGAGACCGGCAGCGACTGCGCCAGCACGTCGTTGACGCTGAAGTCGCGGTACTTGAACGAGGGTCCGAGATCGCCGGCGAGCACGCCGCCGAAGATTCGGCTGCCGTCGCCGACGATCCAACCCTGCGCGCTCCAGTCGAAGGGGCCGACGTAGGCCAAGTACTGGCGCCAGATCGGCCAGTCGAGGTGGTAGCGCGCCTGCAGCGCCGCCTGCACCAGCGGGTCGCCGCCGCGCTCGGCGCTGAAGGGCCCGCCGGGCGCCGCGCGCATCAGGAAGAAGGCGCTGGTCACCACGGCCCACAGCGTGAGCACGAACCAGGCGGCGCGGCGCAGCAGGAAGCCCTGCACGTTCAGCGGCCCTGCGCTCGCAGCGCGTTGGCCGAGTACAGGCCCTCGGCCGGCCCGGGCGCGTCGACGAACTCGATCGAACCGACCTGCTCGCGGCGCTGCTGCCAGAGTTCGTCGTCGCTCTTCCAGTACCAGAACTTCGGGTTCTGCTCGTTGAGCAAGTTGTTGCCGAAACCGCCGAGCCTGGGGTTGATCACGTTCTGCGCGACGTAGGAGTAGATCGGGATCGCCGGCACTTCCTCGAGCAGGATGCGCTCGGCCTGCAGCAAGAGCTTGTTGCGCGCGGTGGGGTTGAGCTCGCTTTCCGCGCGCGCGATCAAGCCGTCGAAGCGCTCGTTCTTCCAGCCGGTGCGGTTGTTCGGATTGTCGCTGGTGAAGATACCGAGGAAGGAGCTCGCGTCGGGATAGTCCGCGATCCACGACGAGCGCGAGATCTGGTAGTCGAGACGGTTCTGGCTGTCGAGCCAGACCTTCCACTCCTGGTTGGCCAGGCCGACCTCGACGCCCAAGGCCATGCGCCAGGTGTCGCTCACCAGTTCGGCGATGTCGCGGTGGCTCTCGGCCGTGTTGTAGTGGATCGAGAGCCGCGGCAGAGGACGCCTGGGGCCGTAGCCCGCTTCGGAGAGCAGCCTGCGCGCCTCGGAGAGGCCTTCGATCGGCACCGCCGGCGACTCGTAGCTGCCCAAGCGGCCCCAGGGAACGAAGGTGGTGCAGCGCTGCTGTCCGGCCTTCAGCAGGTGCTCGGTGACGAGGTCGCGCGGCAAGGTCATGGACAGCGCGCGCCGCACGCGCGGATCGTCGAGCGGTGGACGGGTGCAGTTCAGGCGGTAGAAGTACAGGCCCAGGTAGGGCGACTGCTCGGGCCTGAAGTCCTCGCGGCCCAGCATCTCGGAGACGAACATCGGCGGCACGCTGCCGTCGAGCCAGTCGCAGCCCCCCGTCAGGTACATGTTGAGCGCCGTGCCCGCATGCTCGACGGCCAGCGCGTCGATGGCGCGGAAGGCGACACTGTCGGCGTCCCAGTAGCGCGGGTTCTTGACCAGCCGGATGCGGTCGTTGATGCGCCGCGAGCCCAGCAGGTAGGCGCCGTTGCAGACCAGGTTCTCGGGCTTTTGCCACTCCGCCATCCAGCGCTGCGGGAAGCGCTGCTGCAGCTGCTGCAGGTTCTTCGCGTTGACCGGCAGCAGCGGCGTGCAGGCCAGCAGCTCGAGCAGGTAGGCGCGCGGGCTCTCCAGTTCGAGCTGCAGCGTCAGCGCGTCCGGCGTCTTGATGCCCACGGAATTCCAGTCGGGCTTGCCCTGCGGCCCGCTGCCCGCGTGGTAGGCGCGCGCGCCGGCCACGGCGAACAGGAACTGCGCGAAAGGAGAAGCCGTCTGCGGCGCGAGCAGGCGCTGGAAGCTGAAGGCGAAGTCGGAGGAGCTCAGCGGCTCGCCGTTGGACCAGCGCATGCCCGGCCGCAGGTAGAAGGTCCAGCGCAGGCCGTCCGGCGACATCTCCCAGGACTGCGCGGCGCCGGGCTGGATCGAGAGGTCCGTCGGGTGGCGGATCACCAGACCCTCGCTCAGGGCGCGCAGGATGCGTCCCTCGGGCACGCTGGTCACCGCCGCCGGGTCGAGGGTACTGACCTCGGAGTTGTTGTTGAACGTGAAATCGGCAGGCGGCAGATGGCTGGCTCCGGCCAGGCTGAGGGCCCAGGCGAAGCCGGCGATCAGCAGGGCTGCGGGAGCGGTCCACAGCCAGCGTCTCGCGCGTGTCAAGCCGCTCATCGGCGCATGCTACCAGCGCGTGAGAGTGCTGCAAGTCGAGATGATCCAAGGCTTTGGAAGCTTGACGCTGTGGCCCGGGACCCCTAGCTTCGAAGCCGTGGGACGCCTGCGCCGCACGCTGCATGGGCCGTGGTCTCGCGCCTGCCGCAGCCTGCTTTTCGTTGCGCTCGCGCTGGCGGCCTGCGGCGTGGAGCAGCCGCCGCCGAGTTCGCCCGCGACTCCCGCGCCGCCCTCCCAGGCAGCCGCCGCGAGCGCCGTGCGCTCGGCCAGCGCGCCCGACGCCTTCTACCCGGGTTTCGATCCCGCGCGCGACACGCTGCCCACGCCGGTCGACGGCGGCCGCGTCGTGGTGCACCTGCTGAGCTTCCCGACGAGCCTGAACTACATGATCGACAACTCGTCGGTCACGCGGCGGATGTGGAACGAGCTGCACGAGGGCCTGATCCGCCAGGACCTCGAGACCTGGCAGTACGTGCCCGCGTTGGCCAAGAGCTGGACGGTCGAGGACCAGCTGGTGCTGCCCGGCGGCGACGTCAAGAGCGGCAAGCACGTGCTGACCGGTCTGGTCGAGGACTTCGGCGATCGCTGGCGCATCCGCGAGGCCGGCACGACGCGCGATGTCGCCAAGAGCGAGGGCGCCGTGCTCGTGCGCGGCAGCGCCTTCCGCTTCGAGCTGCGCCAGGGCGTGAAATGGCAGGACGGCGCGGACTTCGACGCGCGCGACGTGCTGTTCTCGCTGCGCTGCTTCCGCAATCCCCACGTCGACTGCGACGAGAAGCGCTACCAGTTCGACAAGATCGTGCGCGCGCAGAGCGACGGGCCGCATTCGGTGCGCTTCGCCTTCGCCAAGCCCTACTTCCTGGCCGAGAACGTGTTCGGCTCGCTGACGATCCTGCCGGCGCACCTGTACGACCTCTCGGATCCGCGCAACCCCGACCACGCCGCGGATGCCGACGACGAACGCCAGGCGCGCTACCTCGCCGAGCACCCGGCCAACCGCATGTGGGTCGGCCTGGGGCCGTACCGCGTCGCCGAATGGAGCGACACCGCGATCGTGGCGAAGCGTTGGGAGGGCTACCACGACCGCGCCAACGGCGGTCACGTCGACGAGATCGTCTGGCGCATGATCAAGGACGACGGCGCGGCGATGACCGCGTTGTTGGAAGGCCAGCTGGACTTCTACGACCGCGTCTCGGGCGAGGACTATCTCGGTCCGCGCACGCAGAGTCCGGAGTTCACGTCGCGCTTCTACAAGGGGCACTTCTACGCGCCATACATCAGCTACACCGGCTGGAACATGCGCCGCGAGAAACTCTCCGACGTGCGCGTGCGCACCGCGCTGGCCCTGTGCTTCGACTGGCCGGCCTTCATCCAGAGCTACTACAAGGGCCTGGCCGAGCGCGTCACCGGCGAGCAGTTCCTGCGCGGGCCGGCCTACGATCCGACGCTGCAGCCCCTGCCCTACGATCCCGACCGCGCGCGCTCCCTGCTGGCCGACGCGGACTGGTACGACCGCGACCAGGACGGCGTCGTCGACCGCGAGGGCGTGGCGCTGGAGATCGAGTTCCTCTATCCCAGCGGCAACCGCACCAGCGAACTCTCGGGCCAGGCGTTCCAGGCCGCGCTGGAGAAGATCGGCGTGAAGCTCACGTTGGTCGCGCGCGACTGGCCGGCGTTCATGGCGCGCGTCGACAAGCGAGACTTCGACGCGATCTCGATGGGCTGGATCACGCCCCCGGTGGTCGACCCCGAGCAGGCCTGGGCCTCGAAGTGGGCCGGCGCCGACAGCGCCAACAACGCCGGTCTGAGCGACGCGCGCGTCGACGGACTGATCGAGCGGATCCAGGTCGAGCTCGATCCGACGCGGCGGCGCGAACTCTTCGCGGAGTTGCAGCGGCGCGTGTACGAGCTGCAGCCCTACATGTTCGGCGTCAACGTCCCGCGCAAGTTCGCGATGTCCAAGCGCGTGCGCAACCTGCAGTGCTTCGGCCTCGACCCGGGCTATTCGATCCGGCGCTGGTACGTGATCGAGAAGCCGTGAGCTGCGGAGCGGCCCGGTGATCGGTTATTGCCTGCGCCGACTCGCCTGGATGCTGCCCACGCTGCTGCTGGCCACGCTCGTGGCCTTCGCGCTGCTGCACCTCGCACCGGGCTCGCCGGTCGACGCGCGCGGCGAGGGCAGCGAGAGCCAAGGCATCGGATCGGCCGCCGCGGTCGAGCGCTTCCGGCGCGAGCACCTGCTCGACCAGCCGATCTGGCGCCAGTACCTGAACTACCTCGGGCCCTTCGATCTCTCGCCGCGCGGGCATGCGAGCTTCGGCGGCAGCGGCGAACGGCCCTGGGGCGGCGTGCTGTGCGGCGATCTGGGCGGCGAGCTGCTGCAACCCGGCGTGCGCGTCGGCGAGCAGATCGCGCAGCGCCTGTCGATCACGCTGCCGCTGATGGCTGCCGCGCTCTTGTTGGGCTACGCGATCGCGATCCCGCTCGGCGTCTTCAGCGCCGTGCGGCGCGGCACGCGCGGCGAACGCGTGCTGAGCTACGCGGGCTTCCTGCTCTACGCCGTTCCCGTGTTCTGGGCGGGTCTGCTGCTGCAGGTGGCCTTCGGCCGCCGCGGCCTGGATTGGCTGCCGGTGCTGTGGCCCGCGGGCGCGAGCGAGCTGCGGCCCGTGCTCGCGGCCTCGATCCTGCCGGTGGTGTGCTCGGGCTACGCGGTGGCGGTCTACGTCGCGCGCCAGACGCGCGCCTCGATGCTCGAGGTGCTGGGCTCGGATTGGATCCGCACGCTGCGCGCGCGCGGCATTCCCGAGCGCACGATCGTCTGGCGCCACGCGCTGCGCAACGCGAGCGCACCGCTGTGCGTGCACCTGGGCCAGGTGATTCCGGCGCTGGTCGCGGGCTCGGTGCTGGTCGAGACGATCTTCGACATCCCCGGCATGGGCACCTACCTCTACCGCGGCCTGACGCTGCGCGAGTACGACGTGGTCACCGGCGTCGTCCTGGTCTGCGCTGGGTTCGCCTGTCTCGGTCTGCTGCTCTCCGACCTGTTGCACGCCGCCCTCGACCCCAGGGTCCGCGATGAACGACGCTGAGCCCTTCGACGCAGCGCCGCAGGGACCGTGGTCGCGTTTCGCGCGCGCCTTCGATGCACGCGCCGGCTCGCGCTGGGCCTGGCGCGCGCTGCTGCTGTGCATCGGGCTGGCGGTGCTCGCGCCCTGGCTCGCCAACGAGCGGCCGTACTTCGTCAGCCTGCGCGATGCGCAAGGCTACCGCGAGGCGCTGGCGCTGCTGGAGCCGGTTTCGCGGGGCTTCGTGCGCGAGACGCTCGCGGCGCAGGCCGCGGGCGGAGCCGTCGCTCGCGCCAGGAGCGCGGCCGAGCGGCGCGCGCTGGAGCACGCGCTCGCCAGCGTGGAGCGCGGCCTGGGCGGCGAATCCGCGGCTTTGCCGGCGCGCGACGCGCTGGCGGCGATCCGCGCCAGCCTGCGCGAATTCGAAGCTGCCGCCGGCGCCGGCGACGCGGCCGCGATCGCCGCCGGCGCCGTGCGGCTGCAGGACTCGATCGCCTCGGCCTCCAGGCCGCTGGCGCTGCGCTCCGCGCAAGAGCCCGCGGGCGTCGAGCTGGTCGCGCAACGTTCCTGGCCCTTGCTCGCGGCGCTGTCCGCCGCCGACCTGATCGCCCTGTGCCTGTGGTTGGGCCTGGTCGGGTGGGGGACGTGGACGCGCTGCTTGCCGCGGCGCACGCTGCTGGCGCGCGGGCTCTTCCTGCTGCTCGCCTCGGCGGCGCTGGGCGGCTGCCTTGCGCTGGCGCTGCCAAAGCCGCCGACCCAGGTCGGAGAATCGTGGGCTGCGCGCGTCGCCGCCGATCCACACAGCAGGGCCGTGTTCGCGCCGATCGCCTTCGGGCCCAACCAGACCGACCTGCAGGCGGCGACCCAAGCTCCGAGCTGGGGCGCCAGCGCCGCGGAACACGGCCGGCACTGGTGCGGCACCGACGCGCTCGGCCGCGACCAGCTCGCGCGCCTGCTGCACGCCGGCCGCACCAGTTTCTCGGTGGCCCTGCTCGCCAGCGCGCTGATCCTGGGGATCGGTGCGGCGCTGGGTCTTTGCGCGGGCGCGCTGCGCGGCTTCGCCGATTTCGCCGTGTCGCGCCTGATCGAGCTGCTGCAGGCCTTCCCGACGCTGGTGCTGCTGCTCGGGCTGATCTCGCTGCTGCCCAGCTCCGCCGCGAACTCGCGCTGGACCGTGCCGCTGGTGATCGCGGCGATCGGCTGGACGCACATCGCCCGGCTCGCGCGCGCTCAGGCGCTGCGCGTGCGCGAGTCGGACTTCGTGCGCGCGGCGTTGGCGGCGGGCTTCTCGCCGGCGCGCGTCCTGTGGTTCCACGTGCTGCCGAACTCGCTCGGCCCGGTGTGGGTCGCGGCGAGCTTCGTGCTCTCGGCCGGGCTGGTGCTCGAGAGCTCCGCGGCCTTCCTGGGCTTCGGCGTGCAGCATCCCGCGCCCTCGTGGGGCGGCCTGTTGGCGCAGGCGCGCGGCGGCGACGCGTGGTGGCTGGCGCTGTTCCCCGGCCTGTGGCTGTTCGCGGCGATCCTGTGCATCCACCTGGTCGGCGAGGGCGTGCGCGACGCTCTCGATCCGCGCGACGAAACGAGGGCGCCATGAGCCGCGCGGGCGAGCCGCTGCTGCGCGTGCGCGGCCTGTGCGTCGACTACGGCGCCGGCGCGACGGCGACGCGCGCGTTGGCCGGCGTCGACCTCGAGCTGGAAGCTGGCGAGTGCCTGGCGGTCGCCGGCGAGAGCGGCAGCGGCAAGAGCACGCTCGCGCTGGCCCTGCTGGGTCTCTTGCCGGCTTCGGCGCGCTCGAGCTCGCGCGAGCTGCGCGCCTTGGGCCGCGAGCTGCCCGCCAGGGGTTCCGCGGATTGGAGCGCCCTGCGCGGCCTGCACCTGGGCTACGTGCCGCAGGACGGGCTGGCCGCCTTCGATCCGCTGCTCGCGGTCGGCGCGCAGATCGCGCAGCTCTTGGTGCAGCACGGCGCGAGGCGCGAGGCCGCTGCGGCGCGCAGCCTGGAGCTGCTGCGCGAGGTCGGGTTGGAGAGCGCCGCCGAACTGGCGCGCGAGCTTCCCGAACGGCTCTCCGGCGGGCAGCGCCAGCGCGCCTCGATCGCCGCCGCGATCGCGCTGGACCCGCAGCTCTTGATCGCCGACGAACCCACCAGCGCGCTCGATCCGGTGCATGCGCGTGCGCTGATCGACCTGCTCGACGGTCTGCGCCGCAAGCGCGGGCTGGCGCTGCTGTGGATCTCGCACGACCTGCGCGCGATCGCCGCGCGCGCCGATCGCGTGCTCGTGCTCTACGCGGGCCGCTGCGTCGAAACCGGCCGCGCGAGCGAGGTGCTCGGCGCTGCGCGTCATCCCTACACGCGACTGCTGGTGCGCTCGCTGCCCGCTGCGGCGCGCGGCGCGGCGCGGCTGGCGGCGATGGCCCTGCCCGTTGCGCAACCCCGAGCGCGGCAGCCCGCCTGTGTCTTCGAGGCGCGCTGTCCGCTGGCCGACGAGCTCTGCCGCAGCGTCGACCCGGCGCTGGAAGCCGACGAACGCGGGCACGCGGCGGCCTGTCACCATCTGGAAAGGGCGGCGCAGCTGTGAACACCGCCCCGAGCGCCGGCTCCAGTCTGCTCGAGGTGCGCGAGCTGTGCGCGCGCCCCGGCGGCCGCGGACTCTTCGAACGCGGGCGCACGCTGGAGTTCGAATTGGCCGGGATCAGCTTCGAGCTCGGCGCGGGCGAACTGCTCGCGCTGCTGGGCGAATCCGGCAGCGGCAAGTCGAGCCTGCTGCGCGCGCTGCTGGGGCTGGAGCCCGTCGCCAGCGGCAGCGTGACGCTGCGACTGCCGACGGGTGCGATCGATCTCCTGGCGCTCGGCGCGCGCGAGCGCAGGCGCGCCCTGGCGCGAATCGGCTGGATTCCCCAGGATCCCGGCGCGGCGCTCGATCCGCGCGCCAGCGTGCTGGAGTCGGTCGCCGAGATGCTGCTGGCGCACTGCCGTGAGCGCGCGGGCCCTGCGCGCGCCCGCGCGCAGGCCTGCCTGGAGGCCTGCGGCATCTCGCGCGCGCAAGCCGCGCGCCTGCCGCACCAGCTCTCGGGCGGCGAGCGCCAGCGCGCCGTGCTGGCGCGCGCCCTGGTGCTCGAGCCCGCGGTGCTGCTGCTCGACGAGCCCACCAGCAGCCTCGACGCCTCGATCGCGGCCCATCTGGTCGACACCGTCGTGGAGCTCGTGCGCGCGCGGCGCCTGGGCGCGCTGTGGGTCACGCACGACGTCGAACTGGCGCGCTGCTGCTCGGACCGCGTCCTGGTGCTCGACGCGGGCCGCATCGTCGAGCGCGGGGACACCGCGCAGCTGCTCGCTGCCCCGCGCTCACCCGCGGCGCAGCGCCTGCTGCGCGCCGCCGACTGGGGCGGCGCTCAGAGCTTGACGCCGTAGTGCTCGCGCAGGATCGCGCGCAGCTCGTCGAAGCCGCGGATCGTGTGGTCGGGCGCGATCTCGCAGGGCGCGTGCTTCGAGCCGAAGTCGGCCCAGACCGCGATCATGCCCAGGCTCTTGGGCGGCGCGACGTCGTGCGCCGGATTGTCGCCGACGTACATGACTTGCTGCGGCGCGAGCCCCATCTTGCGCAGCGCGTGGGCATAGAGCTTGGGGTTGGGCTTGTTGATGCCGATCTGGTCCGAAATAAAAATCGCCTCGGGGTCGAGGTACTTGACCAGGTCCAAACGCACCAGCTTCTCGGCCTGCTTGACCTCCAGGCCGTGCGTGACCACGCCCAGGCGCAGGCGCGCGCGCTTGAGCTCGGCGAACAGCTTCTGCACGCCGGGGTAGGGGCCCAGCTTGCGGAACTTCGTGTCGTGGTAGGCGGCGATCCCGGCCGCGACCACCAGCGCGCGGTTGCGGTACTCGAAGGCCTGCGGGCCCAGGCGCAGCAGCAGCTTGTCGAAGTGGTGCTCGTAGTTCGAGCTGAACTCGGCGATCACTTCCTCGAGCTCGCTGAGCACGTCTTCGACCGGCGCCTTCAAGCCGGCCTCGACCATCGCCTCGACCGCGTTGCGGCGCGCCAGCTTGGCGAACTCGGTCGTCGCGCACAGCGTGTCGTCGATGTCGAAGAGGACGGCGGAGAGCGCGGGCATGGAGCGCGAGGCTACGCCAGCCGGCGTGCCCCTCGCAAGGGCGCCAGCAAGCAGCGCGGGCCGCGTCCCCTGTCGGGGACGCGGCCCGCGTCATGGGTCGAAGCAAGCAGCCGCTAGCGATCGCGCTCGAGGCGCTTCAGCGCCTCGTTGACGTCCGTGATGTGCGCACGGATCAGGATCATCAGGCTCTTGTTCTCCTCGTTGTAGCCCTCGTTCTTGAACAGCCAGCCGACCAGCGGGATCTTGGAGATCCAGGGCACTTCGGCGCGCCGCTCGATGTTGCGGATGTTCGAGAGGCCGCCCAGCAGGATCGAGGCGCCGTCGGGGATCACCGCGGTGGTGAACACGCTCTGCACCTCGAGCTCGGGCAGCTGGAACTCGACCGGCGAAGTGTTGCCGCCCAGCGTGCTGGAGAAGTTGCGCAGGGCGACGACCTTGGCCACCGTCGGCTGGATCTCCAGCGTCAGGTACTTGCGGTCGTGGTGGATCGTCGGGCGCACGTCGAGCACCACACCCTCGGTCAGGATGTTGATCTGCGGGTCGGCGACCGCCTGGAACTGCGCGACCTCGACGTCGAAGTCCTGGATGTAGGCCTGCTGGTTGACGACCGAAACGTAGGCGCGCTGGGTGTTGTGCACCGAGAGCATCTGGTCGTTGATCAGACGGAAGTCCTGGGACTTCTCGACGGCGCGCAGGATCGCGGAGACCTCGAGGTCGTTGAGGAAGGTCAGCTGCGTGGTCAGGCCGCCGATCGTGGAGATGCCCTGACCGAGCGCGTGGGTGAAGAAGTTCTCCGTGCGGCCCTTGAAGTCGCCGTCGCCGCCGTCGTTGTAGAAGAAGCCCGAGGAAGGCTGGCCCGAGGTCGCGCCCGTGCCGTTGTTGTCCAGGCCCTTGGAGGCGTTGTCCTCGAGGCCGTTGGTCAGGTCGTCGAGGTCCTTGAACGGCGTGCCCGGGTTGTCCAGACCGCGGAAGTCGACGCCGACCTCCTGGATCCAGTTCGAGCCCACGGTCATGAACTTCGAGTCGATCGCCACCAGCGAGGAGGAGAAGCGGCGCAGGTCGTTGAGGAACTGGCTGACCTGCTTCTGCACGTCGGGCGTGTGGACCACCATCAGGTAGCCCTCGCCCTCGTCGATCGAGATGCCCTCTTCCTCCCAGGTGCCGGGAGCGACGTTTTCCTGGATCAGGGTCGAGACCTGGCTGATGTCGATCAGCTTGGGCTGCTCGCCGATGCCGCCGAAAGGACCGCCGCCGTCCTCGTCGGTCATGTCCGCCAGCAGGCGCAGGCGGTTGATGCGCGGCCCGAGGAAGTCGGTCAGGCCGAACACCAGGTCGTTCACGTCGTGGTTGACCACCACGGGGCGGCCGCGGGCCTTGGCCTTGGTCGTGATCAGGACCGCGTCGTGCTTGACGGTCCAGGTGACCGCCTCGCCGGCCAGGCCGACGATCAGGTTGAGCGCGTCCTGCACCGAGAGCGGGTTGACCAGGGTGAGCTTGAACACCGCGCCGGCGGTCGAGGCCTCGTTCTCGGCGGCCGGGTCGACCACCAGCGGCAGGCCGGTGATCGCGCGGATCGAGTCGATGACTTCGTTCAGGCTCTCGGTGTCGACGGTCAGGCCGGGGATGCGCGTGGTGCGCAGTTGCTCGCGCAAGAGCGCTTCGGCCTCGGACTCGTGCTGCGAAAGGTCGAGGCCCGGACGCTTGGCGCGCGTCTCGGTGATGTTCTGCCAGAACTCCGCGTCGGGCAGCGTGTAGACCTCGCTGTTGGGCACGCGGGCCTCGTCGAGGTCCTCGCGCCAGCGCTTGAACTGCTCGCTCTTGGCGGCCAGGTAGTCCTCGCGCACCTGCTCGCGGCCGGCCTTGAACGAGCTGTCGCGCAGCTCGGCGGCCTTCTCGTTGCGCGGGTCCTTGCGCAGCGCTTCCTGCGCGTATTCCTGGGCCTGCTCGTAGTCGCCGGCCTCGAAGGCCGTGATCGACTGCTCGATCATGTTGTTGACCACGGCCACGCGGCGGTCCTGCTCGGCTTGTTCGACCGCCTTGATCTTCTCGTAGGCGTCGCGCTGCTCCGCGAGCCGGCGCGCGTCCTGCGCCTGGGTCTTGCCGCTCTGCGCCTGGGCGAGATAGGTCTCGATCTCCTTGTCCATCCCGCGCCAGTCGACGGTGTAGGGCGCCCAGCGCACGTGGTTCTGCGCGATCGAGAGCTCGCCGATGGCCGCGTCGTAGTCGCCGCGGGCCAGGAGCAGCTTGCCCTTGCGCAGCGCGTCTTCGGCCTCGGCGCGCATCTGCTGCATGCGCACCGCGTACTGCGCGTTGAGGTCGGAGACAGCGGCGCCGACGTCCTGCGGCGACTTGCCCAGCAGGGCGGCGATCGCCGACAGCTCCTGCTTGGCCGCCAGGTTGTCCGGGTCGAGCTCCAGCGCCGCGGCGACTTCGGCGTTCGCCTCGTCCAGCCGTCCGCCTTGCTTGAGCGTCGCGGCGTTGAGCAGGTGCTGTTCGACGAGCAGCTTCTTCTTCTGCTCGGCCAGCGTGAACTGCTCGGCGCTCTGGGCCAGGAACGTCTCAGGATCCTGCTTCCCGGCGCTCTCGTCGGCGACGGCATCCGGGGACGGGGCGGCGGGCTTCTGGTCAGCTTCCTTCGACGGCGCACTCGCGCAGGCGGATGCCAGGACCAGGGACAGGGGCAGAACTTTGCCGACCTTCATCGTGGCTCTTCTCGAAACGTGGGGGTGGGGGTGCGGGGGCCCGATGCTCCGGGGAAGGAGCGCGGGTG
>Ga0315910_10001944_pt1 | contig 18578 bp, 13 predicted proteins | sample EdamamesoilMG_FD_204470 | JGI IMG/M metagenome (GOLD analysis project Ga0315910, IMG submission 204470) | Garden soil microbial communities collected in Santa Monica, California, United States - Edamame soil | ecosystem: Environmental > Terrestrial > Soil > Garden | place: USA: California...
ACATCCCGTTCACGCTCTGGGGCGTGGGTGTCGTGATGCGTTACGGGATCGAGCTCCGGCGTTTCGCGTCCGCGGCTAGAGACGCCAAAAAGCGCACCGAAACGATGCTGGTCGACGGTATCACCGTGACCGTGCTCGGTCGGCGACGCGTGGAGGCACGGAGCGACCACGCCGGGCGGCTCGTGCGGGCACTGACGGAAGCTCTGTTGCCCGTCGCCGAGCACCACGACAAGCCCGCGCCCGAGGTGACGGAGCGCGTCGCCACGTTCGTGCAGGGTCAGCTCGACGCGCTCCCCGCGGGCTTGCGCTTGATGCTGCGCGTGGGGCTGTTCGGCTTCCAGCTGCTGGTTCGCCTGCGCTACCTCCGAGGCTACTGCGATCTGCCGATCGAAAAGCGCAGGAAGGTCGCTCTAGCCTGGGCGTACGGACGCTACGAGACGGCGCGTAAGCTCTTTCGGCCGCTCCGGAGCCTCGCGCTCTTCCGCTACTACGAGGACGCTCCGCTGGGCGAGCTCGAGCCCGCGGCGAAAACCTCGCTCCCGGTGATCGCGTGATGGAGAGTCACGTGACCGACGTGCTCGTGATCGGCTCCGGTGCCGGAGGGGCCACCACGGCGCTCGAGCTCGCGACACGGGGTCACGAGGTGTTGGTGCTCGAGGAGGGGCGCGAGTGGGGGACCGAAGCGTACGGCAAGCCCCCGTCCGAAGGGATGCAACGACTCTATCGGCGTCGGGGCATGATGCCGATCCTCGGGGTCACGCCGATCGGGTACGTGGAGGGATGCTGCGTCGGCGGCAGCACCGAGATCAACAGTGGGTTTTGGCACCGCTCGCCGCGCGAGATCCTGCTTCGGTGGAAGAGCCAGGTGGACCTCGCGGACGCAAGCCCGGAGGAGCTCGAGCCGCACTTCCGCTGGGCGGAGGAGCACCTCGGGGTGTCCCGTTATACGGGCGTCCACCCCGCGAGCACGCGCGTGTTCCAGCGTGGTGCGGACGCCATGGGTTGGTCCGGTGCCGAGGTCCCGCGCGCGGCGCCCGGCTGTCGTAGCACCAACGCCTGTGCCCAGGGCTGTCCCACCGGATCGAAACAGGGCGTTGGCCACGCGCTCATTCCGAAGGCGAGGGCGCTCGGCGTTCGGGTGCTGTCGCGCTGCCGCGTGAGCTACCTGCTCCGGCGCAAGAACCGCATCGCCGGCGTGGTGGCCTCGCTCCAGCGAGACGACGGCACGGAGTGCCAGATCCGAATCGAGGCGAACCACGTGTTCGTTTGCTGCGGCCCCACCGAATCCCCGGCGTTGCTGCTGCGAAGCGGGATCAAATTCCACGTTGGGAACTCGCTCCGGATCCACCCGATGCTCAAGGTCGTGGCCGTGTTCGACGAGCGTATCGCCGCCCACGAGAGCGTCTTGCCGTTGATCCAGATCAAGGAATTTTGGCCTGAAATCTCGATGGGCGGCGCCTTCTTCACGGCCGGGCACGCGGCGATGGGGCTGAGCGAAAACTGGCCCGCCGTCAGCGGGGAGATGGAGCACCTGAGCTCGATGGCAAGCTATTACGTGGCCGTGAAGGGCGTGGGTAAGGGTTCCGTACGCCCGTCCGTGCTCGACCCCTCCGCCACGGTCATCCGCTACAACCTGACCTACGACGATCTCCGCAACCTGAGCGTGGGCCTCGCGCGGCTCGCCACACTCTTGTTCGCCGCGGGCGCCCGCGTGGTCTACCCCGGAGTTTTCGGTCTGCCCGCGATCAGGAACGAAATGGAAGCGATCCGCTGGCTGGATGAACCATTGCCCCGCGCCGCGCTCAGCCTGACGACGGTGCACGCCTTTTCCAGTTGTCCGATGGGTGAACGCGTCGGTCGCTGTGCCACGAACTCTTTTGGTAACGTTCCCAAGTACGAGAATCTCTATGTCAACGACGCTAGCCTCTTGCCCGACTCGCCGGGCGTCAACCCGCAGGGTACCGTGATGGCGTTCGCACGCCGCAACGCCGTCCACTTCTCCGAGCGGGTGCGAGCATGAGCGAGCTCGCCGTGGTCACCGGTGGAGCGGGCTGGCTCGGCCGCCGGCTCGTGCGCGCACTCGGCCAGGGTCTTGCCGACGTGCCGGCGCTTGCTCACGCGCCGCCGCGCGCCGTGCGTTGCCTCACGTTCGGCGCCGAGGACGGCGCCGTCGTTCGGGCCGAAAACCCCGCTGCCGAAGCGCGCCCGGGCGATCTGTCCGACCCTGCGTCGCTCGACGCGCTGCTCGAGGGCGCGGCGGGGGCGACGGTGTTCCACTGCGCGGGGATCATCCACCCGCGACGAGTCCGCGACTTTTACACGGTGAACGTGGAAGGGACGAAAGCGCTGCTATCGGCCGCGATGCGGGTCGGCGTGAAGCGCTTCGTGCACGTCTCTTCGAACTCGCCGATCGGGTGCAACCCGCGGCCCGATCACCGCTTCGACGAGGACTCCCCGTACAACCCGTACATGGGCTACGGCAAGAGCAAGCGGCTCGCCGAAGAGGCGGTGAAGGCGGCGCAAGCGACCGGACGTCTCGAGACGGTCGTGATCCGCCCTCCGTGGTTTTACGGTCCCGGCCAGCCGCCGCGCCAGACCACGTTCTTCACGATGATCAAGACGGGCAAGATGCCGATGGTGGGCTCGGGCGACAACATGCGCTCGATGGCCTACGTCGACAACATCGTCCAGGGGCTTCTCTTGGCGGAGCGTACGGAGCGCGCGGCCGGCCGCATCTACTGGATTGCCGACCGACGCGCGTACTCCATGAAGGAGATCGTGGCGACCGTCGGGGACGTGCTGGAGCAGGATTTCGGCATGGCGGTGTCGCGGAAGCAGACTCGTCTGCCGGGCATCGTCAGCGAATGCGCCCTCCTGGCCGATAGGATCCTGCAAGCCCTCGGGCTCTACCAACAGAAGATCCACGTGCTCTCGGAGCTGAACAAGAACATCGCGTGCTCGACGGCGCGAGCCGAAAGCGAGCTCGGCTACGCGCCCACGGTCGAGCTTCGCGAGGGCATGCGGCGGAGCGTCCAGGCACTGCTGGACGACGGTGGGCGCATCTAGGGCTACTGCACGGGCCGGCTCGTGACCCGCGAGCGAGCGGTGCTAGAAGACGTTCCGCTGAGCGAAAGGTTGAGATCCATTGAGTGAGCTTCATCTGGTCACGGGCGGCTCCGGCTACTTCGGCTGCCTCTTGGTGCAACGCTTGCTGGCCCGTGGCCAGCGGGTCCGTGTCTTCGACATCAACGACGCGGAGGATCGCCCTCCCGAGGTGGAGTTCGCGCGCGGCGATATCCGCGATCTGGGCGCGGTGGTCGAGGCGTGTCGTGGGGCCAACGTGGTGCACCACAACGTCGCGCTCGTGCCGCTCGCCAAGGACAAGCAGGCATTCTGGGCGGTGAACCGCGACGGCACGCGGAACCTCCTGCAGGCGTGTCTCGACGCCGGCGTGCGCAAGGTCGTGAACACCTCCTCGAGCGCGGTGTTCGGCGTCCCGGAGAAGAACCCCGTGACCGAGGACATGACGCCCGTTCCCGGGGAGGACTACGGCCGGGCCAAGCTTGCCGGCGAGCATCTCTGCCACGAGTTCGGGCAGCGTGGGCTCGACGTGAGCATCGTGCGTCCGCGCACCATCATGGGGCACGGCCGGCTCGGTATCATGCAGATGCTGTTCGAGTGGATCCTGCTCGGGCGTAACCTCCCGGTGCTCGGCAGCGGCGACAACCTGTACCAGTTCGTGCACGCCGAAGACCTCGCCGACCTCTGCATCCTGGCGGCGGCTCGCCCCGGCGGCAGGACGTACCACGGCGGGGCTGCGGTTTTCGGAACCATGCGCGAGACGCTGGAAGGGCTGATCGCGCACGCCGGGACGCGCTCTCGCATTCGCTCGATCCCGATGGGTCCCGCGGTGCTCGGGATGCGCGCCACGAGCGCGCTCGGGCTGTCACCGCTCGGGCCCTACCACGCGCTGATGTACGGTCGCTCGATGTACTTCGACATCACTCGTGCGAAGACGGAGCTCTCCTGGTCTCCGCGCTACGGCAACGTCGAGATGTTCTGTGAATCGTACGACTGGTACAAAGCACACCGACAGCAGGTGCTCGGGCAGCACGGGGCGTCGCACCATCGCTCGGCGGTGAAGCAGGGCGTTCTGGACGCGGTGTCGCGCCTGCTCTGAGCTCCCATCTCAGCGCGGCGGCGACTCGTCGCGCGGCGGCAGGTCGAGCGCTTGGCGCGCAAACGGAGCCCGCACGCTGCCCAGGTACTGGCCGACGAAGTTGTACCCGATGTTGTCGTAGCGGCCGGACTGGAGCTCGAACAGACTCTTGACGCCTTGCTGCTCGGGGACGTGAACCAGCGAGCCCTGCTTGGCGATGCCCTCGAGCTGGCGCCCGGCGATGCTCGCCGTGTTGATCCAGCCGACGGCGAGCGCCAAAAGGACGCCCTTGCGCAGGAGCTCCGGCCGCTTTCCGGGGAGCGCGTCGTCGAGCACGCGGATCGCCACCAGCACCGTCGTCACCAGCATCGGGAGGCTGGCTCGCATGACGATGTCGTTGTTCCAGCTCAGGTTGATCCAGGGCAGAAATAAGAGGACTGCGGTGGACAGCACGAGCAGCGCCCGCAGCGAAGGGTCGAGCACCGACGAGCGTTGCCGCAAGTACGCGTAGAAGAGCGCGTGCAGGATGCCGAACTCGAACGCCACGAACAGCGGGTAGAGGACGAGGAAGCGTGGGCCGTGGCGCAGCAGGGTGAGGGTGAAGTGCTCCTGATGCAGCCCCGATACGTCGATTGGCATCGAGTAGGGGAAGAAGCGCGAGCTGAAATAGCCGACCAACGTCAGCCCGAGCAGGAGCCCCGTCGCGTTGGCCGCGGTGAACGGCTCGCGCAGCCAGCCTGGCTGCCGCGTGCGAGGAAAGACCAGCACCGCGATGCAAGGCAACAGGCCCATCGCCACGTAGGGTGCCCACAGCGTGGCGAGCCCCAGGTAGAGAATACCGGTGCCACCGAGGCGCCCCGCACGGCCGTCGCTCAAAACGAGCGCGGTCAGCAGCCAGGCGGGTAGCGCCTGGTTCGGACAGAACACCAGGATGTCGAGGTTCGCCGGGTAGCAGGCGACGCCGTAGCCTGCCCACCACTCCATGTAGCGCCAGCTCTGGATCTTCGATCCGGTGGCGAGCTCCCCGAGCAACCGCGTCGTGGCGCCGAGCACGTCCATACCGGCAAAGGCGAAAAACAGCGGCACCACCCAGGCTTTCTGCACGCCGCTGATCTTCCTCACCCACAGCGCGGCGAGGGAGAGTCCGAAGGCCGTGTAGGCGAGGAGCGCGAGGTTGGCGGCGCCCCAACCGAGCACCTTGCCGACGGCGGCGGCCGGCAAGTAGTAACCGACGTAGTAAACGAGAAGGATCGGCCCGCTCGGGGGCTCGTACACGACCGGCCAGGGCTTCTCGACCAGGTCACGAAACACCGCGTTGCCGCGCAGCCAGTCCGTGTCCTGCCAGCCGAGCCCGCCCACTCCGATCATGAGCAGGAGCACGAGCACCGGCAGGAGAATGATCAGGAGCTCGCGGCGGCTCGGGCGGAAGGCGGCGGCCTCGGGATCAGCGAGCGAATCGCGGTACGCGCTTCGCATCGCGGCGAAGATGCCCCCACCGAGCAGCGCGAGCGTGCCGAGCGCGTAGGGCAGCCGCAGCCAGCCACCGAAGAACAGCGCGTACGGCAACGCGAGGAAGGCAATCGTCGCAAGGTAGAGGAAGCGTTGCATCGTCCCAACCGCTGCGCCCCCCCGGCGCTGCGCCAGGTAACACCGGATGGCGCCGGCTAGTCAACGCGGTCGACCTGTGTCCGCCGTGTGTCGCGCCGCTCCCCAAGGCCTCGTGCGACTCGGAACCGTAGTAGAGTCCCCGCGTTCGTGTCGGCCGACCACGCGCAAAGCCGCTTCTCCCAGGCGTTGGCCGTCAGCGTTTGTCTGGTCTCGCCGCTCGTGCACCTGCTCGCGTTCGGGCCAGCGGTGCCGGAGGGCACGTTCTTCCTGATCAGCCGGCTCGCCGGCTCGGCCGCCGCGTCCGATCCTGGGAATCTGGTTCACGCGTTCGCGCGCCCGCCCGCGTTCGAGCTGATGGGCTGGGTCTTCTCCTATCCGTTCGCGTACCTCGCGGTTGGCTACCTTTCGCACGTGCTGATGCACGGGGTGCTCTTCTGGCTGGCGCTGATCGGCACCCGTGAGGCCGGCTCGAAGCTCACCCCGGACGAGCGCTGGCTCACGTCGCTCGCGCTGGTCGTGCTCGTGTTCCCGCTGTCGCACGTCCTCAGACTGGACGACAGGGGACTGTCGCTGATTCCCCACGACAGCTTTCACGTGTTTTCCCATCGAACGCTGTTCTGGTCGCTGATGGCGGCCGTGTTCGGCTGCCTCGCGACGGGGCGCACGCGCTGGGCGACTTGGCTGACGGCGCTCTCGTCCACCGTTCATCCGAGCGCTGGGATCCTCGCTTTCGCGATCGTGGTGCCGCTGGTCGTCGTGGCGCTCGTCCGCCGTCGTGATCGCGGCGGCGCGCTGCACCTCCTGGCGGCGCTTTTCATGGGCGCGCTGCCGACCTTCTACAAGAAGATCACGCTCGGGCTGCCCCCCGAGCTCACGAGGCCGCTCGGCTACGGCGACTGGTACTCCTCGATGATCAAGGACGAGGCCGACGATTTCTCGTTCGTCTACCAGCTCGTCTACCAGCCGAAGATGCTCGTGCTGGTCTTCGGCGCGATCGCGCTTGGTCTGGTGGTCCACGCGCGCCTGGTGCCCGCGTACCGCAGCCGCCTCGCTTTTTTGGGCGCGGCGCTGCCGCTCGCCCTGTTCGCTCTGGGTCTAGCCATCGAGGTCGTCTGCTCGGTGCTCGTGCCGACGCCGCTCACGCTGTTCGTGGTCGCGCTCACTCCGGGCTACCGGCTCCTGAGCTACGCTTTCTTCCCGCTCTTCCTGCTCGCCGCCGAGCTTTCGGCGCTGGGCGTGGGCCGCCTCGTGGAACGGTGGTTCAGCCGGGAAAACGCGGCGCATCGCGGACGCTTTCTCCGGGTCGGCGCGCTGTCGCTCGCGGGCGCGGCTTGCGCGGCGCTGGTCGCGACCGGAAAGCCCGGCGCGGTCCTCTCCTACGCGCGTTGGACGCTCGGCGCGGGGAGGGTAGACGGGGTCGACGAGTATTTCCTCGGCGCCTCTTCGGTGCCGGGCGAGCACCTCGTGACGCCGAAGATCTTCCGGGTCAACGGTCCCTTCGTCACTTATCCGGGGGAGCGGGATCTGCTCGAGATCCGGCGCCGGGATCGGGAGCAGCCGCGGTCGGTGCTGGACCCAGCGGCGCTCGCGGCCATCACGCCGGTGACGTACGCGGACATTTGCCGACAGATCAGGCAGCGCGTCAGTGCCGGCGCCGGCATCGTGATCCCGCCCTATCTACGGCACTTTCGCGACTCCTTGGTCGAGCACGCGGTGTTTCTCCAGGAGCACCACGACGGCAACCTGATGATGGGCTCGCCCGCGTTCCTGGGGTTCTTCGCCGAGCGCATGCGGGACCTGATGGGGTTCGACTACGAGGGCATGCCGAGCAAGCACTCGCGCCTGAACTTCACCGCCATGCGCACCGCCTACCTCTCCATCGACGGACCCCGCGCTCGGCGCCTGCTCGAGCGATATCCCGGGTACCCGTATTTCCTGAGCGAAGCGTCGCACCTGCTGCCGTTTCGCGTCGTCGCCCGGAACGCGGCCTTCGTCCTCTACGACATGCGCGCCCCGGTTTCGCCCTGAAACGGGCGGCTCGTGCGCTCGGCGAAGCCTGCATCAGAACCAGCGAAGCTGGTGATGAGATGGGCTCTAGTGCGGGCAGTAGTCCGCCCGAGGGGGCAGGATCGCGCGGAACCGGAGCAGCTTTCGCTCCAGAAAGCTCGGCTCGACCACGAGCTCCGGCTCCTTGTCCGCTCGTGCGTAGGTTCGGGTCTTGCCCTCCGCTTCGAGGACGAGAGCGATGTCGCGCCGCCCGCGCTCGTTCACCAGTCGGTGGAGCAGCGTCGTCAGCTCGTAGCGGGTGACGGGGCGTTCCCCGAGGGCCGCGAGGAGCTCCGGATCACTACCCGGTTGTACGCGCACGAGGTCCGACTGGTAGCCGAACAACGCGAGGGGCCGCCGCCAGAGCAAGTGATTCGTCTTGCCCCCTTCGGTGCGGAGGTTGCTGTACATCGCGTAGCTGTATTCGGTCTTGAAGCCGAGGTACGGGCTCATGCCGTTCAGGAACAGAGCGATCGGGACGACCCACAGCCAGGTGGGGTGCCGGAGCGCCTCCCGGAACGTCCGCGTGAATTCGAGCGGCCCGGGCGGCGCGTGGTTCAGCCAAACGAGGACGGCGACCACGCCAGGCAGCAGGAACAGCAGGTATTTCGTCAGCCAGCCTGTATTGATGCCGAGCGCGTGCTTCGCGACGAGCATCAGGCCCACGTATCCGAGCAGCGCGAGCCGGTTGAGCCAAACGCGCCGAGGCTTGTCGTATCCGGCGAGGGCCCGGGGCAGCGCCGGCATCAGGAAGATCGACAAGAGCGCCATCATCGTGACCGAGAAGCCGTAGAAGCCGGCCAACCCGAGCATCCAGTGGAACGCGTAGCCGAACAGGGCCGTCGCCACCTGCGTCCTCCGGAACAGGAGACCGATCGGCAAGACCGCTTCCGCGAGGAGCGTCATGACCATCGCAGCGGGCGCGATGCCGGCGGGCGCCTTGGCGCCGAAGTACTCGAAGAGCTTGGCGCTGAGGCGCCGGGAGCAGCTCACCTCAGGGACGACGAAGTCGAAGTTGAGCTTGTGCCAGATGGTCCAGAAGTAGAGGCCGACGATGCAGAGCTGGAGGAGCGGGGCGAATTCTCTGAACAGCTCTCCACCCGAGATCCGCCAGGTTTTTGCCCGGACGGCACAGGTCGCCGCGCTACCGAGCACCGCCAGCCCGGCGAAGAACGTCAGCGTCTGGTTGGTGTTCTGCTCGGGGAGTCCGAGCAAGAGATAATACGTGTTCGTGAGAAAGAACCCGACCAAGAGCGGCACGCTCGAGGGTCGAAGCGCCGTTCCGAGCGCGAATGCCGCCGGGACGACCATGCCCATCGGCACCGGGCCGTCGATCACGTCGTTGCGGAAGCCGCGCTCGGCGAAGAAGATCAGGAACGCGACGCCGAACAGCGCGGCGAAGAGCTGGTAGCCGAGCTGATCGTCCTCGGCTCGGCTCACACCCCGGTCGAGCGGCTGCTCGCGCTCCGGCTTCACCGCGGTCCCCCTCCCACGCGTTGCAACAGGTAGAGGCGTTCTTCGCTCAGGGTGAGCAGGTGGCGCCGCCGCTCCGAGGCGACGGGCTGGAAGCCGTCGACCTTTTCGCAGCGTGAAACGAGGTATTGATCCGGGTGTGGCCAGGGCCCGGGGCCGCTGGCCAAGAGGGTGTGGATCCTTTCGATGATCCAGCGGTTCGCCGCGAAGGGCGACTGCCCTGGTAGTACCGGCGTCGGGTGGTAACGATACGTGCCGTCGAACTCGAGCCCTCCTTCGATCAGCGCCGGATCGCCACCGCGCTCGAGGAGGGGCGCAAGCAGAGCCTCGCGAGCCCTGAGGTGACCGAGGTAATCACGGACGGCCACCACGCTGAGGAGCCCCGCGAGTCCGGCCGTGGCGACGCCGATCGCGAGCGCCCTTGGTGCGAGGACGAACTTACGGAGGGTCAGCGCCAGCATGAGCAACCAGACCGACGTGATCGGGACGAGGTAGCGGTTGTGATACGGATATCGAAGCCAAACCGGGCCGAGGTAGAGCACGAAGTACACGACCAGCAGCAGATGCTCTGGGCTCCTCTGCCGCTCGGGCCACACGCCCTCGACGATCCAAAACAGAAACACCGAGGCGCCGATGCCCGCGGCCCCCGCGCCCAGTGCCACGAGCGTCCACCACGCCACCACGGGCATCATCGGGCCTTGCTTGGCGCAGTGCAGGATGAGTGGGCCGAATCCGGCGCGTTCCACGAGATTGATGTCGAACGGGCGGTGCGGGAGCTTGATCAGCACGAAGAGCAGGGTGCAGGCGCCGAGCGCCGCCCCGAGCGCGAGGTGCCGTACCCGAAGGGCGCCCCGGCACAACGCGATGACGACCAGGAGCGGCAGCCCTGCGAGACCGAGCAGGATCAGGCTGGGGAAGGCGTGGCTGGCCACGGCATAGAGCGCCCCCGGGCGCAGGAAGGCCACGGTCAGGGCCCGCATCACGCCGAAGTTGCTCCACCCGAGCAGGTAGCGCTCGACCAGGTAGGCGACCACGACAAGGCTTGCACCCGCAGAGCCCAAGATGACGAATCCGCGCGCGCTCTTGATGCGGGCGAGGGGCAGGACGAGGAGTATGGCCACGGGCAGCACGACGCCGGTTTGTCGTGACAGGGCTGCCGCAAACGCCGCGATGCCGCCGAGAATGAAGCCGAGCGGGCGCTTTTCGCGGATCCCCCAGCACAGCGCGACCAGGCTCCACGTCGTGCACGTCGTGTAGGTGACATCCGTCATGAACGTGTACGAGAGGCCCAAATGGAACAGCCCGAACGCAAACACGCCCGCCGTCAGCGCGCTCAGGGCGCGCGAAAGGCGGAAGACTCGGCCGAGCGCGAAGACCCCGAGCATGCCTAGCCCGCCCATCACGACGCTGCTCAGGCGCAGCACCGCGAAGGAAAACCCGAAGAGCTTGGCAAAGAGCCCGCCCACGACGACGTTCGTGATGATGGGCGCGAAGGTCCATGGCAGGCGCTCGATGCGGCCGGTCTCCAAAAACGCCTTGGTCGCGCTCGAGTAGGCCCACGAGTCGCTTTCCGCGAACTCGCCGCGCACGCCGACGAGGACGACGGGAATCAGCCAGAGCAGCAACAAGAGGGCCGCGGTGCCCCGATCCGTCTGCAGAAAGGCTGCGAGCGTCCGGCCGCCCACCTCAGCAGCGGCCCCCGACTCTCTCGCCTGTACGCTCGCCATCGCCGCCGCTCAGCGGGGCTAGCCCTTCGTGGGCGTGGCGGTGCCCTTACCGCCGCGGAGCGCGATCGTGTTGTACACCCACGCGACGATGTAGCCGGCGACGGCGCCGGTCACGGCTGCGTAGGCGAACCCGACGAAGGCGCCTCCGATCGTGACGCTGTATCCCGGGTAGAAATTCTCGAGCAGGCCGAGGTGCGGCCCGACGACGTGCTCACCGCCTTGCATGTGGCCGCCCTGAAGCACGAGCCACAAGGTGGCAGCGAACAGGGCGATGCCGGCAAAAAGACCGAAGGCGACCGCCATGACGGAGGCGCGCATGCGCGCGATCACCGGCCGGATGATGTCCCACTGCTTGTCGTCCACGGTTCCTTCCTACTCTCCGCCCGTTGCGTGCTGCAAGGATCGAGGCGCCTTCACGGGGAATCACCCGTGTCCAAGGCGGCCTGCATCTCGAGCTGTCGGAACAGGCTCTTCTCGTGCCAACTCACGACGGCGTTGATGAGGCGCGCGAGCACGTAGCCGATGACGAGGCCAGCCGTCGAGCCCTCGGCCAACCCGACCACGGCGCCAGCCCAGGTGACCTTGTACCCAATGAAGTATTGGGCAAGGAGGGCGAGGTTCGGTCCGACCTGGTCGCCGCCTTTGAGCAACAGAATGGCCGTCGCAAGGAACAGGCCGAGGCCAAGCATCGCGCCGAACGCGGCCCCGAGCGCCAGCGCGTCGTAGCGCGCGAAGGCTTCCTGCAAGAGCTCCGTGCGAGGGTCGACGTCGACGCGCTCGGGAACCAGAGGATCGCCGCCGGTGGCGCGCCGGCCCTGATCCTTCTGGACCTCCTCGTGGTAGTCGGCTTCCACGTTGACGTCCCAGACGTCGTACTTCTCACCGAGGATGTTCCGCGCCGCGTAGATCGCGGTGACCATCGAGTGGTCCTGGTTGTTGTAGCGGTGCTGACCGTTGCGCCCGACCAGCTGGAGGTTCGGTAGCCCCTCGAGGTACCCGCGGATGGTGGCCAGGCAATCCTTGTAGATGTCGTCGTAGACGGGGTAGGCCTTGGGCACCCGGATGACGCAGCCGTCTTCGACGCGCCCGGCCGGGACGAGTCGCAGCTTTTCCAGCTCTTCTTTGCCGAGGGCCACCAGATCGGCGTCGGTAGCGCTCCACAGCTCGTCGTTCTCCTGAACGAAGTACTCGAGCCCGACCGAGCTCTTGCTTTCGTCCGGGACCATGTACGGGCTCCACGACTTGAAGTTCTGGATCCGCCCGACCTTGACGGTGGGGGAGTGGATGTAGATCCAGTTGTCGGGGAAGGTGTCGGGCTGATTGATGATCAGCCCGACCGTGAGAAAATCGCGGTAGCGAAGCTTGTCGGCCGCTTCGATCACCGCCGCCGGTGCCTTGGGCTCGAGGCAGTGAACCAGCTCGCGCACCGGCATGCTCGAGATGAAATGGGCGCCTTCCTCGCGCCGGGTCTCGCCCTTTTCGTCGACGACGGTGACGGCGACGACGCGGGTGCCGTCGTGATGGATGGTCTTCACCCCGGTCCGCAGGCGTGGTGGGTAGCCCGCCTCCGTCAGGCGGGCGCTGACCTTCTCCCAAAGCTGGCCGGGCCCGTACTTCGGGTACTGAAACTGGTCGATCAGCGTGGTGACGACCTCGCCGCCCGTCTTGGCTTTGCCCATGAAGGCGTTGGTGACGGCCTTCAGCAGGTTGAGATTCTTGATGCGCTGGGCCGCCCAGTCCGCGCTGATCTCGCTGCACGGCATGCCCCACACCTTCTCGGTGTAGGTCTTGAAGAAGATCTCGAAGAGGCGCCTGCCGAAGCGATTGGAGACCCAAAGGTCCAGGGTCTTCTCGTTCGGGCTCGGGAAAAGCTGCGCCTTCGCGTAGCTCAGGCAACAACGCACCGCCTCGGCGATGCCGAGGTTCGAGAGGGCGTTGAAGGGCTTCAGCGGATAGTCGAAGAAACGGTCGTTGTAGTAGATGCGCGACAAGCGCGGACGCGACAGGAACTCGTCGCCGAGGACGTCGATCCACCAGTCCTGGACCATCTGCACCTTGGTGAAGAAGCGATGGCCGCCGATATCGTAGCGGTACCCCTTGTAGGTTTCCGTTCGTGAGATGCCGCCGACGCTGGGGTCGCGCTCGACCACCAGGACGGGGAGGCCGGCCTTGCAAAGCTCCCAGGCGGCCGTCAAGCCCGCCGGGCCTGCTCCGATGATGACGGAACGATCCCCCCGAGACGGTGCCGGCGTTGTCATGTTCTTCCGCGCCCGTTCAATTGCAGGAGTGATCGGCGAAAGTCAATGGTGGTAGAAACGCTTCCGAGTCATGGCGACCGCCGAGGTCACGTTAGTCATTCCTGCTTATAACGCGGTAGGGTTCCTGCCCCGCGTGCTTCCGGCCGCCTTGGCGGCCGCCAAGGGGCGGCGGGTGTTGGTCGTCGATCCGGGGTCGTCGGACGGGACGGCGGAGCTCGCGCGGTCGCTGGGCGCGGAGGTCTTGAGCCTGGGGCACCGGGCCGGTCCCGCGCTGGCGCGAAATCGCGGCGTCGAAACGGTAACGACCGAGGTCGTGCTGTTCATCGACTCCGACTGCCTGCCGCACCCGGACATCGTGGAGCGGGTCGAGCGGGCTTTTTCGGACGACGACGCGCTGGTGAGCCTGACGGGCTCCTACGACGATACACCGCCCGAGCAGAATTTCGCGTCGCTCTACATGAACCTGCGTCACCATTTCGTCCACCAGAAGGCGAGGAGGGAAGGGGCGAGCTTCTGGGCGGGCCTCGGCGCCGTACGCACGCGCGTGTTTCGCGACGTTGGCGGGTTCGACGCGGTCCAGTTTCCCGCACCGATGGTGGAGGACATCGAGCTCGGCGTGAGAATGCGTCCACGCGGCCGAACGGCCCTCGATCCGACCCTGCACGTGACGCACCTCAAGCGCTGGACGCTTCCGGGCGTGATTCGCGCCGACATCTTCAACCGTGCCGTGCCCTGGGGCCGGATGATCCTGCGAACCGGCGAGCTCCCGAACGATCTCAATCTCGCGGTTTCCCAGCGTATCGCCGCCGGGCTCGCGCCGTTTGCCCTGCTCGGTATCGTCGGAGCACCGCTCGCCTTCGCGCTCGGCTTCCACGTGGCAGGCGGCGCGCTTCTCGTTCCCCTCGTGGCCAGCCTGCTCATGCACGCGCCCATGCTGCGCTTCTTCCGGCGCGCGCAGGGGTCGGCCTTCGCCGTCGGGGCCTATTGTTTCCACCAGGTGCACCTCACCTACAGCGCGGTGACGATGGCGGTGTTGGTCCTCGAGCGCGCCCTGCGCTCGGCCCCCCCCGTCACGTGATGACGAGGCGCGGCGCACGCGTTCGGCGATCACTCACGCCATCGCGCCGAGCGTTGCGGAAAGCTCCGCGAGCCCCCGCCTGTCGGCGACCTCGCGGATGATCGCGAGGTACCTCGAGAGCACCACGTCTTCCGACCAGGTGCTGCGAAAAGCGTCGGCTCCGGCAGCTCCCAAACGGGCCCGAAGGTCGGGCTCACGCACGAGCTGTTCGAAAGCAGCCCGGAGCTCGGCGCTGGTTTCGAAGAGCAGGCCTGCTCCGGTGTCCCGCACGATCTCCGGGTAGGGCCCGAGGCGCCGAGCAACGACCGGGGTGCCCTCGCGGAAAGCCTCCAGCACGACCAGCGGAAAGACTTCGAAGCAGCGCGACGGAGCGACCAGGGCCAGCGCGTTTCGGTAGAGGGTCCTGAGCTCCGCCGAGGTCTTGCGTCCGAGGAAGCGAACGCGGGGCCGCCCGGCGGCAAGCTTCCGGAGCGTAGCCTCGTGAGCGCCGGTGCCCGCGATCCAGAGCTCTGCGCCGAGCGTGTCGTCGAACTGCGGGATCGCGTCCTCGAGCCCCTTGATCTTCTCGAGCCGTCCCACGAAGAGAAAATAGGGGCGCTCGGGCGCTTCCCCTCGACTCTCGGGGTCGCCGCCGTCGGCGGCTTCTTCGTCCGGCAGGAACGACGGGAAGACACGCATCGGGGTGTCGAAACCGAACTCCCGGTGCTTCTCGGCACTGAACGCGCTCAACGCGAGAAACTCGTCCACGTGCTCGACCTGGCGCGACAAGAGTGACCCGCGCCGCCAGGCTTGCGGCGGTCGCTTGGCTCGGACCACGCAGCGCAGGCACTCTCGGCCGGGGCAGGGCTCGCGATCGTACCGCCACAGGATGTGGCTTTCGCACACGAGCCAGTGCTCGTGCGCCGTGTAGAGTTTCACCCCGCTGCCGTACTCCAGGATGCCGGGTCCCCCGACCAGCGAAATATTGTGGAAATGAACGACGTCGAAGCCCTGGGCGAGGATGCTCCGGATCCGGGAACCGTGAACGACCGGGCGGCCCGCCTGATGGGTCGCGAGCGTGGAGAGCAGGCTCGACCGGCTTCTCAGGGGGTGGGTGACGACGCCGCGGGGCTCGGGCAGGGGCGTGGTTTCCGTGCCGCCCCCGACGCGGTAGGCATCGACATCGTGGATCACGTCGACCGAATGGCCGCGCCGGGCGAGCGCGTGCGCCAGGCGCCGCACGTAGACCCCGTCACCGCCGAAATTGAACGGCGGGTAGAAGGTCGTCACCATCGCGAAGCGGAGCGGTCGGGCGGTGGTCAAGCTTTCCGAAACCGCGGTCTAGCCAAGTTCCGGATGCGTGCCAACCTCGTGGCCCTGATGCGGACCGACCTTGCCAATTGCAGCCTGTCTGCAAGAGTGCCCAGCCGAGCAACAACTGAGCAGCGGCGGGGGACATGCTTCGTGTAGCTTCTCGGAGAAGCCGCTGCGAAGATTCGACCATCCCATGACTTTCCCCACCAAGAGCGCCGTGCTGGTGCCCTCACCAGGCTCGGAAACAGCGGGCGCCTCCGCTCTCGCCGTCCCCGAGCGCAAGAGCGTCGGCAAATGGGATGCACCAGAACCCGCGCCGTTCGTCGACGTTTCGGTCGTGATCCCTGCGTACAACGAGGAGGGGGCCATCGTGGCCGGGGTCGCGGAGTTGAACCGCGTGCTGTCGGCGCTGCCGATCACCTACGACATCGTCGTCGTGAACGACGGGTCCACGGATCGGACCGGCGCCGAGGCCGAGAAGACCGACGCGCGCGTCCTTCACCAGCGCAGGAACCGTGGCTACGGTGCCGCACTCAAGCGAGGCATCGCCCAGAGCAACTCCACGTACGTCGTCATCACCGACGCCGACGGCACCTATCCGGCCGATACCATTCCCGGGATGCTGCAGCTGGCGCGCGAGGTGGACATGGTCGTAGCCGATCGCGGCGCTGCCATGAAAAACGTCCCCCTCCTGCGGCGCCCGGCCAAGTTCGCGCTGAACTCGCTCGCCCGCTACCTGGCAAAGCGAAAGATCAACGATCTGAACTCGGGCCTCCGCGTGTTCAAGCGCAGCTCGCTCACGCCGTTCATTCCGCTCTTGCCCGAGGGTTTCTCGTTCACGACCACGATCACGCTTTGCATGATCTGCTCGGACCTCGAGGTGGTGTACACGCCCGTCAACTACGGCCGGCGCATCGGCACGTCGAAGATCCGTGCGACCGACTTTTTCGCCTTCGTGCTGCTGGTGCTTCGCATCGTGACGCTGTTCCGGCCGCTCCGGATTTTCATGCCGATGGGCGCCGCGTGGATGCTGCTCGGGAGCGTCAAGCTGGCGTACGATATCTATCTCTGGAACCTGTCCGAAAGCGCCGTCTTGGCGTTCCTGTTCGGGATCATGGCCTGGTCGCTGGGGCTCATCGCGGACATGATTTCCCGGCTGCACCTGAGACCCTGAGCGGAGCGCCACCGTGGCCGAGGTAGCGAAAGTCGTGGTCGCGAAGCCGAGACGGTTTCCCACGTCGTGGGCCGTTCGCATCGGTGTGTCGGCCGTGGTTCTCTCGCTGACGCTGTGGCTGCTCCCTACCGAGGAGGTCTGGGGCGCGCTGACACGCCTTCCTCCGCTGGTCTGGTTGTTCTCGCTCGTGGTCTTCCTCCTCGGCCATGTCGTTTCGGCCTTGAAATGGCGCTTGCTCATCACCGAGCACGGGGAGATCCCGGTGTCGCGCGTGCTGCGCGCGCATTTCGCGGGGCTCGTTGCCAACCTGTGTCTGCCGGGGGCGGCGGGCGGGGACGTGGTGCGCGCCGGTCTCGCGATCAAGAACGCCGAGGACAAGGGGCGCGTCGCCGTCGGCTCGCTGGCTGATCGCGTGATCGACACGCTCTCGGTGTTCACGCTCGCCTGCCTGGGCGCTGCACTCTCGACCGGAGGCACGGGCACGGGTGAGGTGTTGACGCGGACGGGCGGTGTGCTGGCGCTCCTCGTGGTTGCCGGAGCGATCTCCGTCGCCGTCGTTCAGCGCATTCCGTGGACCGGTCGAGTGAAGCGCCTGGTCGACAAGCTCGGCGCTTCGCTGGGCGGGCTCAAGCAACGGCCGGGGGCGCTCGTGACCTGCTTCGTCCTGTCACTCTCGATTCAGGCCGTATTCGTCGGCGTCAACGTGCTCCTCGCTTCTGAAAGCGGCATCGTCGTGCCGACCGCGGCCTGGTTCTTTGCTTGGTCCGCTTCGAAGCTCCTGGCGGTGCTGCCGATCTCCGTCGGGGGCCTCGGCGTGCGCGAGGCGAGCCTCGCCGCGCTGCTGCAACCCTTCGGGGCCCCGCCGGCGCGTGTCGTGGCGGTCGGGCTCCTGTGGCAATCGATTCTGTTTGCGAGCGGGCTCCTCGGCGGGCTCGTGCTGCTGCTGCTTTCGCGATCGACCGAGAAACGGGCGAGCAGCATCGCTCCACCCCCGGTCGTAGAAGAGGCCCGATGACAACCCCCGTCACCACAAATTCCGTTTCGACTGGCGTCCCCACGGCAAAGGCGAACCCGCTACCTCGGGTCGTGGTGCTGGGAGGTGGCCCGGCTGGAGTCGCCGCCGCCCTCTGCCTGAGCAAGAACCAGCAGGCTAGCGTCAAGCTCCTCGAGCAGAAGCGCGAGCTCGGGGGCAACTCCGGCAGCTTCGAGCTCGAGGGCGTGTTCTCCGACCATGGCAGCCATCGGCTCCATCCGGTGGTCGAGCCGCGCGTGATGGAGGACATCCGCGCGCTCCTCGGAGACGACCTGCTCTGGCGACCGAGGCACGGCCGCATCCTGCTGAAGGGTCGCTGGATCCATTTCCCGCTGAAGCCCGTCGACCTCGCGCTGAGGCTGCCCAAAGGGTTTGCTGCCGCGCTCGCCTTCGACACGCTGCGGAAGGTCGTTCCGAAAGCCCCGCCCGCGGAGGAAAACTTCGCGACGGTGCTCGATCGCGGCCTCGGCCCTGCGATGAGCAAGGCGTTCTACTACCCCTACGTGCAGAAGCTGTGGGGGCTCGACCCGAGCGAGCTCGCCGTGACGCTGGCCAAGCGCCGGGTCTCCGGCAGCTCGGTGGCCAAGATCTTGAAGAAGGTGCTGCGACAGGTGCCCGGGTTGGGCAAGGGCAAGGCGTCAGGCTTCTTCTATCCGCGCCGCGGCTTCGGTCTGATCTCCGACCGCTTCGGGGAAGCGGCCAGAACGCACGGCGCGGACATCGAGCTCG
>Ga0315910_10001945_pt1 | contig 18569 bp, 14 predicted proteins | sample EdamamesoilMG_FD_204470 | JGI IMG/M metagenome (GOLD analysis project Ga0315910, IMG submission 204470) | Garden soil microbial communities collected in Santa Monica, California, United States - Edamame soil | ecosystem: Environmental > Terrestrial > Soil > Garden | place: USA: California...
TGATGCTTGTAGAAATAATTTCCTCTGAAAAAACGAAAAAGGAGTTCGCCGACAACGCCACGGCATTCGTCCGACAGATCGACAAGCTGCCGCTGCCGGTCAGGGATTCGCCGGGCTTCCTCGTCAACCGCGTGCTCGGGCCCTACATGCAGAACGCGTTCCGCATGCTCGACGAGGGCGCCAAGGCTGAGACGCTGGACGCGGCGATGGAGGAATTCGGCATGCCGATGGGGCCGATCGAGCTCGCGGACACCGTCGGGCTGGACATCTGCCTGCACGCCGGCAAGCAGCTCGCGAAGAAGGACGCGCAGGGCCGCGAGGCGGAAGCGCCGAAAATCCTGCTCGACAAGGTGGCGCTCGGGCAACTGGGCCGCAAGAGCGGCCAGGGCATCTACCGCTGGGAAAACAACAAGCCGGTGAAGGGCGAGGCCGATGCGTACAGGGCCGAGCTGCTGCAGGCCCTGATCCAGCCCTACCTGGATGAAACGCGCGCCGTGCTGGCCGAGGGCATCGTGCCCGACGGCGAGCTGATCGACGCCGGCCTCATCTTCGGCACCGGCTTCGCACCCTTTCGCGGCGGCCCGCTGCACTACCTGCAGGAACAGAAAAAATAGCCGCGATGGGCAAGGCTTCGCACCAGCCGCCCGGCCTCGCGCTGCCCCGGGGCAAGGTCCCGGCGCTGCGCGTGGTGCCGATGCCGGCGGATTCCAACCACAATGGCGACATCTTCGGCGGCTGGATCATGGCGCAGGTGGACGTCGCCGGCGGCATCGTCGCGGGGCGCGTGGCGCGCGGCCGCGTCGCCACCGTGTCGGTGAATTCATTCGTGTTCAAGCAGCCGGTGCAGATCGGCGACGTGCTGTCGCTCTATGCGGAGGTGAAGCGCATCGGCAATACCTCGATCACGATCGACGTGCAGGTCTTCGCCGAGCGCGGGCGCGAAGAGGCGAAGATCGTCAAGGTGACCGAGGCGGCGCTCACTTACGTCGCCATCGACGCCAAGGGCAAGCCGCGGCCGGTGCCTCGCGGCACCTGAATCCATTCTCGAGCCGGGACTAGAACGCTTCCACCGCCGAGCCGATATAGAGGTAGACCGTCCCGCGGCCGCCCTCCGATCGGCCGTAGCCCAGGTAGATCGGCCCGAGCTTCGAATCGATGCCGACGTACAACGCACCCGACGTGATCACGCCATGCGCCGAGGTCCCGTCCAGCCGCTTCCAGACGTTGCCTGCCTCGATCGAGGCGCCCGCATAGATCCCGGTGCCGAAACTCTGGTCGAGGTCGCCGATGCGGCGCCGGTAATTCACCGTGCCCATGGCATATTCGCGTCCGACCAGCTGCGCTGCGCGGTAGCCCGAGAACTGGAACAGGCCGCCCAGCTTGAACTGGTCGTAGCTGGGGGCATGGGTGCCCAGGTCGGTCCCGCCGCGCGCACCTACGGTGATCACGTTGCGCCCGAAGCTGAACGCCGTCCCGATCCTCCCCTCAAGTACCTTGTAATTTTCCTCCGCCCCCAGGCCGGTCCGCGAGACATACGCGCTCACGTTCGCGAGCGTGCCCTCGGTCGCCCACAGGCGCTTGTCGAGCGTGTCATAGTAGAAGCGCACCGTCGCCGCGCCCGCATCCTTGCGCCCCTCCGCCTTCACCCAGTCCTCGCCCGTCTGCTTGTTCGTGTCCACCCATCCGCGCAGCACGCCGAGGCGCAAGTCGCCCCACGATCCCATCGTGATGCCGCCCTCCATTCGACCGCCATAGCGGCGGACGTTGAAGAGCGCGACCTCCGAATCCTTGTCGTACACGAACTGGCGCACCTGGGAGCCATAGACCGCCGGCATCACGTAGAAGGTCTGGGTTTTCTCGACCGGCTGGTAGAACTGGGCGAGAAACAGGCTCGGCCGGCCGATCTGGCCGGCGACGCGCAATTCGCCGCCCAGGTCGTTGAGCCAGCGCTTCTCGTAGTCCAGCCGCAAGCCCCAGGAGAGATCGCCCTTGAAGTCGGTCGCCAGGTTGCCGTCGAACTTGAGGTAGTTCGGCCCCCAGGCCTTCTCGGTGGCGTGGAACACGAGGACATTCTTTCCGCCCTCGGTCACCATCTGGCTGCTCACCGAGGAGTAGTCGCCGCGCTCGACCAGGTGCGTGGCGTCAGCCTCCGCCTTAGCAGGATCGTAGATTTCGCCGGGTTTCGACTCGATGAAGGTCCGCACCACCTCAGGATTCGTCACCTTGAGGCCAAGCAGGCGAATCTCGTCGACGGTCACTTTCGCCACCGCCGTATCTTTCCGCAGGCCGCCTCGCCACGCCGCGTACTCGCGCTGCGGCAAGCTGTAGCGCGCTAGCGACGCGGCCGCACTGCGCGCGGCGGCCTCGCCGATCGGAATCGCCTCGGGCACCTTGTAGAAGTCCCCCGAGCTGATGTCCTTGAGGATGACCGGAATGGAGACGTCCTTGCCGGTGAGCGTGGCGAGCTGGGCCTTTTCGTTCGACTCGATGGCGATGTTCATCGCCTGCGCAGCGACAGCCAGCGCGTTGCCCAGGTTTTCGCGCGAAGCGACCGGATTGCCCACTGGCACCGCGATGATCACGTCGGCGCAGAGTTTGCGCGCGACGTCCACCGGCAGGTTGCGCACCAGCATGCCGTCGACGTACAGCCGGCCGTCCACCTCCACCGGCGCGAACGCCGCCGGCACCGCCATGCTCGCGCGCATCGCGACCGCGAGGTCGCCGCGGTCGAACACCCTCATGTCGCCGCTCTCGAGGTCGGTGGCGACCGCGCGGAACGGGATCGGCAGCCGGTCGAAATTCGGCGTCTGCCGCGCGCCGGCGACGATCCTGCGAAACAGGCCCTCGATCTGCTGGGTCGGGACGATGCCGCCGGGAAAGACGATCTTGCCGTCCTTGACGCCGAGCTCGAAGCCGTTGGTGAAAATGAAGTCGAGCGCCTTGCGCCTCACCGTATACCCTTCACGCGGCGCGCTCTCCAGCGTTTCCTTCCAGTTCACCGCGCTCACGAGCTTCGCCAGTTCGTCGGCCGACATTCCCGTCGAGTAGGCGGCGCCGACGATGGCGCCCATGGAGGTGCCGGCGATGCAGTCCACCGGGATGCGCATCTCCTCCAGAACCTTGAGCACGCCGATATGCGCGCCGCCTTTCGCGCCGCCGCCGCCCAGCACCAGACCGATGCGCGGACGCGCGCCCGGCGAGCCCGGCGCACCGGCCGCAGGATCGGCGGCGCCGCCCGGTTGTCCGGAGAAAAGCAGGGCCAGGCCCGCCACAGTTGCGATACGCTTGAGCATGACCAGTCTCGCGTCGGATTCGGAAGCCTGATGGTACTCAAAACCTCCGGGCGCGGCGGGCGCATTTTTGCCGGACTGGTTCTTGTTCCGCTGATCGCCTGGTGCGCGGCGGCGCTCTGGATCGATGGCCCGGCCGAGCGCTGGCTCGCCGGACTGCTGGCGGCAGGATGCGGCATCGCCGCCATCGCCGCGCTCGCGCTGCTGCGCACCGTTTTGCACGCAACCGTCGCCGTGCTGACATTATTTGCCTTCGTGCTCGCCTGGTGGCTCAGCATCCCGGCCACCAACGAGGCGGACTGGCAGCCGGACGTGGCGAAGCTGGCGAGCGCCAGCATCGACGGCGACATCGTCACCCTCCGGCACCTGCGCAATTTCGACTGGGGAAGCGAGACCGAGTACACCCCGCGCTGGGAGACGCGCCGCTACGACCTTTCCCAGCTGCGCGGCGTGGACATGTTCCTTTCCTACTGGGGCCCGAGGGCGATCGCGCACACCATCATGAGCTGGGAGTTCGCCGACGGCCGCCACCTCGCGATCTCCATCGAGACGCGCAAGAAAAAGGGCCAGTCCTACTCCGCGCTGCTCGGTTTCTTCCGCCAGTACGAGATCTACTACGTCGTCGCGGACGAGCGCGACCTCATCGGCGTACGCGCGATGTACCGCGGCGAGGACCTCTTCCTGTACCGGTTGAAGGCGCCGGCGGCGCAGGCGCGCGCGGTGCTGCTCGACTACCTGAAAGCGGTCAACAGGCTCGACACCCGGCCGGAGTGGTACAACGCGCTGGTGCACAACTGCACCACGACCATCCGCCACCATGCGCTCGACGCGGGGGCGGGCCGGCCATTCGACTGGCGCATCCTCGCCAACGGCTACATCGACGAACTCGGCTACGAGCGCGGCCAGATCGACACCCGCCTGCCCTTCGCCGAACTGCGCAAGCGCAGCGACATCACGGCGAAGGCGAAGGCGGCCTACGCCGGCGACGGCTTTTCCCGTAGCATCCGCGCAGGACTTCCCGGCGAACGCACGCCGCCCTGATCCGTCCATTCAGCAGAAGAAAGGCCATCCCATGACCGCGAGCCCGATGCTGTTCATCGCCGTTGAATTCTGCGACGGCTCCAAGATCAAGTATTCGTTCCCGACCCAGGCGGCCAACGATGCCGCGCGCCAGATGAAGCTGGAAGACCTGCTGAAAGGCCGCCACCTCGTGATCCAGGCCGAGGGCCGTCTGGTCATGCACCCGATGGAGAACATCAAGACGATCGAACTGTCGACCGGCGGCGCCTCGCTCGAGGGCATCCGGCTGCCGCTGCACACGATCCGCGAGGCGACAGTGCTGCGCTAGCGCGTGTCTGGTGCAGCGTCGCCGGCGGGCCGCACCGTCGACGCGGCGGCAGCAACCGATGCGGTTGTTTCGCCGCCCCCCGCGACCTGCACCGTGGGAAACGCGAACTTGATGCCGTTCGCATCGAAGGCCTTCTTGATCATCGCGAAGGCCTTGCGGCGGATGACGAACTGCTCGCCGGGCAGGGTCTTCATCTTCATGCGGATCTGGATCGCGAAGTCGCCGAACTGCTCCACCCCCTGCATCTTCAGCGGCTCGATGGTCTTGGGTGCGAGCTCGGGATCGGCCGCCAGTTCCGCGCCGATCTTCTTGATCAGCTTGCGCGCCTTTTCCAGGTCGCTGTCGTAAGTGATGCCGATCGTCATCTTGTCGATCACCCAGTCGCGGCTCTGGTTGCGCAGCCGCCGGATCTCGCCGTACGGCAGGACGTTGATCGCGCCGCGATGGTGGCGCAGGAACAGCGAGCGCAGCCTGATTTGCTCGACCGTGCCCTTGGATTCGCCGACCTCGATGTACTCGCCGACGCGAAACGCGTCGTCGGCGAGGAAAAACGCGCCGGAAACGATGTCGCGGACCAGCGTCTGCGAGCCGAAGCCGATGGCCACGCCGATGACGCCGGCGCCGGCAAGCAGCGGCAGCACGTTGATCCCGAGGGCTGCCAGCACGCTGAGCACCGCGACGACCAGAATCGTCACCCGCAGCGTCCCGCGGATCAGCGGCAGCAGCGTTCCCAGCCGCGTCGCCACGGCGGCGCTCATCTCATCGTCGGTCCGCGCCGCAGGCACGCCCTCGCGCTCGCTCAGGTGCGCCACCACCGTCTTGGCAAGATCCCAGAGGAGGTAGGCGACCAGCAGGATGATGCCGACCTCGAACAGGTGGCCCGCGATCTGCTCGCCGAGTCCACGCTCGGCAAGCCGCATGAAGTCGATGCCCCAGAGGCCGGCCAGCACCAGACCGCCGGTGACGACCACGACGATATGGATCGCCTTGCGCAGCACCGGCTCGTAGCTCGTTGCCGCGCCGGAGGAGGCCTTGCCCGCACTCGCCGCCCCCGTTTCCGCGCGTGCCGCCATCGCCGCATGCAGGGCACGCGAAAGGAACAGGTCGACGACCGGCAATGCGATCAGCAGCAGCAGGCTCAGGATGCCCTTGCCTTGCGCGGGCCGTCCGGCCAGCGCGTCCAGAAATGCCGCGAGGTAGACCAGGAACAAGACCGCCGTCGCCAGCGCCGGCCAGATCTCGGCCACCAGCCGCGCGAGCGGGCTCGCCTCGCCCGGACCTCGAATCATCGCGCCGACATCGTGGCGGACCGCCCAGACCGTGGCGATCATCGCGGCAAGCAGCAGGGCGCCGACGGACAGTCCGAGCGCCTGGGCCGTTTCCACCGACGCGCCCAGCCGAACGAGCAGGAACGCTGGAAAGATCCCCGCCAGGTAGAGCACGGCGACCTGCAGCACGCCGGCATGGATGCGCCGCGCGGCGGCATCGGCAAAGGGGAGCAGGCGCAGCGCCGGCGCGCGTGGCTCGAGCAGGAACCTCGAGCCAAGCACGGTCAGCCGAAACAGTACGGCCGCGCCGATGACCGTCAGCACCAGCAGCCGCGTCGGCTCGTGCCCCTGGTAGAGCGCGTAGAACATCGCGAGCGCCGCCCCGCCGAACACGGCGATGCCGACCAGGTCGTAGAGGAATCGCAGCAGGTTGCGCGCCGAGTGCGCCGCGAAACCCTCGCCATGCCGCTCGTCCAGGCGAAGGCGTTGCCGGCGCACTACCAGCCGGTACAGGCGCTCGACCAGGTAGGCCAGCACGAGTGTGCCTGCGAGGATCGTCGCGACAATCGATAGGTGGTCGCTTGGGCGCCCCTCGGTAAGACGCTCGTGCACGGCCCGCAGGGTTTCAGGCAGCTGCGCAAGCGCCTGCAGCAGTTCGCCGGCGCGTTGCCGGGCGACCTGCGCGTCCTTCTCCATCGACATGACCATGCCGCCCATGTCGTCCGGCTTCGCCTTGGCGGGTGCGGCGGCCCGGTCGAGCTGCTGGATAAGCAGCTGGCGGACTTCCGCGTCGGTCAGGCGCGCCGCGAGTTCGCGGATCGCCTCTTTGGTGAGCGGTTCGGGGAGCTTCTGTTCCTTCTGTTCCGCCTGGTCGGCGGCCTTGCCGTCCTGCGCCTTGGCAAGCACGCCGGATGGCAGGCTGGCCGCGGCGGCAAGCGCCGCGGCCAGCCCCCAGTTTCTCAATCGCGCGCTAGCGGACGGCGCCAAGGTTGTCGCTGACCGACCAGCCCAGCGCGGCGAGTTCCTGCCGCGCGCGCGGGGTCACCGCGCCGGACACGAGCAGGGTGCGCTGCGGGCCGGCGAGATCCTGTCGGCGCGCAAACCCTTCCGCAATCGGGGTCCACGCCACCAGGTCGAGAGGCGCGGCCACCACCAGCCTCGCGTCGCGTGTCGAGGCTCCAAGCACACTGCCGAGCGGACGCACGTGCGCGAGCGGCGTGCCGGCGCGGTTGGCCTGGGCGAGCAGCAGTACCGAGCCGACGACATAGCGCGCCTGCACTTCTGTCACCGCGTTGGTGGCGAAGAGGATGACATCGCCGCGGCCTTCGACGTTGCCGAGCGAATCGAGCGCGACCACCAGGGCGGTCTGCAGCGTCGGCGTGAAGTAGCGGTTGCGGAAAAAATCGCGCACCGGCCTGCCCTCGATGCCCATCGCCTTGAGCCGTGCTTCGTTGCGCATTTCTACGTCGACGGGCGGGTACTGGTAGGCCTCCTGCGTGCCCTGCTCATAGGCGGCGGTCGCGTAGTGCACCGGCGCGATGACGATTCCGAGCGTGACATCCACCGCAAAACCGCCGAGGAACGAGGCCTGCGCGACATCGCCGAGTTTGGCCGACAGCGCGGCATTCGAGGTGTAGGGATCGATCTTGACCTTCTTCGCCCAGTCGCGGCGCGCGGCGTTATAGCCGAAAGGGTCGCTGATGCTGCCTGGCTGCGCCGTTCCCTGGTCGACCGCCGCCGGTTTGCCGATGCCCTTGGCCGTCGGTGCCGGGCCGTCGGCCGCGTTCTGGCCTGCCGTCCCGACCGTGCGCCCGGCGCGGTTGACCAGATTGCCGATGCCGGTAAAAAGGTTGCCGACCGTGTCCACCGGATTGGTGATCAGATCGCCGGCGACCTTGATCGGCTGGACCGCGGCGCTGCCGAGCGCGGAGGCGAACGCGTCGGACTTGCTCACCTTGTCGAGCTGGCTGAAGGCGGGAATCTCGGACACGCGCACCCCGAGCATCTCGCTTCCGGTGGCCTGCCAGGTGCCGTACTTGGAGTTGATGGTGAAGCGCGGCATCGGGCCTTCCCAGACCACGGTCGGGTCGACCTGGAATTCCGCGCCGCTGAGCAGCGCCGCCGGGGCAAGCGCGCTCGCGCGGGTCTCGGGCTGCTCATAGGTCTGCTGGGACTGCAGGGCGCCGCTAGCAAGCGCAAGCGTTAGCGCGGCAGCGGCTGCCCGCAAATGGGGGGTTCTGGTCATCGGTCTCAATCTCTTCTGGTGGAGGGTGCCACGGCCTCGGACCGGCACGCAGCGGGAGGCCGCATTGTAGCGTCTTTTGTGGCCCGCCCTGTAATGCGGTAGGGTGCGCTGGAGGCTATCGACATGGATCGTCGCCAAAGAGACCTGACGCATACCACGCTCGCCGTGCTGTTCATCGGCGGCCTCATCGCCGCGGCATTCTGGATCCTGCGGCCGTTCCTCGCGGCCCTCATCTGGGCGGCGATGATCGTGGTGGCGACCTGGCCGCTGATGATGCGCGCGCAGCGCTGGCTGTGGGGCAGGCGCTGGCTCGCGGTCGCCGTCATGCTCGTCGTGATGCTGCTGGTGTTCGTGCTTCCGTTCGTGCTCGCCGCGGGTTCGATCATCGACCACGCGGACCAGATCATCGCGTGGGCGAAGGCGCTCGGCACGCTCGAGCTGCCGATGCCGCCCGACTGGCTGCAGAGCCTGCCGTTTGTCGGCGAGAAGCTCGACGCCCTCTGGCGCGAGTATGCAGCCTCCGGCATGGCGGAACTCGCGGCGCTGCTGCAGCCGTACGCCACGGGTTTGCTCGGCTGGTTCGCTGCGCAGGCGGGCGAATTCGGCCTGCTCGGCCTGCAGTTCCTGCTGACGGTCGTTCTCGCGGGGGTCCTCTATGCGCAGGGCGAGGATGCGCAGTCCTTCGTGCAGCGCTTCTTCCGCCGCCTCGCCGGGGAACGCGGCGCGGCGGTCGTGGTGCTCGCCGGACAGGCGATTCGCGCGGTCGCTCTTGGCGTGGTCGTCACCGCGCTGGTGCAGTCGGTGATCGGCGGCATCGGCCTGGCGGTCGCCGGGGTGCCGTTCGCAGCGGTCCTGACCGCCGTAATGTTCATGCTCGCGGTAGCGCAGATCGGTGCGGCACCCGTGCTCTTTTGCGCGACCGTATGGCTCTACTGGAACGGCGAAACAGCGTGGGCGATCGCGATGCTCGTATGGACGATCCTGGTCGGCAGCCTCGATAATATCCTGCGCCCGTTCCTCATCCGGCAGGGCGCGGACCTGCCCCTGCTGTTGATTTTCGCGGGCGTCATCGGCGGACTGATCACTTTGGGGCTGGTCGGACTGTTCGTAGGGCCGGTGGTCCTTGCGGTCACCTATACGCTGCTGGATTCCTGGATTCGCGAACCACCGCCCGAAGCCTGAACGGGCGCGCCCTGCCCGGGCCAGTTCAGGGCGTCCGCGCCGCGCGGATCGCCGTGGCGATATCGCCGCTCACCGTGGCGAGCGCGCGGCCATGCGCAGCGACCAGGGCGTCGTAGCCCGGCCCGCCCGCCGCTTCGCGCACCAGCGAACGCCCGCTCTTCGGCGCCCCTTTCGCGGTGCGCACCTGCCACAGCACTTCCACGGTCGCCGCCTCGCCCAGCGCGGAGTCGAACCGTTGCACGTCGACCGACACGTTCACATCGGCGCCCAAGCCCTGAGGATAGGTGAACACGCTCGCGCCGCCCAGCAGCGGCTTCAGGTTCTCCGCGATGGCGAGCGCAATCTCGCTTTTCAGCGGTCCGGCCCAGCGCTCGAACTCGGCAAGGGTCAGCTGGTTGGCGCCGGTGCGCGTGACCATCTGCGGGCGATCGAGGCTCTCCGGGATGCCTACGGGCCCGATCGCCACGCTGTAGGGCGCCCTAGCGTCGGCGCCTGCGGGGGCCGACGCGGCGGAGCTCAGCGTGTAGAAATTCGTCTTCGGCGGGCTGCTGCAGGCGGCCAGCGTTGCCGCCGCCAGCAACGAAACCGTCCAGGCGGTTGTGCGCGTCACTTTTTCTCCTCCGACTTACTCTCCTCTTTCTTCTCCGCCGCTGGCGGCTTGTCCTTGCCCCACAGCAGCGCGTCCGGGTGGCGCTCCAGGTAGTCCGCCAGCACGCGGAATGCCGCTGCCGCGCGCGCGATTTCGCGCATCGCGTCGCGCGCGTCCTGCGACAACGGCGACGTCGGCTTGAGCGCCGCGTCCGCGGTCTCGATCGCCTTGCGCGCATCCACCAGGGCGGCGCGCAAGTCGACCATGGTCCCGCGCGCCTCCTGGATCAGCTCGTTGTCGATCTGGTCCATCATCCGCGTCGCACTCTTCAGCGTCGCCTGCAGGTCGGCGCCGACGGCTTCAATCGGGAACTTGTCGACCTTCCTGCCGATCGAGCCGAGTATTTCCTGCAGTTCGAGCAGGCTGCTCGGGATGGTCGGGATCTCCGGCAGCTCGTCCGGGGCAAATTCGCCCTTCTTGATCGGCTTGGTCTTGATCTTGGGCTGGTCCGGGAAGAAATCGAGCGCGACGTAGAGCTGGCCGGTCAGCAGGCTGCCGGTGCGCAACTGCGCGCGCAGCCCGCGCTCGATCATCGTATTGGTCAGCGCGCGCCGCCGGTCGTTGGACAGCACCGGCGCGTCTCCCGCGTCGCGCGGGCGCATTCGCTGCGGGTATACCTCGGCCTCAACCTTGATGTTGAACTGGCGGGTTTTCTTTGTTTTTTCCGTCACCGGGCTGATCGCCGTGACGTGCCCGTAGACGATGCCGCGCCAGTCGATCGGCGCGCCCACCACCAGGCCGCGCGTCGATTCGTTGAACACCATCGTCACCTTCATGACGTCGGGCTCGGGGTTCTTGAGCGCCAGCTGGGCGTTCGGGAACAGCTTGAAGTTTGCGCCCGCAGGCGCTGGCGGCAACTCGACCGATTCGGCCGGCGTCTCGAAGGCAAGACCGCCAATCAGGATCGACACGATCGACTCGGTCGTGACTTTGACGCCGCCCGCATCGAGGGTGAGGTCGATGCCGCTCGCCTGCCAGAAACGCGTGTTCGAGTTGACGAACCTGTCATACGGCGAATTGACGAACACCTTGATGGTGACGCCCTTGCCGCCCTTGTCGAGCGTGTGATTCGATACCTGGCCCGCCTGCAGGCGGCGGAAGTAAACCGGCGAGCCGACGTCGAGGGAGCCGATGTTGGGCGCGTGCAGCACGAATTCCCGGCCTGGCGCGCCGGTTGCGATGACCGGCGGCACTTCCAGGCCGACGAATTCATGCCGGCGCTTGTCGGATTTGCCGATGTCGACCCCGATATACGAACCCGAGAGCAGCGTGCCGAGGCCGGTCACCGTGCCGCCCGAAATGCGCGGCCGCACCACCCAGAAGCGCGTGTCCTCGACCAGGTACTTGTGGGCGTCCTTGACCAGTTCGGCGGTGACGACCACACGCGACGTGTCTGGCGAAAGCGCCACGTCGGTCACCAGCCCGATCTCGACGTCCTTGTACCTGACCTTGGTCTTGCCCTTTTCCAGGCCCTCGGCAACGACGAACGTGATCGTCACCGTCGGGCCCTTGTCGAGGATTGCTTTGACCGCAAGCCAGCCGCCTACCAGCGCCGCCACCAGCGGAATCAGCCAGACCAGCTGCAGCGAGCGGCCCGACCTGGGCGCAGCGAGTGCCTCCGGAATATCGGGCAGACCGGATCCCTGCGCTGCGTTCGGTGCGTCAGCCATCGCGTTTCTCGAGAGAATCCCAGATCAGTCGCGGATCGAAGGTCATGGCCGCGAACATCGTCAACACCACCACGGCCCCGAATGCTATCGCACCCGGGCCCGGCTGGATCGTGGCCAGGGCCTTCAACTGCACCAGAGCGACGATCACCGCCACCACATAGATGTCCAGCATCGACCAGCGGCCGACGAACTCCACCAGCCGGTACAGGCGCGCCCTCTGCTCCCGCTGCCACCGCGAACGCCGCTGCACGGTCACCAGCAACAGCATCAACGCAAGCATCTTCAGCAGCGGAACCATGACGCTGGCGAAGAAAATGATGAGCGCGAGGTACCAGGAGCCCGATGTCCAGAAGTAGACCACGCCGCTCATGATGGTGTCCGACTGGGAGCCGAACAGGGAACTCGTCTTCATCATCGGCAGCAGGTTGGCCGGCACATACAGGATCATCGCGGCGATCAAGAGCGCCCAGGTGCGCGAGATGCTGTCGGGCTTGCGAAAATGCAGCCGCGCGGCACAGCGCGGGCAGCGCGCCTCGTGCACCGCGGGCGACATGCGCGACAGCCGGCCGCAGACATGGCAGTTCAGCAGGCCCAGCCCGGCGCCGGTCAGGGCAGAGGCAGGAGATCGCGTCATCGCAGCGCGCCCGCCCTTGCCCACAACCCGCGCGCATCAAATACCGCGCTGATGCCGGCCATCACGAGCATCAGCGCGGCGAACGACCACAGCGCGACCCCGGCGACCACCCCCGCCAGGTGGGCGAGCTTCACCAGCGACACCAGCACGCCGAGCATGAACACTTCCACCATGCCCCAGGGCCGCACCGTCTGCAGGAGGCGGAACACCGGCCCGAAGTGCGCCGGCACGCGCCCCAGCCGCAGCGGCAGCAGCAGGTAGGCGATGGCCGAGAGCTGCAGCGCCGGCATGGCGATGGTGGTGACGAATACCAGCGCGGCGACCGACTTCATGTCCTCGTCCCAGAGGGTCGTCACGGTCTTGTACAGCGTGGTCTGAATGACCTGGCCCTCCAACTGCAGGCCGATGATCGGGAAGCTGTTGGCGATGACGAACAGCACGATGGCGCTGACCGTGAGCGCCAGGGCGCGTTCGAGGCTATGGGGATGGCTGCGGTACAACTCCGCGCCGCAGCGCGCGCAACGTACGATACCGCCCTGCGGCAGGGCCGCCTCGCGCTGCAGAAGGTCGCACTCGTGGCAGGCGATGAGCCCCGCGCTCATATCACACGGGGCCGCGCCGCCCGCCGGTGCCGGTCAGACGCAGGTCAGTGCTTGAGCTTGGTGATTTTCTGTCCCGTGAGCGCCATGCCCGCCATCAGGCCCTTCTGGTCGAAGATGAACCCGTAGACGCCCTTCTGGCCGGTCAGCGTCGAGACATCCTTGGCCGCACCCGCGTCCGCGATCACGACGGTAGGGCCGGCGCCGATGGACCAACCCTTGGTGTTCTTGAGATAGCTCAGGTCCTCTTTCGTCATGAAGAACAGGGCGTAGCCGTAGGACTGGATGCCGGCCTGCAGGCCGACCGACAATGCACCGGTGTTGTAATGGCCCGCAACCTTGCCTTTCTGGTAGAGCACGCCGTCGCCACCCTGCGCGCCGACGATGAAGCCGAGCCTGGTGACGCTGGGGAACACCAGCACGCCCACCGCCGTTTCGCTGAGCGCCTTTGCGCTCGGCGAAGTCGCATACAGGTGCTTGAGCGCGGCGCCAGCGTCGGCCTCGAGGACGGATCCTTGGGCGAGCGCGGGGCGCAGGCCCACCAGGGCCAGTGTGGCCACGGCAGCAAGAAGAACGGATTTGAGGGAAAGGTTGCGGCTGGTCATGATGTGACAACTCCTGGAGTTGAACTTTGAGCCCGGCATTCTAGCTTAACGGCCCCCTGCCGGCACCGTGTCTCCTCTGCCCGTCATGCGCCCGGCTGCGTCCACCCAGCCGCCGCCCATCGCCTTGTAAACGTTGATCAAAGCGAAAAAGAGCTGGCCCTGTGCCTGGACGTATTGCAGCTCCGCGTTGAACAGCTTGGTCTCCGAATCGGTCACCTCGAGGTAGCTCGTGTAGCCGTTCTCGTAGCGCAGCCGCGCCAGGCGCGCGTAATCGCGCAGCGCATCGACCTGGCGCGCCTGCGCCGCGAGCTGCTCGCGGGTCTTGGACTGGTCGATGAGCGCGTCGCTCACCTCCCGGAACGCCGTCTGGATCGCCTTCTGGTATTCGAGCAGCGCGCGCTTGCGCTGCGCCTCGGTGGTGAACAGCTGCGCGGTGAGCGAACCGCCGGTGAAGATCGGCTGCGCCACGCTGGCGGCATAGGCCCAGGTCTGCGCCGGGCCGCTGAACAGGCCCGACAGCGATGCGCTCGCGGTTCCCAGCAGCGCAGTCAGCGAAATGCTCGGGAAAAACTGCGCTTTGGCGACGCCGATGCGTGCGTTCGCGGCGATCAGCAGCTGTTCGGCCTGGCGCAGGTCGGGCCGGCGCTCCAGCAGTTCCGACGGCAGGCCCGCCGGCACCTGCGGCAGCGCGAGCTTGTCGATCGCGCGGTCGCGCGCGATCGCCCCCGGATTGCGCCCGAGCAATACCGAAAGCGCGTTCTCCTGCTGGCCGATCTGCTTCTCCAGTACGGGAATCGTCGAGAGCGCCAATTCGAAATCCGAGCGCGCCTGCTCCAGCTCGACCTGCGAGACCACGCCGCCGTCGAAACGCAGCTTGAAGATGCGGTAGTACTCCGCCCTGGAATCGGCCGTGCTCTTCGCGATCTGCAGCTGGCGGTCGAGGTCGATCAGCGTGACATACGAGGTCGCCACCGCCGAGGTGAGCGACAGGATCACGGTCAGCCGGTTCTCCTCCGACGCGAGCAGTTCCGCGCGCGCTGCTTCGGTCGCGCGGCGCAGCTTGCCCCACAGGTCCAGTTCCCAGGAGACCCCGAGGTCAAGCGAAAAGCTGCTGTACGGGTTGTTCGAGCCCGGCGGCAGCGGATTGGCGACCGAGTTCGAAACCTCCTGGCGGCCGCCCTGGCCCAGCAGGCCGACCTGGGGAAAGAGTTGTGCGCGCGTCACGCCAAAGCGGCCGAGAAACTCCTCGACGCGCGCGGCGGCGATCGCGATGTCCAGATTCTGCTCGAGCGCGGTTTTGATCAGGCCATTGAGCACCGGATCCTGGAACTGTTCCCACCAGCGCGTGTCGGCAAGGTTGGCCACGGACTTGCCCTCGAAGCGGAACGCATGCGGGGCATTCACCGCGGGCCGCTCGTAGTCCGGGCCGAGCAGGCAGCCGCTCAGGCCGAGCGCCGCCGCGAGGCAGGCCGCGCCCCGGCAAAGCTCAGTGGGTCGCAGGCGCATCATCGCCTTTCTTGCCGTCGTCCTTTTTCTTTCCGCGTTCGGCCAGCTGCTCGAACAGGTAGAAAAACAGCGGCACATACAGGAGCGCGAGCGTGCTCGCGCCGATCATGCCGCCGATGATGCCGGTGCCGAGCGAATGGCGCGCATTCATGCCCGCGCCCAGCGCGATGGCGAGCGGCACGACGCCGAAGATGAACGCCAGCGAGGTCATGATGATGGGCCGCAGGCGCAGCTCGCCCGCCTCGACCGCGGCGTCGAGGATGGATTTGCCCTGGTGGCGCAGCTCGATGGCGAATTCGACGATCAGGATCGCGTTCTTGGCGGCGAGCCCGACCAGGACCAGCAGGCCGATCTGGAAGTACACATCGTTTTCGAGGCCGCGCCCCCAGGTCGCGACCAGCGCGCCGACAATGCCGAAGGGCACCGCCATCAGCACGGAGCCGGGCAGCGTCCAGGACTCGTACATGGCCGAGAGAATCAGGAACACGATGAGGATGCCGAACGCAAACGCGATTGCCGAGGTATTGCCCGACTTGATCTCCTGGTAGGCCATGCCCGACCACTCGTAGCCATAGCCTTCGGGCAGGACCTTGGCGGCGACTTCCTGCATGGCCTTGATCGCGTCGCCGGAACTGTAGCCCGCCGCCGCCGAGCCGACGATCTGGGCCGCCGGGAAGCCGTTGAAATGCGGCACCAGGTCCGGCCCCCTGACGTACTCGGCGCTGACCACGGCCGTCAGCGGCACCATCTTGCCGTTGTCCGAACGCGTGTAGAGCTTGGTGAGGTCGGTCGGGCTTTCGCGGTAAGGCGCGTCGGCCTGCAGCACCACGTTCCAGACGCGGCTGTACTGGGTGTACTGGCTCACCACGATCGAGCCGAACTGCGCCTGCAACGCGGCATTGACGTCCGCCACCGGCACGCCGAGCAGCACCGCTTTCGCGCGGTCCACCGTCACGCGCATCTGCTGCGAGATGCCGCGATAGGTCGTGTTCAGGCGCCCCAGCTGCGGGTGCTTCGCGGCCTCGGCGATGAACTGCCGCGTGATCTCGTCAAGGCGCCCCGGGTCGCCGCTCAGCCGGTCCTGGATCCAGAATTCGAAACCGCTGCCCGTGCCAATCCCCGGGATCGCCGGCGGCGGAATCGGGATCAGCACGCCGGTGTCGATGTGCCGCGCCCCCGCCATCACGCCCCTTAATATCGCGTTGACGTCTTCCTTCTTGGCCGTCTCGGCCGACTCATAGCGTTTCTTGAAGTCCTTGAAGGTGATGAAGAACGAGCTCGCGTTCGGTTTGTACTGGCCGTCGATGAAGCTGTAGCCGTTGACGATGGTGCGGTCGGCGACCGCCGGGTCCTTCGCGAACAGGCCGGCCACCTCGTCCGCGGTCTGCACCGAGCGCTTGAGCGTCGCCGCATCCGGCATGGCGATCTGCGCGAACACGTAGCCCTGGTCCTCGTTCGGCACGAAGCTGGTCGGGATAGTGCGGAACAGGTGGACGATCGCCCACATCATCAGCGCAAGCAGGATGAGCGCCACGCCCATGCGCTTGACGGTCAGCAGCAGGCCGCGGCCGTACAGCTTGGTCATGCGGTCGAACCAGCGGTTGAACCAGGCAAACGGGCCGCTTTGCGGCGGCTGCGTGTGCTTGAGCAGCACGCCGCACATCGCCGGCGTCAGCGTGAGCGCGACAAAGCCCGAGATCGCGACCGACAGCGCGATCGTCAGCGCGAACTGTTTGTAGAGCTGGCCGGTCGTGCCGGGCAGGAACGCCGCCGGAATGAACACCGCCGACATCACCAGGACCACCGCGATCACCGGGCCGGTGACCTCCTGCATCGCCTTGATCGTCGCCTCCTTCGGCGGCAGGTGATTGGCGTGCATGTTGCGCTCGACGTTCTCGACCACCACGATCGCATCGTCCACGACGATGCCGATCGCCAGCACCATGCCGAACAGCGTGAGCAGGTTGACCGAGAAACCCAGCGCGAGCATGCCGAGGAAGGTGCCGATCAGCGACACGAAGATGGCGACCGTGCAGATCACCGTGGCGCGGAAATTCTGCAGGAAGAGATACACCACCAGGACCACCAGCAGGATCGCCTCGAACAGCGTATGGATCACTTCCTCGATCGACAGGCGCACGAACTCCGTCGTGTCTAGGGCGATGGCGTAGTCGATGCCCGCGGGAAGTGTTTTCTTCATCTCCTGCATTTGCTTGCGCACCGCGTCGGATACCTTCAGGCCGTTGGCGCCCGGCTGCTGGTAGATGACGATCGGGGTGGCCGCCTTGCCGTTGAACTTGTTGTCGTCGATGTACTGGCGGCGGCCCGTTTCCGCGCGCGCGACGTCCTTCACGCGCACGATGGCGCTGCCGTCCTGGCTGGCGCGCAGGATGATGTCCTCGTAGCGTGACGGCTCGGTATACGGCGCCTGCGTGATCACCGGGAAGGTCATCTTCACATTGCCGGTGTTGGGCTCGGCGTTCACCTGCCCGGCGCTCACCAGCGCGTTCTGGTTGGCGACGGCGTTGGCGATGTCCGTCGTCGTGATGCCCAGCGAGGCCATGCGGTTGGGATTCATCCACAGGCGCATTGCCTGGTCCGGCACGCCGAAAATCTGCGCCTGTCCCGCGCCCTCCACACGCTTGATCGCGTCGAGGACGTAGACGTTGGTGTAGTTGGTCACGTATTCGGGCGTGTAGCGGCCTTCCTTGTCGAACAGCGCGACGATCATCAGGATGCTGGCCGATTTCTTCTCCACCGAAACGCCGTACTGCGTGACCGCCTGGGGCAGCTGCGGGAGCGCGAGGTTGACCCGGTTCTGCACCTGCACCTGCGCCATGTCCGGATCCACGTGAAGCGCAAAGTAGACGGTGATTGTCAGCTGGCCGGTGTTGGAACTGATCGACGTCATGTACAGCATGTTGTCGACGCCGTTGATCTCCGCCTCGATCGGCGCGGCCACCGAGTCGCCCACCGTCTTCGCATCCGCGCCGGGATAGGTGGTCGTGACCTGCACCTGCACCGGCGTGATGGTCGGGTACTGCGCGACCGGCAGCACCGCCATCGAGACCAGGCCCGCCACCACGATCAGCAGCGACACGACTGTCGCGAAGATCGGCCGTTCGATGAAGAACTTGGAGAACATTCGCTGGCGGTCCGGCGGCTACTTCTTGGCGGCCGCCGGCGCAGCGCCCTTCGCGGCATTGTCGGCCGGCGGCTTCACCGCGGGCGTCTCGCCCTTCGTGCCGGCCGGCGCCGCGGCCTGATACGGCGCCGCTTTCACCGCCGCGCCGGCGTACAGCTTGAGCGCGCCGCCGACCACCACCTGCTCGCCCGCCTTGAGCCCGGCATTGATGAACCAATGGTCGCCGAACCAGTCGCCCGGGACGACCGGGCGGTTCTCGGCCTTGCCGTCCTTGTCGAGGACCCAGACGTAATGCCCCTTAGAGCCCTGCTGCACGGCGCTCTGCGGGACCAGGATCGCGTTCGGGCGCAGCGCGCCCTTGAGCCGCGCCCGTACATACTGGTTCGGCCGCAGCGCGCCCTGCGGATTGGGAACCGTCGAGCGCAGCA
>Ga0315910_10001946_pt1 | contig 18568 bp, 10 predicted proteins | sample EdamamesoilMG_FD_204470 | JGI IMG/M metagenome (GOLD analysis project Ga0315910, IMG submission 204470) | Garden soil microbial communities collected in Santa Monica, California, United States - Edamame soil | ecosystem: Environmental > Terrestrial > Soil > Garden | place: USA: California...
GCGGAACGAGTTCCTCGACGCAACCGCCAATCTAAAGGAAGTCGTGGTTCGCACTTGGGGCGACAAGAACGTACCTGCCTATCACGTGTTTAGTGGCGGCACGGACAATCCCAAACTGGAACTTGTTGGATCGTGGGCGCCCGAAATGGCGAGAATGTCGCTGGTGCCCAGCCGATCGATCATGGTGTCGACGGACACTGGCCGCCGCGCTTTTGCGCAGCTTACGCTGCCGGCAGCGTTGGATGAGTACAAGCCGCCCCTGGTAGTACTGGTGAGCGACTGGGATGAGGATGGGCTGGTATTCGATCCCCTTGCCCAGTTGTTGGCGAGTCGGGGCTACGCTGTGGTGCGTACTCAAGCCGCGAGTAGCAGTGCCGATGAGAGCTGGGAACTCGCCCCACTCGTTGATTGGGGCGGCCAAGTCTACGCGGACATGCTGACTGTAATACGCTCGTTGGTCGCCGACGACAGGCTGGATGCCGGACGTACGTGCCTGATCGGCACCGGCTACGGCGGCTACGTCGCCATGCTCGGAAACTTGCGCGGCGACGTGCAGCCCGCCTGCGCGATCGGAATCAACGCGGTGACGGATCTCGCAAGCGCGCTGGCGAGCGCGCGCAGTAGCGGGCTGCGCAGGGGCGTCGAAAAGCCAAGGCCGCTCGACCTCCTCGCGAAGGGAGTCACTCCAATCCGCAAACAGGCTGCATCCGCGCACGGTGCAACACTCTTGGTACACGATACTCTCATCAAAGAAGCCAAGGCGTTTGCGGCTGCACTATCGAAGGCAAACAAGAACCGAAAGCTGACAATCACTGACCTGATAGGCGACGGCTTCGTGACCCTGTCCAACAGGGAAATTGTGGCGTTTCTTGCCGAGCACTTTCCGATCGCGGATATTTCCGGAGAGCGAAGTCTCGATGCAAGAGATTTGAAAGTCGCATCTGTAAATTGACCTACTGCCATTGTCCGCCGTGTGGGTCACCGATCTGCAGGACGTATTGGCAACCTTATCTCGAAGGTGGTTCCCTCGCCTGCCTGCGTCGTAAAGTCGATCGTCCCGCCGTGCACCTTGACCACCACATTGCGCGCCAGCGTCAGACCTTGACCGCTACCGCGGCCGACTTCCTTGGTAGTGAAGAAGGGGTCAAAGATGCGGTTACGGATTTGCTCGGGTATCCCGCCACCGGTGTCCGAGACGGATATAACCACGGCATCCCCTTCGGCGCGCGTGCGCACTGTGATCAAGCCACGGTCGCCGCTCCCCTTGCGTACATCGGCGATCGCATGCGCAGCGTTTACCAGAAGGTTCAGCATGACCATATTGATCTGCCCTCCATGGCACACAACAGCGGGCAACTCGCCAAGATCGGTCTGGATCTCGGCAACCGCCTGGTACTCACTGCGCGCCACCACAAGCGTGCTCTTGATAGACTGATTGATATCCACGGCCGCCATTTCGCTTATGTCGGCACGTGCGAAGTCTTTGATGGAGCGCACAACCTCGGCAATTCGACCCAGCCCGTCGGCGACGCGCTTCAATGCTGAGGGCAACTCTTGGCGCAAGTACCCGATTTCCTCTTCTACGTCGCTTGGTCGTTCGGCGCCACCAGCGGATTGTTCGAGATATTCGAGCAGCTCGTGAACGCCTTCGTCGATGAATCGAACACTGTCACTGAGATACTGGATGGGAGTATTGATCTCGTGAGCCAAGCCGGCAGCGAGGCGACCGATGGATTCGTGGCGATCCATCGCCATAAGCTTCTGATCCATCGCCTTGCGCTCCGTGATGTCGTATCCCGTGCCGACTATTCCAGTGAGTCTGCCATTGTCATCCTTCAGGGGAACTTTGGACGTGAGGATCACGCGATTCTCTCCGCGCACCTTGTCAAAGGCGACCTCTTCGACGTCGATCAACGGCTCTCCAGAGGCGATAAGAGCCTGCTCTTCGGCGAAAAACTTCTCCGCCATCTCGCTGGGAAAGAAGTCGAAGTCTGTCTTGCCAATCATTTCCGAGGGAACTGTTCCCAATCGCCTTGCGACCAGCGCATTGCACGCCGTAAAGCGGCTTTGCGCATCTTTCGCATAGATGAACGCCGGGATGAGATCTATCATTGTTCGCAGGACGGTACGTTCGTGGGCCAGGTCTTCTGCAAGCTTTCGGAGCGCCTCTGACTCGTCCGCCTCGGACGGACGCAGCTGCACCGGTTCATTCTCAGATTTTGGATCCATGCTTGACTCTCCTGACAGACCGACAATCCATCGATAGGGACACCGCATACATGCGCATTTTCCTGTGTATCGTAGTAGCGCATCGAATGCCACGTCTTTGTCTACGGCATTTGGCAATTGAAGCACGCCGCGTTGAAATGAGCCGGAGTCCGATCGCAAGCCCGCACTTGGCACCTTGATGAGGTTAGTTCCAATGAAGATCGAAGTCCTGAGTGCAATAGAGCAAATACGTACTCGGCCGTCTATGTATTTTGACAACGGCGTGCCGACTAACGCTCAGCTGCTCTCAGCCGTTCTCATGGATCTGGCGGAACACAAGGGCTTCCGGGCGGAGGTAATTCGCGACGGAGACTTTTGCCTTGTCGGGGCCGATGTAGATTGGCTGATAACTGACCGTGCGCCGTTCGAGGCTTTGTTCTCGCGCTTTGTCATCCCGAATGCGCGTGGCCCGAACACATTCAGAGCAGAAGTTCTGCTGGCAGCTGTTTGCGAAGGGATTCTGACATTAGGTCATGGAGAGAACTATTCTCAGAGGCTCTCCGTTTCCGAGCTGCCGAGCTCAATCTCGTCAGCGGCCAAGGGCAAGGTACGCACCTTAATATGGAAGTTTTTAGCATAGCTCTCGGTGAGCAGCACGCCCTCGACGCAATTCCTGGCAATCTTCATTCAACTTGCAGCATCAGCACTTCCTTCTGATACAGCGGTTTTTCCGATATGAGTATCGCAAGCTCTGGCGCCAGCCTCGGGAATGCAAGACAAGCCTGATCGGGAGGAAGCGTCGACATCGGAGGGGCGTTGTCGATCACCGCCTCCGAGATTTCCTCGGCACGCCCAAATCCACTTCAAGGTGTCGCGAGGCCTCCTTGATGAATGCCACTTGCGGCAATTTGCCGCGCCTATAACGGTTATTCGGATGCAGCTCAGGGTCAATCCGGGCGGCGATAATCGCGGAGCTGTCTCTCTCGAATGCTGAGCAAATTCGTCATTCCGGTGCTAGGCACTCATCCTGCTCCCGGCAGCAGACCCGCAAGTCTGGCAAGGGGCGTAAACAGCATAAGCGACAACGCCCACACCAACCCCTCGACCAGCCAGAATGAGTAAGGTGCGGTCTTGAAGTGAAAAGGAGTTCCTGCAGTGAATGCACTGACGACAAGCATGATGCTCACGAGAATTCGATTCCAGGCGAACCCTGGCACAAGGGCCATGAGCGCCGACAGGAGGATGAGGCCTGGAAAATAGCGCCAATACAGCCCTAGCGCGGTAGTGAGCGGAATTCTTGGTTCTCGGAAGTAAGTCTCCGATGAAGCCCGAGATTTCAATCACATCTCAATTCATCGTTCCGGTGCTCCGACTGCCGCCGCACAAACGCGTCCAGGGATCCCCGAACCCAGTGCATGGCCGGGGAGTGTTGAATCTCCGCCAGGAGGCGGCGAACCGTCGGCCGGAAAATTTTCCCGTCGGTCATAATCACCAGCCATTGATGCTGGTTGGCAATCAGCGCGAGCTCCGATACCAGCGCCAGAAAAGGCACACGCAAGTCGAGCGTCACCGCGATGTCCATCAACTGGTCCCGTTCGAAAAAGACATCGATACAGCTGCCATCTCCGTCTCCCCAACGCGCGTGGGAGGCACTGATCATCTGAGAGCCGGGTAACAATTTATCGAGGCTCTCGACGAGCGACGGGGGCAAGTCAACGCCCTTCCATAGTCCCTGTTTTTCGGGCTCCGGAATCCTGGTCGAAGAATGGCTCGATGCCCAATGACGCGTTGTCGCGGTCGAGGGCAAGAAGCCGAATTCGAATTGCCATGTCGCCACGGAAGTCTCTCAAGTTCAAGTTCGCAGCTTTGATAGCGCTGCACAGCAAAGGACACTGACTTCGCGCCGTTCGAACGAACGCGAAGCCAGGCCTTCAGGACTCTATTCCGCCCGCACGTTATCGATGTTGACCGCTGCTCCGGCGGCGACGTACACCCAAATGGCATTCACGTCGCTGAAGTTTTCGATGGCGCAAGGCGCGCCATTGCCCGTTAGCGCTGCAAGATCGAATGCTACGGTCGCCGTCGTACCGGCGTCCTGCCAGCCCCAACTACCCTCGCACCAGAGCCAGTTGCGATCCTGGATCGCAATGTTGACTGAAGTGCCGGAAGCCAAAGTCCGCAGGTCATACTTGAATTGTGTCTTGCCCGATATATCGAGAACCTCTTCCGCGACGTTGAGACCGAACCATCCGCCGCCGGTCGCCGTCACTTGCAAACTTGCGGCGCCTTGCGTCGCGAAGTCAGTCACCCGAGCGGTGGTTCCGGCATCTGTCTGCCAGCTTGCAGACGCCCATCCCTGCACATCGTTTTCGAAAGAGTAGAGAAGCGTCGCACCGTTCGGATCCGGCAGGATCTTGGCGCGCAGTTGCGCCACGTCGGACTTGCGACCGCTCGTATCACGCACCGTGTAGCTCGCTTGTGCGTCGCCTTGAAAGCCAGCAACGGGTGTAAAGCTGACGGTTCCGTTGGGATTCAGGAGGAAGCTTCCAGCTGAGTTGATCAGCACTATCTGTTGGCCGCTCGCGGCAGGGTCGAGATCGATCGTCGACGGCACCGGTTTGTGACCGAGATAACTCACATCGTTCGACGCCGGTGTGAACGTCACACTCGCGCCGAACGCTGCTTCGGCAGCGTCGTCATCCGCCACCGGCGGGAACCCTAGAATCCGTCCTGTCGCCATGCGAGCGGAGAAATTGCTCATCGTCGTGCACACCGGGCTTGGGCAATACACGGTCAGCCGGTCATAGTCTGGATACAGCACGCCGTTATCCTGCACGTCGGAAAGGATCCAGTAGAGGCCGCCGTTGGCTCCGCTGTGGAACAACGCGCGCGTCCACTCGAAGTACACTGGGTTGCGAACATCTTTCGACTTCGTTCCGAATTCCCCAAGGTACACGGCCTTGCGAAGCTTCTTGGCCTTCTGGACATGCTTGATGATCCAGTCGGTCCCCCATTCCGGTGTCTTGCCCCACGAATCGGCATCCGGATACAGGTGCACTGACATCGCATCGACGTGAGGCAGAGCGGCGAATGCGTAACTGTCCACACCCTCGCTGCAGTTGTCGGTCCAGTCCGTGCCATTGGGAAGGCACAGGAAGCCTTCATCGCCCACGGACACGAGATGGTTTTTGTCAATGCTCTTGATATATCGCGACATCTCCCCGGCCCAGGAAACGAGGGTGTCGGTGGTGCAGTTCGGCGAGCGCGGATAGCCGTTTGCGCCACCGCTGCCGATACAGCGCGGTTCGTTCGCCAACTCCCACATCATGATGGTGGGATCGTCCTTGTACCGGATGCCGGTGATCGAATTCTTTCGATTGAGAAGATGCGAGATCCAAGCCTTGTACCAGCTCTTGATCGTTGTGTCCGTGTAAAAGTCGTCGTGATACTGGCCACCGCGCCACCGCACATATTGGTTCATTCCGCCGAATTCGTTCCAATTGTTCACCAGCGGCAAGATCAGTTTGAGCTTTCTCTTTCCTGCCTCGGCGACCACGAGATCGAGGCGCTGCAATCCATCTGGACCATCGTTGAACGCCGGCGCGGCACCGTCCCAGTAGTGCGTGTAGACGCCCTCCTTGATCCCGTCCACGGAATTGCTGCCATCCTGATTGCCGATGACCGCCGTGGACCAGACCCGCATGACTGCAAAATCGCTGGCCGCCGCCTTGTCCAGCAGCGCCCTGACCATCAAGGGCGACTTGTAGATCGGGTAGTAGTTGTTGGACCCCGCGAAACGGAACGGCCTGCCCTGAAGATAGAGGTCGGATCCCTCCCGGGTCACGAAAGGGCTTCGGCCCTTGCGATCGGAATCGTGATCGTGACCGCGATCGTGGCCGTGATTCCACTCGTCCTTGCGATCATGATCGCGATCGCGGCCATGATTCCGGTCGTCTTTGTAATCATGACCGCGATCGTGGTTCCGGTTGTCCTTGCGATCCTGGTCGCGATCCCGATCGTGAGCTGCAACTTGGCCGCCGGCCGCCGCAAACACTGCTGCCGCACAGAGCAGCCAGACGTAGCGGGCGCGTTGAATGAGTCTTTTACGTTCCATCGTGTTCCCCCTCGGAAGTTTCAATGACTTGTTGAACGCAGGAATCCAAATCCGTTGATAGTGAGGCGCCCTTGTCGTGGGTCTTCGCTCAATACCGTGCGCGCCGAAATGTCGCCGGAATGAAGCGCATTCCCGCGGTAGATGATCAGGCGATTGAATGCGGCCTCGACGCCATAGAGCCTCTCGAAAAACCGGGTGTGATCGACCACGTAAGCTTGCACGGGAGAATCGGCCTTGAGTTCGTCGACCACCGTGCTGCGATATTGCTCGACGCACTCCGGCGTGATCTCAGCAAGGCCGGTAGCGCGATGGCGATAAAACGACGTGCCGCCGTGGTGAGGCGCACATAGATAGTGGAGAAAGGCGATTCGACGCAGGTCGGGCCCATCGAAATGCGGGATGCGCTGAATGGGGCGCAGTTTTTCTGGTGCGGTCGTCACCATTGAGAATGCGCAGAGGTCGAGGTCTTCCTCAGGCGCTGCGCCAAAGGTCTCTTCAATGATTGCGGCGGTGGCACTGAGCAGGGCATTCGTATAGGCCTGCGGCGCCGGCGCACGCACGCCGGGATACCGGGAACCCACATCGATGAACACCGATTCAGCAGCGATTGCTATCAGTAACGCGGGATCGACAGCAAAGTCATCGATGCAAACCACTGGCAACCGTTCCGCACCGACATGCGACGTCGACACGATGAGCGACGGATTGGCACGAAAATCCTGCATCGCGACGCACTCACGCGTTGGCCGCCGTCCGCACCGGAACGGCGGTGGGACAATTGGCGCGAATGAACTCTTCGTGCGTGGGCGCGGAATCAACCGCGCTCTTGATGCCGGCGACCATGTTCTCGAACTCCCTGATGAGCTGGCTCTCGGGAACATCGTCAACAAACGGACTGTAGTAGCGCGGCAGGATGCCGAAGCCGGCATACATCGAAAGCCACGAGCTCGGCCGGAAGAATTCCGTTGCATCTTTGGTGAAGCGGCCGGTGTCACGAAAGAGTGAGATGCTCTCCATCAGACTGTCAGGAATCGCCATGTTCCGGCACTCGTCCCAGAACGGCTCTCCCTCGCGTTTGTTCAGTTTATAGTGGAGCACAATGAAGTCGCGGATGTGATCCCAATGCTCGCGATTGCGGCGGTTCACATTCTCCTGCATTCCCGGATTCGGAACCGCCTGCGGGAAGCTGCCGAGCAAGTATTGAAGTCCACGTTGGACGAGGTAGATCGAAGTGGACTCGAGCGGCTCCAGGAAGCCGCTCGCAAGCCCGAGGCAGAATACGTTGCGATTCCAGATTTTCTTTCGAATCCCCGTCTTGAACGGAAGCAATCGAGGTTCAGCCAGCGCCGGACCTTCGACACCAGCACGCAGCGTCGCGCTCGCTTCATCTTCACTGAGATGCCGACTGCAGAAGACGTAGCCGTTGCCGACACGGTGCTGCAGCGGAATGCGCCATTGCCATCCGGCCTTACTGGCAATTGACCGCGTGTATGAGGTCGGCGGCAGTCGACTTTCACACGGCATGGCGATGGCGCGATCGCACGGCAGCCAATGCGTCCAGTCCTCGTATCCGGTCTCGAGAGCCTCCTCGATGAGCAACCCTCGAAAGCCGGAGCAATCGATAAACAGCTCCCCTGTCAGCTCCCGGCCGCCATCGAGCTCGAGAGCTTCGATGTATCCCGTCTCCGAATGAAGGCGAGACCGAAGTACACGCCCTTCGACGTGTTTGACGCCCGCGGTCATCGACCAACTCTTGAGATATCGCGCGACCAGTGTCGCGTCGAAATGCAGCGCGTAATTGAAGAGCAGCATCCCTTTGCCACCAGTGTCGCGCGGCACTGCGAACTTCCCGGCTCTCGCGAGCTCCGACGACAACACGTAGCGGTCGATTGGATCCGCAAGCCCGAGCTGCCGGAGCTTTACCCAGTGATGTTGGAACGATGTACCAAGCAATGGCATGCCATGCTCGGAGAATGGATGGAAAAACTGCGTTCCCTCGCCCGCCCAGCCTTCGAAACCAATCGCGAGTTTGAAAGTTGCACCGGTGCGTTTTACGAAATCGATTTCGTTGACCCGCAACCGTTTGAGGAACTCGCGAAAGTGAGGGACCGTAGCTTCGCCGACGCCGACGGTACCGATGTCGGCTGATTCGACCAGCGAGATGCGCGTGTGGCGATTCGCGCCAAATCGATCTATGAGCGTTGCGGCCGCCATCCAGCCGGCGGTACCACCTCCGACAATCACAATTGACTTGAGGCGGTTGTCGGCCATCTCAACGCAGGACGTCGAACGAAAAATGGCAGGGCAGCGTCAGCTGCCCTGCCATTCGGAGGCAGATCCTGGGGGACTTCACCTCTGTTTCCTAGAACTTTGCTCTAACCCCGCCGGTTATCACACGCTCGTACTGGTTCCAGATGATGCGGGCGTCCGACCACTCCGCGTAGTTGACGGGCGCCTCCTCCGTGAGGTTTGACCCCTGCACGAATACCTGGAAGTTGTCGTTGATGTCGTATGACAGGCCAGCGTCGACATAGAGAGTTTCGTCTTGCCACTGTGCAAGCCCCGCGTTGGGTGCGGTGAACGACCAGTGACTGAAAGTTCCCTGATATTGCTTGCTCAGGTAGTTGGCAGCAACGCGAGCCTGGAACTTGCTGTCCTGGTAAAACAACACCAGGTTGACCTGATTCTCGGCGGTGTTGTTGAACGGCGCGTCGTCGCCATTGGCCAGCACGATCTTCTCGCCAGTCGCGGCGTTTTTTCCCGCCTGGCTGGGCGTGAATGTGTAATTCAAGTTCATGCCCGTGTTCCCGAGGAATCCTGGCAGGAAATCGAACGTCGCCTGGTACCCGAACTCGAGGCCGTAGTAGCTGGCTCCTTCACCCTGCGCGATGTCCTGGGTCTGCGCACCATTTCGCGCCACTCCATCGGAATCGGGCGCAGTAGGATCCGTGCCGATGATCGTGTAGGTATAGCTATCGATGTCTGTGTAAAACACGCCTGCGGAAAGCAGTGTGTGCTCGCGCGCATACCACTCCACGCTAGTCGACAGAGTGCGCGATAGCCAGGGCTCCAGCCGCGGATTGCCGAGCCTCTGGATGCTGCTCACGCGTTGAAAGGTTTCGCCGATCTGTTCACTGTTGTAGAACGTGATCGGGCCGCGGCCCAGGTTCTGCAGCGGCTGCAGCGCCTGTGTCTCGTAGTACGCAGTCTTGAGGCGCCACGCATCACCAAAATCGAAATTGAGGTTGAAGCTCGGCAGCGCTCGCGTGCGATCAGTAGTCGTGAATACGTCACCGAGATCCGTATACGCCGTATGGTTCGGATCGGAGCCCGCGAGAATACGCGGATCGAGCTGCGTGCCGTCCGTCTGATTCTGGAACACACGCACGTTGGTGTTCACAACGCGAACACCGACGTTGCCGTGCATGCGTACCGCATCGGTGAGATCGGCGTTGAAGTTGGTCTTGAAGTAGAAGCTCGTCTGGGCTTCTTCGACGCCATAGGTTCGATCTGGCGCAGCGATGTACTGACCTGCACCGTACAGGGAATCACGCAGCGCTTCGGGTCGCTCGAGCGCGTACGTATTGACCATCGGGAATCCGGTGACCAAGCCGCCCACGTTGAAACTCGAAACTGTGCGCACGAAGGGCTGGATCTCTGGCGATGCCAGTGTGTAGCGCGGCAGCGGGTCGTAGTCGAAACCTGCCGTATTCGACGCCTGATTGATGCCGTAGCCGACTTCCTGATACTTGGCCAGAAGACCATTGAGCCCGGACGGCGAAAAGTAGTCGGCTCGCTCCTCGTTCATTTCGCGTTCGGAATAACGTAGTCCGAAGTCGAGGTTGAAACTGTCATTGAAGGCGAGGTTGCCGTCAAACCGCAGCACGTCCATATTCGTTTCAGTGACGTTTCGCTCCAGCCAGCTCGAATGCAGACGCCAGGCTGATGCCTGTGACGCGAGGTTGCGCAGCTGATCTCCGATGACGAAGTTCATCTGTTCGGAGCCGAGGCTGTTCGAGATCTGGTAACCCAGATTGGTCGGGATGGCGCTCGGGTTGATTTCGGTGCATTCGTCCAGATCGGCCTGAGCCTGCGACGTCGGAAAGCATTGGGTATCCGTCTGCTGCGCGATGGTGAGCGCCTTGGATTCGCGGTCACCGTCGGCATGTACCCAACGCACTGAGCCGCTGAACTTCTCGCCCTTGCCGAATCGGAGTTCGAGGTTTGTATTGAGTGCTTCGGTATCGCGAAACACCGACTGGACGCCACCGCGCAGGCCGTTGGTGAGGCCGGTATACGCCGTGCCAATACTCTGCCGATTGATTAGCCCGTCCGTGCCGAAGGATTCCAGCAGCGAGGCCTCGCCCGTAGCCTGGGCAAATCGCGGATCCGGTCCGAAGCCCGGCCGCGCATTGTCGTAGCTCAATCCCGGGAAGATGAACCGTCCACCGAAGTTGCCATTCACGAACAGCTGCTGGCCGTGTTGGCCTTCATCCATCTTGTTGTAGAAGACGTCGGCGACGAGCTCCATGGAGTCCGAAATCTCCATGTTGAAGTTGTACGCCAGCCCAAGACGCTCGCGATCATACTGGCGGGAGTTGACGAAAGTATTCCACCCAATGGGTACGACAAACTCGTCGTCGGCATCACCATCGCCGTTCACGTCGCCACACGGGACCTGATCCGGATTGGTGTCTGCGTCCGGCCCGTCGGGCCGCTCGCAGATCCAGCCGGAGAATTCGTCGATGAGATCGAATTCCGCCTGCTGGAAGGAGCTCGCGGAGGTGCTTTCACTCCACGACGCTGATAGCGCCATGGCAATCCGGTCGCTGAATTTGAAGCCGAGCAGGCCATCGACGCGCTTGTCGGTGCCGTCGGCAATGCTCCCCCAGCTCGCCTGACCGGCGATGCTCGCGGTGAGGCCGTCCTCCGGCAGTTTCAGCGCGCGAATCGACTGGAGATCCATGAGACCGCCAAGACCGCCATCAGTCTGCGCAGCGTTCTGCGACTTGTACACATTGACGCCGGTGATGAGGCTGGAAGGAATGTCCTCGAAACTCACAGTGCTGTCGAGAATGTTCTCCGCCGTCACGAAGCGCTCGCCATTCATCGTCGCCATGACCTGCGGGGCGCCGCGGATCGACACGAAAGAGCCTTCGCCCGCCGCACGCGAGATCTGGATGCCGGGGACGCGTTGCAGCGCGTCGGTGATCGTGACGTCCGGCAGCTTGCCGATATCTTCCATAACGATGGAATCGGAGATTTCGGCGGTGGCACGTTTGATGTCGATGCCCGCTTCCTGAGCGCCGCGCACACCGCGAACAATGATCTCTTCGAGCGTGTCCGCCGTCGATGCGTCCTGTTCCTGCGCATGCGTCGGCATGGCGATGGCCAACAGATCGAGCGAAACCGCTGTAACTAGTGCCGTACGCGCAACACGACGTGTGCGCTTCTTCTGCCGATGCGACATGAAACCCCCCACTAACAAAGTTCGCGCGGGATTGATGGCGCGTCGCGCCAGAATTCGAAACCCACGCCTATTTCGAAACTGCGTGCGATCTTGCGTCGCGGGATTTCTTGTTGTCAATAAATAAATATATTTGGTTTGGTTATCCGGCCGACCAGATAGCGCTACCATCGACGCGGCGGCGACACTCGTCGGATCTCGATTTTCTGGGGTCGGCTGATGACAGCGGTTGACAATACCTTTGGCCTGACCAGGCAGGCCCGCAAGGACCTGTTAGCCGCTCTTCGAGGTTGAGGCGCGATGCCTTTAGAGGGCGGCAACCTTCATAAGCGCCGTGCGTGACGGCAGTAGCCGGTCGCTGAACGGCAATATGGCGGCGCCAACCGCTGGCGCATCGTCCGAAAGCGCCGCGCGTGATACGGGCGCGATGGCGGGGACCTTGGCGGAAAATGAATGCAATTTCTGGTTGAGGCGCGTCGCGAGATTGTCAACGACGTCCGAAGGAAGCCGGCCTCCAATCAGAATTGCTTGCGGATTAAACAAACAGTTAATCGAGATCACCGGTCCCAAGAGCATGTCCACTGCCTCCTCTGTCCAAGCATTCACGATTGCCCGACCACGGTCATTGAGACGCGCCAGCTCCTGAGGACTGGTGACGACGATCCCATGAGCGGAGAGCCGTCCAAATAGCGCGGAAAGTGAGACGATTTCCTGGATCTGTCTATCGCGCCCTGAAAGATCTTTGCCCTCAAGCAGGCCAAGCTCGCCACTGCGACCACTGGCGCCGCGATAGTGATGGCCTTCGATGACGAGACTGCCGCCTAAAGCCGCAGTTATCAGAATGTAGAAGAACGTCTGGTACTTGTTGCCGAGGCCGAACTGCATCTCGCCAATAGTGGCCGCCGCAGCATCGTTTTCGACGAAAACCGGCACATGCAACGTCTTCTGCAGCAGCGCCGGAATGTCCGTCGTCGCCCAGACATTGTAGTTGGCGGGTTGGTGCGGCAGCGTTGCTGCGTGGGGCATGTCGTCTGGTGATGCGACTCCAATGCCCGCGAGTTTCTCCGGGCTGACATCCACCTGCGTAAGAAGCTTGCGGACGCGCTCCCTGAAAAACTTCTCGACATCCGATGGCATCGCGAACGCGATTTCACGGGAGGCACGCGCGCGCACGTGGCCTTCGAAATCGAGCACGACCATGGTGATGTGGTCTCTATCGACGTTGAGGCCAATCGAAAACAGGCTGTCGGGATTGATTACGAGCTTGGTGGCTGGTTGGCCGCGGCCTCCCCGGCGGCGGCCAGCCTCCTGGATCAAGCCGTCATTCATCAGCCGCTTGGTGATGTTTGCGATCGCGGGTGTCGTCAGACCGGTAAGCGCCGCGAGTTCGACGCGGGTGATCGGGCCGTTGACGCGGATTGAATGCAGCGTCACGCGCTGATTATGGTCCCCGGCGCGCTGAAGATTCGTTCCCGAGAGATGTGATTGCCCGAGCCGCCGCGGCGTCATTGCGACACGGTCAATGCCGGCCAGCACGTACGCCGTACGGCCCCGGCATCAGCGTCTACCGCCAACGCCAACGCGCCCAGGGGGCCAGACATCGTTCCGAGGCCAGGAGGCACGATGTACTGGGCAATTCCGGCTCCGAGCTCTTCGGCTTCAATGTAGTGATTGATGCTGAGGCTCAGCCATTTTTGAACTCTTTCGAACAAGTGTGTCTGTGCGCTCAATACTCCGCCGCCGAGGAAGATGCGTTGCGGCGCGGTCGTGAGCACGATGGTGTGCAACAGCTGCGCGAGATCGTGGGCAACACAGTCCCAAACCGGATGATCCAATGCAAGTTTTGATGCCGGCACGCCCGACCGTGCCTCGATTGCAGGTCCGGAAGCGAGGCCTTCGACACAATCGCCGTGGAACGTGCAGATGCCTGGAAATCTGTCGCCTGCGCGCCGTGCGATGCGAATGTGCCCAAGCTCCGTGTGGTTCATGCCGAAAATTGTTCTTCCACCCACTACGGTACCGACCCCGATGCCCGTGCCGACGGTCACGTAAGCGAAATCGGTAAGCCCGACACCGGCACCCCAACGCCCCTCCGCAAGTGCCGCACCGTTGACGTCGGTATCGAATCCGACCGGCAAGCCAAACTTCTTCTCGAGCCGTCGTGCGACGTCCGAATTCCGCCACCCCGCCTTCGCAGTACTGGTGACGAACCCGTAGGTATGAGACTGCGTTCGCAAATCCACTGGTCCGAATGAGGCGACTCCCAATGCCCGAATATTGCCGTATTGGCCACGCCAGCGCTCGAGAATCCCCTCGATGTCGTGCATGGTTTCGTCATATCTGCGCGTTGCCAAACGTTCCACGGCGCGGACGTCATCCGGGCCACTGCCCAGGATACAGACACACTTTGTGCCGCCCAATTCGACGCCGGCAAACAACTCATTCGCAATCATTTCTTTACCGCACGGAGTGTCGGATTGCCGGCCAACGCGTCGTCGGGGCCACGAAAAGGACCATCGAGGCTCCGACCCCGCAGTCGCCAATGCTTGCCACAATTGATTGTCCGGAGGAGTACGGACCTCGGATCCCCGCTCGTCGCCGTCCATCACCGCCCGAACTATTCTTCACTGTGACAATATAATTATGAAAGTTGCTTTAGTTATAGTACGGCATCTCCAAGAGGGTGTGAACCATGCCGAACTTTCACTCAATGCCCGCGTTGGCTCTTCTCACATTGCTGTTTGCGCTTGTCGTTCCGGCGCATACAGCCAATCGAGATGACAACTCAGGCCCTTACAACCTCAGAATTCTTGAAGGTGGTGAGGGCTTGTCGCGAAAACTCTCACCCGAGACGGCATCGTTGGAGGCCGGCGGCTCGTGGTCTATGACCGGTTGGATAAACCCGACGCGGATTCAGCCGGAGTTCACGCCTCTCTTGTCGGTTGGTGGGGAAAGCGCCACGGCGCGTGTATTCGCACTGGAGGGCGGGAAATTGACGATGCGTATCGGAGACAACGCCCTTGCAAGCTCCGCGGAAGTCCCAGCGGGACTTTGGACCGCAATCGCGGCCACATACGACGGCAGTCGAATCCGACTCTATGTAAACGGGAAGGAAGTGACCTCAGGAGAGTTGAGCGGACGCGCGGTGGAACCGCAGCTCGATGTGGCACCCGTCATTCGCAAAGACAAGTCCGTGCACTTTGGTGGGCACCTGGCGGAACTCAAACTACACAAGAACGGGCTCCCGGCTGAGGAAGTACGCGCGCTCGCGGGTTCGCGACCGAACTTCGATCTGGTGGTATTTCATGAGGTTGGCGGACACTGGCCCTGGCAGGTGCGACAGTGGAGAGGCCTGCAGGAACCACAGGATCCGTGGACACTGCCCAAGGGAAAGGCAGCATTCGACAAACCCGTTGCCAAACCACTCGTCCTGAAGCCCGAACTTAGTCCGTCGGGCCCAAACGCGTGGACGCTTGGGCGGTGGCGACTGGCCGAAGCACCGCGGGTCTCATCATCTCCCGAAGAGATCTCTCGCGCCAACTATCCGGATGCATCCTGGCATCCCGCGACAGTCCCCGGAACGGTTCTCACCACCCTCATCGATCGCGGCGTGTATCCCGACTACGACCATGGCCTCAACAACATGGTCATCCCGGAGCGCCTGGCGCGCCAGGACTACTGGTATCGGACGCAATTCGAACTGCCGGCTTCCCACGCCGGAAAACGTCTGACGCTCACGTTCAAGGGCATCAATTACGCCGCCGAAGTATGGGTAAACGGCTCAAAAGCCGGAAACATTCGCGGCGCCTTCATCCGGGGCGTATTCGATGTCACTGACGTCGTGAAGCCGGGAAATGTCAACGTCGTGGCCGTTCGTATATCGCCACCTCCTCATCCCGGAATTCCGCACGAAGAATCGATTGCAGCCGGCCCTGGTGAAAATGGCGGCTGGATAGCCATCGACGGACCGACGTTTGCAGCGGCAGAAGGCTGGGACTGGATTCCCGGCATTCGAGATCGCAATACTGGTCTGTGGCAAGACGTCGAGCTGCGCGCCAGCGGTGAGGTGCGCCTGCTAGATCCGCAAGTGATCACGCTGTTGTCATTGCCGAAAACGGATCGCGCCGAAGTGACGATCATCGCCCCGGTCCTGAATACGCACGAGCGGCCGATTGATGTGACCGTGGCCGCGAACTTCGAAGGCGTGAGTCTCCAAAAGACGATGCAGGTGGCGCCAGGTCGTAGCCAGATTCAATTTTCGCCGAAGGAGTTCCCGGCGCTCAGCGTTCAGAATCCACGCCTCTGGTGGCCGAACGGGTATGGCGATCCGGCGCTCTATCATCTCAAGTTGTCGGCGAGCGCCGCCGGTGGAGAATCCGATTCAAAGGAACTTCGCTTTGGCATCCGCCATGTCACCTACGAGTTTTCGCTGTTCGATTCCAGCGGCCGCCTGCGCAGGGTTGAAGTCGACGTGGCCCGCGGCAACGCGCTCGGCGAACGCCTCATCGACAATACGCACGAGAAGATCAAGAAGAGCCCGATGGGCTGGGCGGCTTCGCTCACGCCGGCGGGAGAAACGTCCGTCGCCGTTCGTGAGCTCTCCGATCCTTTCGAATTTCCGCACCTCACATTGCGCGTCAACGGCGTGCGAATTCTCGCGCGCGGCGGCAATTGGGGCATGGACGATTCCCGAAAGCGGATTCAGCGCGACCGTCTCGAGCCTTACTTCAAACTACAGAAGGCCGCGAACCTGAACGTGATCCGCAACTGGATGGGCACCAACACGCAGGATTCGTTCTACGAGCTCTGCGACGAGTACGGGATGATGGTGCTCAACGATTTCTGGGCGTCCACACAGGACTTCCAGGTCGAGCCACAGGATCCTCAACTGTTCCTGCAGAACGCAGTGGATACGGTGCAGCGGTATCGCAATCACCCGTCGATCGTGCTGTGGTTCGGACGAAACGAAGGCGTGCCGCAGCCCATCCTGAACGAAGGCCTCGGCGACGTCGTCGCAAAGTACGACGGCACACGCCACTTCATGGGCAGCTCGAACGTGGTGAACCTCCAGGGTTCAGGTCCGTATAACTATCGGCCACCGGTGGGCTATTTCACGAACCTGGCAAGTGGCTTTTCCGTGGAGACAGGCACGCCTTCGCTCGCGACGCTCGAGGCCATTGAAGCCATGGTTCCGCGTGAAGACCGATGGCCGCTCTCGGACACAATCGCTTACCACGACTGGCATTTCGGCGGAAATGGTGACATCAAGACTTTCATGGAGACGCTCGCCACGCGTTACGGCGAAGGAAAGAGCCTCGAGGATTTCGAGCGCAAGGCGCAAATGATGAACTACGAGACCTATCGCGCCATGTTCGAGGGCCTGCAGGCTCATCTATGGACGAAAAACTCGGGGCGGCTACTGTGGATGTCGCACCCGGCCTGGCCGTCAAATCACTGGCAGATCTACAGCCATGACTACGACACACACGCCGCCTACTACGGTGTGAAAAAGGCTACCGAGCCGCTGCACGCGCAGATGAACCTGCCCGACTTCACGCTGAGCGTGGTCAATACGACACAAGATGCTCAGCAAGGGCTCAAGCTTGTCTCGGAGGTTCGCACGCTCGACAACCAGAGCCTGGCGCGCCGCGAAGACTCCATCGATGCGCCGGCCAACTCCGTGACACACGCTTCTGCTCTGCCACTGAACGAATTGCTCGAGCAGCATCGGGTCGTGCTCGTAAGACTGGAGTTGCGCGATGCGACGGGCAAATCGCTCTCCGACAACACGTACATTCAAAGCAAGGACGACGCGAGTCTGCAAGCGCTCAACGGGCTTTCACAGCAGAAGCTTGCTTTCGAGTCTGGGGTGGAACGATCCGATGGCGAACAATTGCTCCGAGTTCGAGTAACCAACCGAGGAAGCTCGCCGGCATTGGCGGTGAAGCTGACGCTGGTCGATGGCAAAGGGGCGCGAATTCTTCCCGCGCTCTACAGTGACAATTATATCGATCTGTTGCCAGGCGAAACACGCAATGTCGAAATCCGCTATCCGCAAACCGTGAATGCTCGTCCGTCACTCAAGATCCGTGGATGGAATACCGAATCGCGCACGATTCGCGTCACCGGTCGTTAGCGAAGGAATGTGCTCATGCACAGTATGAAAGTTTTCCTGTTTGTCGCGATGACAGTGCTCTCGCCAATGGCCTTCGCACAGAAGTTCGAGGGCCTGGCAAAGACCCCGCAGATGGGGTGGAACAGCTGGAACAAGTTTGGCTGCGATGTCAGCGAGCAGCTGATTCGCGAGACGGCAGACGCGATGGTTGCCAGCGGCATGAAGGATGCCGGCTATCGGTACATCAACATCGACGATTGCTGGCACGGCGAACGTGACGCCACGGGCTTCATACAGCCCAACAAGGAACACTTTCCTTCGGGCATGAAGGCGCTGGCGGACTATGTCCATTCAAAGGGACTCAAGCTGGGAATCTATTCGGATGCGGGCTGGAAAACCTGCGGCGGCAAGCCCGGCAGCCGTGGCTACGAATACCAGGACGCCCTCACCTATGCGGAATGGGGCGTCGACTACCTCAAGTACGACTGGTGTAACACCGACGGTCTGAAAGCCGAGGGCGCCTATCTGACCATGCGCGAAGCGCTGCGCAAGGCCGGCCGGCCCGTGCTGTTCTCGATCTGCGAGTGGGGAGACAACCAGCCCTGGGACTGGGCGAAGAATGTCGGCCACTCATGGCGCACGACCGGCGACATCTACAACTGCT